>Ga0190265_10000418_pt1 | contig 30693 bp, 25 predicted proteins | sample Popmic124T_FD_133135 | JGI IMG/M metagenome (GOLD analysis project Ga0190265, IMG submission 133135) | Populus adjacent soil microbial communities from riparian zone of Indian Creek, Utah, USA - 124 T | ecosystem: Environmental > Terrestrial > Soil > Riparian zone | place: USA: Utah | collected...
CCGGCCTCGCCGGTCAGCGCCGCCGCCGGCGACAGCGCGCCGGCGCCCTCGGCGATCACCCGCGCTTTCTCCGCGAGCAGGCGCATCGCTTCACGCGTCTGTTCGAGCGAGACGGTGATGGCGCCGTCGACCAAGGGCCGCATCCGCTCCCACATCCGTTCCGTGACGCTCTGGCCGCCGGCGCCGTCGACGAACGACGCCTCCCAGCCGGGAAAACGCCGCGGCCCGCCCTCGCGCAGCGACAAGGCATAGGGCGCCGCCGTCTCGGGCTCCGCGCCGAACAGCTTGATGTCCGACCGAAGCGCCTTGATCGCGCTGCCGACCCCGGTGATCAGCCCGCCGCCGCCAATCGCCGCGATCACCGCGCGCGCATCGGGCGCGTCTTCGAGGATTTCGAGGCCCATGGTGGCGTGGCCAGCGATGAAATCGTGATTGTCGAACGGATGGATGAAGAGGCCGTCCATGCCTTCATAATCATGGTCCGTGACCGCCTGCCAGGCGATCTCGTAGGGGACGGGAATTATGCGGGCGCCGAGCGCCGCCATCCGATCGAGCTTGGTCCGGGGCGCGGTCTCGATCGCCACCACCGTACAGGGGATGCCGGCCGCCCGCGCCGCATAAGCGACGCCCTGGCCGGCATTGCCCGCGCTCACCGTCCAGACGCCGCGCGCCCGCTCCGCGCCGCTTAGCCTGCCGACGGCGTTGGCGGCGCCGCGGATCTTGTAGGAATTGGTCGGCTGGAGATTTTCGAGCTTGAGGCGGATGTCGGGCCCGCCCGGGCCGAGATCGAGCCTGACCAGAGGCGTGCGCAGCACCGTTCCGGCGATCCGGTCCCTCGCCTCCTCGATGTCCTTCAGCGCGATCGGCCTGACGGGTTCGACCATGAGCCATTCCTCCGCTGCGCCGGGGTCATGCACGCGCAAACATCGACGTGTCGAGCCCGGAATTTTCCACTAAGGAAGCGGCATGAAGACTCTCAAGCTCCTCAATTACGCCCGCGACGAGTGGGTCGCCGGCGATGGCGGCGAAGCCGAGGTGATGAGCGCCGTGACCGGCGAAATGATCGCGCAGACCGGCAGCGGCGGGATCGATTTCGCAGGCATGCTCGGCCATGCCCGATCCGTCGGCGGGCCGGCGCTGCGCGCCCTCACCTTTCACGAGCGCGCCTGGATGCTGAAGGACCTCGCCAATGCGGTGATGGCGCGCAAGGAGGAATTGTACGAGCTCAGCTACGCCACCGGCGCGACCCGGACCGATGCCTGGATCGACATCGAGGGCGGCGCCGGCACGCTCTTCTCCTTCTCCTCCAAGGGCCGGCGCGAGCTGCCCAACGGCCGGGTGCTGATCGACGGCGCGATGGAGCCGCTGTCGCGCGGCGGGACCTTCGTCGGCCAGCACGTCTACACCCCGCTGCAGGGTGTCGCGGTCCATATCAACGCGTTCAACTTCCCGGTCTGGGGCATGCTCGAGAAGCTCGGCCCGACCCTGCTCGCCGGCGTGCCGGCGATCGTCAAGCCCGCTTCGGCGACCGGCTATCTGACCGAGGCGTGCGTGCGGATCATGATCGAGGCGGACGTGCTGCCCAGAGGCGCGCTGCAGCTGATCATGGGTTCGACCGGCGACCTGATGGACCATCTGACGCTGCAGGACGTGGTCAGCTTCACCGGCTCGGCGGCGACCGCGATGAAGCTCCAGTCGCACCCGGTGATCGCTCGGGAGAGCGTCCGCTTCGTCGCCGAGCGCGACAGCCTCAACGCCTCCATCCTCGGCCCGGACGCCGCGCCGGGCACGCCCGAATTCGACCTGTTCGTCAAGGAAGTGGCGCGCGAAATGACGGTCAAGGCGGGCCAGAAATGCACCGCCATCCGCCGCGCCATGGCGCCCGCCCAGCATCTCGACGCGGTGCAGGAGGCGCTGTCGGCGCGGCTCGCCAAAGTGAAGGTCGGCGACCCGCGCGACGAGGCGACGACGATGGGCGCGCTGGCCAGCCGCGACCAGCTCATATCGGTGCGCGAGGCGGTGCGGATGTTGGCGAAAGTGTCGCGCATCGTGCATGGCGATCCGGACGCTTCGCCGGTCGCGGGCAAGGGCGCCTTCCTGTCGCCGATCCTGCTTCGATCCGACGATCCCTGGGGGTCGGCGGCGATCCACGACGTCGAGGCGTTCGGGCCGGTTTCGACGATCATGCCCTATCGCGATCTCGACGACGCGATCGCGCTGGCGAACCGGGGTATGGGGAGCCTCGCGCTGTCGCTGTTCACCCATGACAAGAAGACCGCCGAGGAATTCGTGCTCGGCGCCGGCGCCTATCACGGCCGGATGGTGATCCTCGACCGGACGTCCGCGAAGGAATCGACCGGCCACGGCTCGCCGCTGCCCGTCCTCGTCCATGGCGGGCCGGGCCGGGCCGGCGGCGGCGAGGAGATGGGCGGCATCCGCGGCGTCAAGCATTACATGCAGCGCACCGCGCTCCAGGGCGGGCCGGAGATGCTGTCGAAGATCGTCGGCCAGTGGCTGCCCGGCGCCGACACGCCGACGGGCGGCGTGCATCCGTTCAGGAAGCGGATTTCGGAGCTCGAGATCGGCTCTACGCTGCGAACTGAAAGTCGTACCGTAACACTCGAAGATATAGAGCATTTTGCTGAATTTACCGGCGACAATTTCTACGCCCATATGGACGACGAGGCGGCCAAGGCCTCGCCCATCTTCGGCGGCCGGGTCGCCCACGGCTATCTGATCCTCTCCTTCGCCGCCGGCCTGTTCGTCGATCCGGACCCCGGCCCCGTCCTCGCCAATACCGGGCTCGAGAGCTTACGCTTCCTGACCCCGCTCTATCCGGGCGATGCGATGCGGGTCGAATTGACGGTCAAATCCAAGTCGGTGCGCGACTCGGAGAAAGGCGAGGTGCGCTGGGCCGTCGCCGTGCTCAACCAGAAGGACGAATTGGTGGCCACCTACGAGCTGATGACGATGAACGTGCCCTGAGATGAAAGAGATGTCCGCTTTCCTTTTGGCCGCCTTGCTGCTCGCCGCCTGCGGGCAGGCGGCGACGCAGACGCCGAGCACTCCCCAGGCACCCGCCGCCGCCGCGGCGCCGGCCCAGCCGCCGGCCTATGACGCCCGAATCGTCGCCACCTATCCGCACGATCCGGGCGCCTACACCCAGGGCCTCTTCTACCTCGACGGCGCGCTCTACGAGAGCACCGGCCAGGTCGGCCAGTCGACGATCCGGCGGGTCAATATCGAGGACGGCCGGGTGCTCCAGTCGGTGCCGATCCCGGCCGGCCAGTTCGGCGAGGGCATCGTCAATTGGGGCGACCAGATCGTCTCGATCACCTGGACAGGCGGCGTCGGCTATCGCTGGGACCGCCGCACGCTGCGCCGGCTCGGCGAATGGCGCTATCCGGGCGAAGGCTGGGGCCTGACCCAGAACGGCGCCGACATCATCATGAGCGACGGCAGTGCCGCGCTGCGCTTCCTCGATCCCGCCACCCTCGCGGAGCGCCGCCGGGTCACCGTCACCGTCAATGGCCGGCCGCTCGACCAGCTCAACGAGCTCGAATGGGTCGATGGCGAGGTCTTCGCCAACGTCTGGCAGACGCCCTTCATCGTCCGGATCGACCCGGAATCGGGGCGGGTCACCGGCGTGATCGACCTCGGCCCGCTCGTCGCGCAGAATAGCGGCGGCGAGGACGACGTGCTCAACGGCATCGCCTATGACGACGCCCGCGACCGGCTGTTCGTGACCGGCAAATATTGGCGCAACCTGTACGAGATCGACCTGGTGCCGCGCCCTTGACTCATTGGTAAGTGCGAGCTAACGGTAAGTCATGGCTAACCAGTTCGCCGCGCTTGCCGAGCCGATCCGGGCCCGCATCGTCGAGAAGCTCGCCGAGCGGCCGATGGCGGTCGGCGAGCTCGCCGCCGGCCTGCCGGTGACCCGGCCGGCGGTGTCGCAGCATCTGAAAGTGCTCAAGGAAGCGAAGCTGGTGCGCGACGAGGCGCAGGGCACGCGCCGAATCTATTCGATCGATCCGGCCGGGCTCGGCGCGATCCGCGCCTGGCTCGACGGCTTCTGGGACAAGGCCCTGGCGCGCTACGCCGAGGCCGCCGAACGGGAGGACAGCAAATGAACGCCGAAGCGCAGCGCATCAGCCCCGCCCCGATCCGCCGCAGCCTCCGCGTCAAGGCGGGCCGGCAGAAGGCGTTCGACACCTTCACCGGCGGCATAAGCGGCTGGTGGCTGAAGTCGCACAGCCTGCTCGACGTGCCGCAGACGGACGTCGTCATCGAGCCGCGCGTTGGCGGCCGCTGGTACGAGATCGGCGCGGACGGCAGCGAGCGGGACTGGGGCAAGGTGCTCGAATGGGAGGCGCCCGGCCGCATCCTGCTCGCCTGGCAGCTCAATGCCGAATGGGCCTACGACCCCGATTTCGAAACGACGGTCGAAGTGAATTTCACTGCCGACGGCGATCATGTGATCGTCGACTTCGAGCATCGCGACCTCGACCGCTTCGGCGCCAATGCCGAGGCGGTGCGCGGCGATTACGACACCGGCATGGACGGCGGCTGGCGCGAGCTGCTGGCGGGATATCAAAGGGTGGCGGAGGGGCTAACCGCTACTCTCTCGCATTGAACCGTCACCCCAGCGAAAGCTGGGGTCCATTCGGAGTCAGCATGGACCCCAGCCTTCGCTGGGGTGACGGGTTTGAGTTCATATCGGAAATAGGGGACTGTCCCCTGTTTTGGGGGACTGTCCCCTGTTTCCACCCGTCATACCGGCGAAGGCCGGTATCCCAGGACAAGAAGTCTCGGCCTGCATCACGAGACCCCGGCCTTCGCCGGGGTGACGATCCCGGCTCCTAGACCACGACGTCGTTCGCGGCGCGGTAGTTGGCGAGGTCGCCTTCGAGGAATTTGGCGTTGTCCTCGCGGATCTTGGCGCCTTCCTCGTCGTAGAGGAAGGGCAGGAAGGCGAAGCGGCGGCCGCTCGTCACCGGCATCGCCTGGTGGAGCAAGGAGCAGGAGAAGACCACCGCGCCGCCGGTCGGCGCGCGGTAGGTGCGCGGGCCGAATTCGGGGAAGCGCAGGTCGCCGCCTTCATATTCATCGGCGTTGAGGTTGATCGTCACGGCGAAGCGGCGGTGGGCGGTGCCGCGCGTCGTATTGTCCCGGTGCGGGCGGAAATGGCCGCCGCTCTCGGCCTCGTAGCAGCCGACGATCAGCCGCTCGACCCGGGTCGCCTTGAACTGGAAGGCGCGGCCGACCATCGGCACCAGCCGGCGCATCAGCCTCAGGTTGAGCTGCCGGGCCAGCTCCGCGTCCTCGACCAGATAGTCGCGGCGGACCTTCATGCGCGGATCGAGCATCAGCTTCGTCTTGCCGCCGACGTCGCGCATGAAGCCCGAATCGGCGCCGCCGTCCGCCTCGTAAAGGCCGATCAGCCGACGGCAGAGATCGGGCTCGAGGATGTTGGGGACCATCACGGCCGGCGCCCAGTCCGGCGCGGGCGGTGCCGCCGCCAGCGCCTCGAAGGCGGCGAGCGCCGCCTCGCCGTCGGCCAGCGCATATTGGCCGGCGACGCGCAGCGCGCGATCGAGCAGCAGCCAGTGCGCCTGATAGCGGCCGCTCGTCTCGTCCGGGACGGCGCCATAGAGGCGGCTGACCGCGCCGTCATAATCGAGGAAGAAGCGAATGCCGGGAAGCTGCTGGCCGATCCGCCCCTCGGCCGCGTCCTCCGGATCGACGGTGATTCCGAAGAAGGCGGCGGCGACGTCGTCGAACAAGGCGCGCCGGTCCTGGACCTGGCGCAGCGCCGCGGCGCAGACGGGATCGCGCGCGCTGCCGAAGAACAGCATCAGAACCGGCTGGCCGGCGGCGGCGTCGAAGGCGTAAGTCTCCGAGCCGTCGAGCGCGGCGGCGCGGAACCACGGGGCGGCCTCGCCGAGGCCGAGAGGAAGCTGGCGCGTCTTGGTCATGGCGCCAGGCTAGTCGAGCCGGCGCGCGCGGTCGAGCCGGCTCAGTCGGCCGGCCAGCTTTCCAGTAGCTCGACGAAGCGGCTCAGCCAGGCGTTGGTCTGGTGGCCGTCGACGACTCGGTGGTCGATGGTCAGGCTGACATAGGCCATCGGCCGGATCTGGATCGTGTCCACTTTATCGACTTCGCGGACGACGACGCGCTTCTGGAGCTTGCCGACGCCGAGGATCGCCGATTGCGGCTGGTTGATGATGATCGGCGCGGCGAACAAGGAGCCCGAGACGCCGTGATTGGAAATGGTGAAGGTGCCGCCCTTGATGTCGGCGGCGGTGAGCTTTTCGTCGCGCGCCTTTTCGATCAGCTCGTCGAGCTGGGCGGCGATGCCCTTCAGCGACAATTGCTGGACCTTGCGCAGCACCGGCACGATCAGGCCCTTGGTCCCGAGCGCGGTGCCGACGCCGATATTGACGTCGTCGTAAAGCTCGAGCTTGTCGTCGTGCCAGCGGCTGTTGATCGCCGGCGCGGCCTTCATCGCCTCGGCCGCGGCGGCGACCAGATAAGCGGTGTAGCTGAGCTTGACCCCCTTTCTGGCGAAGGCCGCCTTGTGCGCCTCGCGATGGGCGATGATGGCGCTGAAATCGGCCTCGAACATGGCGGTGACGTGCGGCGCCCGGGCCACCGAGGCGTGCATGTTTTCGGCGATGGCGAGGCGCATCCGGTCGTGCGGGACGAAATGGGAGCGGATGTCGCCCGTTGCCGCGGGGATGACGCCCTCAATGGGCTTGCCGACCCTGGTGGCCGCTTCCACGGCGCGGTCGACGTCGGCGCGGGTAATGCGGCCGCCCCTCCCCGTCCCTTCGATATGGGCGGGATCGAGATCGTGCTGGAGGACGGCGCGCTTGACCGAGGGGGAGAGCCTCGTCTCCCGCCCCGACCCCTCTTTCGTCACCCCAGCGGAGGCTGGGGTCCATGCGGATTTGTCGTCCGGTTCGGAGTCGGAATGGATGCCAGCCTTCGCTGGCATGACGGATGAAGGATCGGGTCTGCCATCGGCAATTTCGGCCAGCGGGGCGATGCGGCCCAGCACCGCGCCGGGGACGGCGTCGTCGTTCGAATGGAGCAATATCTCGCGCAGCACGCCGGCGGCGGGCGCGGGGACCTCCATCGCGACCTTGTCGGTCTCGAGCTCGACCAGCGGGTCGTTGATCTCGACCTTGTCGCCGACTTGGCGGAGCCAGGCGCGGACCACGGCCTTGGTGCCTTCCTGCTCTTCGGGGACGAGGACGTCGATCATGACGCGCCCCACAGCGCGTCACCCCGGCCCTTCGACGGCGCCTGCGGCGTCGCTCTGGATAAACTCCGCCCGGGGTCTCGTGGAGAAAGGGTCACGGCGCGTCTCCACGAGATCCCGGCCTTCGCCGGGATGACGATGAAGATTTGCGTCGCAATCTTCATCGTCAGAACCCCACCAGCTCGTCGATCCTGGCGCGGATCTTCTCGACGCTCGGCACCGCCCAGTTCATCAGCACCGGATTATGCGGGCTCGGTATGTCGGGCATGGTGACGCGCGCGACCGGAGCGTCGAGATCGAGGAAGGCCTCGTCGGCGACGACCGCCGCGATCTCGGCGCCAAAGCCGCCGGTGCGCAGATCCTCGTGGACGATCAGGCAGCGCCGGGTGCGGCGGACCGATTCGAGCACCGTCTCGCGGTCCCACGGCATCAGCGTGCGCAGGTCGATCACGTCGGCCGAGACGTGCTTGGCCGCCTCCTCGCACCTGGGCACCATCGCGCCCCATGTGACGATGGTGATGGCGTCGCCCTCGCGCGTCTTCTTCGCCCGGCCGAAGGGCAGGACATAATCGTCGCCGGGATAAGGCCGCCGCGCCCAGGGATCGTCGAGCATCGCGCGGTGCTCGAAGAACACTGTCGGATCGTTGCCGCGCAGCGCCGAGCGCAGCAGGCCGACCGCGTCCTCGGCGTTGGAGGGCGCCGCGACCAGCCAGCCGGGATTGTGGACGAACTGCACCTCGTTGGTCTGGCTGTGCCAGGGATCGCCGCACTTGAAAAAGCCGACCGGCATTCTGAGCACCATCGGCGCGGCGAAGCGGTTGGCGGTGCGCCAGCGCATCGTGCCGCAATCGTTGATCTGCTCGAGCGCCGGCTCGGCATATTTGCGGAACTGGATTTCGGGGACCGGCATCAGCCCGGCCAGAGCCATGCCGACGGCGCGGCCGATTATCCCTTCCTCCGACAGGCTGGTGTCGAATACGCGCTCGACGCCATATTTGTCCTGCAGCCCCAGGGTCACCGCGTGGACGCCGCCCTTGGGGCCGATATCCTCGCCGAACAAAAGGACGCGCTCGTTGATCTCGAGCTCGCGGTCGAGGGTCCTTCGGATCGCCGTCACCATGTTGATGCGCTGGCCCTCGGGCCGCGGCGTCTCGGTCGACCGCGGCGCGCGATAGCCCCTGGTCCACTGGCCGCCCCATATCTGCATCTCGCCGTCGTAGAAGACATGGCGGGTGACGCTCTCCGGAGCGGCGACGCCGCGCGCCTCGGCCTCGGCGCGGGCCGCCTCGACCGCCGCCTCGGCGACGCGGCCGATCTCCTCCCACTCGGCCTCGCTCATCACCGCGCCGACGAGATGGGATTTGAGCTTGGGCAAGGGATCGCGCGCCCATTCCGATTCGACGAAATCGGCGCTCTTGTAGGTCTGGGTGTCCTGGAAGCTGTGCCCCTGCAGGCGCGGCACGGTCAGCCGCAGCAGCGCCGGGCCGCTGCCGCCGCGGACATAAGCGACGGCCGCGGTCAGCAGCCGCGCCGCCTCGGCGGGATCGGTGCCGTCGCCGGACAGGATCTCGAGATTGGCGAAGCTCGCCAGGTTGGCGGCGATGTCGCCGCCCGGCGTCTGGTAGCTCGAGGGGACCGAGATGCCGTATTGATTGTCCTCGATGTAGAACAGCATCGGCAGCTTCTGGGTGGTGGCGATGGTCAGCGCCGACCAGAAGCCGTTGGTGGCGCACGAAGCGTCGCCGCCGAGCACGACCGCGATCGCGCCGGCATAGGAATCGTCGTTCAGCACATTGCGGTGATAATCGATCGCCTGCGCCCAGCCGGCGGTCGGCGTATATTGCGCGCCGACGCCGCCGCACATCGGCAGCGCCGGGCAGCCGGCCGGGTTGGGATAGTTGAACACGACGCCGATGTCGCGCCCGTCCGAATAGCCGCCGGCCTTGCCCATGTTGGAGCCGAGCGCGTCGGCGAGCGGCACGCCGAGAGCGAGCAGCATCGGCCGCGAGCGATAATAGCCGCATGCCGCGTCGCGGGGATGATCGAGCAGGCTGCCGAGCATGACCTGCGCCATGTCGTGGCCGCGCGCGCTGAACTGGTAGAGGATTTTGCGGGAGGGGACGAGCTCGGTTTCCTCGAGCTTGTCGAGCGCCCGGCTGACCATGACGAGGCGGGCGATCTCGCGCCAGTCGAAGGCGGGGCCGGGCGCTTCGGCTTTGGCCTTTCGCTCCTTCGCGGGCGCTTCAGCCATCCATGCTCTCCAGCACCGCGGCGGCGAAGCGGGCGACGCTCTCGTCGGAGAGGCCGACGACGTTGAACCGGCCGGAGCCCGCCATGTAGATGCCGTGCTTCTCGCGCAGCGCCATGACCTGGGCCGGGCTCAGCGGCAGCATCGAGAACATTCCCTTCTGGGCCGCGATATAAGCGAGCCTGGGATCGAAGGCGGCGAGCCGGGCGCGGATCATCCGGATGCGCGCGCCCATCGCCTCGACCTCGGCTTCCCAGAGCAAGCGAAGCTCCGGATCGTCGAGGATGATCCGCGCCACCGCGGCGCCGTGATCGGGCGGCATCGACCACATCGTCCGCGCCAGGCCGAGCAGGTTGGCGAAGGCGATCTCGGCGCCGCGCGCGCTCGATGCCTTGACGAACAGGCTGCCGACGCGGTCGCGATAGCAGCTGAAATTCTTGTCGCAGCTCTGCGCGACGAGCGCCTGCCCGGCCGCCGCGACGACCAGCCGGGTCCCCGCCGAATCGGCCTCGAGGCCGTCGCCGAAGCCCTGATAAGCGAGGTCGACGAACGGGATCAGGCCGCGTTCCGAGACGAGGCCGGCGACCGCGCGCCACTGGTCCATGTCGAGATCGGCGCCGGTCGGATTGTGGCAGCAGCCGTGGAGCAGGACGAGATCGCCGGCCTCGGCCTCGCCGAGCGCCGCCATCATCCGGTCGAAGCAGATTTCGCGGCTGTCGCGGGCATAATAAGGATAGCCGACCATCTCGACGCCGGCCGAGGCGATCAACGGCGCGTGGTTGGGCCAGGTCGGCTCGCCGGCGAAGATGCGGGCGAGCGGATTGGCCTTGGCGATCAGCTCGGCGCCGAGCCGAAGCGCGCCGCAGCCGCCCGGCGTCTGCAGGCCGACGATCCGGCCGTCGTCCGCGGCGCCTTCGCCGAATACGATCGGCCTGATCAATTCGACGAAGCGGACGTCGCCCTGCGAGCCGATATAGGATTTGGTCGCTTGCGTCTCGACGAGCCGGCGCTCGGCCGCCTTGACGCATTTGAGGATCGGGGTGTTGCCGGCGGAGTCGCGATAGACGCCGACGCCGACGTCGATCTTGGTCGGCCGCGGATCGGCATTGGCGAGCGCGATCAGGGCGATCAGACTATCCTGCGGCTGATCCTCGAGCCGCTCGAGCAGCATCGGCCCGGCCGTCGCCAGCACCTCGTCCATCCGCGCCTCCTGTCGGTCCGGCTGTACAACGTTCGCGGCGGAATAAGTGGTCAAAGTGGACGGGCAGCCGGTCGTTGCTGAAACGTATGTTTCATGATATGGCCATTTCATGAGCGAAGAATTTCACCTGGACACGGTGGACCGGCGAATCGTTCGGGCGCTGCAGCGCGACGCCAGCCTCAGCCACGCCGCTCTGGCCGAGACGGTCGGCGCCTCGGCGGCCTCGGTCTGGCGGCGGGTCAGGAACCTCGAGAAGGAAGGCGTGCTCGGCGCCGCGGTCCGGCTCGCCGATCCGGGCCGGCTCGGGCGGAGCGTCAACGTGATGTGCCAGGTCAGGATGCACCGGCAGACGGTCGACGCGCGCGCCGAGTTCGAAGACTTCATCCAGTCGAGCGAAGAGATCGTCGAATGCTATGCGATGTCGGGCGAATGGGACTATTTGCTCCGCATCGCCGTTCGCGACGTCGCCGATTACGACCGCTTCATCCGCAAGGGCGTGCTCGCCCACCCGAGCGTCGCCAACGCGGCGAGCAATTTCGCGCTCAGGCAGGTCAAGTATACGACGGAGATTCCGGTCTAGCCCGGCTCCGATCCTTTGCGTCGTGCGGCGATGTGCGTTATAGTCATCCAGTTGGTCAGGAGACGATGGATGGACAGTTACAGCCTCGCCGACGCCAAGGCGCGCCTTTCCGAGCTGATCGACAAGGTGGAGGCCGGCGAGACGGTGGAAATCACCAAGCGCGGCAAGCCGGTCGCGAAGATTGTGCCGACCGGAAAGAGGCTGAAGCCGATCGACCTTGAGGCGCTGGCGCGATTGCGCGCGAGGCTGCCCTGGCAGGAGAAGAGCGCGGCTGAGCTGATCCGCGAAATGCGCGATTCCGGTTATTGATGTATTATCTCGATGCGTCCTGCTGCGTCGCCACCGTGACGCCGGAAAGCGGGACTGCCCGCGCCAGCTTATGGCTGGACGCGCACCGCGAGGAGCCGCTCGCCATCAGCCTTTGGGTTCATGTCGAGGTCGCGAGCGCCCTTTCCATGAAGGTGCGCATCGGCAGCCTGAACGAGGAGGAACGCGCCGCCGCCCTGACCGGCTGGCTGTCCCTGAGGCAGTCTTTCCGGATCCTCGGCATCCCAGCCGGCAACTTTGCGGCAGCGGCTCAAATGGTCGAGCGCTCTGAACTCGGCCTGCGTGCCGGAGACGCGCTCCATCTGGCCGTCGCCGCTGCGCACGGTTGTACGCTCGTCACGCTCGACGAACGGATGGCGAAGGCCGCCCCGGAGCTTGGCGTACCGGTGGCGGCGATTTGAGCCCTGCTGGCGCACCCGAGCGTCGCCACCGCGGCGAGCAATTTCGCGCTTCGGCAGGTGAAATATACGACGGAGATACCGGCTTAGCTATTGCATGAACCTTGGAAATACGTGGAAACTTTGATATCTGGATTGGCATCCCGCACCCATGAGGCATCCCGCACCCAAGAGGACCGCATGTTTGACCTCACGGCCGCATTCACGAGGCAGTTCACGCCTGTCGACGGCGGATACGTCTACTATCCTTCTCAAAAAGCTGGCGGGAAGCTCGTGACGATCGGCGAATATGAAGGCTTGCTGGCAAATTGGAACCGGTTTGCCGGGCCGACTGCGTCCCGGATCGCAATAACCATCCTGACCTTTTCGATCCTTCTGTGGGTGATCATCGCGGTCACCTTCGAACTACCGGATTGGGCAACTTGGGTCACGGTTTCTGCTTGCTGGATCTGCTACATGGCCTGGGTCGGCTGGTTCGGCTTTGCGCCTCGCCGCCTTGTCAAAGACAGACCGGACATTGCGGCGCCTCGACCGGCTTCCGAGGTCCGTCGTGAAACCCGTGCCGTGCTCAGCTGGCCGAACGTAATATGTGTTCTTTTCGCGACTGCGGCCGTCTTCTTGGTCAAGCTGAGCTCTTTCGACGATACAATCAGATCGTGGGTTTGGCTCGTCGGGAGCGGCGCGCTCTTTGCGGCCTATTCGTCGGTTGCGATCCTCAAGGTCAACGACGGGCGTCGTCGAATCCGCGCGTAGCATTCGGAACCCTCCCCGCCCCCATCAATTGAATCGCCTGCGACACGAAAATGCGGAGGCGCATCATGGCCGCGCGGCCTTATTGGAAGGGGCAGATCAGGCTGGCGCTGGTCTCGATCCCGGTGGAAATCTATTCGGCGACGAAGAGCGGCGCGACGATCGCCTTCAACCAGATCCACGAGCCGACCGGCAAGAGGATCAAATATGAGAAGGTGGTGCCGGGCGTCGGCGCGGTCGACCCGGACGACATCGTCAAGGGCTATCAGGTCTCCAAGGGCAGCTATGTGCTGCTCGACGAGGACGAGCTCGACGCGGTCAAGCTGGAGAGCAAGAAGACTCTCGAGCTCACCCAGTTCGTCGACGCGCACGAGATCGACCCGCTTTATTACGAGCGGCCCTATTACGTCGTCCCGGCCGACGACCTCGCCGAGGAGGCGTTCGTCGTGCTGCGCGAGGCGCTTCGGGAGACGAAGAAGGTGGCATTGGGCCAGCTCACGCTGCGCGGGCGCGAATATGTCGTCAGCCTCAAGCCCTGCGGCCGCGGCATCCTGCTCGAGACGCTGCGCTACGCCGACGAAGTGGTGAAGGCGCAGGGCTATTTCCGCGACATTCCCGACGCCAGGCCGGACGACGAGATGCTCGAGCTGGCCGAGGCGCTGATCGCCAAGAAGGCGGCCAAGTTCGATCCGAGCAAGTTCCACGACCGCTATGTCGACGCGCTCAGGGAGCTGATCGAGAAGAAGCGCAAGGGCAAGACGATCGAGGCCGAGGAGGAGGACGAGGCGCCGCGGCGCGGCTCCAACGTCGTCGATCTGATGGCGGCGCTGAAGAAGTCGATCGAGAAGCCGGGCGCCAAGGCGGCGGCGGCGAAGAAGGCGCCGGCGGAGAAGGCGCCCGCGAAAAAGGCGGCGCCGGCGCGGAAACGGGCGTGAGGGATAAGCTTCTCATTCCTCCCTGTCGCCGCAGGCGATGGGGAGGGGGACCGCCTGAAAGGCGGTGGAGGGGCCGACGACGCTGCTTGCCCCTCCACCATGCTTCGCATGGTCCCCCTCCCCATGAAGCTGCGCTTCACAGGGAGGATTAGGTGGCGCGCAAATCCGATCCGCTCGCGACCTACAACAGGAAGCGCGATTTCGCGAAGACGGCTGAGCCGGCGGGCGCGGTCGCGGCGAAGCGCGGCAAGACGCTCATCTTCATGGTGCAGAAGCATGACGCGACGCGGTTGCATTACGATTTCCGGCTCGAGCTCGGCGGCACGCTGAAGAGCTGGGCGGTGACTCGCGGGCCAAGCCTCGACCCGGCCGACAAGAGGCTCGCGGTCCGGACCGAGGACCATCCGATGTCCTACGCGACGTTCGAGGGGACGATCCCCAAGGGCCAATATGGCGGCGGCACGGTGATGCTCTGGGACCGGGGCACCTGGATCCCGCATCCGGGCAAGGATCCCAAGAAGACGATCGAGGAAGGCCATCTCCATTTCACCCTCGAAGGGGAGCGGATGAACGGGGAGTGGCTGCTGGTGCGGATGAAGCCGCGCGGCAAGGAGCGCGGCGAGAACTGGCTCTTGCGGAAGATCGAGGACGAACATGCGGGGAGCCCGACCGGGCTGACCGAGAAATATCTGACCTCGGTCAAGACGGGGCGGACGATGGACGAGATCGCGGCGGGGAAGAAGGCGCAGCAGCTCAAACCGTCATCCCGGCGAAGGCCGGGATCCCAGGCCGGAAGGTCACAGCCGTCTCCACGAGACCCCGGCCTTCGCCGGGGTGACGCGGGAGCGTCGCGCCGGGGAGCGGGGTTTCCAAAGTTCAGGGAGCCGCAGAAGGCGACGCTGGTCGATTCCGTCCCGGCGGGCGCGGCGTGGCTGCACGAGATGAAATATGACGGCTATCGCTGCCTGCTCGCGCTCGCCGGCGGGGCGGCGAAAATCTATACGCGGACCGGGCTCGACTGGACCGGCAAATTCCCGGAGATCGCCGAGGCGGCGGGGGCGATCCAGTGCGAGAGCGCGCTGCTCGACGGCGAGATCGTCGCGCTCGACGACAAGGGCAATACCGGCTTCTCGGCGCTCCAGCAGGCGATCGGCGAGGGCGGACGCGGGCTCACCCTGTTCCTGTTCGACGCGCTCGAGATCGACGGCAAAAAGACCGACAAGCTGGCCAACCTGGAACGCAAGCAGCGGCTCGCGGCGCTGATCGGCGACGGCAATCCCCCCTTCATCCTCTATGCCGACCACATTCTCGGCAAGGGCGAGCAATTGTTCGAGGCGATGTGCGCGGCCGGCCAGGAAGGGATAATCTCGAAGAAAGCGGACGCGCCCTACCGCTCGGCGCGGACCAGGAACTGGCTCAAGGTCAAGTGCACGCGGCGGCAGGAATTCGTCATCGCCGGCTGGTCCGAAAGCGACAAGAAGGGGCGCGGCTTCCGCGCTTTGCTGCTCGCGGTGAACGAGGAGGGCAAGCTGCGCTACGCCGGCAAGGTCGGCACCGGCTTCTCGGCGGCGGTGCAGCAGGATCTGCGCGCCCGGCTCGACAAGATCGCGGTGAAGAAGGCGCCGGTCGAGGTCCCCCGCGCCGAGGCGCGCGGCGCCCATTGGGTGAAGCCGGAGCTGGTCGCCGAAATCGCCTTCGCCGAATTCACCGCCGACGGCGTGATCCGCCATGCGAGCTTCCTCGGCCTGCGCGGCGACAAAAAGGCCGACGAGGTGGTCGAGGAAAAGCCCCAGCCCCTGCCCGCCCCGGCCGACGACGGCATCAATATCTCGAACCCGGACCGCGTGATCTTCCCCGAATCCGACGTCACCAAGGGCGAGCTCGCCGATTATTACCGGGCGCTCGGCGCCCCGATGGCGGAGTGGAACGCCTTCCGGCCGGTCAGCCTGGTCCGCTGCCCGCAGGGGCGCGCCAAGAAATGCTTCTTCCAGAAGCATGACAGCGGCACGTTCGGCCCGCACGTCCTGCACGTCCCGATTCGCGAGAAGGACGGCCATCTGGAGGATTATCTCTATGTCGACGGCCCGGCCGGAGTGGTCGCCTGCGTGCAGATGGGCACGATCGAGTTCCACGGCTGGGGATCGAAGATCGCCGACGTCGAGAAGCCCGACCGGATCGTGTTCGACCTCGATCCCGACGTCGGCCTCGATTTCGAGGAGGTGAAGAAGGCGGCGCGCGACCTGAAGCGCCACCTCGCCGACATGGGCCTTACCACCTTCCCGATGCTGACCGGCGGCAAGGGCGTCCATGTCGTCGTGCCGCTGACGCCGAAGGCCGAGTGGCCGGCGGTCAAGGACTTCGCCCAGCGCTTCGCGCTCGCCCTCGCCGAGGCCGAGCCCGACCGCTTCACCGCGGCGCTCGCCAAGGCCAAACGGACCGGGCGGATCTTCATCGACTATCTCAGGAACCAGCGCGGCGCGACGGCCGTGATGCCCTATTCGGCCCGCGCCCGCGAAGGCGCCCCGGTCGCCGCGCCGATCGGCTGGGAGGAGCTGGACGAGATGAAGTCCGGCGCGCGCTTCACGGTGCGCGACGCCGAGCTGCTGCTCGACCGCGCTTCATCGCGCACCCTGCAGGGCTGGGGCGAGGCGAGCCAAATGCTGCCGGAGGTCTAGATCGAAGCGCGTCATTCCAGCGGAAGCTGGAATCTCCCTGCCTTTCCATCGGCCGAGAAGGAAAGTGAGATTCCATGAATGGGACCCCTAAGCCCCGTCCGGGGGACGGGGCGCCCATTCATTTCGCTGGAATGACGGTTTGCCGCCCTACAGCCCGCTGGCAATCCACCAGGTCAGCGCAGCCGCGATCCCAAGGGCGAGCAGCAGGCGCCAGGCGGGCGCGGCGACCATCGGCTCGGTGCCCGCCGGCGCGTCGCGCGCGCCGGTGATCATCGGAGTGACGAGATTGTCGCGCTTCACCACCAAATAGAAGAGGATCGCGGCAAGATGGAGGCCGATCAGGCCGAGAATGACGTTGAAAAATTCATGGTGGATCTCGCCGATCTCCTCGGCCGTGTCGTAGCTGACGAAATGGGAGAGCGGCCCCGAATAGAGGCCGTCCTCGTCGCTCGCGAACAGGCCCAGACTCACCTGGATCACCAGCGCGCCGAGCAGGGCAAGCACGCTCAGGGCACCGATCGGGCTGTGACCGATTCCGGCCTTCCGCCCGCCGAGATAGAGGAGGATCGTCCGCGGCCCCCTGACGAAGCCGCTGAAGCGCGCGGTCGAGCTGCCGAGCAGGCCCCAGAGCAGGCGGAAGAGAATGAGGCCGAGCATCGTCTGGCCGAGCAATATATGGACCTCCATCATCTCTTCCTCGGCGGTCCACCATTGCGCCGGGATGAGAATGACGACCAGCCAGTGGAAGATCCGGGTGGGCAGGTCCCAGATCGCGACTCGGTTCAATTTTCCGGCCCGCGATAGGTTTCGTGGCAGCCGGCGCAGGCGCGGCGCAGCGTGGGCAGCGCGGTGCGGACGCCCTCGACGTCGCCGCTTCGCGCCTCGGCATCCAGCCCGCGCGCGGCGACCAGCAGGTTTGCGCCGGCGACCCGGAAGCCGCGCGGATCGGACCAGATTTCGGGCTTGGCGCGCGTGCGCACGCCGGCCTCGGCGCCGGTGCCGTGCGGAAACCAGGTCAGCACGTTGCGGGCATGGCGCGCTATGGTCGCCGAATGGCGCCGGATCTCGGCTATGGCGGGCGCGTCGCCGGCGAGCTGGTCGTTAACCCCCTTCACCGCCCCGCCCATCTGCTTGTAATTCGCCTGGCGCATGCGGATCGTCTCGGCGGCCGGGGCAAAGCGGGTCTGGGCGGCCGCCATGGTGACGGCGCCGGCGATGGCGAGGCTGGCGAGGAGGAAATGCTTCACGTCCGGCTCCTTGTCATTCCAGGCCCCCATAACGCGCCGAACGGCGGAGACAAGAAAACGCCCCGGCCAGGGGGAAGCCGGGGCGCTCCTCGCAACCCGATCCGGCGATACGCAACCGGCCGGACCCGGAAACCTTGCGTAGCGCCGCTCTGGGCCGAGTCGCCTGAAGCGATTCTGAATCGCGCCGTCAGCGATCGTTCAGGTGAGGCAGGTCCGGCAGCCGGGGAATCGGCGGCACCCTGGGATGGAGCTCGGCGAGCGGCCGGCCCTCGTCCGCCGCCGCGCCGCGGGCGACGACGCCGCCGTGCCGGACCGAGCGGGTGACGGCGGGCGCGCCCCAATAGGTGATCGCTCCGCCCTGCGCGACGGCGGCGGCGAGCCGGCGGGCCGGACGGGTGAAGATGAGGCCGCCATGGGCGACCGAGGCGGTGACGTCGTCGGCGGCCAAAGCGCGGATGTCGAGCACGCCGCCGCTGCTGACGCTGGCGGCGACGTTCGCCTGGCGCGGGAAGCCGCGCGCCGCCTCGAGCGAACCGCCGTCGGCGACCGACAAAGCGGTCAGCGGCGGCGTGACCACGTCCACCCGCAGCCGGTAGCCGCGCGGGCAGCGGACGGCGCATCGGTCGATCACCAGCCGGCCGCCGGCAACGCCGATCCGCGTCGTGCGGCGATCCCCCTCGACCAGGCTGACGCGCTGCTCGGCGCCGTGGCGGACGACGACCTCGCCGCCGCCGCGGAGCTCGACGGCGTGGAACCCGGCCGTCTGCAAGGCGAGCAAAAGGATCGAAAGCATGACAGTCTCCTTCATTCGTAGCGAAGCGCGTGGATCGGATGGGTGCGGGCGACGCGCAGGGCATGGCCCATGACCGTGGTGGCGGCGACGGCGAGCGCGAGCGCGCCGGCGCCGGCGAACAGCCAGGGATCGAGCGCGATCCGCATGTCGAAGCCGTTCAGCCAGTCGCGCATCACCCACCACGCGACCGGCCAGGCGATCAGGTTGGCGACCAGCACCAGCCGGCTGAACTGCCAGACCAGCAGCCGGACGATGTCGCGGGTGCGGGCGCCGAGCACCTTGCGGATGCCGATCTCCTTGGTGCGGCGCTCGGCGGTGAACGCCGCCAGCCCGAACAGCCCCATGCAGCCGATCGCCACCGCGAGCAGCGAGAAAGCGGCGAAGAGGCGCGCCCGCGCCGCCTCGGGCGCGTAGAGGTCTGCAACGATATCGTCCGCGAACTCGGCCTCGAACGGCACGTCGGGCGCAAGCCGCTTCCAGACCCGCTCGATCCGGTCGCGCACCTCGATCGGGACGCCGTTGTAGCGAACCAGCAGCCAGGACGGCTGGAGCCGGTCATGGAGGAAGATCATCGGCGCCTCGGGGTCGCGGATCGAGCGGAAGCGGCTGTTCTCGACCACGCCGATGATCGTGACCAGGGTGCGGCCGACCGTTTCGACGTCGCCGTCGTCGGCGAGCAGGGTCGCGCCGACCGCCCGGCGCGGATCGGAAAAGCCGAGGCGGCGCGCGGCGAGCGCGTTGACGACCACATTGTAGCCGCGCCGCGCCATCGCCGCGACCGCCTCGTCGCTGCCATCGACGGTGCTGTCGTCCATCGCCCGGCCGGCGGCGAAGGTGCGCCCGGCGAGGCGGTCGATGCCGAGCGTAGCGAAGAAGCCGGGATCGACCCGGTAGAGCTCGAACTCGACGCTCTCGCTCGCCCCCGGGGCGGTGACGGTCATGTTCTCCATGCCCCAGGTGTCGACGCCGATCGTCGAGCGGCCGGTCGCGACGACGCCCTCGGCCGCGCCGATCTCGCGCAGCAGATTCTCCATCCTCGGCACAAGCGCGCCGCGGAACATGTTGCCGACCTGGAGGATGCCGTCGCGCCGGTAGCCCGGATCGACGGTGCGCGCATGTTCGGTCTGCGCCTGGATGATCGCGGTGCAGATGATGAGCCCGATCGACACCGCGAACTGACCGATGACGAGGGCGTTGCGCAGCCGCCCGGAGCCCTCGGAATCGGCCGCCGACTTGTTGGCCTTGAGCACCCGGGCCGGCTGGAAGCGCGACAAATAGAGGGCCGGATAAATACCGCCGAGCCCGCCGACGACGAGGATCAGGAGCAAGGCGGGAAGCAGCACTCCGCCGGCGCCCAGCCAGGTCACCGCCATGTCCGAGTCGAGGAAGGCGTTGACGAGGGGCAGCAGCGCCTCGACCAGGGCCAAAGCGATCAGCATCGCCACCGCCACCAGCAGCACGGATTCGCCGAGGAACTGGGCGATCAGCTGCCGCCGCGAGGCGCCGAGCACCTTCCTCAGCGCCACCTCGCGGGCGCGCTGGCCGGCGCGGGCGGTGGCGAGGTTGACGAAATTGACCACCGCCATGGCGAGGATCAAGAGGCCGACCAGCGCCATCGCGGCGACCGTCGCGCGGTCGTTGCCGGGGCGCATGCCCGTCCCCCGCGCCTCGCCGAGATGAATGTCGCGGACGTTGAGCAGCCGCCAATCGACATTGGTGCCGGGGTTGACGCGCTCGCCGCCGAGCAGCTGATCGGGAATGTTGCGCCGCTCCCAGGCCGGCATCTGCCGGGCGATCTCGGCGGCGTCGGCGCCGGGCCTCAGGCGCGCATAGACCCAGCCGTTCTTCGGCATCCACTGGGTGAGGAAGGGGCTGCCCGCGCCGTACAGCGCTTCGATATCGGCGCGCGCCACGATCGAGAGAGCGAGATGGCTGTCGCGCGGCGGATCGCGGATCACGCCGGTGATCCGATAGTCGGTGGATTGGCCGCCGGCGACCAGGGTCAGCGTCCGCCCGACCGCGTCCGGCGTGCCGAACCGCCGCACCGCCTCGCTTTGCGTGAGCACGATCGAGCCCGGCGCTGCCAGCGCGGTCGCGCGGTCGCCGTGCAGGAAGGGGATTTGGAGGATGTCGAACAAAGGCCCGTCGACCCAGACGAAATCCTCGCTGGCCGTCGCCTCGCCGTTCTGCAGGATGACCGGCTGGCCGTTGCCGACATAGACGACCCGGTCGAGCTGCGGGAATTCGCGCAGGCGCCGGCCGGAGACGTAGGACGTCATCTGCAGCCCGCCCGGAATCAGGTTCGGATCGTCGCCGCCGGTGACCCACTGCTGGAGCTGGAAGGCGCGGTCGGCCTCCGGCAGCCAGGCGTCATAGCTCAGCTCGTAGCGGACGTGGAGCAGGATGATCAGGAAGGAAGCGAGACCGAGCGACAGCCCGGCGACGTTGATGAACGCATAGGCCCTGTGCCTGGCGAACGAGCGCAAGGCGGCGGTCAGATAGCTTGCCCACAGGCCGGCGGAATCCAGCGCCATCTCTCATCTCCTCGCAGCCGGGAGGGCGGGGATGATCGCGCCGCCGACCAGATCGTCCTGCCAACGGCCCCAGATGCCGCCCTGGCGGTAATTCTCGGCGGTGAAGACGACCGCGAGGTCGAGCTCGGGAACCACGATCAAGAGCTGGCCGCCATTGCCGCTGGCGCCGTAGGTCCGATAGCTCCGCCCGCCCGCCTGGACGATGCCGGGATGCCAGGCGTAGCCGTCGGCGCCGCCGAAATAGCGGTTGGAAAACTCCTCGGGATCGAGGCCGGTCGTGGCGGGATTGATCTCGACGACGGGGACGGTGGAACGCGCTACCCAGGGGGCCTCGACGATGCGCCGGCCGTTCCAGACGCCGCCGTCGAGATAGGCCTGGCCGAGCTTCAGAAGGTCGCGCGGACGGATATAAGCGCCGCCGCCGAGATAGCCCTCCCCGCTCGGCATCAGATTCCAGTGATAGGGGCCGAATTGCAGCGGCTGCGCGACCGCGCGATCGAAAAATTCGGGCAGCCAGGTCCCGGTCGCGCGGGTGAGCGCGGCACCGATCAGGTTCGTGTTGGCGGAGCAATAGGCATAATGGGTGCCGGGCTCGTGGGCCATCGGCAGATCGAGCGTGTAGCGCCACCAGTCGGGCTGGGCGCTCTGATCGGACATGCGGTCCTCATTGCCCGGTGAAGCCTCGTCATAATCGTCGCAGGCAAGGCCGGACGTGTGCGTCATCAGATGGCCGAGCGTGATGCGCGCCTTGCGCGGATCGGGATGGGCGAACGATCCGACGCCGCCGAGCCGTTCGTAGACGGGAGCCTCGGGGCCGAGCGGGAGGCCGCGCATCATCGCCGCGCCGAGCAGGACCGAGGCATAGGTCTTGCCGGCGGAACGGAGGTCATGGGTCGTGTCGCGGTCGAAGCCGTAGAAATATTCCTCCAGGACCAGCCGGCCGCGATAGGCGACGAGCACGGAATGGATCAGCGAGGCCCGCGGCCCGGCGGGATCGGCGCCGGCGAGCCGGCGGACGAGGCCGGTCAAGGCGGCCTCGTCGATGCCGAGATCGCGCCCGCGCGCCGTCCGCCAGCCGTCCGCGGTCGTGATCGGCTGGCGATAGAGATAAAGCGGCGCGCCGGGCGGACGCGGGAAATAGCCCGGCGCCTGCCCGGCCGGGCGATGGGCCAATTCGAGCGTGCCGACGTCGGGCCAGGCGATCCGCAGCCGATCGGGCGCGATCCGTGTCGCCGCCAGCCTCGCCTCGCCGGCGGTCAGGCGAACCGTGCCGCCCTCCTCCGCCACCGAGTAGCGCGCCGCATCGCCGCGCGAATTGCGGTCGGGGTTGCGGAACGCGCCGACCAGCCGGCCATCGCCGTCGCGGAACACGCGCAGATAGAGCGTGAAGCTGTCCGGCAGCGGACGGATTTCGCCGCGCCATTGGCCGGCGCGGGCCCGGCGCAGGCTGACCGAGGTCGCGAACGGACGGCTGGGATCAGTGCTCCGCGCGGGGCTGAGCCAGAAGCCGCGAATCAGCCGCTCCCGTTCTTCCAGCCGGCCGCGAAATTCGCCGCCGCCTTCGAGCGTGAAGCGAAGTCCGTCGCTTTGCGCCTCGGCGGTGCCGGCGCGAAGCCGCCAGCGCGTGCCGGAACGGTCGACGCGGACCGGAATCGGCGCCGTCGGGCCGACGAGCCTTTCGGCCACCCAGATCCCTTCGAGATCGGCCTGCGGCTGCGCGCACAGCCGCCCCGGCCCGGCGCAGGCCAGGACGGCCGCGACCGCAAGCGCGCTTCGACCAATGATCGATCCGGCCGGCATTTCAGCGGCCTCCCGCGACGCGGCTGCCGTTGGTGGAGCGGCCGTAGGGAGTGGAATATTCGCGATCGGCGACGGGCGCGTTCGGATCGTCGCCGCGCTCGCGCACCGCGGGCAGGATCGAGCGCGGGACGATCGTGCCGGTGTGGGTGATCTGGACGCGGCTGGCATAATTGCCGGCCATTGTGGCGACGACGAGGTCGAGCTCGGGTACCACGGTCACCACCTGCCCGCCCGCGCCGCGCGCCGAATAGCTGCGCACGACGCGGTCCTTGTAGGGCAGGTCCTCGACCCACCATTGATAGCCGTAGAAGACGTTGCGGAGATTATACTGGGCCGAGGTCGCGGCGGCGGCGAAGGCGGGATCGAGAATGCGCCGGCCGTGCCAGCGGCCGCCGTTCAGCATCAGCTGGCCGAACTTCAGGAAATCGCGGGCGCGCAGCCGGACCCCGCCGCCGCCATAGGGATGGCCCACCGGATCGAGCGGCCAGGCGTAGCTTTCGATGCCCAGCGGCCCGGCGACGAGCCGGTCGAAGGCGTCGAGCGGCGTCTCGCCGGTGGCGCTGCCGAGCATGCCGAGCGCGAGATGGGGGCTTGCGCTGCAGTAGACGCTGTTCTCGCCCGGCGACGTCGCCATCGGCACGCGCAGGGTATAAAGGTACCAATCGGGCTCCGCGGTCTGCTCGGCGATCACCTCCTCATTGCCCGGCGCGGACTCGTTGGTGTCGTCGCAGAACCAGCCCGACGACATGGTGAGCAGATGTTCGAGCGTCATCGCGCGCTTCGCGGGCTCGAGATCGGCCGGGAAGGCGCCGCCGTTCATCACCTGATAGACCGGGCTCGAGAGGCGGAGCGGCGCGCCGGCGCGCATCGCCGCGCCGATGGCGACGGCGGTCAGGCTCTTGGCGGCGGAGCGCGTGTCGTGCAGCGTGTCGCGGCTCTGCCCATGGAAGTACTCCTCCAGCACCAGCCGGCCGCGGCGCGCGATCAGCAAGGCGTGGATTTGCGGCGCGTCCGGCGAGTCCATCGGCGTTTCGAGGATCGACTGGACCAGCCTTTCGATCGCCGCGCGGTCGATCCCTGCCTCCGCCAGCGTGCCCGCCGGCCAGCCGTCGTCGCGCGGCGGTGGCGGGCGATAGCTGTAGCGCGCCGGATCGCGCCCGCGCGGGTAGAATAAGCTGTCTCCGCCGTCGCGGGTGAAGTCGTAGGTCCCGCCCCGGCTCGGGAAAACGAGCGTGAAGGACTGGTCCTCGGCATCGTAGCGGCCGCTGGCGAGCACGCGCTCGGGAGCGTCGCCGCGCCGCGCCATCAGCCGCACCGCCTCGCCGTCGCGGACGAGGCGCTGGGCGCCCCATTGCGTGCCCTGGTCGCGATCCGGATTGCGCAGCACCGCGTCCAGCGACCCGTCCGGCCGGTTGCGCATCGACAGGTGAAAGGTGAATTCGTCCTGCAACGTCGCGACCTCGCCCGACCAGCGGCCCGGCGCTTCCGCGCGCAGCACGACCGGCGAGGCGTAGCGCCCCGAATTGACGGCCGTGCCGGGGCGGACCCAGCGGCCGCGTATCGCGCCGCCGTCGAGCCGGCCGCGGAAGGCGCCGCGGTCGCCCGGAAGGTCGAAGGCGAGCATGCGTCCCTCGATCCGGACCGGGATCGTCCGCCCGGCCATGTCGGCGACATAGGAATCGCCCGATCGGGTCACGATCAGCCGCCCGACCGCGTCGGGGCCGAAGCGGCGCTTGGCGGTCCACAGGCCGCTGAGGTCGGCGGCCTGGACGGCCTCGGCCGCGGGGGCGCCGGCCTGCTGCGCCGCCACTGAAGCGGCCGAGAGCGACAGGGCGCACGCCATCATTCGGATCGGACGCATGATCCTTCCTTTCGAAATCGAGCGGGTCGGGGAGACGGGGTGAAGCGGGCGCTACGGGCCCTGGGACAACGAGACCGGTTTCAATGGCGTCGGCGGGGTCGGCGGGGTCGGCGCCGTGGGTGGGGTCGGCGGGGTCGGGAGGACGGCCGGTCGGCCTGGGTGCGCTGCCATGCCCGGATTGCCGGAATTGCCCGAATTGCCGCTATTTCCCGAATTGCCCGAATTGGCGAGATTGCCCTGCTCCCGCAACAGCGCGACCCGGCGGCGATAGGCTTCCAGCTGGAGACGATATTGCGCAAGCTGGCGGCGGTAGACGACGAGATCGCTGCGGTACTGCTCGACCATGCCATGATAATCGTCGGCCGGAACGGCTTCGCGCGCCGCGATGGCGGCATGGACCGGGACGGGTTCGAGCGCGGGGAGCGCCCGCGGCGCGAGCGGCTTCGCGGGGGGAAGGCTCGGGACCGGACCGACCGGGGCGACCGGCGCGAGCGGCGCGAGCGGTGAAACGGGGCCGGCTCGCCTCGGCTCGGGTGCGGGCACGGGCGCGGCCTGGAAGGCGGCGACCGGCGCCACGGTCGCGACCAGCAGAGTCGCCAGCAAGACCCCAGCGCCGGAGCCCGCGACGAAGCGGGAGCTCGGGCGGCGGCGCGGGCCGCGCCGGATGATCGCGGTCAGCCTGCGCTCGAGCTCGGAGGTCCGGGCCATGGCGACGGAGAGGCCGGCGACGGCCGGCGCCCGGAACGTGCCCGCGACTTCGAGCAGGTTGCGGGCATAAGCCGTCGCCTTCGCGCCCAGCGCCAGGACGAGATCGTCGCTGGCATGCTCCTGCTCGAGCCGCATTCGCCGCGCCGCATACCAGATCGCGGGGTGGAACCAGTAAAACGCGCAGGCGATCGCCGCGGCCGAGCGGCTGAAGCTGTCGCGCCGGGAGATGTGGGCGAGCTCGTGCAGCAGCACGATCCGGCGGCGCTCGCCGGTCCAGCCGAGCGCTTCGGCGGGAAGCAGGATCCTCGGCCGGACCGTGCCCCAGGTCATCGGCATGGCCGGGCCGGCGGCGATCCGAAGCGCGACCGGCCGCCGGATCCCGAGCGAAGCCGAGAGGCCGGTCAGCAGATCGGCCCAGCGCGGGTCACGGGCCGGCCGCGCCCCTTTCCACAGGCGGGCGAGGATATAATGGCCGAGCGCGAGCCGGCCGAGCAGCCCGGCCGCGACCGCCGCGTAAAGCAGCCCGACCAGATCGCCGAGGCCGAGCGAGCGGACCGGCGCCGCGGCGCTCGGGCCGGCAGGCGCGGCCGCGCCCGCCGCCTCGACCAGCGGCGCCGCCGGCGACGGCGCGGCAAGCATGTCGGGAACTATCGGCAACGGCAGCGGCGGCATCAGCGCCGACAGCAAGGGAAGCAGAAACAAGGCGCCGAGCCCGAGCAGCCAGACCATGTGCCGCATCGCCGCCGAGCCGCCGGCCCTGCCGACCGCGGCCGCGGCCAGCCAGACCATGGCCAGCAGCAGGCTCGAGCGGACGAGCAGGTCGATCAGGCCGCCCGCCGCGATCACGCTTCGTCCTCCTTCGCCGACGCGTCCTCCAGCAGCCGCGACAGGCGCTCATATTCGTCGCGCGACAGCGGCTTCGATTCGATCAGGGCCGCGACGGCGGTGCTCACCGAGCCGTCGAAGAAGGTGCGGACCACATGCGACAACGCCGAGCCGCGCACGTCACGCGTGGCGGCGGTCGGCAAATAGACGTAGCGCGGGCCATCTTCCTCGTGCCGCAGCTGGCCCTTGTCCTCGAGATAGCGCAGCATCGCCCGCACCGATGAATAAGAAGGCGGATCGGGCAGCTCGCCGAGCACGTCCGAGACCGTCGCCCGACCGCGCCGGTAGACGATCTCCATGATCTGCCGCTCGCGCTTGCCGAGCCGCGACCCCGGATCGGAATCCGGATGGCGGTCCGCCGGTAGCGTCTTGCCGCCCTTCGCCATCGCCACTCCCTTCCGTCCGGCTTATGCGCGATGCGCTCGACCGCCGGGCCTCGACATGACCTTAACCGCCCGAACCGGGATGATCCATGTCGTTGAATGCGAATCCATTAGCATCATGCTAATGGGTTAGCAATCAGTAAAATGCGGGCTGCCATTATCGGCGGCAGCGGTGGGCGTTGGTGTCACGACCCAAGGCCGCGCTCCTCTGCGGCGCTCAGCCCAAGGAGCTGGGTCCGGCGACCAGCGGCTTCCGGCGCTCCGGCTCATTGGCAGCGGTTGCGCGCGATCTCGCGGCCGACGACGGCTGGGTGCCTCGCTCCTCCAACGATTTTCCGACCTTTCCGCCGAGGTGCTTTATACAAATAACACACTTTATCCCTTGCGCTCGGCCTTCCGAGGTCCCAATCTCGGGGACGAGCCCATTTTTCCCCGGGGGAACGCCATGGCGACGCAGACCGAGACCGCGACCGAAACCACGCTGACGCTGGACCCGCCCCAGCCGCTGCAGATCGTCCAGCCCGAACAGGCGGCGGGCCTGGTGCCGCTCAAGACCGAGCAGAAGAACCAGCTCGAGGAGAAGGTCGATACCTTCGTCGCCGAGCTCGTCGCGCTCGATTCCAACTCGCCCGAATTCGGCAAGAAGGTCGACCAGCTGACCGCGATGGGCCGCAGGGAGATCGCCGAGGCCGCCGGCCATTCGAACCGCTTCCTCGACCGGCCGATCAAGGCGATCGACAAGGATACCGGCATCGGCTCAAATCTGACCGAGCTCAGAAAGACCGTCGAGGCGCTCGACCCGGGCCGCGGCGTCAAGCCGCGCAAGCTGTTCGGGATCATCCCCTGGGGCAGCAGCCTGCGCGGCTATTTCATGAAATACCAGTCGGCGCAGACCCACATCTCCTCGATCCTCTCCGCGCTCGCCTCGGGCAAGGACGAGCTGCTCATGGACAATGCCGCGATCGACGTCGAGCGCGCCAACATGTGGAAGACGATGGGCAAATTGGAGCAGATGATCCACATCTCCAAGGCGCTCGACGCGCGGCTCGAGGAGAAGGCCAACGAGCTCGACGCGACCGAGCCGGCCAAGGCCAAGGCGATCCGCGAGACCGCCTTGTTCTACACCCGCCAGCGCACCACCGACCTGCTCACCCAGATGGCGGTCACCGTCCAGGGCTATCTCGCGCTCGACCTGGTCAAGAAGAACAATGTCGAGCTGGTCAAGGGCGTCGACCGCGCCTCGACCACCACCGTCTCGGCGCTGCGTACCGCGGTCACCGTCGCCCAGGCGCTGACCAACCAGCGCCTCGTCCTCGAGCAGATCACCGCGCTCAACACCACCACCGCGGGTATGATCGAATCGACCGGCCAGCTGCTCAAGAGCCAGTCGGCCGAGATCCACAAGCAGGCCGCCGCCTCGACGATCCCGCTGGAGACGCTGCAGCGCGCCTTCCAGAACATTTACGACACGATGGACGCGATCGACAAGTTCAAGGTCGAGGCGCTCGGCAACATGAAGCAGACGGTCGACACGCTCGGCCGCGAGGTCGAGAAGAGCCGCGGCTATATCGCCCGCGCCGAAGGGGTCGAGCAGAACCGGCTCGCCGGCACAACCTCGCCGCTGACGGCGCTCGAAGGCTGAGATGGGCAGGCCCCCCCGGACCGTAAGAGACCAGATTGCCCGGGTAGACGAGGTGCTCGGCCGGATCGACCGCGGCGGCGCCTCGCGCGACGCGCAGCGCCGGGCGGCGTCGCGCGGCGTCCACAATGTCGCCCGCCGCGCCGCCAATATCGGCATGGCGCTCGCCGCCCTGATCGCCGCGACCATCGCCTTCGGGATGATCGTCGGCCCGATCGGCATCGGCGGCCTGTTCATCGTCTTGAGCCTGATGGTGCTCGCGGTCATCGTCTTCGGCCTGTGGTCGGGCGAGAAGCCGATCGTCGACTATAAGGAGGACATGCCCAACCGCGCCGTCGTCCAGCGCCTCGACAGCCTGCTGGTCAGGAAGCGACCGGCCCTTCCCGCCCCCGCGACGCGCCATCTCGACGAGATCAGCCGGCAGCTGCCTCTGCTCGAAAGCCGCCTCGCCGAGGCGCCCATCCTCGATCCGCTCGCCCAGGACGCGCGCCGGTTGATGGGCAAGCACCTGCCCGAGCTGATCGAACGCTATGAGCGCGTGCCCGCCGAATATCGCCGCGAGCGCGACGGCGAGGGGCTGACCGTCGACGAGCGCCTGGTCCAGGGCCTCGACGCGGCTCGGACCGCGCTCGACGATCTCGGCCGCAAGCTCGCCCGCGAGGACCTCAACGCCTTCGAGACCCAGGGCCGCTTCATCGAGAGCCGCTACAAGGATGGGGACGGCGCCATCCAAAGCGAGTAGGGCCCGCGGCCATGGGTTTCGAGCTCGAGCGCGTCCTTTACGAGACCGAGGATTTCCTGCGGCGGAGCCTCGGCTCGGCGTCGCGCCGCGAGGCGAAGAAGCGCAAGTGGCGGCGCACGCTCGACGAGGCGATGCGCCGCGCGAAACGCGCGCTGTTCCTGTTCGCCGGCCTGCTCGCCGCTTTGGTCGGCTATGCGATCTTCTTCGGCGACATCGGCTTCTTCACCTGGCTGGTGGCGATCCCGACCGCTTTCCTGATCGCCTTCGTCTCTTTGTTCTGGGGCCGGTCGCGGCGCGCCGAGCCGATCGACAAGGCCGCGCCGGGAGCGCCGGCGCTGCCGCTCGGCGAGCTCGCCGCCCGCGCCGAGGAAGGGCTGCTCGACCGCTGCGACCAGCTGCCCGGCCGGGCGCTGCCCGCCGCCGACGCGATCATGGCGCGCCTCGCCGAGCTGCAGCACCATCTCGGCGATCTCGATCCGGCCTCGCCGCTCGCCGGCGACGCGCGCCGGCTGATCGGCCAGCATTTGCCGCGCCTGATCGATTCCTATCTCGACCTCCCGGCCAGCGTCCGCGCGCCCGGCTCGGAAAGCAGCGCCCGCTTCACCGAAAGCCTCGGCATCGTCGCCGGCGAGCTCGACACTTTGCTCGAGACCTGCTGCCGCGACCGCCAGATCAGCTTCGACACCCAGCAGCGCTTCATCGAGACGCGCTACAAGGAAGATGGCGGGCTGAACGGGGAATAGAATTTCCCCACGCAACTTGCGGCACGCACAGCCGGCCCTGCCGTCGCCGCCCGAAAAGCAATCGCCTTCCCGCTGTTACTTAAGTGTCACAATCGGTTAAGAAATGCGCCGCGCTGTCTTATGCCCCTATCGCACGGAACGATTGGTTTTAATCTGAGACCATTCGGTTTGATATCCGAGGGGGGAACCATGACTCGCACGACCGCCGCCGCCGCTTTGCTGCTTTCGACCATTTCCGCTCTTGCCATCGCCACGCCCGCCGCGGCGCAGGACGAAACGCCGCCGGCCGCGCAAAGCGAGGAGGATCAGGATGCCGGCCAGACCGTGATCGTCACCGGCACCCGCCGGACCGACCGCACGCTCGCCGACAGCCCGGTGCCGGTCGACGTGATCGGCGCCGAGGCGCTGACCGATACCGGCTATACCGAGACCAACCGCATCCTCAACCAGCTCGTCCCGTCGTTCAACTTCCCGCAACCCTCGCTCACCGATGGCACCGACTCGCTGCGCCCCGCCACGTTGCGCGGCCTCGCCCCCGATCAGGTGCTGGTGCTGGTCAACGGCAAGCGCCGGCACTCATCGTCGCTGATCAACCTCAACGGCTCGGTCGGCCGCGGCTCGGTCTCGGTCGATCTCAACACCATCCCGCCGCTCGCCATCGAGCGGATCGAGGTGCTGCGCGACGGCGCCTCCTCGCAATATGGCTCGGACGCGATCGCCGGCGTGATCAACATCCGGCTGCGCCGCGCCGAGGGCGGCCGCGCCCAGATGACCTACGGCCGCTACATCACTGACATGGCGGACGTGCCGCAGGTGACCGGCGTCGCCACCGGCGCCGGCGGGCTGCCGATCGTCGTCACCCCGGCGACCGGCAACCAGGCCTGCACGCCCTCACCCGCCTGCAACGACGTCCTGCAGCTCACCACGACCGGCGAGGACCGCCATATCGAGGACGGCAACACCTGGACGATCGCCAC
>Ga0190265_10000419_pt1 | contig 30682 bp, 25 predicted proteins | sample Popmic124T_FD_133135 | JGI IMG/M metagenome (GOLD analysis project Ga0190265, IMG submission 133135) | Populus adjacent soil microbial communities from riparian zone of Indian Creek, Utah, USA - 124 T | ecosystem: Environmental > Terrestrial > Soil > Riparian zone | place: USA: Utah | collected...
AGGATCTCCGGGTGGACACCTTCCGCTCTTCAGGCGCCGGCGGCCAGCACGTCAACAAGACGGAGTCGGCCATCCGCTTGACCCACCTCCCCTCCGGCATCGTGGTCTCCTGCCAGAACGAGCGCAGCCAGATCAAGAACCGGGCGCTCGCCATGAAGGTCCTGCGCTCCCGCCTCTACGACCGGGAGATGCAGAAGCGCAAGGCCGAGGCCGCCGAGCGCGAGGGGCTGAAGATGGACAACGCCTGGGGGAGCCAGATCCGCAGCTACGTGCTCCACCCCTACCGCCTGGTCAAGGACCACCGCACCGGCGCCTCCGTGGGTGATTCGGACCGCGTCCTGAACGGCGACCTCGACCCCTTTATCGAGGCCTACCTCAAGGGGCAGATGGCGTCCGAGAAGGACGACCTGGTGGTGTGAGCCTCGACTACGTCTCCCCCCTGCCGCCCGTGCGGTCGGGGATCGCCGATTACAGCCTGGACCTCTTGCCGCACCTCGCGGCGCGGGCCGACGTGCGGCTGATCCGCCTGCCCGGCCAGCCGGTCGCCCCGGAGGTCGAGGCGCGCTGGCCGCTGGCTCCGGCGGAGGAGACCGGGGCGGGCGGCCGGCTGCCGCTCTATCAGATGGGCAACAACCGGCATCACCTGGGGGTGCTGGAGCTCGCCCTGCGCCTCCCCGGGGTGCTCACCCTCCACGACGTTTTCCTCCACCATCTCCTGCTCGAAGTGACCATGGGCCAGGAGACCCGCGAGGGGTACGAGGAGTACAAGGCGCGGCTGACCGGCGACCACGGCTGGATCGGCACCGCGGCGGCGCTCGCCAAGCGCTGGGGAGCCTGGGGGGACGCCCCTGTCTTCTCCCTGCCGGCCCATCGCACTCTGCTGCGCCGGCAGCGCGGCGTGCTCGTCCACAGCCGCTGGGCGGCCGAGCTGCTCGCCGAGGAGGACCCGAATCTCCGCGTGCGCGCCATCCCCATGGGCGTGCCCCTGCCGCCGGCTCTCGACCCCGAAGCCGGGCGGCTCCTGCGGCGGCGCTTCGGGCTGCCGGAAGACGCGCCGGTCTTGGGCTCTTTCGGGTTCCAGACGCCGATCAAGCGGACCGACGCGGTCATTCGCGCCCTCGCCGCGCCCGGGCTCGAGAAGGTCCACTTGCTGATCGTGGGCGAGGCCTCGCCAGCCATGGACCTCGAAGGCGAGGCACGCCGGGTGGGGGTGGCGGAGAGGGTGCACGTAGAGGGTTTCCTCCCCTTCGAAGACTTCGAAGCCGCCATCGCCGCCGTCGACCTCTGCCTCAACCTGCGTTATCCCACGGCCGGCGAGACCTCGGCCTCTCTTCTCCGCGTGCTCGCCATGGGCTGCCCGGCCGTCGTCTCAGACTACGCCCAGTTCGCCGATCTCCCCAGTGAGGTGGCTCTGCGGGTGCCGCTCGGCGATGACGAAGCCGAGGCGCTGCCGGCTCTGCTCCGCGGCCTGCTGGCGGACCCGGGGCGTCTCCAGGCCATGGGGAAGGCCGCGCGCGAGCACGTGCGCCTGCGGCACGACCCGTCGCTCGCCGCCGAGGCGGTCGTCGCGGCCTGCCGGGATTGGGCGGACGCGGAACCCCCCGGCGACGAGCCGCTGGCCGTCCCGTTTCCATCGAGCCTGGCGTGGGGGCGGCTAGAGGGCGAGATCGAGGTCCAAGGCGCCGAGCTGCCGTGGGCGGAGGGTGAGCGGCGGCGCCTCCGCGTCCGCCTTCGCAACACCGGGTTCGCCCGCTGGCTGGCGGGGGAGCGGGGGCCGGGGGGCGTCGCCCTGGTGGTAAAGCTCTTCGTGGACGAGGCCTTGGACCGCGACCTGCTCGCCGGCCGGCCCTGGCTGGCGCTGCCGCGCGACCTGGCGGCGGGCGAGGAGGCCTGGTTCGAGACCGAGGTCCGCCGCCCGGTTGGGCCGGCCCACCTGTGGATCGAGCCCCACCTCTTCGGCGGCCTGGGCCTCTCGTCCTACGGCGGGCCGCGCTGGGAGGGCCGCCTGTGAAGCGCTCGCCGGTCGAGACTCTGGGTTGGGCGATACTCGGCCTGCTGCTGCTGGCGACCCTTGCCGGCGCCGTGCTCTTCAACCGCTCGAAGCTGCCTCTTCTCGGCGACGAAGCCACCTACGCCATGCAGGCGGCGAGCCTCGCCCACGACTTCGATCTCGCCTACACCAAGGAGGACTACGACCGCTTCGTCGCCGTCTGGGGTGTCAAACCCGAAGGGCTGATCCTCCAGAGCCGGGAAAGGAGCGAGCGTCTCGTCTACGCCAAGCCGCCGCTCTACGCTCTGGTGATCGCCCCGTTCGTACGCTTCGCCCCGGTGCGCGGCGGACCGATCGCGAACGCGCTGATGCTCGCTGCCGCGGCGCTCCTCGCCGCCCGCACCCTGCGCGTCCGCCTGGGCGGCGCGGCGCCGCTCTGGGTGGCGGTGTTCCTCTTCGCCTCGGTCGCCTTCGCCTACGTTTTTTGGGGCGAGGCGGACCTCTTCCTTCTCGCCGCGGTCGCCGCCGGCTTCGCCCTGGTCTACGGCGGCGACCGCACGGCCTCCGCCCCGGCCTCCGTCTACCAGGGTGAGGAGACCGAATCGGCCCGCCGGGTCTTCCTCCGATGGCTCGGCGCCGGTGCGCTGCTCGCGGTGGCCGTGGCCTACCGCCCCTTCTATCTCGCACTCTTCCTGCCGGCCCTGCTGGCGGCCCGGTCGCTGCCCGCCGAGCACCGCCGACGAGGGTTGGCCGGCCTGGCTCTCGGCGTGGTCGTCCTGCTCGGAGTCTCGGCCGGCCTCCAGCGGGCCTCGGGCGGTGACTGGACCGGATACGGCGGCAAGCGCCAGGGGATCTACGCGCGCCAGGACTACCCGGCGGTTGACTTCCCCGCGGAGCGCTGGTCGGCGCGGGTGGAACGGCAGGGCAACGCCTCGTGGCTCCAGCGCGAGGCGGTGCGGCCCGAGCTCAATCCCAGGCTCGCCGGCTGGAACGCCCTCTATTTCCTGGTGGGGAGGAGCGTCGGCGTGCTGCCCTACTTCCTACCCCTGTTCCTCGGCCTCCTCGGTCTCCTCGGCCATCGGGAAGACCGAGGGCGCTGGTCGATCCTGCTGGCGGTGGCGGCCGCTGCTCTCGCCTTCCTGCTGCTGCGCCCGTTCAACTTCTTCGGCGGCGGCCCGCTAGGCAACCGCTACTTCCTGCCGCTCTACCCGGCCCTCTGGTTCCTTGCAGCCCGTCCGGTCCGGGCTGTCTGGGCGGTGGCGGCAGCGGCCCTCGCAGGCCTGTTCCTCTGGCCGCTCTGGCTCCATCCGACCGCCTACCCGGTGACGCAGGCGGGCGACTACCGGCACGTCTCGGCGGCGGCCCGCCGCTTCCTCCCTTACGAGACTACCCAGAACGCCGTTCCCGGCGAGCAGGCGGTGGCGGGGGGCGGCCTGTGGGTGCGCCTGCTCGACCATAACGCCTGGCCGGCGCCGCGAGGGCAGAGCTTCCGCATGGTGGGCAACGCGACCGCCGAGATCCTGGTGGGGAGCCCGCAGCCGCTCGACTCCCTCTTCATCGAGCTCGACCGCAACGCGCCCACCAAGCTCGCGGTGGGGGAGGAGGAACTGCGCCCCCTGATGCTCGGCGCGGACGGCTCGATCGCCTTCCAGATCCCGCTGCACGGTGCGCGCGCCGTCCACCCCCTCTGGTGGTCGCCCCACGATTACCATCTCTACGAGCTGACCCTCCGGCTACCTGGCGGGCCGCCCTCGCCGGTCGGCTTCCGCATCGAACCACCCCGGGATCTGATAAAAAGAAGCGGGGAGTGACGATCATGGAGAGCCCACGGCAGAGCTGGATCATGGCCTTGCGGGAGCGCCTCGCCTCGCCGCCGCCCCGGCGCCTCGCCGCGAGCGATCTGCGGCAGGCCGCGGTGCTGGTGCCGCTCTATGTGGACGCCGGCGAGCTGTGGACCGTCCTCACCAAGCGGGCGGACACCCTGCCCAATTACCGCGGCCAGGTCGCCTTCCCGGGCGGCGGGCGCGAATTCAAGGAGGATCCCTGGGCCGCGGCGCTCCGCGAGACCGAGGAGGAGATCGGCTTCGACCCCAAGACCGTCCTCCGCTTGGGCGAGCTGGACGAGATCGACAGCCCTGCCGGCTTCCGCGTCGTCCCCTGCGTCGGAGCCATCCCCTACCCCTTCAAGACACGCTTGAACGAAGCCGAGATCGCCGAGGTCTTCAACCTCCCCCTCTCTGCCTTCACCAACCCCCGCCTGGTCGAGGAGCGCGCCGTCCTCGTCAACGGCGTCGAGCACACCATCCGCATCTACCACATCGGCAACCGTCAGATCTGGGGGATGACCGCGCGGATCCTCCAGAACCTGCTGGTGCGGCTTGGGTTGGAGAGCGAGGAGGAGGACTAGACGCCTACTCCTCTCCGGCGAGCGCCCGGCGGGCCGCCGCCATGCTCTGGCGGAAGCCTTCGCGGTCGCGGCCGGAGACGAGGGTGTCGATCTGGTCCAGGGCCTCTCGCGCGGCGGCGTAGACCTCGTGGCGATGGGGGTTCAGGTGCTGGATGTCGAGGTAGAGATCCGGGTCCTCGGAAAGCACGGAGAGGGCGGTCGCGGTCTGGCGGTTGAAGGTGGTCGAGGCGCAGGCGTGGAGCTCGGCCGGGTCGATGCCGGAGCGGGTGAGGGCGGCGCCGAAGACGATGTTGGTGAGGTGGGCGAGGCCCAGGAGCCAGCCCATCAGCCGGTCGTGGTGGGGGAAGGGAACCGCCACCAGCTTGGTGTAGGGGTGCGAGAGCAGGGGAGCGAGGGCGGCCCGCTCGGCGGCCGGATCGCCCTGCGCGGCGAGCACGAAAGTCAGCGGCTCGTAGTACGACTTGCCGGGCCCGAACATCGGATGCAGGGCGAAGGCGCGAACCCCCAGCTCGCGGGCGCGGGAGAGAGGGGCGTCCAGGTGGTCCTTGATCGAGGCGACCTCGACCACCAGGCCGCGCGGCGCGCGCTCCACGATCTCCTCCAGCACATGCGGCACGCGGCCGAGCGGCACGGTGACCAGGATCGCGGCGTAGGCGTCGAGGTCGATGTCGTCGAGCCGCGCGAAGCGGCCGGGGCTGGGCGGCAGGCTCCCCAGGGCGGGGTCTTCGATGTCCACGCTGTGCCCGATCAGCTCCAGGAAGCCGCGGAACCAGGAGCCCATCCCGCCGGCGCCGCCGACGATGAGCACCCGCTCTCCGCGCTGCTCGCGAAGCGCGATCCCCACCCTGTACTGGCGTTCGACCGAGCCGCGGATGATCGCCTGGAAGACCGACTCCATCACCTCTTCCGAGATGCCGCAGGCCTCGGCCTGCTGGCGCGCCCGGGTGAGCACCCGGTCCTCGATGTCACGCACCACGACCGGCGCCCCGGACTCCGCCTTGAAGCGGCCCACCTCGGCCGCGAGGTCCATGCGCCGGCGCAGCAGCTCCAGCAGCGAGCGGTCGACGTCGGCGATGGCGTCCCGCAGGTCGGACAGTGGGTTGGACCGGCTCATGGCGCGCATTCTACGACGGACCGCAGCCTTGAATTTTAGGAGGGGAGGGAAGCCGGGCAAAGGGACCCGGCCTCCCTCGGGATGCCGCACGGCGTACAACCTGCCGCGGGTCAGATAGGCGACTTATGGATGGAGCAAGGGCGGTGCCATGTGAGAAAAGCCTGTAAATCAAGCCTTTTCAAGCATCTCCGGCTCCTGGAGTGGACGTTTGGCCAGACACTCCCGTCCTCTGCGGCGGACAGGGGGCCTGGCAGCCGTGGAGGAGGCACCCCACTGGCACTGGGTTTGCTGATCCGTCCCTCCTGGTGACGTATCGGGTGTGTGGATCGGGGCGTGTTAAGCTCGCCCCCGCGAAGTTCTGAAGAGAGCAAAAGGTCCGCCGCCGCTTCCTTTGGGAGGCGTGTGGGGCGGTCCACGATCAACCCTTTCTCCACGAGCGAGATCGATGGCCAGAGACCCCAGACCCGCCCCAGCAGGCTTCACTACCGCCGCTTCCGATACGAGCTTCTTCGGACACCCCCGCGGCCTTGCGACCCTCTTCTTCACCGAGTTCTGGGAGCGCTTCAGCTTCTACGGGATGCGCGCCCTTCTCATCCTCTACATGACGGCGGCGGCGGCCGACGGCGGCCTGGGGTTCGACGCCGGTCGGGCGGGTGCGATCTACGGCCTCTACACGGCCGGCGTCTACCTGCTGGCGCTGCCGGGCGGCTGGCTCGCGGATCAGCTCCTCGGTCAACGGCGAGCGGTGTTCCTGGGCGGCGTCATCATCGCCCTCGGCCACTTCAGCCTGGCCATCGAGAGCCTTCCCTTCTTCTTCCTCGGGCTCGTGCTGATCATGATCGGCACCGGCCTGCTCAAGCCCAACGTCAGCACCATGGTGGGCGAGCTCTACCCCGAGGGCGGAGCGCGGCGCGACGCCGGGTTCTCGATCTTCTACATGGGCATCAACCTGGGCGCCTTCGTCGCGCCGCTCGTCTGCGGCACGCTGGGGCAGCGGGTGGACTGGCACTTAGGGTTCGCGGCCGCCGGCATCGGCATGGTGGCTGGCCTGATCCAGTACGTCATCCAGGGGAAATGGCTCGGCGATGCGGGGCTCCGTACGAACGCCGCCACCGACCCGGCGTCCCGGCGCAAGACGCTGTTGGGACTGGGGATCGGCACGGGCCTCCTGGCCGCCTTCGGCCTGCTCTGGGCCACGGGCACGATCGACCTCTCCGTCCAGGTCGTGGCCAATGCCATGGGTGGCATCATCGTCGGCCTGGCCCTCTTGTACCTGATCTTCCAACTCGTGGGCGGAGGCCTGGACGCCATCGAGAAGAAGCGGATGGTCGTCATCTTCGTGCTCTTCATCTTCTCGGCGCTCTTCTGGTCCGGTTTCGAGCAGGCCGGCTCCTCGCTCAACCTGTTCGCCGAACGGCTGACCGACCTGAACGTCTTCGGCTGGGAAATGCCAGCGAGCTGGCTGCAGGCGGTCAACCCGGTCCTGATCATCGCGCTGGCGCCGGTTTTCGCCTGGCTCTGGGTGTTCCTCAACCGGAAGAGGAAGGAGCCCTCAGCCCCTGCCAAGTTCTCGATCGGCCTCATCCTGCTGGGCCTGGGCTTCGGCGTGCTGGCCTGGGCCTCGATGCTGACCGCGGGACAGACGCGGCAGGTCGGGCCGCAGTGGCTGATCCTCACCTACCTGTTCCACACCTGCGGCGAGCTCTGCCTGTCGCCGGTGGGCCTCTCGACCGTGACCAAGCTCGCGCCGCACCGCAAGGTGGGGCAGATGATGGGTGTCTGGTTCATGTCGATCTCGCTCGGCAACCTGATCGCCGGCCTCGTGGCCGGGCGTTTCGAGACCCTGCCGTTGCCGCAACTCTTCGGCACGGTCTTCGCCTTCACGGCGGGGGCCGGCCTGATCCTGGCTATCCTGGTCAAGCCCATCCGCAGGCTGATGGGCGGGGTCCACTAATTCAACGAGAGAGGTGACGATGAGCGCAACCGCAATCGCCGGCACGGCCGCCGGAGCCCACGCTGCCGACAAGCACCCCCGGGGTCTCTACGTCCTCTTCTTCACCGAGATGTGGGAGCGCTTCAGCTTCTACACGGTGGGCGGGATGTGGGCCCTCTACGTCCAGAACTCGGAACAGGGCTTCGGCTGGACCCAGGACCGGGCGACCAGCGTCTGGGCGTACTACCTGATGTTCGTCTACGCGAGCCCGCTGATCGGCGGTTTCATCGCGGACCGTAAGCTGGGCTACCGACGATCGGTCATGCTGGGCGGCTTCTTCTTCATGGTGGGCCACGCGCTGCTCGCCGTCCGCTCGGAGCCGATCATGCTCGCCGCCCTCGCCTGTCTCGTGATCGGCAACGGTTTCTTCAAACCGAACGTGTCGACCCTGGTGGGCAACCTCTACCCCGAGGGGAGCCACCTCAAGGACCGCGCCTACAACATCTTCTACATGGGCATCAACGTCGGCGCCTTCCTGGCCCCCCTGGTCGCCGAGTTCATGGTGCAGAACTTCGGCTTCCACCCGGCCTTCGCCATGGGCGCCCTCGGCATGCTGATCTCGGTCTCCATCCTCTGGCGGTTCAAGGCCGACGTGGCGATTGCCGACCGCCCGAGCAAGGCGCCGGCGCAGGCATCGGCATCGACTGCCGCCGTGGCCGTCGACCTGCCGCCCAAGGGCGTGAGCCGGCAGAGGGAGAACCTGATCGACGCGATCCCCGACTGGAAGCGGGTCGCCGCGCTGATCGTCATCTTCTTGATCGTCATCGTCTTCTGGATGGTCTTCCACCAGAACCAGACGACGCTCACCTACTGGGCCAACGACAACACCGACTGGAACGTCACCGGCATCATCTCGAACGCCATCAACCCGGCCTGGGTCATCATCCTGACCTTCCCGCTGGTCTGGTTCTGGAAGCGCCTGGACGAGAAGGGCCTGGAGCCCTCGACACCCGCCAAGATGGCGATCGGCATGTGCCTGACGGGGCTCTCCTTCTTCATCATGTACTTCGCGGGCAAGGCGGGGGGTGACACCGGCAAGGTTTCCCCCTGGTGGCTGATCGGGGCCTACGCCGTGCTCACCCTGGGCGAGCTGATGCTCTCGCCGATGGGCCTTTCGCTGGTTTCCAAGGTGGCTCCGCTACGCTGGCGGGGACTTCTGATGGGCGGCTGGTTCGGCGCCACCGCCATCGGCAACAAGCTGACTGCGATCGGCGTCTTCTGGGACGACTGGCTGCACTCCACCTTCTTCGCCGTCCTCGGAGGCATGGCCCTGTTCATGGCCGTGGTCCTCACCCTGCTGCTCAAGCCCCTCAAGAAGGCGATGCCGGGAGTCTAGCCTCCCCTCGCTTCTCTCCCCCTCTCCGGCTCTGCTGGGGAGGGGGAGAGAAGTGGCCTACAACTGCACCTGCATCCCCAACTCCACCACCCGGTTGACCGGGATCTGGAAGAACTGGGTGGAGCGCAGGGCGTTCCTCGTCATCAGGGCGAACAGCTTCTCGCGCCAGATCGCCATCCCGGGCCTCTTGCTGGGTAGCAGCGTCTCGCGGGAGAGGAAGAAGGTCGTGGACATCAGGTCGAGGTCCAGCCCCTTCTCCCGCAACCGCTCGAGGACGTCGGGCACGCCCGGGTCCTGCGTGAAGCCGTAGTGGGCGATGACGCGGTAGAACTCCTTGCCCATCGGGTGGATCTCGATGCGCTCCTCGGGGGAGACCGTGGGGAACTCCTCCGTCACCACGGTCAGGAGGATGACCTTGGAGTGCAGCACCTTGTTGTGCTTCAGGTTGTGGAGGAGAGCGGTGGGGGTGCCCTGGGCGTCTCTCGCCATGAAAATCGCGGTGCCCGGAACGCGCGTGGGCGAGTCGGGCCGCACGCTCTCGACGAACGTCTCGAAGGGCACCGAGCCTTCGCGGAGCCGGTCGGCGAGGATCCCCCGCCCCTTCTTCCAGGTCGACATCAGGATGTAGACCAGAAGGCCGGCGACGAGCGGGAACCAGCCGCCGTCCGGGATCTTGACCGTGTTCGCCGCGAAAAAGGCGCAGTCGGCGATGAGGAGGCTGACCGTCACCAGGATCGAGAGCGCGCGGGGCCAGTGCCACAGCCTGTGCGTCACGAAGTAGGCGAGGAGCGTCGTGATGATCATCGTCCCCGTCACCGCGATGCCATAGGCGCCTGCCAGGTTGGTGGAGGTCCTGAAGGATAGGACGAGTCCGATCGTTCCCAGCATCATCGCCCAGTTCACCCCGGGGATGTAGATCTGCCCGATCTCGGCCGACGAGGTGTGGATGATCTCCATCCGCGGCAGATAGCCGAGCTGGACCGCCTGCCGGGTGAGCGAGAAGGCGCCGGAGATCATGGCCTGAGACGCGATCACCGCCGCCACGGTGGAGAGCACCACCATCGGGTAGAGGCCCCAGGACGGCACCAGGTGGAAGAACGGGCTGACGGCGGCTTCCGGCTCGTCGATCAGGAGAGCGCCCTGGCCGAAGTAGTTGAGGAGGAGCGCCGGCGCCACCATCGTGAACCAGTCGATCCGGATCGGCCGCCGCCCGAAGTGCCCCATGTCCGCGTAGAGCGCCTCGCCGCCCGTCGCCACCAGGACGACGGCCCCCAGGGTGAGAAACCCTTCCATTCCGTTGCGGGCGAAAAACTGTACCGCGTGCGCCGGATTGATCGCAGCCAGGACCGTCGGGTGCTGAAGGATGCCGCGGACCCCGAGCACCGCCAGGGTGACGAACCAGAGCAGCATCACCGGGCCGAAGACCTTGCCGATGCCGCCGGTGCCGTGGCGCTGGAAGAAGAACAGGACGATGAGGACGCCGATGGTGATCGGCACCACGTAGGGCTTGAAGAACGGGGTCGCGATGTCGAGCCCTTCGACGGCGGAGAGGACGGAGATCGCCGGCGTGATCACCCCGTCGCCGTAGAGGAGCGCCGCGCCGAACAGGGCGAGGGCGATCAGGATCCACTGCAGCCGGCCTTCGACCACCGGCCGCACCAGCGCCATCAGCGCCAGGATGCCACCCTCGCCGCGGTTGTCGGCGCGCAGCACGTAGATGCAGTACTTGATCGAGACGACGATGATGATCGTCCAGAAGATGAGCGAGAGCACGCCGAGCACGTTGGCGGCCGTCGGCGCAATGCCGTGCTCGCCCGTGAAGCACTCCCGCATCGCGTACAGCGGGCTGGTGCCGATGTCGCCGTAGACGATCCCCAGCGCGCCCAGGGCCAGGCCGAGGGCATAGCGGGAGCTCTTGGGTTTCTCGTGGTGGGTCAAATCGGGCTCCTCGGGGGGCAGAAGGGCGAGACGCTATCACAGGCAGGGACGTCAGGGCTCTTCGTAGCCCGACACCCGGCCGGTCAGCCGGCCCGCGGCCGGTGCCTGGGTGAAAGTCACCCACCCCTTGCGGTGCGAGCCGCGGGGCACGAAGGCGATTTCGAGCTCCGCCCGCTCCTCGCCGCCGGCCGCCGTCTCCAGCACCACCTCGACGTGCACCCCCTCGGCCGTCTCGTCGCCGCGGTTGCGGACGGTCACCGGCACCGCCCAGCCGCTCGTCTGCCGCCGCGCTTCCCCCAACTCCACGGTCAGGTCCGGCGGGGAGGAGCCGGCTCGCGCCAGGTCCCAGACCAGGAAGGCCAGGGTGCCGGCGACGACGACGACGCCTACCGCGAAGACCGACCACTCCAGGACGTTCTTCTTCACCCGGCTCATTGCAGGAGCAGCCTCCCCACAGACGCCCCGAGCGAGCCGGCGACGCCCAACACCACGACCTGGGCCAGGCAGACCGCGGCCGACGTGCCGTCGAACCGCCCGAAGAACCAGAGGATGAAGGCCGAGGCCACGAGCGCCACGGCGTAGTTGATCACCATCCGCGAGAAGATCTTCCCGGGACCCCGGTGCTCGTCGGGAGTGGCGCTCTTCGCCCCCCGGAAGTCGCTGTAGAAGAGGATGAGGGCGCCGAGCGCCAGGGAGAGCAGGGCGAGGGCGAGGATCTTCCAGCGCGGGGACTCGACCGCGATCACCACGATCTCCTCGGTCGGGGCCACGTTGCTCGCGAAGAGGACCGCGCCGCAGACGGCGAGCACGATCTGCCCGGCCTCGCTCACGCTGCGCGACCCCTTCATCCCGCCGCCATGACCCTTGCCCTTGCCACCATTGCCATTGCCGCCGAGTGGGGCCGAGCCCACCGAGACACCGATCGCCGCCGTCACCCCCTCGACGACCACCTTGCCGATCATCTCGCCCGCCGGCTGGCCCGCCTCCAGGCGGCCGAGGAGCCACAGGGTGCCCGCGGCAAGCAGGAGCCCGAGGCCCATCTCCTCGACCGCTTCGAAGGCCACCTCCAGCCAGCTCGCGTCCTCGTGGAGGCCGCTGTAGCGGTTGTAGCCGAAGAGCAGGAGGAAGCCGATGGCGAAATAGGCGAGCAGGCGCGGCGGCCCGGCCATGAAGCCGGCCCACCACACCTCCATCGTATAGATCAGGGGAAGGCTGAACAGCAGGCCACCCGCGACGCCGCGGGCGTACTCCTCCAGCGATTGCCGGAGCGAGCGCTTCCCTGCGTCCGGGTGGCTCCCGCCTTTCATTTCGGTCCGTGTCTCTCGAACGCCCCGCGGCCGGGCCGGCACCGCGCGGCGAGTTTTCTACTCTACGCCTCGGCCATGGCTTCGACGTTGATCTTCTGGGCGAGCGCGGAGAGCTCCTTGTCCGTCATCCCCTCTTCCTCGAGGGTCTGCTGGAGGAGCCGTGCATGCTCCTTCTCTCCCATCAGCTCGGCGTAGGTGCGCACCGTGCCGTAGCCGGCGATCTCGTAATGCTCGACCCGCTGGGCGGCGGAGATCAGGGCGGCGTCCATGACGTCGTCCTCCATGTCCTCCTGCATCATCTCCTTGCCCTCTTCGAGCAATCCCTCCATGCCCTTGCACTTTTTACCCCGCGGGCTCTTGCCGAGCAGCTCGAAGATGCGGTCGAGGCGGGCGACCTGCTCCCGCGTCTGCTCCAGGTGCTTCTCGAACCCCTGGCGCAGAGCCGGGCTCGTAGCCTTCTTGGCCATCTTGGGCAAGGCCTGCAGGATCTGCTTTTCGGCGCTGTAGAGATCTTTGAGCTCGTCGACGTAAAGCTTTCTCAGCGAATCGATTTCCATGTCCCGCTCCTTTTTCTCGTAACAGAAGGCGTCATTGCCCCTCAGGCATGATCCCGAGAGCAAGAGCGGTGCCAGAATTCTGTTGGATACCCCCCTCTCCCGCCGGGAGAGGGGGGAAAGGGGGTGAGGTGGAGCGAGGCGGGGAAGAGGAGCCCTACAGAACCTTGAGGACTTCCTTCTCGCCGTCCTCGTTGAGCTTGCCGACCCAGACGTTCAGCACTTTGCCCTCTTTGTCGACCAGCATCAGGGTGGGGGTGCCCGGCACCTTGACGGTCGCGAAGTTCAGCTCGACGACGCTGTCCGGCGTGAACCCGCCGGCGGTCATGAGCTTCGTCTCCTCTTCTCTCGCCGCGGCGGCGGGCACCGCCGTCACCAGCTTCACCCCGGAGCCCTTCTGGTTGCGCTCCTCCTGGAGCCGCTTGTAGAAGGGGATGCTCTCGGTGCAGAAGTGACAGGTGGGGGAGACGGCGATCACCAGCGCCTGCTTGGAGCCGGCGGGCACGACCTGCTTGAGCTCGTCGAACTGCTCGCCCGCCTCCACCTGCTCCGGCGCGCCGGGCGGCCGCGGCGGGAAGAAGTTGTTGCGGATGAGGATCACGGCGGCCACGGCGCACACCACGATGATCGCGATGTTGGCGACGGTATCGAGCTTCGTCTTCATATCTCGGTCTCCTACGGTCAAGTCCCCGCGTTCTTGAGCGACAGAGGCTAGCACAGAGCTTCTCGATTGACAGCCCGGCCGGATGGTGCCAGCGTACCGGGGCATCTTCCACCCTGAACCGCGAGCCTCCTCTCCTAGAGAGGTGCGCCAGGAGCGAGAAACCGATCATGGCCGCCCCGCCCTCCGCCCCGCCGCCGCCGACCCTCCGGGAGATCTGGAGCTGGGCGATGTTCGATTTCGCCAACAGCAGCTACACCACGGTCATCGTCAGCGTCGCCTTCGGCATCTACTTCACCCGCCTGGTGGCGCCCGAGGGGCGGGGCGACTCCCTCTGGGGCCTGGCGATCCTCTGCGGCAACCTCTTCGTGCTGCTGCTCTCGCCCATCATCGGCGCCGTGGCCGACGACTCCGGCCGCAAGAAGCTCTTCCTTGCCGTCACCTACGCCACCTGCATCGTGGGCACGGCGCTGCTCTATTTTGTCGTCCCCGGCCGGGTCGGCCTCGGGCTCCTGCTCTTCGTGATCTCCTTCGTGGGCTTCTCCTTCGGCGAGAACCTGGCCGGCGCCTTCCTCCCCGAGATCTCGACGCCGAAGAACATCGGCCGCATCAGCGGCTTCGGCTGGGGCCTCGGCTACTTCGGCGGCCTCGCCTGCCTGCTCCTCGTCAGGCCGCTCCTGGCCGGCGGCTTCACGGTCGAGAACCTCCGCGACCTCCGGCTCGTCTGGCCGGTCACGGCCCTGTTCTTCCTGGTCGCCGCGCTGCCAACCTTCCTCTTCCTCCGCGAGCGCGCGCCGCGCGGCACCAGCTCAGCCCTGGAATACGTCCGCGCGGGCTTCCGGCGCATCGCCGCCACCGCCTCCTCGGTGCGCCACTTCTCGGAGCTGGTCAAGTTCCTCTCCGTCTTCTTCGTCTACTCCATGGGCCTCACCTCGGTGATCGCCTTCGCCGGCATCTACGCCGAGCGCACCCTGGGCTTCACCCCGGGCGAGCTGGTCCTGCTCTTCATGATCCTCCAGCTCTCTTCGGCGGGAGGGGCCTTCTTCTTCGGCTGGATCCAGGACCGCATCGGCGCCTCGCGCACCATCCAGATGACCCTGGTCCTCTGGATCCTGGTCTGCATCGGCACCTACTTCTGCACCTCGAAGAGCCTCTTCTGGGGGATCGGCCTCGCGGCGGGCCTGGGGATCGGCTCCCTGCAGTCCGCCTCGCGGGGGCTGGTCGGCCTCTTCTCGCCGCCTGAAAAGAGCGGCGAGTTCTTCGGCTTCTGGGGCCTCTCCGGCAAGGGCGCCTACATGGTGGGCCCCTTCCTCTTCGGCCTGATGTCGACCGCCTCCGGCTCCCAGCGCGTCGCCATGCTCTCGACCATCGTCTTCTTCATCCTCGGCCTCGTCGGCATGGCCTTCGTCGACGAGAAGCGCGGCCAGGCCGAGGCGGCGGCCTGGAGCGAGCGGTGACCCCCACCCGGCCCTCACTCCCCCGGCCCCTCTCTCCCATCCTCCCGCCCGCCGTCCGGGAGAGAGGGGAGAGGGCAAAACCCGGCCATGCCTACCTTCTTAGCTCCCTCCTCTCCCGGCGGCTGGGAGGGAGGTGGGAGAGGAGGGCTGGGGTGGTGAGGGGCCCGGCCCGGAGGGCCGCTCGGTGAAGGCGGACCGCTTCCTCCGCGCCCTCATCCACCTCATCCTCAAGGTCTTCTTCCGCCGGGTCGAGGTGGTGGGGGCGGGCAACGTCCCCCAGGGGCGGCCGCTCGTCGTCGTCGCCAACCACGTCAACGGCCTGGTCGACCCCATCCTCGTCCTGGGCTCGCTCGGCATCTTCCCGCTGCCGCGCCTCCTCGCCAAGAGCACCCTGTGGAAGAACCCGGCCGTCCGCCCCTGGCTCGAGCTGGCCGGGGTGATCCCCGTCTACCGCAGGCAGGACGAAGGGGTCGACACCTCGCGCAACTCCGAGACCTTCGCCAAGAGCCACGAGCTGCTGGGCTCGGGAGGCTCCCTGGCCCTCTTCCCGGAGGGGACGAGCCACAGCGACCCGGCGCTCAAGCCCTTGAAGACCGGTGCCGCGCGCATGGCGCTCGAGGCCGAGAGGAAGTTCCCGGGCCTGGAAGTGCGCATCCTCCCCGTGGGCCTCCTCTTCAGCGCCAAGGGGCGGTTCCGCTCCCGAGCCCTGGTGCAGGTGGGGGAGCCGATCGACCCGGCGCCCGAGGTCGCAATGGACGCCGCCGACCCCTTCGAGGCCGCCCGCAGCCTGACCGCCCGGGTGGACGCCGCCCTGAAGGAGGTCACCCTCAACTACGCCTCCTGGGACGAAGCCGAGCTGATCGCCCGCGCGGCCGACCTCTGGGGCCGGCGCACCACCGAGGTCCCCATGGGGAGGACCCTCGCCGAGACCTTCGCCGTGCGCCGGGCCTTCCTGGAGGGAGCCGAGGACCTTCGCGAACGCTACCCCGACCGCGTCGCCGCCGTGGCCGAGTCCGTCCGCGCCTACGACCAGCTCCTGGACGCCCTGAACCTCCGGGACGACCAGGTCGCCGCCGCCTACCGCCCCTCGCCCGTCGCCCGCTTCGTCCTCGACACCCTGGTCCGCCTCTTCATCCACCTGCCCCTGGCCCTGGTCGGAGTCGTCCTCAACTGGCCCCTCTACCGCCTGGTCGGCCTGATCGCCAACGGCATCACCCGCCGCTCCCCCGACCAGACCGCCACCTTCAAAGTCTTCGGGGCCGTCGTCCTCTTCCCCCTCACCTGGATCGCCGAGGCCCTCCTCGTCGGCAACTACACCGAGCCATGGCTCGGAGCCCTCACCCTCCTGGCCGCCCCGGCCACCGGCTACAGCGCCCTCCTCTTCAACGAGACCCGGGCCCGCTTCTGGCGAGAAGCCAGGGCCTACCTCGTCCTGCGCACCCGTACCCGCCTCGCCGCCGAGCTCAAAGCCCGCCGCGAAGCCGTCCTCCAGGAAGTGGAATCCTTAGCCGCCCTCTACAACGCCGAGACTCGCGGGTAGTCGCTTTCTGACGGGGACTCTGAGTTCCTCCTCCGAGGAAAAAGCCATTTGCCTTGGGATTTGCCTATTTGGAAGCGAGGAATACTCTCTTTCTCCAACTTTTGAGCTTCTGACGGCGCAAATACCCAATTGCCTTGAGGGTGAACCCTATTCCACGAGGAAAAGGGTATTTGCAGCCACAAAAGACCTTTCCGCCGCCGAATTACTCATTTCCGCCGAGCGGAGAGGCAAAAAAGGTAGGAGCTAACTAAAGTAGGGGCGGGGCTCGTCCCCGCCCGGGCGGGGGATGATTTAGGAGGACCGGAAGTTGTAGTAGCCCAGGATGCCCTGGAAGCTCTTTGCCAGAGCCGCGTAGTCCGCCGGCTGGAGGCTGCCCTTGTCCCAGACTTCTTCGATCTGGCGAAGCCGAGCCAGAACCTCGTCGTCCAGACCCAACTCCTCGCTTTTTAAGAGAGACCTGAGGAAGCGCCGGTTGTCCCGGCTGAAGAAACTGGGTTCCCTGTAGATGGCGGCGAGCCGAGCCGCCTCGGTCCACTTGCCGAAGTCGAGGATCATCGGCTCCAAAGTTGAATCCGCGAGACCACTCTCTTCGGCTGCAAGCATTCGTGCGGCTCTGCCTAGGGACTCGGCTGAATCGATTCGATTAGACTCGGCGATGAAGTACTCCCCCTTGTCATCCATCAAGAGGACTGGCTTAAGGGTGATGCCGATTTTTTTCAGTAGCTCTGACGCCTTCTTGGCCCGGCCCTCCTGGGCGGCGACCCTGAAGTCGACCAGCAGGGCTCCAACCTGAAACGCTGCGAGCGAGCTCTCCTCGTACTCATCCCCGCCGCCGCGGTGTACGGCGTAGGCCCACAGGTTGTCCGCCACGGCTGGGTATTGCTCCAAGGGCTTGGTCAGATTGGCCACAGCCAGGCTTGGTGCCGGAGCGAAGAGGGCACGGTACAGGCCGAAGCCCAACCCGGCCATCACCATGGCGGCGGCCGCTACGGCAATCCACCACGGCACCCCGCGCCAACGGGAAGGACTGGACACCTTGTCCCGGTCCAATTCAGGCACCCTGGGCCTCTTCGAGCTGAGTTGGGGGAAGGTGACCACCTTTCCGCCGGAATCGACCGCCTCCGCCTCTGCAGAGTCCAACTGGAAGCGGAGTACTTCCGTATACAGTTCATAGCACCGCTCGCAACTAGCGAGGTGCTCCGTGATCCGCGCCGCCTCCTCAGGCCCGAGCATGCCGTCGATATAGGCGGCGAGCTCTTCGGAGGCGGGGCAGTCGTGGCTGGTAGTCATGGTTTCACCAGATGCAAATACGCGCATTTTGCACCTCCGCGCGTCGCATCCACTCGTCGTAGACGGACGTGAAGACCAGATTACCTCTTTCGAGGTAGATTTTCATAGCAGATCCTCGATATCTTCTGGCCCAAACCCCAGTTCCTGCAGCGCCTTCCGCAGGTCCTTCAGGATCTTCTCGATCCGTCGATAGAGAGGCTTCTGCTCCAACTTCCGGGCCTTGGAGATATCGACGATCTTGAATCCATCCATCCACATCCGGATGATGATCCGGTCCTCGGCCGGGAGCCCGCCGAGGATCCGCAGCAGGGCCGCACGGATCTCCGCATGCCGCGCCTCCCGCTCCTTGTTCCGCACCGCCTCCTCAGGGTCCACTCCCTCCACGGCGACGTTCTCGAGCTCCTCCTCCCCCTTCATCTGGCGTGCCGTGCGCCGCGGCAGCCGGCTCCAGAGGTCCAACAGCTCCTCCCGGGAGAGCTTCACCCCGTAGTTCGTCCGCAGGATCTCGCAAGCCTCGTCCAGGGTGAACCCATCGCGGACCAGCCGCTCCAGCCGAACCGCTACCGGCCCCAGCCGCTTCGCCTCCTCGGAAGGCCGCACCTTGCCCCACAGGTGGTTTATGTAGTCCATCAGGAAGTTCTTGACGACCGTCGTCAGGTACGTCTCCAGGGAACTCCCGCCCTTGAACTTGCGGAAAACCGCGTAGTCGTCGTCGATAAGCTTGACCATCACCTGCTGCGAGAAGTCCTCCGTCTCCTCCCGGCTCAGGTGGTAACGCCGGCAAGAGTGCTCGATGACCTTCTTGATGAAGGGCAGGTGCTTCAGGAAGAGCTGGTCGGGGGGGAGATCCGGGGGTTCGGGGGGCATGGGGGTGTCGGGTCTCCGGGGTCGCCTCGGGCGCTGGATGCGGGGGATTCTATAGGAGACAACGGTCTGTGAGGACAGAATACTGGAATGCAGTCCGTCCATAGGCAGGGAAGTGGCAACCGCCGAGCCGTCGAAGCTGGAGCGCGGTGCCTGAGGGGATCCTGGTGAACCCAAGGCGTGATACTCTCGCGATCAAAGAAAACCAGCACGGTTCGCTCACCCTAAGTGGGCGATAAGGAGTGAGAAAAACCGAGATTCTCGGTAGTTTGCAAGAATCTATGAGCTTCTCGCGAGGCAAGCTGATCCTGGGGTTCATGGGGACTGCCGGGCTTCTCCTTACTCTGGGGATCGCCCTCGCCTGGGATAGGATCTCGGAAGCGCGTCCAGCCGCGTTTTCCAACCTTACAGTAGGGCGACCTACAGAGGGCCGCCTGACGGAATCCCTCTACGCCCCCTTTGACGTTGACTCCAGTCGGACGCAGCACGAATCCGCGTCGTTCCGAAGTTTTGCCAACCAAGCTTCTCGGGGGCTTGCCAAGGAACGCTCGGTGGAGTCTCTCCACGGCATGGCCCTTGTCAATGTGGTTTCCCTGAAGGAGCGTGAAGCCGCCTCACTGCTGGAAGAAGCGATCAAACACTCACCTAATGAGGCATCTCTTTACAACGACTTGGCGGTAGTGCTTATGGCGAAGTCGACCCGAGGAGGCGATCCTGGGCCTCTTTTGCCCGCCATGTCTGCTGTCCTGCGGACGCTTCGCCTTGAACCCTCGTCTGAAGCGGCTCTGTTTAACCAAGCCTTAATTTTCGAGCGGCTCTTTCTCCGCAATCATGCCAAGAAGGCTTGGCTTAGCTACATCAAGGTCGATCCTGGTTCGCAATGGAGCACGGAGGCACGGGCGCATCTGGCTGCTCTCGAGGCAGAAGACATCACCTGGGAGAGTCAACGTGAGCAGGTCGTTAGAGCCGCGAGGTCTGGTGACTCTGAACAAATTCGAAAGCTTCTAGCGCGCTTTGCGCAACCGGCTCGGCTCCTTGTCGAGAACGAAGTGTTGCCCTCTTGGGCTCGCGCTACGTTGCAAGGAAATGTCAAAGAAGCAAAGCTGCAGGGCGATCTCGCTAAGATAATTGCCGCGGTGCTGGCTGAGTTGACGGGAGACCGCTTGCTTTGGGATTCTGTGCAGGCAATAGGAAAATCGAAGGAAGCAGCGCGTATAGATCTTTTGGCGGTGCATCAAGAGTATGGTTCGGCTATGGCGGTATATGATGCGGGAGACTTGGAGCGTGCCGGACCGCTATTTGCCGAAGTGGGTAGAAGGTTTGAGCGCGCGGGAAGTCCCTTTTACCAGTGGGCACTCTTCTATGCCGCTGCCTGTGACTACCGTAGCGGTAGCGTTGAGGCAGCCCTTGCTTCGATTCAACGCTTGAGGCCTGTCGCTGTTTCGGAAGGGCGCGGCAATCTCATCGGCAGGATTGATTGGATGGCTGGCTTGATCAGCCTGGAGAAAGCCGATCCCAGTCAGGCCCTCGCAAACCTACAACGTTCCTCGGCGGAGTTCCGGAAAACCCGGGAATTTGGCCATCAAGGTGCCGTCCACTCGCTGGTAGCGCTCTGCCTCGACTATTTGGGCGAGCCTGCGGAAGCATGGCGCTACCATCACTTAGCCTTGGAGGCTATGCAGCCGGCACCAGACACTGCCCGCTTGCCAGTCATCACCAGCGCGGCGGCTCGAACGTTCCTCAAGTCCGGGTACCTTGATGCGTCTCTCCTGTTCCAGGATGAAGCCCTCCTTCTCGTCCTTCCGTCTCGAGATCCTCTCCGGATCGCCGAGACTTTCTGGTGGAGGGCAATGGTTCACCAGAGAGTTGGCAGGGATGCTCTTGCGTTGGCTGACGTCGCAAGCGCGCGTAGCCATTGCGACCGAATCCTTCACGAGCCGACGCGGCTTCGCACCTTGGCCGGCATCCTGGTCACCGAAGCCGCGAGCCGGCGCTCGTCCGATCCACAGCGCGCAATCGGCATGCTCGATCAAGCTCTCGTGCTTTATGGGAAGTCGGATTACGCCTATTTGCTGGTCGACATCTTTCTGGAGCGCGCAAGAGCCAGAATCGCGGTCGGGGACTTCGATGGTGCCGAATCGGATCTAGAATCGGGTATGTCCGAGTACGAGCGGCAGAGAAGGAGAGTCCGGAAAGGGAATCTGCAGGCCTCGTACTTCGACCGCGCCCAGGATGTCCTCGATGAGATGGTGAAACTGCAAATCGACAAGCGTGGGGACTTTGAGAGGGCGCTTGGTATTGTCGAACGGGGAAAGGCGAGGCTGCTTCTCGATGGAGTTCAATGTAAGGCGTATTCTGGGGGTTGTGAGGGTAAGCCGTTAGACTCTGCCACGATAAGGGTAGCATTGCCGGATGGTACGGTGATGCTTCAGTACCACGTCTTGGCGAACCGTCTCTTGGTCTGGGTACTAACGCGCGACGACGTCCAGTTCTACGAAGCTCCTGTACAGCGAGATTCTTTGGCTAGGAATGTGGAGGAGCTTGTCTCCGCCATTCAGGAACGAACTGGAGACTCTTCATTCCAGATCGTCTCCGGTGAGCTTTTTGAGCATGCCCTGAGGCCGGTTGCCGCCAGCATTGCAGATGCCAAGGAAATTGTCATAGTTCCGGGACAGGCTCTTGCGCGCGTCCCTTTCGCCGCTCTCTTTGATCGAGAAAAGCGAGAGTACCTGGTCGAATCTCATTCATTGGTCGTCGTGCCCAGCGCGACAATTTATGTCGCTGCCGTACAAAGAGCACGCGACAGAGCCGTCGCGCCGCAGGTGGTGAGTCTCGCCTTCGGAGATCCGGCATTTGACGGTGCCCGGTTCTCTGAGCTTTCCCGCCTGCCATTTGCGGAAACGGAGGCGCGCTCGTTGGTCGATCGCCTGCCTGGGTCGCTCTTATTGATAGGTGCCCAGGCGACCAGTAGGCGTTTCGTTCGCGAGGCCAATCGCTACGACATTGTGCACTTTGCGGGCCACGCCCGGGTTAATTACCTGAATCCAGAGATGTCTAGCCTGGTTTTTGCGGAGCCAAAGGGCTCGCCCGAATCGGGTGAATTATACGCAAGGGAAGTGTCGAAGATGGAACTCACTCGGCCTCGTTTGGTAGTCTTGTCCGCTTGTTCTACAGGGCTCGGGCGGAGTCGGAAGTTGGAAGGATTGTCAGATTTGGCAGGGCCGTTCCTGGTAGCTGGAGTCCCTTCAGTCTTGGCGGCTCTCTGGGATGTCGAGGATCATGAGACGAGTGTGTTTTGGGACAAGTTCTATGACGCCCATCTGGGGCAGAAGGGACCTGGTGAATCCTTGCGAAGTGCTCAGATTGCGATGATCAAGAGTTCTGATGAGGAGTTGCGCGAGCCACGCTATTGGGCGGGATTCAGGTTGATTGGCGCCGGTGCTTTCTTGAGGGCCGACAGGGAGGAGTAAGGTGGCGCACCTTTACGTGCTCTTAACAGGGTTGATGATCTTTGTAGATAGGCAGCAGTCTCCATCTGAGCCAGGGATGGTTATACTGCGCAAAGTAAAGAAGGGTACCAAGGTAGTGGGTAAGGATGTAGACGTTCACAAGCCGACACTAAGATTTAGAGGTTCCGGAGGTCCGGTCCTTATCACAAAAGGGCAAGATGTTGAGTTTTTGCCTGCCGGCTCCGGTTCCCCTAGAATCGTTCGCCGGAAGCACTTCTTGCCGCTTGGAAAGGAACTGGATGAGCCGCTTCGAGTAAAGTCTTCAATCATAACAGGACCTGTGCCTGCGTTGGCTCGCAGGGTAATCCTGGCCGGAGGCAAGGCCTCTCCAATTCAAGTTGATAAGGCATATAGCTTGGATGACATTTCGATGCAAGTCAATGTCCGCTTAGAGAACGCTTTGCATCTTGAAAGCAATACAAGAAAGTGGAAGCATCGTAGGAAAATCGCGAACGGGATACTATTCCATCGTAAGATTAGCTCTGCAGATCCCGTTAGAGTCCAGCTGGGCACTACTATGATAGAGGTTAGGCCAACTCCGCCGGGGGAGCTAGGAAAACTGCCGAGGCATGGCAATGAGAATCACTATGTCGTCTGGGTGGTCAATTATGCCAGCAGGGCGAGGGTTAGAGCTGTGCCGGAAGGACCTAGTTTCGATCGCGACTTCTACTTACTTTACAAGTTTCTTGAGGTTAATGTAAGCGAAAAATTTGTGCCGGAAGTCTTTTTGGATCCTGCGCCAGACGTTCGAAGGAGTCCTCCGGGTGTTTGTATGAATGGGCTGGTGTGGGACCCCGGGCCGGATAGTTAACGCTTCGTGTTGCGTCAGATCTGTTTCGTGAAGCAATTGTGGTAGCCTGGTTCGGTTCGGCATTCCTAAAGGAGGTGTTGAATGGCTCATATTTACGTAATCATGACGGGCTTAATGGTGCTTGTCGAGAGAGAGAGGAGTCTCCGTTCGCCATCGACAGTTTTGTTGCGAAAAGTGCAAGGCGACGATCGCGTTAATGGTGTGCCGATTCCTCGGCACACACCGTTATTGCAATTCAGGCAAAAGGGGAAAGAGATTTCGGTTATCATCGAAGGCGATATTCGTTTCTCTCCGGAGGGCGTGGGGCCTCCTGACGTTCAGCAACGTCTTCGCTTTTTGCCGCTTGGCCGTGAGTTGGACGATGTGCACAGGGTAAAGTCGAAATTGTTGGAAGGGTCTCTTGACACGACTGTGGCTGGTCGACTAATCCTTGGGGGCGGCTCGATTTCGCCAGTCCAAGTCGATGTGGCGTATGATCTGGAAAAGGTGTTCTTTGAGATAAGAAACATCCTTGTTAGCGCGATACATACGCAATCTGGGGCGAGTAAAGCGAAGAACAATAGGCCTATTTCCAACGGCCTTCTATATCATAGAGATATTGACGGTTCCTCGGTAGAGTTGGTCCATAAGGGCGTGCCGTATAACCTCGAGCCTACGCCGGAGAGAGAACTTGGGAATTTGCCGCGATTTCCGGGTTCGGAACACTACGTCGTATGGGTCACGAATTTTTCGGAGGACGTGATCATTGTGGCAGATCCACCGAGACCCATGGCTGATCTTGATTTTGACCTCCTTTATGATTGGCTCGATGGCTTTGGGGGAGTTCGCTTCATTCCTGAGGTGTTGCTTCCACATGCCCTGGCGGAGAAGCCATTAAGCCCTCCAGGAGTTTGCATGGGCGCTCGATCTATTGTCGCGGACTAACGCCCTTCCTTCTTATCGAGCCAGGGGAGAGCCTCGCGGCAGAGGGCTTCAAAGCAGTAGGCGAACCAGGCGTCAAGGTGGGGGCGGATGAGGTCTCTTAGGGCGCGGTCGGCTCCCATGTGGCGGATGAAGCTGGTCGCCGGTCAAGGGGGTAGCGCAGTTCGACGTCAATAGGAGCCGAAGCCGAGGGCAAAGAGGAGCGCCGAGCGCACCTCGTCCATGCGCAAGGGCGGCAGAGTCGTGATCAGACCGCCCAGCTTTTCCTGCGGAACGGTCTGGACGTGGTCGAGGTTGACGGCACAAGCCCGCGGCATCCCGTCGTCTTCGGTCAAGAGAACCTCCGACGGGATGTCGCGGATGTTCGAGGTGATTGGGGCTACGGTGACCTCCCCCAGATACTCCAGGACGGAGTCCCGGGTCAGCAGCAGGACTGGCCGCCTCTTGTCTGGGCCGGGGAACCTGTACCAGCGGATCTCGCCCCGCTGCATCAGTCTCCCCAGGCCTGCTCGTCCTCCCAGATGCTGAACTCCCCGGGACGGACGGGGTGCCGCTGGTAACCTTCTCGGTGCTTGCGTTCCAACTCCCGCTCTCGGAGGGAGACCAGAGCGGTTCGAAGGGCGTCACGCGTGAAGGCGGAGCGGGTCGTGCCGAGGGCGGTGGCCGCGCGGTCCACCTCTTCAAGGAGGGAGTCATCAAGGGTCATCTGAACAACTTTCATGGGCAAGAACCTCGCTCAGGGGGATCATTCCCACATGATGATCCCTATTCTCACCCACATCGGCTAGAGGAGCAAGGCGCCTCCTCAGGCGTAGAGCTCCTCCAACCCAAACCACCGAACCCCCTCTGCCCCGCCCCCCGGCCGCCCGGTTCTTGCGAACACCCGGCGGCCGATGGTGGCTCCTTGGGGGTTCGGGTATTGCTTGACCTTCTCCTCGAGCTCTTTCTCGACCGTGCCGGGGGAGCGGACGGTGCCCCATTTGCACTCTGCGAGGTCGGTCCAGCCGTCTTCCCGCAGGCCGACGACGTCGATCTGGGTGGTCTTGGACCAGTAGCTGCCGACCTCGAAGGCGGCGGTGACTCCTTCCTTCTTATAGAGCCAGGGGAGGGCCTCGCGGCAGAGGTTCTCGAAACAGTAGCCGAACCAGGCGTCGAGGTGGGGGCGGATGAGGTCTCGCAGGGCGCGGTCGGCTCCCATGTGGCGGATGAAGCTGGTGCTGGGGAAGACGAAGCGGAACCAGAAGCGGAGGAGGGGATCGGCCAGCTCGTAGCGGACGGCCCGGGCCGTCGGGGGCTCGCCGGTCAAGGGGTAGCGCCTTTCGACGTAGCCCAGCTCGATGAGCTGCTGGAGGTAGTAGGAGAGGGCCCGGGGGTCCTGGCCGGAGTGGCGGGCGATGGCCTGGACGGCGGTGTGGCCGGCGGCGATGGCGGTGAGGACGGCGTAGTAGAGGGTGACCTCCCGCAGCTCCTCGCGCAGGAGGAAGTCGGCCTCGCGGTAGAGGGGGGCGTACTCGTCCAGCAGCTCGGCGGCGATGTTGGCCTCGATCGAGCGGTCGTCGGCGAACCTCTGAAGGTAGAGGGGCACGCCGCCGCAGAGGAAGTAGGTGCGGGCCTGGTCCACCCGGGAGTAGCGGGGATGGAAGAGGGCGGCCTCCCGGTAATTGAAGGGGCGCAGGAGGATCTGCGCCGTCCGCCGGCCGAAGAGGGGGCTCTTCTTGCCGAGGACCTCGCGCTCCATGAAGCCGATGTAGGAGCCGCAGAGGATCAAGAGGATGTTGCCGGCCTGCTTCCAGTGGCGGTCCCACCTCTCCTGGAGGAGGGAGGGGAGCTCGGGGCTGGCGCCCACGATCCACTGGAACTCGTCCAAGGCGAGGATGAGCTTGCGGTCGGCCGGCCAGCGCGAGACGACGGCGTCCAGGGCCACGCTCCAGCTCTCGGTGGCCAGGCCGGCGAGCAGCGGCTCCTCGAGGAGAAGGGCGGCCTCGCCGAGGAACTCGCGGATCTGGAGCCCCGCGGTCGCCTGCTTGCCGAGGAAGTAGAGGCCGGGCCGAGACTTCAGGAAGTGGAGGATGAGCTCGCTCTTGCCCACCCGGCGGCGGCCGTAGATGGGGATGAAGGCGCTGCCCGGCCGCTCGTAGGCGTCCGTCAACACCCTGATTTCGTCCTCTCTGCCGACAAAGCCCGTCATCGCTCCTCCCGTTTTCTCCTCTACAATCTAGAAACGCAAGGCGTGTTTTGTCAAGTCACGACTTGTCAAGTCGTGTTCTGATGATCCTGCCGCCGAGCCCCGCGCTACAATCCCACGCCAGCCATGATCCCCGACACCTATCTCCAACTCGCCGTCGCTCTCGGCCTGGGCCTTTTGGTGGGCATGCAGAGGGAGCGGGTGGATTCTCCGGTCGCGGGGATCCGGACGTTCACGCTGATCACCCTCTTTGGAGCGCTGGCGGCTCTGCTGGGCCAGGTGTTCGGGGGGTGGGTGGTGGCGGTGGGGTTTGTGGCTAGTGCGTTGCTGGTGATCTCGGGGAACCTGGCCCGGACGGTCAAGGGGGAGATGAGCCCGGGGCAGACGACGGAGTTCACGGCGATGGTGATGTTCGGGGTGGGCGCCTGGGTGGTCGCGGGGTCGATGGCGCAGGCGGTCGTGGTGGGGGGGACGGTCGCGGTGCTGCTCCACATGCGCGAGCCGCTCCACAGGATGGTCGACCGGATCGGCGAGGCGGACTTGAAGGCGATCATGCAGTTCGTGGTCATCGCGCTCGTCATCCTGCCCGTCCTGCCGGACCGGCCGTTCGGGCCTTACGGGGTGCTCAACCCCTACCAGATCTGGTGGATGGTCGTGCTCATCGTCGGCCTGTCGCTCGGCGGCTACGTGGCGTTCAAGTTGTTCGGGGCCGGCGCCGGCACGGTGCTCGGCGGGGTGCTCGGGGGGACGATCTCCTCCACGGCGACCACGGTGAGCTTCGCGCGCGCCTCGAAGGACGACCCGGAGAGCTCGCGGCTCGCCGCGCTGGTCGTGATGATCGCCTCGACGGTCGTCTTCGTCCGTCTGCTGGTCGAGATCGGCGCCGTGGCCCGGGGGAGCTTCCTGGCGCTCGCGCCGCCGCTCGCGGCCATGCTCGGCGTGATGGCCGTCCTCTCGCTCGTCACCTGGTTTTCCGGCCGCGACCACGAGGCGAAGCCGATCGAGCCCGGGAACCCGGCGGAGCTCAAGGGCGCCCTGATCTTCGGCGCCCTCTACGCCGCGGTGCTCCTGGCCGTCGCCTTCGCCCAGGACCGCTTCGGCACCGCCGGCCTCTATACAGTGGCCGCGATCTCCGGCCTGACCGACATGGACGCCATCACCCTCTCGACCGCCCGCCTGGTCGACCGCGGCAACCTCGCTCCCGACACCGGCTGGCGCGCTATCCTCCTCGCCGCCCTCTCGAACCTCCTCTTCAAAGCCGGCCTGGTCGCCACCCTAGGAAGCCCCCGCCTCCTAGGCCGGATCGCCCTGCTCTTCGGAGCCGCCATGGCAGCAGGAGGGGCGATCCTCTGGCTATGGCCCTAGTTGTTGTCGCTTCCTGTGCAGTTGTAGCTCCCCCTCTCCCACCGGGAGAGGGGGCCGGGGGGTGAGGGCCGCGAGGGGGAATACCCCGAGCCCCCACCCTGTTATACTGCGCGCTGCATCCCCCGCTCGGCGGGGGAGAAGGGTGCACGCGAGGCGATCCTCCGGGTCTCTTCTGCTATAGATGTCACGGAGTTGCCTCAAGGGCCTTGCATGAGGAGGCCCACATGGCTATACTCCTCCTTCCCGCTGGCCGACCTCGTAAGGTCGAGGGCGAATGGGTGTTGACGTTGCCCTGGCCTGTCAGTTAGTATCCGCGGGTTTTCCAGACGCCGAGGGTCTCGCCTGAGACCGGGGCGCTTTTGTCTTCCGCCGGAAGACTTTCCCTGAACGCGGTTCAGGACCGGAGTGTGATCGTTCGGACCCGTCATCGGATGGGGCCGTGTCCGTGTCGCTCCGCAACAAAGAGATTCGGGTAACAACGGGTCGAGGAGATCTGGAAGCATGCCTACGATTCATCAGTTGGTGCGCAAGGGACGAGACCGCGCCGAAGCGAAGACCAAGAGCCCGGCGCTGCAGGGCTCGCCGCAGAAGCGCGGAGTCTGTGTGCGCGTTTACACCCAGACGCCCAAGAAGCCGAACTCGGCGCTGCGCAAGGTCGCCCGCGTTCGTTTGACCAACGGCATCGAGGTGACGACGTACATCCCGGGGGTCGGCCACAACCTGCAGGAGCACTCGATCGTGCTGATCCGCGGCGGCCGTGTGAAGGATCTCCCGGGTGTCCGCTATCACGTGATCCGGGGAACTCTGGACGCGGTCGGTGTGCAGAACCGCCGTCAGGGTCGCTCCAAGTACGGCGCGAAGCGGCCGAAGTCCTAAGCAAGGGAGCTCAAGAGAAATGCCGAGGCGTAGAGAAGTTCCGAAGCGTGAGGTCCTGCCGGACCCGCTGTACAACTCGCAGCTCGTGACGAAGTTCGTCAACGTGGTCATGCGCGACGGTAAGAAGTCGGTTGCCGAGCGCATCCTGTACGACGCCCTGGAGGCGATCAAGCAGAAGACGAGCGACGATCCGATGAAGGTGTTCAAGAAGGCGATCGAGAACGTCAAGCCCGCGGTGGAAGTGAAGTCGCGCCGCGTCGGCGGGTCGACCTACCAGGTCCCCGTCGAGGTGCGCCCCTCCCGCAAGCTGGCCCTGTCGATGCGCTGGATCATCCAGACCGCGCAGAGCCGCGGCGAGAAGACGATGCGGGCTCGCCTGGCGGGTGAGCTGATGGACGCCTCCGAGAACCGGGGCGCCGCGATCAAGAAGAAGGACGACACGCACCGTATGGCCGAGGCCAACAAGGCCTTCGCCCACTATCGTTGGTAGCGCGCTGGTAGAGACGCGCTGGTAAAGGCGCGCCGGTGGTTTGCAGGTAGGAAAGAACGAGCGCTGCCGTCTGGAGCATCCGCCGGGAAGTCCGAGAGAACAGAAGTCAGTCGAAGGGACGCACGAAGTAAGTCAACGCGGTTGGGACGGGAAGACGTCAAGGTAAAACCATGGCCAGGCAAGTGTCACTGAAAGATACGCGGAACATCGGCATCATGGCTCACATCGATGCCGGCAAGACGACGACCACCGAGCGCATCCTCTATTACACGGGAGTGAACTACAAGATCGGTGAGGTCCATGAGGGCACGGCCACCATGGACTGGATGGTCCAGGAGCAGGAGCGCGGTATCACCATCACCTCCGCCGCCACCACCTGTTTCTGGGACAAGCACCGGATCAACATCATCGACACCCCGGGCCACGTGGACTTCACGGCCGAGGTGGAGCGGTCGCTCCGCGTGCTGGACGGCGCCGTCGCGGTGTTCGACTCGGTCGCCGGCGTCGAGCCGCAGTCCGAGACGGTGTGGCGTCAGGCCGACCACTACCGCGTGCCGCGCATCGCGTTCGTCAACAAGATGGACCGGGTCGGTGCCGACTTCGACCGCACGGTCTCGATGATGCGCAGCCGCCTTGCCGCCAATCCCGTCGTCATCCAGTTCCCCTGGGGCACTGAAGAGAACTTCAAGGGCATCATCGACGTGCTCCGCATGAAGGCCATCTGGTACAAGGACGAGACCATGGGAGCCGACTACGATCTGGTCGACATTCCCGAGGACTACCTGGACCGTGCCCACAAGATGCGGGAAGAGATGGTGGAGGCGATCTCCGAGACCGACGACCAGCTGCTCGAGAAGTACCTCTCGGGTGAGGAGGTCACCAACGAGGAGCTGAAGGCCGCGCTGCGGCGGGCGACGATCGCCAACCAGCTCCAGCCGGTGATCTGCGGCAGCGCCTTCAAGAACAAGGGCGTGCAGCCGCTGCTCGACGCGGTGGTCGACTACCTGCCTTCGCCGCTCGACATCCCGCCGATCGAGGGCCTGGACCCGAAGACCGATCAGCCGATCATCCGCCAGTCTTCGGACGAGCAGCCGTTCGCCGGCTTGGTATTCAAGATCATGAGCGACCCGTTCGTCGGCCAACTCGTCTTCTTCCGCGTCTATTCCGGCCATGTGGCTTCGGGTAGCCCGGTGCTCAACGCCAAGAAGGGGACGAGCGAGCGCATCGGCCGGCTGCTCAAGATGCACGCCAACAAGCGCGAGGAGATCAGCGAGGTGTGGGCGGGCGACATCGCCGCGGCGGTGGGCCTGAAGAACGTCACCACCGGCGACACGATCTGCGACCCGAAGTCGCCCGTCGTGCTCGAGGCGATGAACTTCCCCGAGCCGGTGATCGCGGTCTCGATCGAGCCGAAGACCAAGGTCGACCAGGAGAAGCTGGGCATGGCCCTCGGCAAGCTGATGCAGGAGGATCCGACCTTCCGCGTGCACACCGATCCGGACACCGGCCAGACGCTGATCTCCGGCATGGGCGAGCTGCACCTGGAGATCATCACCGACCGCCTGGTGCGCGAGTTCAACGTCGGCGCCAACGTCGGCAAGCCGCAGGTCGCCTACAAGGAGACGATCACGCTGGCGGCGGACGGCGAAGGGCGCTTCGTGCGCCAGTCCGGCGGCCGCGGCCAGTACGGCCACGCCAAGATCCACATGCGTCCGACGACCGAAGGCGACTTCGTGTTCAACAACAAGGTCATCGGCGGCTCGATCCCCAAGGAGTTCATCAAGCCGATCGAGCAGGGGATCAAAGAGGCGCTGGAGACCGGGCCGCTGGCGGGCTTCCCGTGCACCGGGGTCGAGGTCGACCTCTACGACGGCAGCTACCACGACGTCGACTCCTCCGAGATGGCGTTCAAGATCGCCGGCTCGATGGCCTTCCAGGACGCCTGCAAGCGGGCGCGCCCGGTGCTGATGGAGCCGATCATGGCGGTCGAGGTGGTGACCCCCGAGGAGTACATGGGCGAGGTCATCGGCGACATCACCTCGCGGCGCGGCCGCATCCAGCACATGGAGATGCG
>Ga0190265_10000420_pt1 | contig 30627 bp, 26 predicted proteins | sample Popmic124T_FD_133135 | JGI IMG/M metagenome (GOLD analysis project Ga0190265, IMG submission 133135) | Populus adjacent soil microbial communities from riparian zone of Indian Creek, Utah, USA - 124 T | ecosystem: Environmental > Terrestrial > Soil > Riparian zone | place: USA: Utah | collected...
GATCACGCCGTCCTTGCCGACCTTCTCCATCGCCTCGGCGATGATGCGGCCGATCTCCTCGTCGTTGTTGGCCGAGATCGTGCCGACGTGGGCGATGTCCTTGCCCTCGACCGGCTTGGCCAGGGCGTCGATCGCCCCGACGGCGGCCTTGACCGCCAGCTCGATGCCGCGCTTGATCTCCATCGGGTTGGCCCCGGCGGTGACGTTCTTGCTGCCCTCGCGGTAGATCGCCTGGGCGAGCAGGGTCGCGGTGGTGGTGCCGTCGCCGGCCACGTCGGAGGTCTTGGAAGCGACCTCGCGCACCATCTGCGCGCCCATGTTCTCGAGCGGATCGGCGAGCTCGATCTCCTTGGCCACGGTCACGCCGTCCTTGGTGATGGTCGGCGAACCGAACTTCTTCTCGATGACGACGTTGCGTCCCTTGGGGCCGAGGGTCACCTTGACCGCGTCGGCAAGCTTGTTGACACCCCGCAGGATCGCGGCGCGCGCGTCCCCGGAGTAGGTAATCTGCTTGGCCATGTGTCTAACCTCCTGAATTTACTGAATATTTTGGCGAAGACGGATGCGCGACCAGCGGCGATCAGCGTTATTTATTGCCGTTGCCGATCACGGCCAGGATCTCGTCCTCGCGGCAGATCACGTAGTCCGTATCGTCGAACTTGATCTCGCTGCCGGAGTACTTGCCCATCAGGATGCGGTCGCCCGGCTGGACCTCCAGCGGCGTGCGCTTGCCTTCATCGGAGAGCTTGCCCGGGCCGACGGCGACGACCTCGGCCTCCTGCGGCTTCTCCTTGGCGGTATCCGGGATGATGATCCCGCCCCGCACCTGCTCCTCCTGCTCGACGCGCTTTACCAGGACCCGATCGTGTAGCGGACGGATGTTCACGGTTTCTACCTCCTTATGGTCGGACTCGAATTGACTGGGGGGTTGTCACCGAGCGGCGGCTGTTAGCACTCGCCCTCGATGACTGCTAACAGTGTAGGAAAGTGGAAAATGCCTGTCAAGGGGTACGGTTGCGGTACAATGCCCGTCGCTGTCACCCTTGGCCCATTCAACATGGAGAGCTCCCGAGGCCGCGCCGAGGCTTCCGTCGCCTTGCCGAACGACGGCATCCGTCCGTCGCGGATGGAGGTGCGGCTGCTCGGCGGCTTCGAGGTGCGCCTCGACGGCCGCGCGGTCACCGGGTTCGAGTCGCAGAAGGTCCGGGGCCTCCTCGCCTACCTCGCGATGGCCCGGGGCGTCCCCCAGGGGCGGGAGCGGCTCGCGGCCCTGTTCTGGCCCGAGCACGAGCCGAACAGCGCCCGCAGCAGCCTGCGCCAGGCGCTCTACAACCTCCGCTCGACCCTGGCCCTCAGCCCGGCCGACTCCGGCTGGCAGCCGATCGTCTCGACCCACCAGACGGTCGCCTTCTCCCCCGTCCTCGACGCCCGGGTGGATGCCCTGGCCTTCGAGGACGCCCTGCGCCGGGCCGAGGATGGGACGGCCCCCCACCTGCTCACGCAGGCGGTCCGGCTCTACCACGGCGACTTCCTGAGCGGCTGCCCGGTGCGGGCGAGCGCCGAGCTCGAGGATTGGACCAGGGAGCAGCGGGAGCGGCTGCGCGAAGGGGCGATCCAGGCCCTGCGCACGCTGATTACCCACCACCGCGAGCGGGGGGACCACCGCCTGGCCATCCAGCTCGCCCAGCGCCTGCTCGCCCTCGACCCGCTCGCCGAGGAGGCGCACCGGCAGCTCATGAGCCTCTACAGCCTGTCCGGCCGCCGCGGCCGGGCCCTCTCCCAGTACGAGGACCTCCGCAACCTGCTCGACCGGGAGCTCGGAGTGGAGCCGGAGGAGGAGACGCAAGCCTTCTACCGCTCGATCCTCACGGAGGAGCAGGTGGCGGGCGAGCGCGGCGAGGGCCTGGAGCCCGTGGGGCCGATCATCCCCCTGGTGGGCCGCGAGCGGGAGCTCGCCCTGCTGCGGCGGACCTGGGCCGCGGTCCAGCGCGGCAGCGGTGCCTTCACCCTCCTGGAAGGCGAGCCCGGGGTGGGCAAGAGCCGCCTGGTCAAGACTTTCCTGAGCGAGGCGGAGAGGTCCGCCGCCGTGCTGCTGGCGCGCTGCCAGGGGTTCGAGCCCGAGGTGCCGTACCAGCCGATCCGCGACGCGCTGCGCAACGGCATGCATTGGGAGGCCGAGGAGACTGAGGCCGCCCGCGTGGCCCTTACCGGCGCCCCCCCCGAGCTGGTGGCCGAGGTGGCGAGGCTGCTGCCCGAGCTGAGCCGGACGGAGGAACCGGAGGGGCAGGCCATCCCACCCGGCGACTCCGCGGCGCGCGAGCGGCTCGCCGACGCGGTCTGGCAGGTGCTGCGCCGCCTGACCGCGCTCGCCGGCCGGCGCTCCGCCAGGCCGGTGCTGCTGCTGCTCGACGACCTGCACCTGGCCGACCGCACGACCCTTGGCCTGATCGAGCGCCTGCTGCCGAAGCTCTCCTCGGCGCCGGTCTGGATCCTGGCCACGGCGGCCACGGGCTGGCGGGCCGAGGCCGTGGACCCGCTCGCCCGCCTGCGGCCCGAGGCGCAGAAAGGGCGCGGAGAGGTCAACCAGGTCTTCCTCGACCGCCTGGATGAGGCCACGGTTCGGCAGATCGCGCACCGGCTCATGGGGGAGCGCGAGGCCGGGGATCTCAACCGGCTCTACCTGCGCTACACCGCGGGGCTCCCCCTCGCCATCGCCGAGCTGACGAACCTGCTGGCCGACGAGGGCACCCTGGTGCGCTCGGCGCACGGCGGCTGGACCGCCACCTCCCGCCTCGACCGCGTGCGGCTGCCGGAGACGTCGACCCTCCGGGAGATCATCCTGCGCCGCGTCAGCCGCCTGCCCACCTCGACCCGCCGGCTGGTGACGCTGGCTGCGGTGCTGGGGCACGGCTTCGACGCCGTGCTGCTGCGCGAGGTCGAGCGCGAGCACATGGCCGTGGTGGAGTGCGGCCTGGAGGTCCTGCTCGACCGCTGGCTGGTACGGCACGCCACGAGCCAATGGCACCAGAGCCGGCGCGAGCGCGACATCGTGCTCTGGGCGAACGGCGCCCGCCGCGGCATCTTCGAGTTCTCGCACGAGATCGTGCGCCGCACGGTCTACGACGGGTTGAACCGGACCCGGCGGCGGATCCTCCACCGCATGGTGGCCGAGACCCTGGAGCAGCGAGCCGGGGAGGACCGGGAATCGCAGTGCGAGCTCCTGGCCTACCACTACGCCCGGGCAGGTGCCTGGGAGCGCACCGTCGCCTACCTCAAGATGGCCGCCGAGAGGGCCTATCGGCTCTCCGTGGAGGTCCCCCCCACCCTCGGGATCGAGGACGAGACCGGGGACCGGCTCCAGACCCAGCCCCCCTCCTGATCTCCCTGCAGCTCCCGGTACTTGCAGTCCTGACGATCTCCTGACGATCGGCGAGGAGACTGTATGAACACACCCAGTCGCAGCGGGGAACGAGGAGGTCTTGAATGGTTGCCTTGAACTGGAGTTTTGGGAAACTTGGAGGGTTGGTGCTTCTGGCGCTCGTGGGCGCCGGAGCCGCGGCCGCGCCGGTGGCGGCCCAGGATCTCAGCCTGAAATGCCTGCCGACGTGCAGCACCACCGACGGCCGCTTCATGGCGATCGCCGGCACAGGCCTTGACACCCTGAGCCCGCCGGAGATGGTCTTCGCCCTTTCTGTCCCCGCCACGTCGACCTCGTTCGACTTCGGCTTCTTCGATGGCGACGGCGGCGAGTTCAATCCTCCCGGTAATCCTCTCGGTGAAGCGAATTGGGACTCCGGCCTGACCGCCCTCTTCGAGTACTCCCTGTACGCGGATCCCGAGGGCGACGGCACCGGCCTGATCCCTGTCGATCTGGAGCCGGGCTCGCCCACGATCCTCTCGAGCGACATGCCGGACAACGCCTGGCGCGACTTCACGATCGCCACGGGGCCCGAGGCGCAGACTCCGAGCGGCAACTACTTCTACGTCATCAAGGTCCGCCTCGTCCTGCCGACGATCATCACCTTGAACGCCTTCAAGGTCCGTTCATCGGCGGTGCTCACCGGGTTGACGCTCGACCCGGTGGAGCGGCCGTTCTCCTACATCGCGACGTGGACGGCACTGAGCGACCTGTCGATCGTCTACCCCAATTTTCCGGCTCCCACGCCGACCACCTACGACGGCAGCTTCCGCTTCTTCTTCGACGTCCCCGTGTCGCAGACGGCGATCACCGTCTGGGACGGCGACTTCGACCATGGCAAGTTCGACCTTACGGACCAGGACACCGACGACCCCGACACCCCGGGCTTGACCTTGCCTCCATGGGCCACCCCGGAAACACTCTTCGAAGGCGCCAAGGGGACCGGAAGTCCTCCGGACGACACGAGCAGCGCAGGCTCCGGGGCCTACATCCTCCGGGCGCCCTCGATCCGGTACGAGCTGACGGTCCCCGGCGGTCCTGTGCTCGCCAACGAGAATCCTTCCGGCAACCAGGAGTGGGAGCAGTTCAGGATCTCGACCGACCCGTTCGACGCCGCCGAGATGGACTACAGCCTTCCGAGCATCCCTCCGGGGGCCTACAAGCTGGAGATCCTCGGCGCGGACATGCTCAACTTGAATGCGCTGCTGCTGCCGTTCCGGTTGCTCTGCGTAGAGGAGACGGGCGAGCCTTGCGTGCCGATTCGGCCCTTCCTGCTCGGCGACCTGGTCTTCCGCGATGACGATGGCGACGGCGTTCAGGACCCCGGCGAGCCGGGCCTCGCCGGGGTCCTGCTGGAGCTGTACGACGCTGAAGGCGTTCTGATCGCCACCACGACCACGGACATGGACGGCGGCTACTCCTTCGGTGTCGAATCGGAGACCTACGAAGTCCGCGTGGCCGCCTCCAACTTCACATCCGGCCCGCTCGCCGGCTACTCCTCCACCACGGGCGGCGACAGCCGGACCGACACGGTGGACGGCGACAACGTGCTCGACTTCGACTTCGGCTACCGCGGCGCGGGCAGCATCGGCGACCGCATCTGGAACGACCTCAACGGCGACGGAGTCCAGGACGGCGGCGAAGCGGGGATCAATGGCGTCACCGTCGAGCTTCTCGATGTCGACGCCAACGTCGCGGCCACGACCGCGACGAGCGGCGACGGCGGCTACTCCTTCGCCAACCTGGGACCGGGCACCTACACCGTCCGTGTGGACAGTGGCACCGTGCCGGCCGGCTTCAACCCGACCTTCGACAGCGACGGCGTCGCCACGCCGAACCAGGCGACCGTCACCGTGACCGCCGGAAGCAATCTTACGAACGTGGACTTTGGCTACCGTGCGACGCCCAAGATCAGCCTCGGCGACCGGGTGTGGAGCGACACCGACGGCGACGGAGTTCAGGACGGCGGCGAAGCCGGCCTCAACGGCGTCGGCGTGCAGCTCCTCGGCAGCGGCGGCACGGTCATTGCCACCCAGACGACGAGCGGCAACGGCAACTACTCGTTCGCCAACCTCGACCCCGGCACCTACAGCGTCCGCATCGTGACCTCGACCCTGCCGGCCGGGGCGACCCCGACCTTCGACGCCGACGGCACCGGCACGCCGCACATCGCGACCGTGACGGCCTCGGCCAACAGTTCCGACGTCGACTTCGGCTACCGCCCCGCACCCGTGTGCACGGCGGGCTACTTCAAGGATCATTTCAGCACCGCGAGCTTCGCGAACAACGACGGCACGCTGAGCTGGACCGGCTCCTGGGTGGAGAGCGACACCGCGGGACCGGGAGCGAGCAGCGGCAACGTGACGGTGGGAACTCCGGTCAGCGGGTACATGATCCTGCGCGACAGCCCCGACACCGGCACCCAGCCGAGCGCGGCGCGGCAGGCGAACCTCTCGGGCTTCGTTTCCGCGACGCTGACGGTCAGCTTCCACATCCGCGGAGTCGAAGCCGACGACGCGGTGGTCATCGAGGTATCGAGCAACGGCGGCTCCTCCTACACCCCGCTGGAGACGCTGACCGGCTACACCGGCACGTACATCAGCTCGCGCACCTTCGACATCTCGTCCTTCATCGCCAGCAACACCAGGGTCCGCTTCCGGATCAGCAAGAACTACGGTGGCGACGACGACTTCTTCAAGGTGGACTGGGTGAAGATCGATGCCGGCTGCACACCGCTCCCCCAGACCGGCTCGATCGGCGACCGGGTCTGGAAGGACACCGACGGCGACGGGAGCCAGGACAGCAGCGAGCCGGGCCTCAACGGCGTCACCGTCCAACTGCTCAACTCGGGCGGCACCGTCATTGCGACCCAGACCACGAGCGGCAACGGCAACTACTCCTTCAGCGGCCTCCCGGCCGGAACCTACAGGGTGAAGGTGGTGTCGAGCACGCTGCCGTCCGGATCCAGCCAGACCCACGATCTCGACGGCACCGGCACGGCGCACATCGCGACCGTCACGCTCGCCGCCGGCCAGAACCGCACCGACGCCGACTTCGGCTACCGCCCCGCACCCTCGTGCACGGCGGGCTACTTCAAGGACCACTTCGACGCCGCGAGCTTCTCGAACAACGACGGCACGTTGAGCTGGGCCGGCGCGTGGGTGGAGAGCGACACCGCGGGGACCGGAGTGAGCAAAGGCAACGTAACCGTGGGGAAGCCGGTCAGCGGGTACTTGATCCTGCGCGACAGCCCCGACACCGGCACCCAGCCGAGCGCGGCGCGGCAGGCGAACCTCTCGGGCTTCGCTACCGCGACGCTGAGGGTCAGCTTCCACATCCGGGGAGTCGAAGCCGATGACGCGGTGGTCATCGAGGTGTCGAAGAACGGCGGCTCCTCCTACACCGTGCTGGAGACGCTGACCGGCTATACCGGTACGTACATCAGCTCGCGCACCTTCAACATCTCGTCCTACAGGGCCAGCAACACCAGGGTCCGGTTCCGAGTCAGCAAGAACTACGGCGGCGGCGACGACTTCTTCAAGGTGGATTGGGTCAAGATCGACGCCGGTTGCCAGTAGAGGATACGAGCGCGGCATCATGACGACGTTCGATATCCAAGTGACCGTCCCCTCCGGGGTCATGTTCCGCGACCTGGACGGAGAGGCGGTCCTGCTCGAGCTCGGCAGCGGCCGCTACTTCGGCCTCAATGAGACGGGCACCCGGATCTGGCTCCTGCTCCAGAAGCACGGCTCCGTGGAGACAGCCCTGCGCGCCATGCTGGACGAATACGAGGTGGCCGAGGATCGCCTGCGGAGAGAGCTCCTGAGCTTCGTGGAGACCCTGAGCTCGCAGCGGCTGGTGGAGACCCATGGCTGAGCTCCGCACCCTCACCCGCGCGTGGGTGTACCTTCTCATTGCGTACATCGCCGTCCGCGTCCTGCCGGTTCCGCGGGTTGTGGCTCTCCTGGAGGGTCTCTCGCCGAAGGAAAAGAAAGAGATCCCTTCCACCCGCCTCGCCAGGCTGGTCGACATCGCCGCCTGCCGCCACCTCCGCCCGATGACCTGCCTGCCGCGCTCGCTGGCGCTGCAGGCCCTGCTGCGCCGGCATGGAGTCTCGGCCGATCTCCTCATCGGCGTTCGCAGGGAAGCCGGCGCGCTCCGCGCCCACGCCTGGATCGAAGACGCCGGCAATCCTGTCGGAGACCCGGCGGACATCCGCCGTCTCTTCCTGCCGCTCGTCTCATCCCGGAACGCGTCATGAACCCGGAAGTCGAACCGGTCGACGGCTCCAGGCTCTGCCTGGCCTGCGGCCTCTGCTGCCAGGGGCTCCTTCACGATTGGGCCCGGCTCAGGGACGGCGAGGTCGAGGCCGCGGAGCGGCTGGGGCTGAGCACCGAAGTGCAGAAGGGGGAGACCGCCTTCTCTCTGCCTTGCCCCAACCATCAGGACGGCTGCTGCACGATCTATCAGGAGCGGCTCAGCCCCTGCCGTGAGTACCGGTGCAAGCTCCTGCGCGGATATCTGGATGGCCGTGTTACCTGGGAGGAGGGACTGCGGCGGGTCGAGCAGGCGAAAAGGCTGATCGCAGCAATCCGGGTTCGACTCGGCGCTCCCAAGGCGGCAGCCAGCGTCTGGCAGCAGCTCCGCGACGCGGAGACCGGCCCAGCCGCCTCGGATCCGGACCTGTGTCTGGAAGTCGCGGCACTCTTGGCTCATTGCCAGCGGCACTTCTGGACCCGGGCGGAGCCGAAGAGGACCTTCAGGCCATGAGCGGCTTCTGCGTCACCGTCGACTTTTCGGGCAGACCTGCCGATCCAGCGGCTCTGTTGGCAATGGCGTCCGCGGCCAGCCGGCGCGGCCCCGGAGGCAGGGCTCACCGGATCACCGGCGAGGCCGGACTCTGCCACCTCGCGCTCGACGCCACTCCCGAGGCCTTGAGCGAACGGCAGCCCGTGCGCTGCCTGGAGGGATCCATCCACCTCGTGGCGGATGTACGCCTGGACAACCGCCGGGAGCTGATCGACCGGCTGGCGGCGGAAGGAACCCTCACGCGGGATCGCCCTGGCGATGCGGAGCTTCTGCTGGCGGCCTATCGCCGTTGGGGGATGACTTGCGCGGAGCACCTTCTGGGGGACTTCGCGTTCGTGCTCTGGGATGCTCGGCGGCGGCAGATCTTCGCGGCCTGCGATCCCATGGCGATCAAGCCGCTGTACTACGGCCAAATCGGCTCGGTGCTCTGCCTCGCCTCGGAAGCCAAGCAGGTGCTCCGGCACCCCGGAGTTTCGCGCCGCCTCGACGAGATCGCGGTGGGAGACTATCTCGTCGACGGCGCCTCCGATCCTTCTCGCACGCTCTTTCGGGACGTGCAGCGGCTGGCTCCGGGGCATCGCCTCGTCGCCTCAGGCGGTGGCGTCCGGGCCGGGCGCTTCTGGACCCTCGATCCGGACATCCGGACCTTGTACCGGCGCGACGAGGACTACGCCGCCCACTTCCTGGAGCTGTTCCGCCACGCGGTGAACGATCGCCTGCGGACGCAGGCCGGCAGCGTCGGGGTCTTGATGAGCGGCGGCCTCGACTCCACCTCGGTAGCGGCGATGGCGAACCAGTGCCTTCCGAAAGATGGCTCACTCCGCCTCTTCGCCACTTCCTTCGTCTTCGAGCGGCTTCAGGAGTGCGACGAGCGGCCCTTCATCCAGGCCGTCGCGGCCGGCTTGGGCATGGAGACCGAGCTCGTCGAAGCGGAACGCTTTCCGGTTTTCAGCGATCCCGAGACCTGCCGGCCCTCGCTCGAAGCTCCATCCATCGCCTGGGACGGTTGCCTTCACGAGGCGCTCCGCAGGGCTCGAAACCGGGGCGCGCGGGTCCTGCTCACCGGTCACGGCGGGGACGATCTGATGACGGGCAGCCCTCTCGTCTATGCCGACCGTCTGCGGCGTGGCGATCTGGGCGCCCTGGTCGAGATCGTGCGGCACGCCGCGGCACAGCGGCGTGGCTGGCGTTGGATTCTCTATCACTACCTCGTCCAGCCGTTTCTTTCGCCGGCCGGAGACCAGGCCATCAGGCGGCTGTTGGGCCACGCTCCATCCCCCAAGCTTCCCGGCTGGATCGATACAGGTTTCGCGAGGAGGACGGATCTGGCCGCGCGTCTCGAAGCTCCCCGCCCGCGCGACGCCGGAGAAGCGGCTCGGCAGGCGCTCCAGGATCATTTCCTGCAGACCCCCTGGGATAGAGCAGCCATTTGGTACGATCAGCACGCCGCCGCATATGGAATCGAGGTCCGGCACCCATTCCTGGATCGCAGGCTCATGGAATTCCTGTGGTCGATCCCTCCTGAGAGGGTCTTCAAGGCCGGCTCGTTGAAGCCACTGTTGCGGCAAGCCATGGATGGGCTTCTTCCGGACGTGGTCCGGCTTCGCATCGACAAGACGCGGCTCGGCGGGTTTCTCGACCTTTCGCTGGGAGAGGAACGGCGAGAGCAGATCGAGCGATGGCTCGCAGCACCTTTGGCGGCGGAGCTCGGTTTTTTCGACGGCGGGCGTCTCCGGGCAGCCTACAAAGGATACCAGGACGGAATTCAAAGCAGGTCCGACAGACTCTTATGGTACTCTATAGCATTAGAGGCTTGGTTGCGGGAGCATGAAACAAATCTGGGGCTCGATTCACTATCTTTAGCAAGCCCGCCGGCAGCCTAGAGGCCGGCGGAGCGTGGGAGGAAGCGAGCTGATGGAGCGGAAGCGGAAGGAAGGCTTGCAGTCCGGGAGCGGAGACCCGGAGGTCCCGCTTCGCCGAAAGCCTTATACGTCACCTGAGCTGCAGGAGTGGGGCTCGATCCAGGATCTGACTCAGGGAAGTGGCCTGGACCTGCAGGATTTTCCGTTGAAGGGTGGATCCCGCCCGACGTAGGTCTTATCGCGACGACGCCTCTTGCAGACCCACCGCGTCTTCGGCCTCACGCTGGCAAGCGACTTCCCCTTCGCGCACCGCCTGGATGCAGGGAGGGGAGCCCCCGACCTGATCTTCTCCCTCGGCACCGCTCCCGTCCTCGAGGGAGACGGATCGCGCATCTACAGCAGCCCCTGGCGTGACGAGACCGGCGAGAGCATCTCGCATCTCGACCGCTTCCCGGACATGGAGGTCCTCCGCTTCCCCGCGACAGCGGATTTCTACCTGGAGCCCGGGCGGATCACGGCCCATCTCCTGGATCCGGCTCGCCGGGACCTGATGGAGCTCAGGCTCCTCGGCCCCGTCCTGTCCTACTGGCTCGAGCGGCTGGGGATTCTTGCTCTCCACGCATCGGCCGTCCGGATTGGCGCCGGAGCGGCCGGATTCGTCGCCCATTCCGGAGGCGGCAAGAGCAGCCTGACCGCGACGCTCGTCCGCGCCGGAGCCTCTCTGCTGACCGACGACATCCTGCCGGTCGAGGAGGCCGGCGGGACGTTTCTGGCCCGGCCCGGGTACCCACAGATGCGGATGGAGCCGGACTCTGCCCTCCACTTCCTAGGAAAGGTCGACGGCCTGGCCGCCGTCTGCCCGGATGACAGCAAGCTCCATGTGCCGGTCGGGAGCTTCGGCGCGTTCTGCGATGCGGCCGTTCCCCTGGTCGCCCTCTACGTCGTCGAGCGCCGTCCGGGTCCGCTGGAGATCCTCCCCCTCTCCAGGAGCCAGGCGGTCATCGAGCTGGTGCGGCACTCCTTCTCGCCCTACCTGGTAGAGGCCGCGGGCCTCCAGTCCCGGCGGCTCGACCTCTTCTCCCGCCTCGTCCGCCAAGTCCCCGTTCGCCGGCTCTCCTGCCCGGTCGGCCTCGAGCATCTGCCGCAGGTGGCCGAAATCCTCCTCTCCTCCGCAATGTAAAAACCTCCCTTCAGTGATCGATCATTGAGGTTGCTCACCTCGGGAGCAACAAGATGCACCCGCCTTGAGCACTACGAGAAGAAGAGCTTGATTTACCTGGGTTTCCCGGCGCGACTCGCGCCGTTCCGGAAACCCTGCACGATCGTTCGAAGGAGTTTTGCTGAAGGCCGCGTTGGAAAAATATCCCGAAAAAAAGATTGACATTGTCAGTTCTCCCTTGTAAGGTCCCTCCCACAACGCGAAAGCGATGTCGTTCAAACAGTAGCCACTGAGTCCGGCGTACACGGCAGAGGTACGTCTTCACGCAGCCCGCAGTGGCCAGACAAACAACCCGGGAGGGTGGACGGTGGACCGTCTATAGGGGTCTGTGCACATGAGAATTGTCTTTCCCGATCTGACCCGCGCCACACGCACCTTGCTCTTCGCTCTGCTCGCTCTGACCACAGGCCTCCCCGCCTACGCCGCGTACACTGTCCCGGTCCCGTCGCAGCTCGACCTCACCGTCCGCGAAACCGCGGGCGTCGCCCGCAGCGGCGAAGTCCTGCGCTCCGGCATACCGATCCCCCGCAGCCTGAACCTGCGCAGCACGGCTTCTCTGGCCGTCGTCGATGCCGCCGGCAAGGCCGTGCCCGCCGAGTTCCGGGTCACAGCCCGCTGGAACGCACCTTTGACCGACGCCGCGGCCCCGATCCAGTGGCTGCTCGTGACCTTCCCCGCCACCGTGTCCGCCCGCGGCAGCGTCACCTACAGGGTGGTCATCAACGGCTCGGTGGCGAACCCGGCGCCGACCCGGCCGCTGCGGCTCACCCAGACCGGCGACCTGGTCACCGTCGACACCGGCGCCGCCGTGTTCCGCTTCGGCACCGACCCCGGGGCGCTGTTCGAGGAGATCCTGCTCGACAACGGCACGCGCGTGGTCGGCGGCAGCGACATGACGATCCGCTCCAGCGGCGGCGCTGCAGGCCACTCCACCACCCGCAAGATCCGCATCGAGCACGCCGGGCCGCTCTCGGCCGTGGTCGTGGTCCACGGCGCCTACGACCTCGCGCCCGTCGGCAATGGACAGATGGGCTCGGTCCGGCGCTACGTGTTCACCGCCGGCTCCCCTACCGCCGTGGTCCGCCACGTGGTGCAGTGGGAAGGGAACCTGGCCTGCAACGGCTGCACGAAAACCACGAGCGGAGCCCCCAATGGCGTGCGCGTCGAGCAGATCCGCGACACGCTCGCGGTCTCGTTGGGCGGCACGCCGACGGTCACCGCGGTCGGCGACTTCGACGCCGCTGCGGTCGCGAAGGCCGTGGGCGCCGGCCAGACCGCCGAGGTCCGCCAGCTCCTGCGGACCAACCGCACCGCGCCGCTCAGCTTCCGGGTGAACGTGGGCGGCACGGCCGCGAGCGGAGCCCAGGCCGACGGCGGCATGCTCGCCGCGAGCGGCCCCTCCGGCGCAGTGGCCATCGGCCTCTCGCGGATGCACCGTTATGAGCCGCAGGCCCTGCGCCTCCTCTCCGACGGCAGCCTGGCCGTGGACGTGGCCGACGGCAGCGTCTGGCTCGCCCACCACCAGGGGCTGTTCGCGGAGCTCGCGGTCTCGGCCATGGCTCCCAACCCCTCGCGCTCGCAGCTCGACCGCGTGGTCTGGGCGCCCCTCAACCGGCCCCTGCGCGCCTGGCCCACGGCGGCCTGGTTCGCGGCTTCGGACGCCGTCGACGAAGTCCCGGTGGGGAACCTGCCGGCGGCGGTGGCGTCCTACGACACCGTGGTCCCGTCGGTCCTCGACCGCACTCTGCGGCAGACCGACCTGCATGGGATCGCCGGTTTGACCACCTTCGGCGTGTTCCCCCGCTACTGGGGCAAGGACGGCGCGCCCGGCGAGCTCGACTGCGGCGGCGGCGACCCGACCCCGGGCGAGGCGTGGGACGACAAGTTCTGGTGCGCGACCTGGGCCGACTATCACAACACCTCCTCGACCGCCCCGATCTGGGCCATGCGCTCGGGCCAGGTCGAGTGGCTGGACGAGATCTCGACCCCGGCCGCCCTCCGCATGCTCCATACCGTGGTCATGCGCTGCGGCCCGGACGAGAAGTGGTTCTATTGCGGCCAGGCGCCGGCCGGCTACGGCGGCTACCGCATCGACTTCAACAGCTCCCACGCCTATTTCGAGAACCTGATCCTGCATTATTGGCTCACCGGCGATTCCACCGTGGTGGAGACCCTGCGGCGCGGCGGCGAGAACATGCGGCGCATGCAGTGCGACACCCGCGGCCCGCGGCCGGTGGTCGAGCCCCTTCTCGGTCCGGCCGGCCCGGCCTGCGACGCCGACCGGATCTCCACCACCTCGGAGTTCACCGGCCGCGTGCCCTCGCAGTGGATCACCGCCTTCCGTTTCCTCGGCCTGGCGAGCGAGGACGGCACCTTCCTGGAGGACTTCCGCTCCAGCCTCTCCCGGGCCGTGACCCAGCACTACGTGGAAGCCAAGCGCAACGGCGTCTCCTACGGATTCCTGGGCGAGCGGGCAATCACTGCCGGCACGTACATCGACGGACCGATGTGGATGCACGGGTTTTACGACACGAACAACCTCTACCGCCTGCTCCGGGACACGAAGGATGCCCCCACGGGCAACCCGGCCCTGGCCCCGAGCCGGGTGATGACGGCCATCGCCCGCACCCTCAAGGACATCGAGCCCACGGTCCAGGGCGACGGCACCGTGGACGGCGACTGGCCGAAGAACATCCAGTACACCTACGCCGGAGCGCGCGTCGGCGGCACCCTGGTTGCCACCGTACCGAACGACCGGCCGATCTACACGCCGGAGAAGACCAGCGTCACCGCCCTGTTCCTGCGCACGGCAGAGATGAGCAACGATGCCGCTCTGCGGGCCCGCGGCGAGGAGATGGTGCAGATCGCGCTCGCGGCCGCGGCCGGAGAGGGCGCGCCCCTCGGCAAGCTCCAGGGTCAGTACCTGACCCGCCTGCACGCGGCCGTCGCCCGCCTGACCAACCTGGGCGGGTCCACGCCGACGCCTCCCCCTCCGCCCCCGCCACCCCCGCCAGGCACCGCCCCGACCGCGCCGGGCAGCCTCCAGGCCCAGGCGGTCTCGGGGACCGCGATCCAGCTCGCCTGGAGCGACAAATCGGCCAACGAAGACTCCTTCCGCGTCGAGCAGAAGGTCGGCGGCGTCTTCCAGGAGGTCCAGGCGACAGCCGCTAACGCGACCGGGGCCCAGATCACCGGCCTCCAGGGCGGCACCGCCTATACCTTCCGTGTGCGGGCGAGGAACACATACGGCAACTCGGCCTACAGCAACCAGTCCACCGCCACGACCTCCACCGCCTCCGCGTCCCTCCCGGCCCCCAGCGCGCTGGTGGCCACGGCCGCCTCCAGCGGAGAGATCCGCCTCACCTGGACGGACAACTCCAGCAATGAGGAGAGCTTCCTGATCGAGAAGATCTCCAACGGCGAGTTCAAGCAGTTCAAGATGACGGGCTCGAACATCACCAGCGTCAAGCTGCTCGGATTGGCCGCGGGGACGGAGTACACCTTCCGGGTGCGGGCCGCGACCGCCGGCGGCTACTCCGCCTACAGCAATACCGCCACCGTCACAACCTCGGGCAGCGCTTCGACCGTCCTGGCTGGCCCGACGTCCCTCATCGCAAAGGCGGTCTCAGCCACGGAGGTGGAGCTCACGTGGCGGGATAACTCGAAAGGTGAGACGCAGTTCCGGATCGAGAAGCTGGTCGGCGGAAAGTTCCGGGAGGTCCGGCAGGTCGGAGCCAACCAGACCAGGGTTCGGGTCTCGGGGCTGGCCGCGAAGGGCACCTACTCCTTCCGCGTGCGAGCGACCAGCGGCAACGCCTCTTCCCCCTACAGCAACGTCGCGAAGGTGAAAACCAAGAGCTGACGCTCACCTTCTCCTGGTACCTCGAAGCGGCCGGCGGCAGCGCCGGCCGTTTTTCTTTCTGCCCGGTTCCTTCTGCCCGGCACGGGACTCGCAAAGAGCGCCGGCATGTCTCGCATGACCATGAGCCAGGCTGCGTGGATGGTCCTCGCCCTGGCCTGCGGCCCGAGGGAGGCGACCCGCCAACCCGAGCCGGAGGGCGCCTACCTCGCCTACGTCCGCCAGGCACCCGAGTTCCGCCGGGTCCGCCAGGACCCCGCTGTCACCGAAGGCCGCTGGGATACCTGGCTCTACATGCCCTGGCGCTACCGCTGGCACGTCGGCACCGACCAGCGCGGCGGCGAGTTCTGCCGGCTCTATGGCATCAACGGCGGCGTCATGGATCACGGCATGGGTCCGCTCGACTGGCTGGAGCGCTGGGGGCTGCGCTTCTACAACGACCACACCGCGGGCAAGGGCTCGCTCTTCCTCATGCCCGCCCAGCTCAAGGACGGCCTTCGCGATCCTCGAGCCGTGCGGCCTCGCCCCCTGACGCCCGGCCTCCTGCGCGAGCTCGAATCAACCGTCGTGAGCAACCTGGCCCTGATCCGGCGCAGCCCTCAGCGTGTGGCCTACTCGCTGGACGACGAGATCTCGACCGGATCGTTCGTGCGGCCGATCCCCTGGCGCGTCAACGAGGACGGCGAAGCCTACGAGCGCTGGCTGCGGACCTACTACGGCGGGTCTCCTCCCCACCCGCCGAAGCTCAGGTACGTGGGTCCGGACGAGGTCCGGGGGGAGCTGGACGAGCCCCTGGGGGAGATCGACTTCTCGCCCTTCCTCGACCGCATGACCTACAACGACTCGGTCTGGGCCGACTTCGTGGGCCGGCTCGTGGAGCGCTGCAACCGGGAGGACCCTTCCACCCCCTGCGGCTTCGTGGGCGGCCAGGGCCCCAGCCTCTGGGGCGGCTACGACTGGGCCAAGCTCGCCACGAAGGTCCAGTACGTCGAAGCCTACGACCTCGGCTCCGCGCCGGAGATCGTCCGCTCCTTCAGCCCCGCGATCCCGCGGATCTCGACCCACTTCCACGACGACCGGCGCGGCGACCGCCTCGGAGCGGGCCACGACGCCTGGATGGCCTGGCACCACTTCGCGCACGGCAACCGGGGCATGGTCGGCTGGGTGGAGGGCTGGTTCCTCCCCGACGGCACGCCCCGCCCCTGGCTGGAGCGCTTCCGCCTCACCCTCCAGGAACTGGGCGGCGTCCAGGGGAAGAAGCTGGTCGGCGCCCGCTGGCTCCAGGACGGGATCGCCATCTACTACTCCCATCCCTCGATCCAGGTCTCCTGGCTCCTGGATGCCGAGCCCCACGGCCGCACCTGGCCAAACCGCAACGGCGACCACCGCCTGGGCACCTCCCACAACGTCCGCCGCGCCTGGGAGACGATCCTCAACGATGCCGGCCTCCAATACGACTTCCTCGCCTACGACCAGGTGGTGCTCCACGGCGTGCCGGCCCGCTACAAGGTGCTGATCCTCCCGGCCTCCTACGCCCTGTCCGACATCGAGGCCCGGCGGATCGCCGACTTCGCCGCGGCCGGGGGGACGGTGATCGCCGACTTCGCCTGCGGCCTCTTCGACCAACATGGCCGGGGACGGTCCCGCGGCGCGCTGGACGACCTCTTCGGAGTCCGCCACGACGGAAAAGAGACCCGGGAGGACTTCTTCGGCGGCGAGCTGTGGGTGGAGACGGACCAGGAGAAGGGCTACAAGTCCGAGAGCTACCGCGAGCTGTTCGACACCCTCAGTCCCAGATTGCACCAATCCTTCGCCGTGGCCGAGCGGAAGCTCCCGGTCGGGACCGCGCGGCAGGCCGGGAAAGGGCGCGCCGTCTACCTGAACCTCTCGCCCCAGCGCTACCTGATGTACCGGCAGGAGAGGACCGACACCGATGCGCACCGCCGGACCTTCCTCCAGCCGGTCCTCGATGCGGTCACCCCGCGGATCGAGGTGACTCCCCTGGCCCAGGGCAAGCTCCCGAAGCTCGAAGTCGTCTCCTGGTCCAAGGCCGGGCGGACGTTGGTCCTGATCCTGCAAAACGCCTCCATCGTGCGGACCTCTCTCAGCGGCGGAGCTGCCGCCGAAGACCTGATCGAGACCCGGTTGCCCGTCCAGGTCCGGCTTGCCGGGCCGGTGACGGGTGTCCTGGACGAGCGCACCGGACAGCCTCTCCCCGATGGCGACCGTTTTCAGTTCCAGCTCGATACGACCGAAGCCGTGTTCTTCAGCTTCCAGAATGGAGGTGCCCCCCGATGACGGAGCTTCGAACCCCTCACCTGCTGCACGTGCTCCCGACTTTCGTCCCCGCCGGCCTGGAGATGCGGACGGTGAACCTGATCGCGGGCTTCGGTGCCCAGTTCCGCCACTCCATCCTCTCCATGGATGGGCGGACCGACGCCGTGGACCGCCTGCCGGAGGGAGCGCCGGTGCGCATCCTCCCCGGCCTGCCCATGGCGGGCTCGCTCGCCACGGCCCGGCGCCTGCGCGAGCTGCTGCGGAGCGTGGCCCCGGACCTGGTACTTACATACAACTGGGGGGCATTCGACATGCTGCTCGCGGCGCGGAGCCTGGGCTTCCGGCGCGTGGTCCATCACGAGGACGGCTTCAACGCCGACGAGGCCGAGACCTTCAAGCGCCGCCGCAACCTCGCCCGCCAGCTCGTGCTCCCGGGGGTCTACCGGCTGATCGTCCCCTCCGACCGCCTGTTCGGCATCGCCACCCGGCTCTGGAAGGTCCCGGCCGGGCAGATCACCCTGATCCGGAACGGCATCCGCCTGGACGGCTACGGTCCGGCCGACGGCAACCTCGAGCTGCGGCGGGAGCTCGGGATCCCGGAGGACGCTCCCGTGATCGGCGCCGTGGGCCACCTGCGGCCCGAGAAGCGCTTCGACCGGCTGCTCGACGCCTGCGCCGCCCTGGACCCGGCGATGAACGTCCACGTGCTGATCGTGGGCGAGGGAGAGATGAGGCCGCAACTGGAGGAGAGGGCCGCCCGCCCCGACCTCGCGGGACGGGTCCACCTCGCCGGCTACCGCCCGGACCCCGAGCGCTTCTACCGCGCCATGGACCTCTTCTCCATCACTTCCGACACCGAGCAGATGCCGGTCTGCCTCCTGGAAGCCATGGCCACGGGATTGCCCGTGGTATGCACGGACGTAGGAGACATCCGCACCGTGCTGCCCTCCGAGCAGACGGCTCACCTGGTGCCGCTCAACGGCGAAGACCCATCCGAGACCATTGCGGGCCTCGCCCGCCACCTTGCAGCCCTGCTGCGCGATCCGGCCGGCCGCCAGCGCCTGGCCCGGCTCAACCGGCGCCGGGTCGAGGAGAGCTTCACCTTTGAGGACATGTGCGCCGCCTACCGGGAGGTCTACCACTCGGCGTTGTGCGCTGGGGGCGCCCGGGGGGCCGGAGCCGAGCCCGCCACCCCGGAAGAGGCGCTGTGCTAAGATGTGACTCGCCTTGAGTCAGGACCCTCCGAGTTCGAACCTCGTCTCGCTTCTCTCCAACGCCAGCGATGATCCCCGGCTGAGGAGGGGGACGTGTCTATGAGCCTCTTCCTCCTCGCAGCCGTGCCGGGAGCCGGGGTGAACATCGACCCGGGGTGGGGCCTCTTCATCGCCATCCTCCTGGTCTTCCTGAACGGCTTCTTCGTGGCGGCGGAGTTCGCGCTCGTCAAGGTGCGGCCGACCCAGATCGACCCCTACGTGGCCGCGGGCAACCGCCGGGCCGACATTGCGCGGCACATGATCCGCCACCTGGACGCCTACCTCTCGGCCACCCAGCTCGGGATCACCCTGGCGAGCCTCGCCCTCGGCTGGATCGGCGAGCCGGCCTTCGCCTGGATCATCGAGCCGCTGGTCCGGCCCTTCACCCGCGACAACCCGGCGCTCCTCCACTCGGCGGCACTGACCGTCTCCTTCCTGGTCATCACGATCCTGCACATCGTGCTCGGCGAGCTGGCCCCGAAATCGATCGCCATCCGCAAGTCCGAGGGCACCACCCTGATGGTGGCGCTGCCCCTCTTCTTCTTCTACAAGATCACCTACCCGGCGATCTGGCTGCTCAACCACACCGCCAACTTCCTCCTGAAGCTGGTGGGGATCGCGCCGGTGAGCGAGTCCGAGATCGCCCAGGACGAAGAGGAGATCCGCCTGCTCCTGGCCTCCAGCCACGCGAGCCACCTCTCGCTCCAGAAGCGCGAGCTGCTCGACAACATCTTCGAGCTCTCCCACCGGGTGGCGCGGCAGATCATGCTCCCGCGCCAGGACGTGATCTACCTCTCCATGACCCGGCCGCTCGCCGAGAACCTGCGCCTGGCGCGGCGCAGCGGCCACACCCGCTTCCCGCTCTGCGAGGGGGACCTCGACCACGTCATCGGCGTCATCCACATCAAGGACCTCTTCCGCCGCGAGCGTCCCCTGACCTCCCTCCAGGAGGTGGCGCGGGAGATCGCCTTCGTGCCCGAGACCCTGGAGCTCGACCGCCTGCTCAAGCGGATGCGGACCGAGCGCTTCCACCTCGCCGCGGTCATCGACGAATACGGCGGCGTCTCCGGAGTCGTGACCCTGGAAGACGTGATCGAGGAGATCGTCGGCCAGATCAGCGACGAGTTCGACGTCGACAAGCCCGAGCTCCTCAAGGTGGAAGACGGCGTCTACGAAGTCAGCGGCGGGATGCTCATCGAGGACCTGGAAGACGAGCTGGACCTCGAGATGAGCGACCGCGACGAGGACACCATCGGCGGCCTGGTCCTCTCCGAGCTGGGCCGCAACCCCGCCGTGGGCGACCGGGTCCAGGTTGGCCCGGTGACGATCGAAGTCATGGAGGTCCACCTCAACCGCGTCAACACCGTGCGGATCACGGTCCCGCAGCCGGCCACCGTGCCCGGGGACGAGGGATAGGCCGGCAGGCACATCGCTTGCACAATCCTTCCTGCAGGAACCCGGGGCAAGCCGTACCGCCCCTCCCGTCATCCATCCGGCAAGGAGGACCAAATGGCTACCGCCACGGAGACGAACACCCTGAACAGCCTGTTGAGGGGTGAGATGTCCGCGATCGAGACCTACCGCCAGGCCATCGACAAGCTGGGCGGCGACCCGCACGACCCCTGGATCGAGGAGTTGCGGGCCATTCAGCGCGACCACCGCGACGCGGCCGACGCGCTCTGGCACCACGTCGAGCAGCACGGCGGCAAGCCTTCCACGGACTCGGGTCCCTGGGGCGCGTTCGCGAAGGCCGTCGAGGGCACCGCGAAGCTCTTCGGAAACGCCGCCGCGCTCAAGGCCCTAAAAGAGGGAGAGGAGCACGGCCTCAAGGACTACGAGGAGGCCCTCAAGGACCAGACCCTGCCCGCCGACTGCCAGGCGATGATCAACGGTATCCTCCCCCGGCAGCGGGCGCACATCACGACGCTCGACGGGCTGATGGCTCGCATCTAGCCACTCCGGGGCGGGCGCCCGCCAGGGCTCCCGTCCCTTCCCGCATCCCAAAGAATGGAGACATTTCAACGCAGAATGGACTCTACGTGGAAATTAGCGGTCGCCTTTCAACGTAGAGCACGCAATGAGTTGAAACGATCCTGTTCTGCATTGAAATGTCCGCGAGCTTTTCAACGTGGGATGGACTGCCAGCCTTGCGCTCTCCGCCCACATATGCGCTCGCCGGCCCGGCGGACCTTTCAGGTCCTATAATCATCGGCCATGGATTCAGAGACGTCTCAGCCGAGGGAAGCGACGCCACGAGAGGACGACATTCCGGCGGAGTGGCTGGCCGAGTTCGAGGCCGCTGCCCGCCGGCCGCTGCCGACCCGCTTTCGCTACGCCTTCATCCACACCTACAAGCCGGTGCTCGACGACGAGCCGTTTCGCGCCTTCGACACGACCGCCGATTACCGCCGCTGGTGCGAGGAGAACCTGCCGGACTGGCTGGGATATGGGCGCGTTTGAGTACCGGCAGGCCGAGGAAATCCGCGACGCTTTCGCCCGCCATGGCGTGCTCTACCTTTTCCTCGGCAAGTCCGGCGCGATTCTGCTCGGCTTCCCCGACACGACTCAGGACGCCGACCTCTTCGTAGAGAAGAGTCCTGACAATGGCAGAGCCATCGTCGCTGCCCTGCGTGAGTTGGGTTTCGCCCTTGACGACGAGCAGGCAGCACAAATCGAGCGCGGCAAGGATTTCGTGCAGCTCAAGAACGGGCCTTTCGACCTCGACCTCGTCTTCGCGCCAGACGGCATCGAGCGTTTTGCGGACGCCTGGCGGCGGCGCGTGGAGGTTGAAGGCTTCTCCGTCTGCCACCTCGACGACATCATTGCCAGCAAGGAGGCGAGTGGCCGCGCGAAAGACCGCGAGTCTCTACCTCGGCTGCGGTCGTTCCGCGAATACTGGCTGCGACAGCACGGCCGCTCTTAACGCCGAATAGGTGATTCAGAACACTCGCAGTGCTAGACTTCCAGCATGCGACTGACGGTGGAACTCGAAACCGAGGTGGATGGACGCTGGATCGCGGAAGTGCTGGAGCTCCCAGGGACGCTGGCCTACGGCACCTCTCGCGAAGATGCCCTCGCCTCAGCCCAGGCCCTGGCTTTACGTGTCTTGGCGGACAAGCTGGAGCATGGTGAAGCTCCGGTCGAATTGATGGACGTCGCGTTCGTGCTCGCAGCGTGAGCCGTTAGCCCTCCTGTAGGGCGAGTCGGGTTCTCGCCGCCCTCCTCCGCATCGGCTGGAGCATCAAGCGCACAACCGGCTCGCATCGGATGCTCCACCCCCCGGATTGGCCCGACTACGTCTGGTCCTTCCATGAGGGAGAAGAGATCGGCCCCGCCATGCTGGCCCGCATCGCACGCAGGACTGGCCTCAGTCCCGAAGACCTTTGACCTGGTGGGGTCGGGGATGTGCGGGCTTCAACCGGATCTCCTCCGTCTGGGATCGACCGGCCAAAGAAGAAGGTTACATCATGAAACTGACACGGCTGCGGTTGAGCAACTTCCAATCCTTCGGGCAAGTACCCACTGTCATCGCACTGGATGCGATGTGCTTTCTGCTCGGGCCTAATGGAACCGGCAAGACGGCTGTGCTCCAAGCGCTCGCGAGGCTGTTCGGCATGGTGCCCTTGGCAGTCCAGATCCTGCGATCCAGTCAGGTCGCTCGCAATGCCGTGCGGCAGACCTATAGCCACGTGTTCCTCGACGAATTCCAGGACTGCACCTTGGAGCGATACCAACTGATCCAAGCCGCATTCCTTGGAACTGACATCCGCCTGACACATCGACGACGCTCGCGATCGAGTACACCAGGGCGGCGCCGAAGCAACGAACGCCGGTGAACTGTACAAGCTCGCCGACGAGTTCCTTAATCTACTCGGACGCGAAGTTTTGACAGGCCTGTCCGCCGAATATGAGCGCGGCAACCGCTTGGACGAGGTGATCGCGCAAACCTTTGATCGCATCCGGGAACTCCTCGAGCTCGATGAGGGCGCCGCGCGTGCTCTGGCTCGTTTCTCCGAAGATGGAGCTGTGCGGATCTTGACCATCCACAAGTGCAAAGGACTTGAGTTCGATTCCGTCATCGTTATCGGCGTTGAGAACGAGACCTTTTGGGGCGAGCCAGACGCGGAACGCTCTGCCTATTTCGTGGCAATCTCGCGGGCGAAGCGGCGGCTGTACCTGACGGTTGCAGAACGTCGGGAAAAGCCCCAAGGCGCCAATCGCCGTTGGCGAGTGGCACGTTCGCCTCACAAGGAGGGTGTCGCTCAAACACGGACGAACGGGAGACCTGAATAGGGCTTCGTTCAAGATGGTCGCCACGGTTTTGAGGCGAAACACTCGACTGACGCCTGTCGGGGAATCAGCCATTGATCATGCATGCCGTGGTTAGACCGATTGCGGATTAAGCACCCCATCCATATAGACCCATCTCGATTCCAGGGCTTCAAGATCTTTCGTCGCCCAGCCCTGCCTCCGGCACTCTTTTATGATGATGGAGGCAGCATCCAGAACTTGCCGCAAAAGATTTGTCAAGCTAATGGCACCTTCCCATTCACATTCTCTCGTGTCAAAAGGGTCTCTGTAGCACCGCAGAACATACGCGTCTTTCTCCCCTGACACTTCAAACCCATACGGCCCGTCCATAAACAAGCACAAGCACTCGATCCGCTTTTTCTTCCCCGACCACAGTTTGAAGAGCGCGTCCAACCACCACCCCAGGATGATCACGGGGAAGTCGCTCCAACGCCTTTCCGGGAAAGCGAAGCCCGCGACTTCCAGCCAGATCTCCCCGGTAATATTCCCGCCCTTATGCAGCGAGGCCAGGCTGACAAATACTGAGGCTGAATGCTTACGCATATTTCTCATCCTGTGCCGGATGGCAGACCTGACGAGCTCCTCGTAAGATTCGCGAAACCATGGACTTAACAAGACTACGCCCCCGCTCTGAGGCTGTCAATCAGGAGCGGGTAAGCAGCCAGGGCTGGTCTCGGTGAGGCGCTCGGGGTAGAATTGGAGCGGCCCTATCTCACAACTTGAATCGGAGAACAGCGATGCGAAGCGCGATTTTGGCGATGATCCTGGCGACTCTCGTGTCCGGAGAGCTCCATGCGGCGACTCCACCGGCGGATGTCGGACCGGGCCGCATCGCCTGGTTCGACATCACCACGACCAGCCTGCCGCAGTCCAAGGATTTCTACGGGAAGCTCTTCGATTGGCAATTCAACCCCGTCCAGGGCACTGATCTGGCGGCGGAGATCGTCGCGGGTGGCACGGCGATCGGGACACTTCGCGTTGCGGACGGCCAGATCACCGCGTTCAACGGAGTGGTCTACGTCCAAGTGACCGACATCCAGGCCAGTTGCAAGAAAGCGAAGGAACTGGGTGGAACAATCCCACCCGGTTTCCCCTTCAACCTGCCGGACGGCATCGGAGCCATTGCTGTGGTCATCGATCCAGCCGGCCACCCGATTGGCCTCTACTCGAGGACCCCGCTCGCGCCGGTGCCCTCCCCGGTCAAATGAAGGCCGGAGAGGAGGACACGGCTCGCCCAGGGCGGGCTTGACCGCGATTCCGACTCATGCCAGGATGGAGCAATCTACCGAATTGCAGTAAAAGCTCCTTTCTACGGAGGAGGATCCATGAGCCTTTTCGACTTTCCCCGCATCAACATCACGGGCAAGCTCCAACTGAACCCCGGGACCGCGAACAACGATGATTACGCGGGATTTGCCACGCTGCCCGACGGTTATGGGCCGTACACGGGGCAGACGCTCGCGCTGATCAACTCGAAGATGGTCCAGCCGCAGACATATGGCATGTCCGACGCGGATTTCATTGCCTGGGTCCAGAAGGCGCAGACGTTCGATACGCCCCAAGGGCCGCAGCAGATCATCCCCGCCGAGTGGAACTACTATGGAGGCATGAGCTCGCAGATCCTTTCGGCGAACGTGGTCGGCGTGACCACCGCGCCTGGCCAGGTTTACACCAGCCCGGACAGCGGCATTCCGGTGACGGGCCTGCTCGGCGCATCGCTGACGTTCTCCGGCACCATCACCGATGTCAACTCCGAGGGTGATCCACCCGCAACGCAGTTCTTTATCGACAGCCTGACGCTGACGCAGGGGAGCCAGACGTGGCTCAGCGGGAGCACGTCGAAAGGTTCCAGCCAGTGGCTGAACTTCTATCGCAATGTCAACCTGACACAAGACGCCGGGTCTGGCGGCTACCTGTATCACGTCATGCTCAAGAGCTCGGGCGCTACGATCAGCATCCCGGGCTTTGACGATCCGAGCATCGTCGGCGTCATCTTCCGTTACTACCTGTACGAGCCGACGCAGACCATCGTCGGCAACGCGGCGCTCGAGGCGCTCTACGAGCAGGAGGGGGCCAATTCCTCCGTCCTGCAGCTCGTGGCTACCATCGCGCCCTTGTACGAAGATGAAACCATTTTCACGGCGCCGATCGGCCGGCTGATGGTGGCGGACACACCGGCGATCCCGACTCCGCAAGGCACAACCAACAATGGCGTTCCGAACCCCCTCAACCCCCTCACAAACCTCATCGCCCTCGCGCCTGCGGTGCTGTCGGTCGACGGCAACATCATCTCCGCGGAATTCTCCGGGACGTTCCCGGACTACTTTCAGTCGGGAAACAATCCCAAGTACGACTTTGGCGCGGTCTCGCTGGTGGTCACGAACGGGACCGCCAGCGCCACGGTCGCGGCGGTGAATTATTCGGATACGAATGCCGGGAACCAGAGTGGTTGGCTGTTCGACTTCGACATCTCTTCGAACCCGCAGGCGCAGCAGATCCTGGCTGGCGGGAACGCCATGTTCCAGCTCGTCCATGCGACGCTCGGCGTGGTCCTGTCGGAGACGGACTACTACTTCGTCACGAACCAGCAGGCGGTCTACGGCGAGCAGTTCGGCTCCGGCACGGAGCTCGTGAATCAGGGGAGACAGGAGGCGGTGACCGTCTCGGTGTTCCAGTATGGCCAGGAGCTCGCCGCGGGCTCGTGCCCGCCGATCACCATATGGCAGTACGCCTCGGTCCCGCTCCAGGCTCCGGGCGACGCGCAGCCCATCAACACCAACTACCAGCCGGGGCAGCCGATTTCGGTTGATATGAGCCAGCCGGGCGACTTCCTGTTCACGTTCACCGCCGAGGGCCAGCCCCCGCCGCCGCCCAGCTACGCCGTGTTCGCGAATCCGCCCGCCACGTCCGCGAATCCGCCCTTCATCACGAACTGGCCGCAGATCAGCCTGCGCATCCTGCCGAACGCCGAGGACGGCTTCAGTCAGTACTTCGTGGATGCGACCGCCGCGAAGCCGGTCGGCAACGATCAGCTCACGTTTGATGTGGTGTACCAGAACGTGCTGCGGACCTACTACCTTCTCTATCCGGTCATGAAAAAATTCGTCGTGCTCAACGATGAGTCTTCGGTTTCCAAAAACGCATCGAGCATCCTCCAGGCCATCGACCCCGCACCCGCGAATTGGATGTCGAGCAACTACATGCCGCGAACCCGCGACATGTCCAGCACCCGGCGGCTGCTCCTGAGCGCCTGGTGCCGGATGCAGCCCTCCGGCGGCGGCTCCAGCAAAACATAGACAGCTTTTCTCGGCCGCGACGGCGCTGGCTGCGCGCGGCGTGATCCCCCACCCCGGGAGCGCATCCCGGGGTGGGGATCGGGATCATCAGCCCGCCCACGGCCAGCAACAGTCGTCGTCGGGATCCCCGATGATGGCAGACCCGAAGGTCAGGCTCTCCACCGAGCCCAGTTCGAAGATCTCAGGTGTCTCGTACGGCTTCATAAAATCACCTCCTTTCCAGGGACTCGAAGTCCCGTGATGGACCGGCGAGCACCGGCTCCGGCGCCTCGGAGACGCTCGGAGACCAGCGCTCGATGGAACGAAGCCACAATTCGAGCGAGAGGATTTTGACGAGCGCGACGGTGTCGGCCGGCGCGCCGTGGCGCGCGCGCTCGAGATCGAGCCGCAGAAGGCGCGCGTCGACCCATCCACGGTCGGCAACGCGCGGCGATTCGAGCAGCGTCTCGATCCACTTCCACTCCCGGGCGATCCCTCGAAAGATGGCGGAATTCGGCCCCGCCTTGGTGTTGCGGGAGACCACCTCGGCGGGAAGCAGCCCCCGCAGCGCCCGCCTCATCAGGGACCTGTTCTCCCCGGGGCGGATCTTCTGGCTCAGGGGAAGCGCCAGGAGGAATTCGACGAGCGGACGATGGAGGAAGGGATAGCTCGGCTCAATGCAGCCGTCGAGCAGGAAGAAGCCTCGCGAGCAGACTTCGGCGCAGCTCTGGAGCAGGAAGGCCTGGAACTGTTCGCTGGGAAGGCCCTGGGCGGGGACTCCCAGCCTCCGGTCCGGAAAGCTCATCCGGCGTTGGAAGCCGGGATCGATCCAGGCCGGGATCCCCGACCTGACCAGGGATGTGGAGGCTCGTACCCGGCGCGGCAGCAGGGGGTGGATCGTGCTCTGCCAGAGGAGCTCGACGTACGGAATCTCGAGGGCGCGGCTCCAAGCCCGGAGGCTGCGCAGGAAGCGAAACGGCCGCAACTGGCGGAGCAGATCCGCCGGCTCGAGCGGGGGGCCGACGCTCCCCCACGTCACCTGGTCGCCACCATCGCCGGCAAGCAGGACCCGGGCTCCCAGGCCCCTCATGGTCTGCTCCACGCGCTCGTGGCGGGCCGAAAAGGCGTGCTCGAACGTGGGGTATTCGAGGCGGGCATCCCCGGGCAGGGGGGTCAGAACCGGATGGTCATCCTCGCGGAGGTGGATTCCCGGCCGCCCTCTCCTCTCCTCCACGGCCCGGATGAACGGCCGCTCGTCGGCTCTCGCTGCCCGGTCATAGACGTAGGAGATCGTTTCGAGCGCCTCGGTCTCGGCCTCGCCGGTACGCAGGATCTCGTCCGCCATGCAGACGATCGACGACGAATCGAGCCCGCCGGAGAGCTCGGCGCAGACGGTCCCCTCGGCGCGGAGACGCACCCGCACCGCCTCCCGGAACAGCTCGCGGAAGCGCTCCTCGCATTCGGCGTCGCCCGCGTGCTCGATCTGCCGGCCGGGACGGAAATCCCAGAAGCGATACAGCTCCTCGCCGGTCCTGCCGGCGACGAGCGCGCAGCCGGGAGGCACGGACCGGATCTCCTGATAAGGGGTACGCTCCGAAGCTTTCGGGAAGGTCAGGAAATCGGCGACGAAGTCCTCGTCGATCTCCGCGGCGCCCCGGCGCTCCAGCAGGGGCCGGAGGCTCGAAGCCCAGGCGAGGGAGTCCGGCTGCGAGGCGTAGTAGAGAGGCCGGGCGCCGAAGGCGTCCCGCGCCAGCATGAGCCTCGCCTCGGCCGGATCCCAGAGGGACAGGGCGAAGTCGCCGATCAGCCTGGAAAGGCTGGCGAGCCCCCACCGCTCATAGGCCGCAAGGACGAGCCGCGGATCGTCCTCGCACAACTCCGGGCTCAGCCCCAGATCGGAGGCCAAGGCGGCGCCGTTGTCGAGGCGGCCGTCCCAGGCGAGGAGCTTCCCGCGCCGGTCCTGGAGCGGCTGATGCCAGCGCCTGGAGGCCGAGAAGGTATGGAACGGGCGGTAGACCATGCCGGCCAGGCCTGAAAATGCGAACGTCTCTCCATCCGGCCCCAGGCGGCGCAACGACCGCGACAGCCGGGCGAGGGACACCTGAGGAGGACCGCCGTCGCGGCGGAGGATTCCCGCGAGGGCGCTCACCGGCCGCCGTCCTTTCCCGCGGGCGGACCCAGGCGCTCGATGACGTCATAGATCTCGCGGACTCCCGGCCGGTCGTTGGCCACCTCGCCGGCCAGCTCCACCCAGGCATGCGCGGCGAAGGGCATGGTCTGCACGCCGATCACCATCTCGGCCGGGAAGCCCGCGCGCCGGAGCAGGAAGGTCGCCGTGGCCGAGCGCTGGAGGCACCAGGCGCGTTTGAAGTAGAGGGCCGCGGCGCGGTCGACCGCGGAGCAGATCTCGCCGACCCGGGCGGAGTCGCGTCTCCGGCCGGCGAGGACCGGCCAGGAGGCGAGCCGCTGGTACAGGCCGGGGAAACCGTGCTTCCGGACGAGCAGGTCCATCATGACCAGACTGGCGAAGGCGACTGCCACGCCCGCCAGCTCCCGGAAGCTGCGCGCCCTCCGGACGTCGGCGGGCCTCAGCTCGGCGGCGCTCTCAAGAGGCGGAGACAACGACCACCCCCATCTCCTGGAGCCGTTGGACGAACCGCTGGAGATCCTGCCGAATGCGCTCCGGCGGGGCAGCGTAGGTAGCCTGCAGGTGGTCCTGGATGTCGGAAAGGGTGGCGCCCGCCTGGAGCTTCTTCCAGATCTCGGCGCCCATCCCGTTCAAGCTGAAGTATTTACCCTGCTCCAAGTCGAGCAGGACCCCACCGTCTTCGTTAGCCGTAGAACGAACCTTCTCTCTGATCTCGACTCGCACGGACAACCTCCTTCCGGGCGCGTGAGACGCAACGGTATCCTACTTATAGACAAGTTGCAATATATTCGGTGACCAGTGCCTGCCAAACACGCGCCTGGCACCTGTTGGGCACCTGTTGGCAGCGGCCGCCAGCCGAAGCCCGCGAAGCCGGAGCCGCCCCCGCCGCCGTTGCCTGAAGACGTTCGATAGTTGACCTTCCCGAGGGGGTGCGCCGAGTCGCGCCCCCTCCTTTTTCCTTCCCCTTGCAGCGAGCGGAGCTGTCGCTAGAATCCGCGGTGCGGATCGGGAGATTGTCGTATCCCCGATACGAGAATCGACCCGGACCCGTAGACAGGAAGGTGAGAAAGCCGATCGGCAGCCGCCGACGGATTTCGGCGAGCTCCACAAGTCATAGGCGTGTCTCCGTAACCGATCAGCCTCCCTCCGTAACCGATTGGCAATCGCCCATGACTATCGGCGAGCCGCCGATAGACTTTGGCGACTCGCCGATAGACTTCGGGAGCCGTCGACAGAATTTGAGGAGACGGCGATAGCCAGGGGCAGTCGCCGACAGGTAAGGGAGAGTCGCCGACAGGTTGTCCGGGCCGCCGACAGGTTGCGGCAACACGGCGATGGATTTCGGGTGTCGCCGATAGGCCATGGAGAGTCGCCGATGGATTGCGGGGAGCTTGCGATAGGTTGAGTGACACGGCGACCGTTGTGGCGAGAGGCCGATAGGTTTCGGGAGACGGCGATAGGCTATGGGGAGCCGCCAATGCATTGCGGCGACACGGCGATAGTCTTGCCGAGTCGGCGAAAAGTTATGGAGAGCCGCCCGATCGGCTCCTGCCGTTCCGGCCGATCTCCTGACGCTGCGCGAGACCTCGGTTGCGTCCTGAGCCGCTCGGACCGGTCCGAATCGATTCGAGCGCGCCCGAAGTCATTTTTCATCTGGACGGGCACGGTCGCGGAGCCGGCGGGAGCGATCCCCGGGAAGATGGCGATGACTCCCATCCGGATCGGAGAGTCGCCGAGGAGATGGGAACGGTCGCCATCCAAGTGGGGATGATCCCCGTCCGGATGGGAGAGACGCCCGAAGAGATGGCGACGGTCGCCATCCGGTTGGGCACGGTCGCCGCATCGATGGGAGAGGCCCCCGGGAAGATGGCGATTGCTCCCATCTGAACCGGAGGGTCCCCGAGGAGATGGCGACGCCGCCCAGAGAGACGGGGATGGTCGCCGTCCAGCCGGGGAACGTCGCAAATTCGGCCATGTTGCCCTCCGCTGGGACCGCTGATGTCAAGGAGACAAGAGAGCCAAAGCTGCTCGACCGGGCGAAGTCGAGGATGCGGGCAAAGCGGGATGCCATGAAAAGGCGAGGCTATCGAAGCCAGCGACCTGTCATGCCTTGAGGCATTCGTTCGCGACCCATCTGCTGATGAGCGGGTACGACATTCGTACAGTCCAGGAGCTCTTGGGCCACAAGAGCGTGA
>Ga0190265_10000421_pt1 | contig 30564 bp, 23 predicted proteins | sample Popmic124T_FD_133135 | JGI IMG/M metagenome (GOLD analysis project Ga0190265, IMG submission 133135) | Populus adjacent soil microbial communities from riparian zone of Indian Creek, Utah, USA - 124 T | ecosystem: Environmental > Terrestrial > Soil > Riparian zone | place: USA: Utah | collected...
GCCCCGCCTGCCCCGCTCCGAGAACCGCGACCCTCATGAGGCGGCGAGGGTAACATCGCGCGCTCTCTTGGACCCCCAGTCAATTCCACCCGACGTCTACGACCGCGAATACTTCCTCTCGGAGGTCTGCGAGGGCTTCTCCGAGGCCCAGGCGGGCGAGGTTTCGTTCAACAAGTCGAAGCAGGTCCGCATCCTCGGGCCGCGGCCCGGCATGCACATTCTCGACGCCGGCTGTGGCCGTGGCGAGACGGCCCTGGCGCTGGCCAGGTCCGGCGCGCAGGTCTCCGGCCTCGACTACTCCGGGGCCGCGGTCGAGCTGACCCGCGAGGCCCTGGCCGACTATCCGGACTCCGACATCCGGGTGGGAAGCGTCACCGAGCTCCCCTGGCCGGACGACACCTTCGACCGGATCCAGTTCTCCGACGTGATCGAGCATCTCGACCCGCCGCAGACCGTGCCGGCGCTGCGCGAGTTCCACCGCGTGCTTCGGCCGGGCGGTTTCGCGCTGGTCCACACCGCGCCGAACCTCCTGTTCATGAAGTACGGGTGGCCGCTGGCGCGGCCGTTCGTGAAGCTGGCCGGCCATGGCGAGATCGCCGGCAAGGTCGACCACTGGTTCGCGATCGCCGAGGACTACCACGTGAACGAGCAGAGCGTCTTCACGATGCGCCGCAACCTCCGCGAGGCAGGTTTTCCCGACCCGCACGTGTGGATCGACCCCGACGTCCTGCGCGGCGGCCAGTTCCACCTGCTCGAGGGCTTCGAGAGCCCGGTCGTGTCGGTTGCGAAGCGGGTCGCGGCCACCCGCCCGGTGCGCCTGTTCATGGGCAACGACGTCCTCGGCGTCGGGGTCAAGCGCTAGCCGCATCCCGTGCCCACGGGCGACTACTGGGTCGGGCTCGCGTTCTTCGTCGTCACGTTCGGCGGCTGCCTTGGCGCGGCTTGGCTGGTGGTCGCGCGCCGCCTCCCCGAGCTCGCGGGCTCCGTCCGCCTGCTCGCCTTCGGCGTGCTTGCCACAGCCGCGCTCCTGGTCGCCCACCTGGTGCCGGGCGCGCTGACGATCCTCTCGCGCGAGTCCGCTGCGCTGGCCGCGCTGGCCCTCCTCGGGGGAGCGTTCGCGCTGCGGCCGCTGCTCGGCCGCGTCCCGTCCGGGTACCCGCCCGCCGCGCGCGCGTCCGGCTCGATCGAGCGCGGGCTGGCAGCGTTTGGGGTCCTCGCGTTCGCGCTGTGGTTCCTCCTGGTCGCGCTCAAGCAGCTCTACGCCGAGCCGCTCGGCTTCGACGCGACCAGCGCCTACCTGCCCACGGCGGCGAACTGGCTCCAGGACGGCTCGCTCTGGGGCATCGCCGACTGGATCCCCGGTTTCTTCTTCGGCGCCGCGCCCGGGAACGGGACGGTGATCCTGCTCGCCGCGCTCTTGCCCTGGGAGAACGACTTCGCGGCCCACTTCGCGATCTACCCGTTCGTCGCGATGACCGCGGTCGCGATCTACGCCCTGGCGCGAGAGGCGTCCGCGCCCCGCTCGGCGGCCGCACTTCTGGGCGTGATGCTCACCGCTGCGCCCGTGGTCGTCTACCCCGCGCTCCGCGACGCCCTGCTCGATCCGGTGCTCTACGCGAGCTTCGCCACGGGGCTGCTGTTCTGTGTGCGCCACCACCGGACATCCGCGACCTCCGAGCTGCTCCTCGCGGGCCTCGCGCTGGGGATCGCGTTCGGGGCGAAGTTCTACGGATTCACCGCGGTGCCGATCGTCATCGTGGTCTGGGCGGCCGCCCGCTTCTGGTCGCTGGTCCCGGCGGCGACGGTGGCGCGCCAGGCCGCGATCCTGATCGCCCCGATCGTGGTCTTCGGCGGGTTCTGGGTGGCGCGCAACTGGGTCGAGACCGGCAACCCCGCGTATCCCGTGCAGGTCGAGATCGCCGGCGTCGAGGTCTTCGACGCGCCCGAGGATCCGTTCCGGCCCCGGCTCGGGTCGGCGCTGGCGGACTACTTCGACGAGCCGGGCGTCTGGACCGGCGAGCTGCGACGCCAGTTCAGGATCGCGGTCGGGATCCCGCTGATCCTCCTCGGGGTCGCGGTCGTCGTCGCCATCGGGCTTCTGGTGCGCCGGCGCCGGGCCGCCGAGGAGGACGAGAGCGACGGGCAGGTGATCACCGGGGTGGTGCTCACCGGGCTGCTCGGGCTCTCCTACGCCCTCACCCCCTATTCCGCGACCGGCGAGCCCGGCGATCCCTTCATCGCCGCCGCCAACGTTCGCTACGGGATCCCGGCGCTCATCGTCGCGGCCGCCGTCGCCGGCTGGATCAGCGGACGGCTGGGAGCGCGGGGCCTCACCGCGTTCTGCGGCCTCGCGCTGATCGGCGTCTTCGACGCGCTTCGGATCGGCGTCCTGACGCCCCGCTCGACCGTGTACGGGGCGTTCGCCCTCGTCGCCCTGGGGCTCGCCGCCTGGTGGCTGGCGGGCCGGATCCGGGACCGCCGCGGGCGGGCCTCGCCGCGGCTCCCGCGAAAGCCGGTGGCCGTGGGCTTGGCACTCGCGGCCGCCGCCGGCCTGGCGGCGGCGGGCGCGCGGGCGCAGGACACCTACAACGAGGGTCGCTACATCGGCAAGGACGAGGTCTTGAGCCCCGTCGCAGCGGGCACCGAGGGCCTGCGGGTCGGGGTCGCCGGGAACTGGTCGCCCGACGAGCCGGCCCCGGTCTATCCCGCGTTCGGGGCGCGGCTCCAGAACGAGGTCGAGTTCGTCGGTGCCGAGGACGACGGCCTCCTGCGGCGGATCCCCGCGCGCGCGGAGTTCACGGCTGCACTCGACGAGGGCGCGTTCGACCTGTTGCTGATCGGGCTCGCGGGCCCCACCCCGGAGGATCCTCCGGAGCTTGCCCTCGACGATCGCGACGGCCCGCTGGAGTCGCGGTGGGCGCGCCGGGCGGGGTACGAGGAGGTCGTCCGCAGCGACCGTTTCGTGCTCATGCGAATCGGCTGATCGGACCGTTCAGAACTGCCGCATCGGTCCAACAACCGCTGTACAGTCGGCCGCCGCCACGATGACCTCCGCGAAGAGCATCAGCCGTGACGCGCGCCGCCTCGCAGCGGGCTGGCGCTGGCGTGCCGGCGTGGTCCTCGGGACCCCGATCCCGGCCGAGTACGACGACGATCTGGCGGCAACGATGAAGGCCGTCCGGCGCTACACCCTGACCAGCCCGGCCCGGATCGCGGCCCTCGCCGACGCCGTCTCCTACCTGGTCGCTGAGGGGATCGAGGGCGACTTCGCCGAGTGCGGGGTCTGGAAGGGCGGCAGCGTGATGGCTGCCGCGCTGACGCTGGATCGCCTCGGCGACCGCGAGCGGGACCTCTACCTGTTCGACACGTTCGCGGGCATGCCGGAGCCGGGTGCGGAGGACGTCAGCTCCCCCTACGACGGCTACTCCCTGCACAAGCGGTGGCGGCGCCACGACAGCACCGAAAAGGAGTGGGCCGGGATCCCCGTCGAGACCGTCCGCGCCAACGTCCTCTCCACCGGCTACCCGGCCGAGCGGGTGCGGTGCGTCGTCGGCATGGTCGAGGACACGATCCCCGCCGAGGCGCCGGAGCGGATCGCGCTGCTGCGCCTGGACACGGACTGGTACTCGTCGACGAAGCACGAGCTCGACCAGCTCTACCCCAGGCTCGTCGAGGGCGGCGTCCTGATCGTCGACGACTACGGCCACTACGAGGGCGCCCGCCAGGCGGTCGACGAGTACTTCGCCGAGAGCGCCCAGCGCGTCCTCCTCAACCGGATCGACTACACGGGGCGGATCGCGGTCAAGCAGCGTGTAAACGGGGCGGGACCGGCATGAAGGCGCGTGGCGAACCCGGCCTGATCACGGTGACGGCGCCGGTCCTGAACGAGGAGGACATCCTCGAGACCTTCTACGGCAGGGTGCGCGACGCGCTCGTGGATCACGATTGGGAGCTGGTCCTGGTGAACGACGGCTCCACCGACGCCACCCCGCGCATGCTCGATGACCTGGCCTCCTGCGACGACCGCGTCAAGGTCGTTCACCTCGCCCGCAACTTCGGCTATCAGCCCGCGGTGATCGCCGGGCTCGACCACGCTCGGGGCGACGTCGTCGTGACGATCGACGCCGACCTCCAGGATCCGCCCGAGCTGATCGAGGAGATGCTCGACCGCTGGCGGACGGGCTCCGACGTCGTGTACGCGGTCCGCCGCGATCGGGTCGGCGAGAGCCGGCTGAAGCTGCTCACCGCCCGCTGGTTCTCGGGGCTCTTCAAGCGGTTGGCCGAGCTCGACATCCCGACCAACGTCGGCGACTTCCGCCTGCTCGACCGGCGCGCTGTAGACGCCCTGCTGCGCATGCGCGAACGCAGCCGCTTCATGCGCGGGATGACGGTCTGGGTGGGCTTCAACCAGAGCTCCGTCCCGTACGACCGCGACGCCCGCTTCGCTGGCGAAACCCGCTATCGCTGGCGAACCCTGCTGAAGATCGCGCTGGACGGGATCTCCTCGTTCTCGCACGTGCCGCTGCAGATCGCGACCCTGCTGGGCTTCGCGGTCTCGTTCATCTCGTTCCTCGGGATCCCCTACGTGATCGTCTCGCGCCTATTCGACCTCTACGTCGAGGGCCTGTCCACGGTGCTGTTCGCGATCCTGTTCCTGGGCGGCATCCAGCTGATCACGCTCGGGATCATCGGCGAGTACATCTCCCGCATCTACGACGAGGTGAAGCGCCGCCCGCTGTACCTGGTGAGCGAGCGGCACAACCTCGACGGCCCGTATCCGGGCCTGGACGAGTTCGACCCTCCCACGCACCGTCCGATGGGCACCTACGTCCACCATGCTTGACACCACGGCGCTCGACTCGGACCAGCTCTGCAACGCGTGCGGCTCCTCGCGGCTGGCGGCGCACCTGGAGGTCGCCGGGGAGATGGGCGCCGACGGGCTGATCCCCACCACCAAGGAGTTCGGCACCGCGCTCGGCAACATCGTCCGCTGCGAGGAATGCAGCCACATGCAGCTCGACCGTTTCCCCTCGGACTCAGAGCTCGACGCCGCCTATGCGGACGCCGCCTCCGATGCGTACGTGGAGGAGGAGGCCGGCCAGCGCTACAGCTTCGCCTCGGTCCTCGAGCGGGTCGAGCGCTACGCGCCGGAGCGGGGCAGCCTCCTGGACGTCGGCTGCTGGGTCGGCTTCCTGCTCGCGGAGGCCCGGGACCGCGGCTGGCGTGAGTGCGTCGGCATCGAGCCGTCCACCTTTGCCTCGGAATACGCGCGGAAGCGCCTGGGGCTCGACGTCCGCACCGAGGAGCTGTTCACCGCCGACCTCGAGCGCGAGCACTTCGACGTCCTCGTCCTGGGCGACGTCCTCGAGCACCTGACCCAGGCGAACGCCGCGCTCGACCGGGTCGCCGAGCTGCTGCGGCCCGGCGGCGTCCTCGCGCTGGAGCTGCCCGACGCCGGCAGCCGCGTGGCGCGGGCACTGGGCTCCCGCTGGTGGTCCGTGATCCCCACCCACATCCACTACTTCACCCGCTCAAGCACGGCGACGATGCTCCGGAGGCATGGCTTCGAGCCGCTCTACGTGGCCACGGATCCGAAGTCGTTCACGGTCCGCTACTACCTCGACAAGGGCGGTGGCTACCTCCCCGGCCTCTCGAAGACCCTGATCCAGGGGGCCGAGGGCGTCGGCGTCGCCGAGCGCATGTGGACCCCCGACTTCCGCGACCGCATGCTGATGGTCGCGCGCAAGCCCGCCTAGCCCGGCCAGCCCTCGAGCCGGACCTCGCTGAGCGCGTGGAAGCGCTGGATGTCGGCGTCGAGCTGCTCGTGGAGGCGCTCACGCACCTCGGGACCGATCTCGGGCCTCTGTAGCCCGCGCCGGCGAAAGCGCGCCGGGATCGCGCCGCGGAGGGGCCCCGCGAAACGGTCGAGGGCGCGCGGCTCGGACATCTCGGCGCTGACGTTGAGGCGCTCGGCGGGCGCGGCCGGCGGTGCGAGGCCGAGGCGCTCCCAGAGCTCGTCGTCGCGCTCCTCCGAGAGTGCCTCTTGGTGGAGCACCAGCGCGCGCTCGGGCGGGTAGTGCTCGAGCCAGAGGGCGAGCTGGGTTCCGAAGCGGGATGCCGCCAGGTACTCGTTGTCCGCCCCGGGCGCCAGGACCGCCTCGGCGAACGGCCGCCGCTCGTACCCGCGGGAGCTGAAGTGCATCCAATGCGATGCGATCCGTTCTATCGGGTCGCGAACCAGGTAGACGACCAGGGCATCCGGGACCACGCGGCTCGCCCGCTCCGCGGCGCCGGGATAGATCGGCGAGCCGGAGTAGCTGGGGCAGACGTCGGCGGCGACCGCGGCCGGCGGGAACAGTGCCTCGTACCAGTCGACCCCGCGCCCCCAGTTCCCGATCGGCCAGGGGCCCTCGTCGACGAAGAAGTGCGGCTCCTTGAAACCCGGGATCACGCTGCACTCGGGATGCGCCTCGAAGCGCCGGTAGAGCGCGGTCGTGCCGCACTTCTGGGCACCGATGCAAACGACGCCGGGCAGCACCTCAGCCTCTAGGCGGGGGGCGCGTAGAGGTCGAGGCGGTCGCTGCGCTCGACCAGGCTCCACCCCGCGCTCCGCGCCCAGCGCCCCTCCTGGACCGGCGGCAGCTCGACCCGCCCGCGGCCGACGACGAGGTAGTCGAAGCTCCCCTCCTCGAGCGCCGCGACGAACGCATCGCGGTCGGTGAAGCGCTGCTGCAGCTCGCGCTCGATCGGCCCGACGTACTCGACCTCGTGGTCGAGCCGCTCGCCGAACAGCGGGAACACGGGCGAGATCCCGCTGTCCGTCCACACCGCGGTGAGCCCCACGCGGGTGTCCTCGCCGCCGTCCGTGACGACGGCATCGAGCACCGGGTCGGCGCCCAGGAAGCGGTCGTCGTTGTAGCGCTTCTGGATCTCGTAGCCGCCGGCGACCGCGATCGCCGCCAGCAGCGCCGCGGTAGGGAGCGCCACCGGTGAGCGGAGCAGGTCGCGCCGCCCGGAGCCTCGGGCCGCGAGCATCCACAACAGGCCGGCGATCGCCACGGCGATCGCGAGGCCGGCCACCCAATCGGCCAGCGACAGGTTCGCGGGGCTCAACTGGCCCCGGCTCGCCTTGTAGAAGCCGTGGAGGATCGCGAGCAGTCCCAGCGCTCCGAAGGCCGTCGGCCCCCACGCCCGGCGCCCGCAGACCCAGGCCGCGAGCCCCGCGCCGATCACCAGGGCCGGCGTCACGTAGCGCGTGTTGGCGCCCGTCAGCACCGGGAAGCCCTCGGGGCCGGGAGCCGTGTACGGGGTGACCACGTAGGCGATCGCGATCAGCAGGACGGCGGCGGCCACCGCCAGGAGCACGCCGCGGTCGCGAACCGAACGCTTCACGGCGAGGTAGCCGGCGGCCAGCAGCGAACCGGCTCCGATCAGGAGCGCGGGCCCCGCCAGCGAGTCGCGGAAGGCGGGCAGGATCCAGTCCTTCCACACGCCCCACTCCCCCACGTAGTCGAAGATCGTGAAGCCGGCCTGCTCGCGGACGAAGTCAGGCGGCGCGTCGAACAGGAGCATTCCGAGCGGCGCCACGCGGACGGGGAACACCGGGTTCCCCGACTCGATCCAGTTCCGTAGCAGCCAGATCCCTCCTGCGAGGGCGATCAGGCCGCTGACGGCGAGCGTCTGCCGCAACACCGTGCGCCAGCCGGTCCGGGCGAGCAGGCGGGCGACGAGCCAGACCCCGACCAGGATGGCGACCGACGACACCGCGTACCACTTCGTCCCGAACGAGAGCCCCAGGGCCAGCCCGGCGAGCACCAGGTCCGAGGTGCGCCCGTCGTGATGGTGGCGCACCAGGAACAGCGTCCCGGCGACAAAGCCGAACAGCATCATCGAGTCGGTGATCGCGTGCGTCAGCGCGGCGATCACGATCGCGGGAATCGCGCACGTCAGGGCGCCGGCGACCGCGGCCGCGGCGCGCCCGGCGCCCAGGCACAGCGCGAGCGCGTACGCCGCCACACCCGTGAGCGCGAACAGGATGTACATCGGAACGTGGGCGGCGAAGTCGTTGTGCCAGGGGAGCACGAACGCCAGCAGCGCCACGTCGCCGTTGCTCGGGTAGTTCCCGGGCGCGACGTAGGCAATGAGCGAGGAGATGTTCCAGAGCGTCCCGTTCTGGATCCACCCCGCGACGTCGGGCATGTGGAAGTTCGAGTAGTCGATCGACGTGGGCGGACGGGCGGCCTGGTCGACCGCGAACGCAAGCCACAGCACCGCGACGGCTGCGATCGCCGCAACCGCCAGGTAGCGGGCAACCGGCGAGTCCTCCGGCGGCTCGGTGCGGGCGTCCGGCTCATCAGGTTCGGAGGCCGCCGGCACCAGCGCACACGCGGCCAGCCACAGGACGGCTAAAAGCAGGACCGATCCGCGCCCGAGGAGGCCCAGGGCAAGTGGGACCAGGTGCACCGCGAGGAGCCCAAGGGTCGCGAGCGCGCCGTACGCCACCGCGCGCTCGGCGCCGGCGAGGTGTCCGTAGCGCCGCCGCAGGAACAGCAGCGCGCCGACCAGGGTCGGGACGAGGACGGCAGCCAGAAGCAGCGCCCCGGCGAGGTAGTCGGCGGCGGACACGGCGCGACAGGCTACGGGAGGTTACGCGGCGATTCGCCGGTAGACCGACTCGTACTCCTTGACGATCTCGGACCACTCGTAGCGCTCGGCGCGCGCCCGGCAGGCGGCGCGGACATCGTCGTGGCGGCCGAGATCCACCGCCTCGCCCAGGGCGCGCTCGAGGTCGAGCTCGTCGTCTGCGGCGAAGAGCCTGCCCACCCCATCGTCGACGATCTCGGCGGTCGCGCCCGAGTCGTCGCCCACCGCCGGCGTGCCCGCCGCCAGCGACTCGACCGTCACGAGCCCGAACGCCTCACCGACCGCCGGATTCACGCTCGCCCAGGCCCCCGCGTACTCGTCCGCCATCGCGGCCTCGGAGTCCACGTCCACCCACGACGCACCCTCGGGCAGTCCGGGCGGGGCCGTGCTCATGAACGGATCGCAGGGCCGCGCGACCCGGAGCCGCGCTTCGGGCATCCTCGCGCGGAGCCGCTCGAAGGCACAGAACAGGAGGCCCGCGCGTTTCCGGGGGTCGCCCAGGCTCGACGCGCAGAACAGCGTCGGTTGCTCCGCCCGTGGAGCGCTCGACCGGAGCCGGGCGCCGACCACCCCGCCCGGCAGGATCACCGGCTCGCGCAGGAGGTAGCGGGCGAAGGGCCGGGCGGCGGCCTCGGAGAGGACCGTGCACTCCTCGGCCCGGCGCGCGATCTCGAGATGCATGTCGAGGCGATGGCGGCGAGCGACCAGGTACTCGCGCACCGGGATGCCGTGGATCGTCGCCACCACGGGCGGGCCGCCCCGGGGCCGGGCCCTGACGGCCGCCCACGCCTCGGTCGGGAAGAACGCCTGGGCCGCGTCGAAGCTCCCGCGGACCAGCTGCAGCCAGGCGTTGGGGATCCCGGCGAGGTGGTACTCGTGGGCGGCGAGCCCGGGCAGCTGCGGCGGGCGCCGGGAGCGGACCACCCGCAGGCCGTCCTCCTCGGACTCCCTCCGGGGCCCGGGGTGCGTGGTCAGCACCGTCACGTCGTGGCCGCGCTCGGCCAGGGCGACGCCGAGATCGTGAACCACCCGTTCGGTGCCGCGTCGGACCTCGGGCCAGTACGTCGGGGTGAGGAGCGCGATCCGCATCGAGGCCTAGACGACCGGGGTCCGGTCCTCGATCGCGCCACGCACCGTGTACCCGACCTCGGCCGCGTCGATCGCCGCCCGCGCCGGCAGATGCGCGACGAAGCGCGCCACGCGCCGTGGGGTGACGGGCCCGGACGTCGCGAACTCGCCGACGGCACGGGCCAGGTACGGGGCAGCGGCCAGCGCCGCGATCGTGCGCCCTCCGCGCACACGCAGCCCGGCGGCGAGGGCCCCGGCCGCCGCGATCGCGATGCCGCGATGCGACTCGTTCACGAACAGCTTCTGCGGCATCATGCGGCGGAGTTGGGGGTGTCGCCGTAGGAGACGGGCGAAACGCAGCCGGCGGCGCGCCTCGCGCAGGGCTCGCGGCAGCGTGTTCGGGTGCACCGCGTGCCACGCCCGGGCGTCGTCGGCGTACACCAGCCCGGCGCCGGCCTCCTCGGCACGCAGCCCCAGGTCGGTGTCCTCACCCCAGTGGGGCAGGGTGAACGCGGCGTCGAACCCACCGAGCCGCTCGAGCAGGCCCCGCGGATACAGCAGGTTGCAGGTCTCAAAAAGCCCGGTGGGCCCGGTCACCTGGATCGAGCGGGCGAGGCCGAACAGCAGGTGCAGCTCGTTCGGGTCGGGCTCGGTGCGGCCCTGAACGATCAGGTCGGCCGACCCCACGCCCTCGCGCTCGACGACGGCCAGCAGGACCTCGAGCCACTCCGGCGCGGCGCGGCAGTCGTCGTCGATGAACGCCACCAGTGGCGCCTCGGCGGCGCGCCAGCCGGTGTTTCGCTGCGGCACGGGGCCGCGCTCGTCGCACTCCAGGAACCGCGCCGTGAGGCCGTCCGGGGCCCCGGCGAACGGGCCCTCCGCCCCCCTCGCGCGGACCACGATCACCTCGAACTCGTCGCCGGGCAGGGTCTGATCTGCGAGCGCGTCGAGCGCGAAGGCAAGCCGCGTCTCGCGCGCGTGGGTCGGGATCACCACCGAGATCCGGGGGCTCATACGGCGCCGCACCCTACCTGCGGCCCACCGGGGAACCTGCGCGCGCGAGCGGATGCGCCACTAGTCTGACGCGCTCGATGACGCCGGTCCGAACCCCCGAAGGCTCCCGGCTCGACGAGCTGCTCGACCGCTCGCGCGACCTCGAGTGGTACCACGCGATCGAACTGGCTCCGGGCAAGAAGACGGAGGGCTGGTTCGACATGAGCCGGTACGTCGGCGAGTACGGCCTGCCCGAGCGGATGGACGGGATGCGGGCGCTCGACGTCGGCACGTGGGACGGGTTCTGGGCGTTCGAGATGGAGAGCCGGGGAGCCGAGGTCGTGGCGCTGGACCTCGACGACGAGCGCGACCTGGACTGGCCTCCGCGCCGCCGACCGGCCGAGTTCTCCACCGAGCCCCGCGGCAGCGGCTTTCGCCTCGCGAAGGAGGCCCGCGGCTCGGCGGTCGAGCGGGTCAGCCTCTCCATCTACAACGCCACCCCCGAGGAGCTTGGGACCTTCGACCTGGTCTTCTGCGGCTCGGTGCTCATCCACCTGCGCGACCAGCTCCTCGCGATCGAGCGGATCGCCGGCCTCTGCACGGGCACCTTCATCTCCGCCGAGGAGTACGACCGCCCCACCTCCATGCTTCCGTTCCCGGTTTCGCGCTACCGCGTGGACCGCGACAGCGACGTGGTCTTCTGGATGCCCTCGCTGAAGACGTGGAAGCGGATGCTCTGGAGCGCGGGCTTCGAGCGCGTGGTCGAGCACGGGCGCTTCAGGATGAAGCCGGCCAACGACTCCTTCACCGTCCCTCACGTCGTCCTGCACGGCCACAAGGGGTGACGCTCAGGCGACCGGGATCGGCCCGCCGCGCCGCAGGTAGCCGAGCATCTCGCGCAGCAGCGAGCGTTCGATGACCAGCGTCGCGACGACCGTCAGCGCGAGATAGAGCCCGGCCTCGGTCGCGATCACGAGGCCGCCGCGGCCGCCGTTCTCGAACGCGCGCAGGAGCAGCACGGCCCCCGCCGCCGGCACGGTGGGAGCGATCGCGCGAACCATGTGCCGAGCCACGGCGAAGCCCGGGAACAGCTTCCTGATGTAGTGCCAGCGAGCGACGAGCTGCGCGAGGGTCATGATCGCCATCCCGGCGGCGAACCCGTCGAGCTCCGCCACGAAGATCAACGGCACCGGCGCCGCCAGGAACGCCACCAGCGCGACCACGGTCACCACCGCCACCGGCCGCGTGTCCCCGATCGCACGGTAGAACGCGTTCCAGTTGAAGCCGATGTGGCTGATGGCGGCGGTCAGGCCGAAGACCTGCAACAGGATCACCGCGTCGTCCCACTCCGGCCCCAGCAGGTGGGTGACGACATCCTGCGCGAACAGCGAGAGGGCGACCCCGAACGGCACCGCCCACATCAACGCGAGCCGGTTTGACTTCCAGAACGCCTCGAGGAGCGTCCCGCGCTCGTCCGCCACCCGGCAGATCGCCGGGTACATCGCCTGGGTGATCACCGCATCGATGCGGTCGGCGTAGGCGGCGAAGATGGCCGCGAGGCCGATCGCCCCGGACGCGGCGAGCCCGATCGCCTCGTTCCCCACGAAGACCGAGATGTGGGCGATCAAGAGCGCGCTCCCGATCGCGACCACGAGCGGCCACGAGAACGAGACGTACTCCCGCGTGGTCGCCGCGTCGTAGCGGAGCCGAAGCGGATAGGGCGAGGCGATCAGCGCGACGACGCCGCCCAGCAGGGCTCCGGCGACGGTGCCGATCACGAGCGACCAGTAGCCAAACCCTGCGATGGCGAGCGCGATCGTCACGCCGAAGGAGACGACGGGATCGATCGACAGGTAGATGCGCTGGCGGAGGAAGTCCAGGCGGCGGTGGAAGACCCAGATCGGGGACTGCATCGCCAGGCCCGGCAGCATCAGGGAGAGGACGATCGTCGGCACGATCAGCTCGGAGCGGTCGTAGAGGAGCGCAAGCAGCGGGGCCACCGCCAGCGACAGCACCACCAGGACGCCGGCCGTGATCAGCTCGAGCGTGAACGACTTCTGGAAGGCCAGCTCCTGGTCGGCCTCGTCCTGTTGGATGTACTTGTCGGCGACCGCGGCCGCCTTCAGGCCGATCAGCAGCGAGACGCCGAGGAACAGGATGCTCCAGATGCCGAATTCCGCCTGCGTCAGAAACGCCGCGGCAATCAGGGACTTGAGGACGTTGAGGCCGCCAACGGCGGCCAGGAACGCCGAATTGATCACCGACCCGCGGGCGACCGCGCGACGGCGCCAGCCCGGGCCGGACCCTTCCCGTAGCACGCGAGCCAGTCTAGATCGGGGGGCGCGTCAATTCGCCGGTTCGCCGGCCGCCGCGAGCGCTGCCTCGATCAGCTCGTTGTAGCGGCGCGCGCTGATGCCGGCCGCGGTCTCGAGGCCTCCCGCCCGGAGCCGGGCGCGAAGACCCTCGTCCCCGGCAAGATCCCGCAATCGCGCCGCCAGCGCCCCGGCTCCCTGCCCCGGGTCATACAGCAGGCAGTTGCCACCGTCCTCGAGGTACTCGCCCGACCCCCCGGCGCCGGTCGCGACGACGGGGCGCCCGACCGCCATCGCCTCCAGCGGAACCAGGCCCCACGGCTCGCGCCAGCGAACCGGGAAAACCACCGCGTCGGCCTCCGCGTAGGCAGCCTGCAGCTCGGCCCGCGACGCGGCGGAGAACGCCACCCGGTCCTCGAGCCCGAGCTGAGCCGCCAGTCGCCGGAGCTCGTCCAGGTGGCCCGTGTCGCCACCGCCGACGACCGCGAGCCTCGCCTCGGCGGGAAGCTCCGCGAGCGCCCGGATCGCGTCGTCGATGCCTTTGCGGGGATCGATCCGCCCCACGTACGCCAGGCGCCAGGCCCAGGGCCGCGCGGGCGCCTCGCGGAAGTCGCGGGTGTCCGGGCCCCGGTGCGCGACCTCCCCCGCGCCGAGCCCCGGGTCCGCGTTCGCAGCGTCGTTGCGCAACACGTCGCTGAGGTAGAGATAGCGGGCGCAGGCCGGGAGGTCGACGCGCGTGGGCAGGCCCGTGAGCGCGCCGATCCCTCGGAGCCACGGCCGGCGCCGGAACAGCCGGATCCACTGATCCACCTCGGGCCCGTAGACGAGCCATTCGTCGCAGATCAGGCCCACGCCCGGGACGCCCGCCCGCCGCGCCCGCTCCATCAGGCTCAGCGACATCCCGCCCATCGACCACCACGCGACCGCGTCCGGCGCGAAGCCGGCGAGGTGGGCGTCGAAGACGCGGGCGTTGTGGCGCTCGAGCGCCAGCCGCTCCGTTGCCCCGAGCCGAGGCCATCCATGGTCGCGCCAGTACCAGCGCAGCTCGCGGCGCACGTCGGCGTCGCCGGCCTCGCGGACCCCGGGCTCGGAATGGTCCGTGGTGAGCACGCGGACCTCGTGGCCCGCGGCACCGAGGTGCCGGTCGGCGTCCTGCCAGATCAGCTCATAGCCCCCCTGATGGTGCGGCGGGTACATGTTCCCCACCGACAGGACCCGCATCAGGTGGGCGTCCGCCGCGGCCAGCGCGCTCGTCCGCGCAGCCAGCGCCCGCGGGTGACGCGGTCATCGCAGAGGTGGCGGTTCTTGTCTCTGAACTCCTGCAGGTACCCGTCGAGCCCCTCGGCGTCGGTGAAGATCATCTCCCGCGCCGGCAGCTCGCCCTGCCAGTACAGCGTCTCCACCCGCTCCTCGGGCCGCAGCGCGGCGCCGAACGTCGCGGGGAAATGGAACCGGTCGTCGGAGTGCAGCACGTGGGGCTTGAAGACGAAGGTCATCGCCCCGTCCTCGACGTCGATCAGCCAGTGGTGGTGGGACCAGCCCGCCCAGCCCCTCCCGTGGATTCCCAGGCTCTGCTCCTCGAGGCGGGACGGGACCTCCACGTAGCCCGCCCGGGCGACCCGCGCCAGCTCCGAGCAGACCCAGACGGGGTCCCGCACGTCCTCGAGCGTGTGCGAGCAGATCGCGAAGTCGAACCGGCCGTCCTCGAACGGCCATGGCTCGCGCTCGCAGATGTCGAATCGCAGCCAGGTGTCGGCGCTGAAGCGCTCGGGCACGGGGTCGGGCTCCCCGTAGAGGCCACGGGACTCGTACGGCATCAAGTCCACGACCCAGTCCGCCCGGGCGAGCGGCTTGGCCCAGCCGCCCACGTCGAGCACGCGCGCTGTGTCGTCGAGCGACTCGAGGATTCTCGTGCGGCTGGCCGGCAGCATGGCCCGCGATTCCTACAGCACCGGCGAGCGCCGGCGAGCAGTACCCAGCGCCAGGGCGCCGAGCCCGATCGCGTCGGCGGCCGCCTCGGCGAGCGCCACCCGCGGGGCGCGGCGGCCCCACGGGAGGGCCCCCCGGACGAGGATCCGCGCGTACGGTGCGGCCAGCAGCAGGGGCAGGCGTGACCTCAGAAGCGGCGCGGCCAGCAGGCCGGCGACGGCGAAGTCGAACGCGGCGGAGCGGCGGGTGAGGAACGTCCGCGCGAACAGGAATTCCGCCCGGAGCTCGGGCACCTTCTCGACGATGTCGGGGAAGTAAGTCACCCTGGTCCGCTCCGCCAGATAGGCGCCGGGGCCGCGGGGGAACACCTCGTGGTGGACGAGCGCCTCCGCGCTGAACGCGCTCCGGGCGCCCGCCCGGCGCAGCCTCCACCCCAGCCAGACGTCCTCGGCCAGCGGCTTGCCGATTCGCGCGCCGAGCCAGTCCTCGAACCCTCCGAGCCGTTCGAACCAGTCCCGGCGCACGATCAGGTTCGCGGTCTCGTACAGGCCGACCTCGGCCACCACCCAGACCGTGCGGTCGAAGGGCATCGGCGCCACCTCGGGATCGGGCCGGACGGCGCCCTGGACCAGGTCGGCATGCTCGAGGGCCGCCAGCGCCTCGCGCAGCCAGCTGGGCGTCGGGTAGCAATCCGCGTCGGTGAAGGCCAGCGCCTCCCCCTTCGCGACCTCGGCGCCGCTGTTCCTCGCGGGTCCGGGGCCGAGCGACTCGGCGTGGCGGACGACCCGGACGCCCGCGTCCTCCGCGAGCGCGGCCGTGGCGTCATGAGAGCCGTCGTCGACGACGATCACCTCGAACGGCTCGTCGAGGTCCTGGGCGGCGAGCGCCTCGAGCGTGCGGCCGAGGGTGCTCACGGCGTTGTGGGCGGGGACGATCACTGACGCGCGCATGGGAACCGAAACCTAAGCGGAGCGGGAGGTCTAGGGTTCCGCTTCCCTATGAGCCGAGAGGACTTAAAGAGCTACTGGAACGCCCGCGCCGAGGAGAACCCGTTCTACTTCGTCGACAACCGGCTGTCCTATTCGCAGCCGGATCTCGACCGGTTCTGGGCGGGCGGGGTCACCTCGCTCGACCGGATCCTCGGAGCTGTCGGCGCGGAGCTTCAGCAGGGCGACGACGTGGTCGAGGTGGGCTGCGGCGTGGGGCGCCTCACCCGCACCATCGCCCAGCGTTCCGCCTCGGTTCGCGCGATCGACGTCTCCGAGCGCATGATCGCGGCGGCCCATGAGCTGAACGAGGACCTCGATGGCGTCGAGTGGCTGGTCGGCGACGGCGTCAGCCTCCGTCTGATCGCCGACGCCAGCGCCGACGCGTGCGTGTCGGACGTCGTCTTCCAGCACATCCCGGATCCCGCGATCACGCTCGGCTATATCGAGGAGATCGCCCGGGTGCTGCGTCCCGGCGGGTGGGCGGCGTTCCAGGTCTCCAACGACCCCTCGATCCACCGCCCGCGACCCCTCAGCGAGCGCGTCCGAAGCCGGCTGCGCGCCGCCACGCGCCGCGGCCCCCGCGGGCAGACGCACCGCGCGTGGATGGGATCCGCGATCGACCTGGACGAGCTGCGCGCGCGTGCGGGGGCCGGCGACGCCGACGTAGAGCGGGTCGAGGGCGCCGGCACCCAGTACTGCTACGTCCTGCTTCGCAAGCGCTGATCAGCTGGCGATCAACGCCAGGAGCCGTTCGGCCTGGGCCCGCTGGTCGAACCGCCCGATGACGAAGCGCCGGCCGGCCGCCCCCATCGCGGCGCGCTCCTCAGGGGGCAGATCGAGCAGCTCGCCGATCGCCACGGCCAGCGCCGCCGGATCACGGGGCGGCACGAGGCGGCCCCAGGCCGGCTCGATCACCTCCGGCAGCCCGACCTCGTCGGTGCCGACGACCGGGACCTCCATCGCCAGCGCCTCCTTGGCGACCACGGGCATGGCGTCGCGGTCGCCATCCACCGCGACGACGCAGGGAACCGCCATCAGGTCGGCGGCGTCGAGGAGCTCGCGCACCTCGTCGGCGTTGCGCGCGCCGAGCAGCTCAACGCGCTCGCCCAGCTCGGCGCGGGTGATCCGGGCCTCGAGCTCGGCGCGCAGGGGCCCGTCGCCCGCGATCAGCACGCGGACCTCGCCCGGCAGCTCGGCGGCCGCGGCGACGAGGTCGGCGAAGCCCTTCTTCTCGACCAGGCGGCCCACCGCGACGACCGTGTTGGAGCCGGGATGGGGAGTGCGCCGCCGGAAGCGGTCCGTGTCCACGCCCATCACCACGACCTCGACCCGCGCCGGCCGGTCGAGCAGCCCGCGCAGATGCCGGGCTGTGTACTCGCACGGCGCAGCCACGAACATCGCGCGGCCGAGCTTCTCCGGCAGGGCGCGCGGCGTCGCGAAGACCTCGTGTCCGTGGGCGGCGATGCTCACGGGAACGCCGGCGATCGCCCCGGCGCGCAGGGCGTTCACCGCCGCCAGCGCGGCGAAGTGGACGTGGATGTGGCGCTCGCCCCCGCGCGCGAGCCGGCGCGCCATGGGGGCGATCGCCGAAAGCGGCATCCGCTCCGCCGGGTCGAACCGGCGCCGGTCCAAGAGGTCGCGCAGCGCCCGCAGGGGATGGCGCGCGACGACCCAGAGCAGGGCTTCGGCCCGCGCGCCCGCGTTCTCGTCCTCCAAGTAGCGCACGTCCATGCCGCGCGCCGCCTCGGCGACCGGCGCGGCCGGGCGTTCGACGGCCTCGACCCGGACCTGGCGGCCGAGCGCGCGAAGCGCAGCGATCTCGCCGCGCACGAACGTCTCCGAGAGCACGGGGAAGCGATCGGTGGCGACGACGATCCGCCCCGGGGCCGGCCCGAGGCGCGGAGCCACGGTGTTCTGGAGCAGGCCGCCGACGGCCTGCGCGCCCGCCGCGGCGCCGTCGACCAGCTTCAGAGCCGCGCGCCGCGGCCTGAGGGTGAGTAAGAAGAATCCAGCCCCGCCCGCCGCTCTGAGCAGCTGCACGGCGTTTCGTCGCCGCGGCGACGATCCGGGGCGCCGGCGCCGCTGCCACGAGTTGCCGGCCGCGTACCGCGCCATCTGCCGCGCGACGCCGCGCAGCGTCGTGCGGTGCAGGTGCTCGACCCTCGCCGCCGGGCGCGGCTGCAACCGGCCGCCCCTGTCGCCGACCCGCCAGCAGAACTCGTAGTCGCCCCCCGAGCGGATCCCCTCCAGGAATCCTCCGACCTCGGCCCACGCCGCGCGGCGCACCATCAGGTTCGCGGTCGCCGCGCCGGGCGGATCGCGCTCGACGCTCCGTTCCTGGCTCAGGATCTCGCGAGTTGCCGCCCATTCGGGCAGCAGGCCGGCCTGACCCGGCGCCGGCGCGATCGGGCCGGCGAGGATCGCAACGTCCGCGGCCGGCGGCGGGTCGAGGTACCGGTCGATCAGGTCCGCGGGCGGGATGCAGTCGGCGTCGAGGAAGAGCAGCCAATCGCCGCGCGCCCGGGCGGCCCCGACGTTGCGCGCGTGATACGACGAGCGCTCGGCGTCCGCGCGCACGACGTCGAGCCCCTCGGGCGCGACCTGAGCGAACGCGCCGTCCGGCGTGTTGTCGGCCACGATCAGCTCGTCGCCGGGAACCGTGTGCAGGCCCCGCAGCCTGGCCGCAACCGCCCGGCCGGCCTCGGCGTCGCCGACGAACGGGACCACCACGCTCACCGTTTCCAACCTGCGCATGGGTGCTGGTTGTTTCGTCATCATGGCCGGGAGCGGAACTGTAGGCGGCGGTCCGAGGCGTGCGCCGCACACCCCAATTCCCCAATGAGCGAATCCGGCCGACTCAAGTCACTGCTGGCGTTGCGCCACGAACTCGACCGCTTCGCGGTCTTCACCGCGACGGCGATCTTCACCCTGGTGGCGGCCGCGGTCGCGACCAACGAGCTCGAGGTGCCCGGCGGCGCCCTGACGCTGGGCCTCTACCCGCTAGCGCTGATCGCGACCGACTCGCTGCGCCGGCCGAGCCTTCTGGAACGCGAGCTCCGGGGAGCCGCGGCGTGGTCCGTGCTGGTCCTCGTCGCGCTCGAGATCCTGCCGTTCATCCTCTCCTCCGCGCTGGTCGCCGTCGGGATTCCGTTCGCGATCGTCGTCGGCGTCCTGACCGCCAAGTACCCGGCGGCGGCAACCGTGCTGGCAGCGTTCGTGAGCGCCATCCTCGGCACCGTCCAGGCCTTCATCGGCTTCGGTCCCGGTCCCCTGGTCGACGTGATCCTGGTGGGGATCTGGCTGGTGCTGTTCGGACGCATCATCATCGGCCGGCCGTACGACTTCGTCGTCTGGCCGGCGCTCATCGGCTGCGCCTTCTACGCCGCTGTGACGGTGTTCGACATGGTCACGGCGGACGATCTGGGGCTCGCGTGGTTCGGGTTCCGGACCACCGTCTGGTACATGCTCGCCCTGTTCGCCCTGGCCTACGTGGGCTGGCCGCGCGCGACCTACAGGCGAATCGCGATCGGCCTCGTCGGCGTGGCCGCGCTCGTCGCGGCGTACGCGACCGTCCGCTGGGTCATCGGGCCCGCGGGCCCGGAGCGCGCCCTCGCCGAGCTCTCCGGCGGCGGCATCAACATCCACCCGATCGACAAGCACCTGCGCACCGTCGGCTCATTCCTGACCGGCCACCAGCTCGCCTTCTGGTGTGCGTTCATGGCGCCGTTCTGCGTGGCGGTGGCGCTCTGGGCAACGGGCTGGCGCCGAATGCTGGCGTTCGGGGCAATCGCGCTCTGCGTCCTGGCGATGATCGCATCCGAGGCCCGTGGACCCCTGCCCGGCTTCGTGATCGGTACCGTGCTGGTCCTCGGGATCTACCAGTTCTCCCGCGCGTTTCCCGGCTTCAAGGCGGGCATCGCAATCGTCGCGCTGACGACAGTCGCGGCGGTCGGCGGCACTGTGTTCGTCCTGGGCGAGACCGACCCCGACCGCCTCGACCGCTACGCGAACATCCTCGACCCCGAGGACGATCCGACCTTCATCCAGCGGCAGCTGAAGTGGGAGCAGGTCCTGCCGGCCATCGAGGAGCGGCCGTTCGGCCACGGGCTCGGGACCGGCGGGAGCGGACAGGCGACCGTGGGCAGCACCGTCGAGCTCTCCGAGCTCAACATCGACAACTCCTATCTCATGATCGCCTACGAGCAGGGCCTGTTCGTGATGGCGCTGTTCGTCGCGGTCCTGCTCGCGTTGCTGGTGAGCCTCGCGGTGGCGTCGGCTCGGACCAGGTCGCGGGAGGCGGCCGCCTTCGGTATGGGCGCCTGCGGGACCCTGATCTCGGTCATGGTCTCGTTCTATACGGGCCTCTACGTCGAGGTGATCCCGATCGCGTCGGCCTGGTTGATCGTGGGGCTGGGGCTGTCCCATTTCGTCGCGCGCGAACGGCCCCAGGAGGCGCCGGTGCCCGCGCCCCGACCCATCCGGCGCCGGCTCCGCGCGGAGCCGGCAGGCGCCGGCCTCCCGGCGAGATGACCGTCCTGCCCTCGCCGGGACCCGAGCTCTCGGTGATCATCCCCACGCGCGACCGGCGCGAGGTGCTGATGGAGACGCTGCGCCGCCTGCGCGCGCATGCGGCCTCGGCGCCGATCGAGGTGATCGTGGTCGATGACGGATCCAAGGACGAGAGCTCCGCCGCGGCCGAGTCCCTGCAGCCCGCGCCGTGGCCCCTCGCGGTGCTGCGCCAGGAGGGCAACGGCCCGGCGGCGGCACGCAACCGCGGCATCGCCGCCGCGAGCGCCCCGGCCTGCCTGTTCATCGGCGACGACTCGCTGCCCACCGAGGAGCTGATCGACCGCCACGTGGAGTTCCACCGCGCTCACTCGGAGTCGACCGATGCCGTGCTCGGACTGGTCGTCCCCGCCCCGCCCCTCGACGCCTCGACCCTCCAATGGTGGCTGCACGAGGATGGAGCGCAGTTCGGCTACGCGGCCTTGGTGCCGGGCCAGACGGCGCCGCCCTCGTGCTTCTGGACCTCCAACGTCTCGGTCAAGCTCACCCTGCTGCGCGAGGCGGGCGGGTTCGACGAGGGCTTCCCGGGCGCCGCCTGCGAGGACGCGGAACTGGGCTTCCGGCTCGCCCGAGCCGGGATGACGCTGCACTACGACCCCCGCGCACTGGCGGAGCACTTCCATCCGACCGACCTTTCCCGAGTACTGCGCCGGATGCGGGCCATCGGGGTGGCGTACCGCCGGCTCCACGAGCTCGCCCCCGAGGCGGTGCAGCCGTCCCGGCCCGGCGCGAAGCACAAGGTGAAGGCCGCCGGGCTGACGCTCGCGATGCTGCCCGGGCGCCCGGGCCCGGCTCGGGAGGCCGCGTGGCGGTTCCTGTGTGACGAGACCCTCCGGGAGGCCTACTGGGGTGATGGGCTTCCGGCGGGGCCATCGCCGCGGATCGGCCGTTCGCTGGCCCGGCTCGCGCTGGCGGACCCGGCCGCGATGCCCCCGGCTCCCCGGGCCCCCGGCCCGTCTTAGGCGAGCGGGCGGGCGGCGAGCCGGGCGACGTCGAGCAGCGCCCTCGACTGCTCGCGGTCCCGGGGCAGCCAGGCCAGGGCGCGGAGGGTGGCGAGCAGGCCGGCGACGCCGCGGATCGCGAGCTGCTCGTGGCGGGGGCGGTGCTTGGCGAAGTAGCGGAACACGCCGCCGTACCAGCTGCGCACCCGCTCCGGGCTTCCCCAGCCGGCGAACGTGGCGCTGCCGACGTGCTCGAACGGCGCGTCGTGGACATAGGCGATCCGGCCGTGCGCGAGGAGCCGGCGGCAGAGGTCCACGTCCTCGTACCAGTAGAAGAAGCCTTCGTCGAAGCCGCCCACTGCCTCGAACCCCGAGCGGCGGATCGCCAGGCAGGAGCCCGGAGGCTGGTCGACGTCCTGCGTGCGGTCGTAGTCCAGGTCGAGCCCCAGCGCGCGCCGCGAGAGCGGGTTCGTCGGCCAATGCCGCTCGAGACCCAGCATCTGCGCGACCTGCGAGGGCAGGCGGGGGAACGCCCGCACGGCGTGGCCCACCTGGACCCGGTCGGTGCCGGGATCGACGACGCGGCCGCCACAGGCCACGTGCGCCGGGCTGGTCTCCAGGAACTCGATCAGGGCTCCGATCGCCCCCGGGCGCACCGTGATGTCGCTGTTCAGGATCAGGACGTACTCGCCACTTCCGGCCGCGGCGCCCTGGTTGCACGCGCGCCCGTATGCGGCGTTGTGGTCGTTCACGATCAGCTCCACCGGGCCGGCCTCGGCCTCGATCGCCGCGGCGGTCCCGTCGCTGGACGCGTTGTCGACCACGACGCAGCGGAGATCGAGGTCATTCCCGGCCTCGGCCAGGGCCGACCGCACGCAGCGCAGCGTAATCTCGCGTGTGTCGCGGGTTACGACTACGACGTCGACCGCGGGCATCGGGCTACCGCCGCCGGGAGAGCCGGCGGGCCAGCGACTCCCGGAAACCGAACTCTGCCAGCGGCAGGTCCCGCACCCTCGGATCCGGCCCCGGGCGGAGCTGTGACCGATGGCCGCGTCGTGCGCGGAGTCGCCCTCGGAACGCACCGAGGTTGCGATCGATGACCGTCTTCCCCGAGTAGACGATCGCGTCTGTCAGATGCCCGCGAAAGCGCTCCGGGGCGGTGAGGCTGCGGCCGTGCTTCCAGACCAGCCGCCCGCGCGAGAAGCCGAGCAGCTCGTTCTTGGCATCGCTCCGGGCGCCAAGGGTGGCCGAGTGTTCGTGCCATGCCACCGCGCCGCTGGCGAGGGCGCACCGGGCGCCCGCGAGGCGCATCCGGATCGCGAGGTCCACGTCCTCCAGGTAAGCGAAGAACCCCTCGTCGAAGCCGCCGACCCGGCGGAACGCCGCGGCGTCGAACAGCGCGGCGCCGCCGCTGGGCCCCAGCGGCGGCGGGCCCTCGTACAGCTCGGGGGACGCGAGACCGTGGCCCAGGTCGTAGGTGGCCAGGGAGCGATCGACCTCGACCCCGAGCGACTCCACGGGCCCATCCGGGGAGCGCAGGCAACCCGCCACCATCGGAGCGCCGGTCTCGCGGCCGGCGGTGAGCAGCAGCTCCAGAAACCGGGCGTCCAACACGGCGTCGTTGTTCACGAACGCCACGAGATCGGCGCGACTCGACGCCACCCCGCGGTTCAGCGCAGCGCCGAACCCGAGGTTGCGATCGAGCGCCACCACCCGTGCCTCCGGGAACCGCGACTCGAGCATCTGCCGGGTGCCGTCGCTCGACGCGTTGTCGACGACGCAGACCTCGGCCGGCACCGTCTGCTCCCGCAACGACACGAGGGTGCGGGCCAGGCCTACCGCCCGGTCGTGATGCGGGATCAGCACCTCCACGCGGCCCCGGCTCATGCGTCCGGATCAGTAGCCGTAATAGCCGTAGTAGCCGTCCGAGGCTCCGGCGCCCGTCACGACGAGGCCGGTGGGGCGCTCGGGCAGGAGCCGGATTGCCTCCTGCACGGCTCGGGCCTCCTGGCCCGTGGTGTTCGGCAGCCGTACGCAGATCAGCACGCTCTCGACGTGCGGCATCAGCTCCAGCGGATCCGCCGTCGCCAGCAGGGGACTCGAGTCGATGACCACCAGGTCGTAGGCGCGCGAGACCTTGGCCAGGAAGCTGCGGCAGCGCTCGGAGGCCAGGAGCTCGGCCGGCTCGCCCTCCGGGTTGCCGGCCGGGATGAAGACCAGGGGCCGGTCGTAGACGCGGTCGCCGTTGGTGCCGCTCTGCGGCACGTTGGTCGCAACCCTGTGCAGGATGTCCTTGGGCTCGGCCTTACCCGCGAGGTACTCCGACAGCCCCGGGGTCTCGTTGAAGCCCAGCCGCTTCGCCAGGACGGGGCGGCGCAGGTCGCCGTCGACGAGTAGCGTGCTCTGGCCCGACGCCGCGGAGGCCGCGGCCAGCGAGGCGGCGACCGTCGACTTGCCCTCCTGGGCAACGCCGCTGGTGACGAGGACCGAGCGCGGCGAGCCTCCGGGAGCGAGCGAGGAGATGTTCGCGCGCAGGATGCGGAACGCCTCGATGTCGGCGGGGGCCGCGAACCCGGAGCCGTTCGCGCCGCGGACTGCGCCGGTCGACCCCAGGGCCGACTTGCCGACCCGGCCGAGGACAGGCCAGCCGAATTCCTCATGGGCGTCCTTGCTCGTGCGGATCTTCCGATCCAGCGCGTCGCGGACGAACGCCGCGATCAGGCCCAATGCCAGGCCGATGATCAGGCCGAGGATCGTGTTGCGGGCCGTCTTGGGTGACGCCGGGGCGCTCGGCACCTCGGCGCGTCGAGCGAGCTCGGCGGGCAGGACCGTGCCCTCCTCGACCGCGGTCTGAAGGTTGGAGATCGCGGTCAGGCTCTGCCGGGCGTTGAACGAGTCGATGTTGAGGGTGCCGCTGTCATCCGTCAGCGGCGCCTTGGCCTCGGCCTTCAGATCCTCGACGGTGATGTCCAGCTGGTCCTCGAGCCGCTGGTTCTCCTTGTCCACCGTGTCCTGCGCAAAGGCGTTGGCGACCTGGGCGGCGAACTCCGGGTCATCCCAGGTGGCCGTGATCTCGACGAAGATCGTCTGCGAGCCGACCTTGGTGGTGATCGAGTCCTGTAGCCGCTCGGCCGACACCTTCGTCTTCAGGTCGCGCTTCACGCGCTTCGCCGTCTGAAGGGACCCGACCTCCTCGGCCTTGATCGCCGCGTCCACGAGCGGGTTGGTGTCGGCGGGCAGCTCGGACGCCCCCAGCAGCCTGGCGTCGCGGGCGATGTCTCTGAACTGCGCCGCCGCCAGGGCCTCGTAGCTCTTCTCCTGGGACGCGGAGAGCGCCAGCGCGGCGCCCCCGAAGACCAGGGTCACGGCCAGGACCACCAGGCGCTGGCGGCGCAGGAGCGCGAGATAGTCGCGCAGGCTCGAATAGCGGGGTTCTTGTTCTGTCATTTCTGCGGGCGCGCCGGGCGATCGGACCATCACGCTGCGCCGGCGCCCACCCCTAAGCGGCCGCGAAGATTACACGCGCTTTCACGGTCGGCACCCCAGTCACTCGGCGGGCTCTTCGAGCACGTCGCGCGCTTTGAAACCGGCCCTCCGCAGCTCCTCGCCGATCCGCTGGACCTCGGTGCCCCCGAGCGCGGGATCCCGCGGACTGAGCCGCACCGCCGCGCGCAGCGCGACGACCGCAGCAGGCAGGTCGCCGCGCGCCGTTTCGGCACGCGCGAGCAGGATCCGGTGGGATGCATCTTCCGGTTCCCGGTCGATCGCGGCCAGTGCATCCTCTCGGGCCCCCGTCGGGTCCCCGGCGGCGAGCCTGGCCTCCGCGCGGGTGGCGCGTGCGAGTCCCGACCATGGCGCCGCTTCGGTCGCGGCGTCCGCGTCCTCGATGGCCGCGCGGGCGTCACCGAGACGTCGCTGGTCCCTCGACTCCTCGACGAAGCCGGCGGCGACGACACCGGGGATCTGCACGGCCCCGAGCAGGATCGCCACCCCGAACATCGCCCAGCGCGCGCTCGCGGCCGGGGTCCGCTCCAGCGGCCCGACCGGCCTGGAGGCGGCCATCGCCAGCACCCCGGCGGAGCCGAGCCCGAGCGCGGCGACTGCGGTTGACTCCCAGGTCCAGTCGACCGCAACCGAGACCGCGAACACGCCGGTCGCGCCCGCCAGGCCGACGGCGCGTGCGTTCGCGTGTGCCGCGACCAGCCCGCGCCGCGTCACCATCGCGGTCCCCGCGAGGAACGCCGCAAGCGCGGCCAGGCCGAGAAGCCCCATTTCGGCCGCGGTCGCGAATGGCAGGGAATGTGGGTCGGCGACGAGCTCCCCCGATCCCTCGCGCGCCCAGCGGTAGCCGAACGAGCCGGCCCCCTCGCCCCGCAGGGGCTGCGCGGCGAACCCGTCCAGCGCTTCCGACCAGTAGGCCGACCGGTCGCCCGCCGCGGTCGTGAGCCGGACGGCAGGATCGCTGTCCGCGAACTCGGCCGCGTCGCCGCCCCGCCCGAAGCCGTCGCTGCCGGCGATCAGCGCCGCGACCGCCAGGCCGACGGCGAGCGCGCCGGCCGCGACCAGCGCGAGCCGGGACCGCGGGGTGCCGGCCTCGAGGCGCCGCAGCCTGGTCGACGTGGCGCCGGCGAAGGCCCAGCACCCGCATGCAGCCAGGAGCGCGGTCAGGCCCACCGCCACGGCTCCCTCGGTGCCGGTCCCGTCCGCGATCTCGGGATACGAGCGCACGACGAGGATGCAGGCCGCCGTGGCGAGCGCGGCCACCCCGGTGTGCGCCGCCGCCCGGCGACCGTTCCGGCCGGCCATAAGGACGATCCCGACCCCGACGGCGCCGGCCACGACGCCGCCGCGCGAGTAGGTCAGGTAGACCACCGTTCCCGCCACGGGAATCACCGCGAGCGCCAGGGCGCGGATCCGGTCGCTCCGCTCGTCGGCGCTCCACGCGAGTGCCATCACGACCGTCATCGCCGCCCACGCGGACAGGGCATTCCAGTAGCCGAGCGGCTCCGCGAGCCGACCGGCGTCCGGCTGGCCGGCGACGCCCGGCAGGTCGGGCGCAAGCCGGACGAGCAGCGCGTAAACCGTGACCGCCGCGGCCGCCGCGAACACGCCTGCAGCCGTGAACCGCCACGAACGCGGGCCCAGGAGGCCCCACGCCAGGCAGAGGAGCCCAAGGTGGCCGAATGCCCGGCAGGCGTCCGCAAGCGCCCGATCATCGCTGGGTCCCCAGGCAACCGACGCGAGCTGGAGCGCACCGAGCGCCAGCAGGCCCACGGCGGCCAGGCGCCAGCCGCGCGGCGGGTCTGCCCGCGGAACCACGCCGAAAGCCAACCCCAGCGCGAGCAGCCACCAGGCGGCCAGCGACACCTGCTGGCGCACGACGAGGTCCAAGCCGCCCTCCTCCAGGGCGAGGAACCCGAGCACGGTGAGCGGGAGGCCGAACGCGAGCACGATCCGCAACTGCCGCGATCCGGTCGACGCCCGAGGCCTCATCTCAAGATTCCCTGCAGTCGACCGTCGTTGTCCCGTCAGGAACTGCCGCGCGACGCCCGAGCCGTGGATATAGTGCCGGGCACCCGAGGAGGGTAAGGGACGGTGTGGTCGAACTGAGGGACGGGCATCATGGGTGAGGGAGTGACCTCTGCTTGGACGCGCTCGGGGGTCCTGTTCGCATTCGCGAGCCTGATCGCAACGCTGGCGCTTGGTGCGCTTGTCGCGCAGAGCGCCTCCGCGCAGGGACCTGGGTCCGAGTTCTGCGACGAGTATCCGAGCGCACCGGGCTGCGAGACCGGGCCCACGGGCCAGACCGGCACGACCGATCCGGGCGGCGTGCCCGAGGCCGCGGGCCCGACCGCGGGCATCGGCGCCCCTGGCGGCGGCGAGCTTCCGTTCACGGGCTACCCCCTGACGGCCCTGATCCTCCTGCTGCTGATCCTCCTGCTTGTCGGGCTCGCGATCCGCGCCTACCTGGCGGTGCGCGACCGGATCGTCAGCGACCGCGCAGCCGGCCAGTAGGGCGCGGATCAGTCCGATTCCGTGCCCCTAATCGGGGCGGCGACCGGGCCGCCGGTTGTCGTTTGCCTCCCTGTCACGCCTTCACTAGGGTTGGCCGCGCGGCCAATCCGGGGCATCCCGCCCGGGGCCGCGTGAGGGGGTTAGGAGTGGTAGCCGGGGTTGGATGACCGAGCGATAAACCGAGCAGGGACCACCGTTGGCGTGCCTGAGACCGGCCGCGCCGCGCTCAACTCGCCGACCCTGCCGTCACGAGAGACCGCGGTCGCCCGGGAGCCTTCCGGCGACGCGATCCTGAGCCGCGAGACGACCTTCCGGCGCCTGCTGGGCGTCGCCGACGCGTTCGCCGTCAGCTTGGCCCTCATCGTGAGCGCGATGGCCGTCGGGGGCGACGACCTCGCCTACGGCGCGCTGGCGGTCCCCCCGGCATTCGTCCTCATCGCCAAGGCGATGGGGCTGTATGACCGCGACGCCGAACTGCTCCACAAGACGACGCTCGACGAGTTCCCGAAGCTCCTCGGGCTCGCGACCATGACCACGCTCTTGATCTGGCTCGCGGACGGCGCGCTCATCCAGGGCGCCATCGGCCGCGAGCAGGTGATCGCGTCCTGGGGGATCCTGCTGATCGGGATGATCGTCCTGCGCGGTGCCGCACGGGCGGTCGCGGTGCACACGACGCCGACCGAGCGCTGCCTGTTCGTCGGCGACGCTGCGAGCGCCGAGGAGTTCCGCGAGAAGCTCGCGATGAGCCATTCGGTCCGCGCGGAGCTCGTCGGCTGGCTGCCGGCCACCGGCAAGCGCGAGACTGATCCCCGCGACGACCAGCTGTCGATGCCGGAACGGATCCGGTCGCTGGTCTCCGAGCGTGACGTCCATCGCATCGTGCTGGGGCCGGGAGCCAGCAGCAACGAGCTGCTCGATTCGGTGCGCCGGATCAAGGACAACGCGATCAAGGTCAGCGTGATGCCGAACGTGGCACGCCTCGTGAACACGTCGGTCGAGCTCGACCGGCTCAACGGGATCACCCTGCTCGGCGTCCCCCGCTTCGAGATCACCCTCTCCTCGCGAATGATCAAGCGGACCTTCGACCTGGTCGGCTCGTCCCTGGCCCTCGTGTTCCTGTCCCCGCTGCTGCTCGCGACCGCCGTCGCGATCAAGGTGGACTCGCGCGGGCCGCTGCTGTTCCGTCAGAGCCGCGCGGGCCGTCATGGCAGGTCGTTCGAGATGGTCAAGTTCCGGAGCATGGTCGAGGGCGCCGACGAGCTGAAGGAGGACCTCCGCCACCTGAACGAGGCCGACGGGGTCTTCAAGATCGCCAGGGACCCGCGGATCACCCGCATCGGTGCCTGGATCCGGGTCCTCCACATCGATGAGCTGCCGCAACTCATCAACGTCCTGCGTGGCGAGATGAGCCTGGTCGGCCCACGGCCGCTCCCGCTCGACGAGGATCGACGGATCGAGGGATGGCACCGGCGCCGGCTCGATCTCAGCCCCGGGATCACGGGCCCGTGGCAGATCCTCGGCTCGGCCCGGATCCCGGTCCGCGAGATGGTCAAGCTCGACTACCAGTACGTCGCCGACTGGTCCCTCTGGAACGACATCCGGATCCTCCTATTGACCATCGGCCACGTCGCGCGGCGACGCGGCCAGTAGGAAACAGGGCAGTGAGGGGGTGAGATGCGGAGGTCGCGCGCCCGGGGTCGCGCTTCCGCGGGCGTTCGGTCGCGATTCGCGCTCGATCCGCACGGCCCACCCCGAGGTGGTTGCCAATACCCGCGCTATCCGCGGCTTTCAGCAACCACCTGGCCGCGAGTCGGGGGTTGCTGCGGTTCCTCTCGCTATCCGAGAACAACCGCATCAACCCCTCGAACCACGCCGGAAACCAGCCAACTCAGCGCTTACGCAGGCGTGCCCGGCGCCCGCCGACCTCACACCTCCCGTACCCAGCCCCTACCCGGCCCGCGGCAGACCGGCACCGCCCCGAGCCCGCAGCGCCTCGAACGTCCCGCAGTACCCCGTTATCCGGGCACTCCGGGACGTTGGTGGTGGGTGGGTGGCGGCGGACCCGCCCCGGTTCGCGCCCTCGGGCGCCGACCGGCAACCGCTGCTACATGCTCTCGGGGGCGCTGATCCCCAGCAGGTCGAGGGTTCCGGCGATGACGCGCTTCGTCGCCAGGCAGACGCCCAGGCGCGCGGATTCGAGGCCCTCGATGCCGGACTCGGCGTCCGCTCCCACCACCCGGCAGTCGCGGTAAAACGCGTGGAAATCGGCCGCGACCGCCATCGCGTAGGCGGTCAGGCGGTGCGGAGAGCGCTTCTCGGCTGCGAGTGAGATCTCCTCCGGCAGCTCGAGCAGCCTGCGCACCAGTTCGCGCTCGGCCGGCTCGCAGGCCGTGGCCAACGCAGCCCGATCGCCCGCGGCCGCGACGATCGCGTGCGCGCCCGCTACACCGCTCTCGGCCTCGGCCTTGCGCAGGATGCTGGCGACCCGCGCGTGCGCGTACTGCACGTAGTAGACCGGGTTCTCCTGGGACTGGCTCCGCGCGAGATCGAGGTCCAGGTCGAGCGCCGTGTCGTGGCTGCGCTGCATCAGGAAGAAGCGGGCCGCGTCGCGTCCGATGTCGTCGAGCAGCTCGTCCAGCGTCACGAACTCGCCCTTGCGCTTCGACATCCGGGCGCGCTCACCGCCCTCGACGAAGTTGACGAGCTGCATGATCGGCGCCTCGTAGCGGCCCGGGTCGGCGCCGAGCGCCGCGATCGCCGCCTTCATCCGCGGCACGTATCCGTGGTGATCGGCGCCGAGCGGGTCGATCATCAGCCCGGCCCCGCGCTCAAGCTTGTCGCGGTGGTAGGCGATGTCGAACGCGAAGTACGTCGGCTCGCCGTCAGAACGGAGCAGGACCCGATCCTTGTCGTCGCCGAAGTCGGAGGTCCGAAGCCACAGGGCGCCCTCGCTTCGGTACGTGTGGCCGGCGTCGCCGAGCGCGGCGAGCGCCGCCTCGAGCGCACCGCGCTCCAGCAGCTCGCGCTCCGAGGACCAGATGTCGTAGTGCACGCCGAACCGCTCGAGCGTCGCCTCGATCCGCAGGCGCATCGCCTCGGCGCCGCGCC
>Ga0190265_10000422_pt1 | contig 30546 bp, 35 predicted proteins | sample Popmic124T_FD_133135 | JGI IMG/M metagenome (GOLD analysis project Ga0190265, IMG submission 133135) | Populus adjacent soil microbial communities from riparian zone of Indian Creek, Utah, USA - 124 T | ecosystem: Environmental > Terrestrial > Soil > Riparian zone | place: USA: Utah | collected...
CTCCGCCGTGGCTGAAGGCCGAGAAGAAGTCGCTCCAGCGCGAGGAGATCTGAGGTGAACGCGCGCGAGAAGGAGCAGTACCTGCGCGAGTACTCGATCCTCAAGAACCAGGGCAAGCCGTTTTTCCCCTACGCCGTCGCCAAGGACGGAGCGATGGCGGCGGTCACGCTCGGGGTGATCATCCTGATGGCGATCCTCTTCGGCGCCGAGCTCGGGCCGAAGGCGGACCCGACGACCACCACCTACTCGCCGCGACCCGAGTGGTATTTCTTCTTCCTCTTCGAGCTGCTGCGCGTCGTCAAGCCGCCGGAGCTGGTCTTCGTCGCGACGATTGGCATCCCGACGATCTGCCTGATCCTGCTCCTACTGCTGCCGTTCTACGATCGCAACCCCGAGCGCCATCCACTGAAGCGCCCGATCGCGATGATCGGCGCCGTCGCCACCGTCGCGGCGATGACCTACCTCTCGGTCCTCGGGGCGATCGCCGGCCCACCGAGCCAGATCGACATCGAGGTCGCGCCGCAATACCAGCGCGGCGCGGACGTTGCCGCCTCGGCCGGCTGCCTCGGCTGCCACAGGATCGGCCACAACGGCAACGCGATCGGACCCGACCTGACCGAGATCGGCGACCGCCTCGGCCGCGACGCGATCGCCCGCACGCTCGTCAACCCGACCGCGCCGATGCCGCCCTACGAGAACCTCCGCGAGAGCGATCCGAAGCAGTTCGAGGAGCTCGTCAACTTCATCGCCTCGCTGCGCGCGGAGAACGAGAGCTCCGAGCCCTCGGGCGGCGGCGAGTCCCAGGCCAAGTAGCGGGCTGGCGATGAGCGCCGGGGCGCCCGCCAGCGGCACCCTCCCGGAGACGCAGGTCCGGGCGATGTTCGACCGCATCGCGCGCGTCTACGACCGGATGAACTCGGTCATGACCGCGGGGATGCACCACCGCTGGCGCGAGCGCGCAGCTGATCTGGCCGCTGTCGCGCCCGGCGACCGCGTCCTCGACGTGGCGACTGGCACGGGTGACCTGGCTGTGGAGCTGGCCCGGCGCGTTGGCGGCACCGGCGAGGTCGTGGGCCTCGACTTCTCGGAGAGCATGCTCGAGATCGCGCGCGACAAGGCCCCCGAACTGCGCTTCGAGCAGGGCAACGCCCTTGAGCTGCCCTATGGCGACGGCGAGTTCGCCGCCGCCACCGTTGGCTTTGGCGCCCGCAACTTCTCCGACCTTTCGCGTGGGCTGGCAGAGATGCGCCGTGTGGTCAAGCCGGGCGGTCGAGTCGTCGTCCTGGAGATCACCACCCCGCGGCGGCCACCGCTGTCGTCCTTCTTCCATCTCTGGTTCGATCGCGTCGTCCCCGCGCTTGGCCGTTTCGCCGGCGATCCCGACGCCTACACCTACCTGCCCAGTTCCGTACGGCGTTTCCCCGGGCCCGAGGAGCTAGGCAGCGAGCTGGCCGCGGTCGGCTTGACGGACGTACGTTGGGTACTCACCGCCGGCGGGATCATCGCGATACACGCGGGCGTCGTTCCTCGCCGGTGAGCGTTCCTTCAGAGCTGAGCTCCGTGCTGGAGGTTGGGGGGCCTCGGCTGGAAGCGGGACTGCGACAGACCGAGGAACGCCTCGCGGAGGTTGTGGCCGGGCATGGCGATGAGTTGGCGGCGCATGCCGGCGGGTCTCTCGCCGCCGGCGGCAAGCGGCTGCGTCCGCTGCTCGTCTTTCTCTGTGGCGGAACCGCTGAGCCTGAAAGACGGCTGGTCGCCGCGGCCGCCGCCGTTGAGCTGCTGCACATGGCCACGCTCGTCCACGACGACGTTCTCGACCAAGCGAGCCTGCGCCGCGGCACGCCGACGGTCTTCGCGAGCGCTGGTCGCAATGCCGCCACGGCGACCGGCGATCTGCTTTTCTCACGCGCTTTTGCCGAGCTCGCGGCTACGGGCAGCGAAGCAGGCGTGCGCGCGCTGTCGACGGCCTCGTCGGCGCTCGCCCGAGGCGAGTTACTCCAGCGTGCCGACGCTTGGGCCGCGGAGGTGACGAGAGAGCGCTACCTCGAGCGCTGTCGACTCAAGACCGGAAGCCTGTTCGCCGCGTCGTGTCGGCTCGGTGCCCTGCTTGGCTCCTCCGACAGCACCGATGAGGTCCTGGCCTGCTTCGGAGAGCGGATCGGTGTCGCGTTTCAGGTCCTCGACGACGTACTCGACGTGTCGGGTCCCACGGAACGCACCGGCAAGCGACGCGGTACGGACCTGCTCGATGGCACCGTCACGCTGCCCTTGATCGTCGCGAGCGAGCGAGACGCAGAGCTGGCTGCGGGCGATCTGAAGACTGCGATTACTACGGCGGACGAGGCCGAGGCGATGAGCGATCGCATCGCGGCGACCGGTGCGCTTGACGAGGCACGTGCCCAAGCGCTCGCCTACGTAGCCGAAGCAAAGACCACCCTCGCTGAGCTCGACCTCGGATCCGATCAACGCCGCGCGCTCGACCTCGTCGCCGACGGCGTGGTGGAGCGGTATTCCTAAGCTGCGCTTCTCTGCCGAACCGGAGCCGCGGTCGGCCTAGAAGTCCTCAGGCAGGATCGCTCCGGCCTGCAAAGCGCCCGCGAAGCGCTCGAGCTCGGCGGCGAGGTTCTCGCGCACCATCCGGCGATACGCGGCCGCGAGCGCGTCGGTGCCCTCGTTCAGGTGCTCGTCGAACGCATCGACAACGGCTTGCCCATGGACACCCTCGTAGCGGTGCTCGCACTCCGGGCAGCGCAGATGCACGTGCCAGGAGCCTCCGCCGGCCTCCTCCCACCAGTCCGGCTGGACCAGCTCTGAGGTGCAGGATGGGCATACATGCAGCACATGCGCGTGCTCCGCCGGCAGCGCGGCGTGCTGTGCGTAGTGCGTCGAATCCTGTCCGCCGCGCGTGTCCATGGTGACCCGGGTCCCGTATCGGCACCCCCGCCCGATCCTTTACGCGTGGCTGGACGTTCTCCTTTACGCGCGGTCAGACGGGCTGGCGCCATAGACTGCCCGGGCCGTGGTCCTCAGCGACAAGACGATCCGGTCCGAGATCGAGGCGGGGCGCATCGAGATCGACCCCTACGACAGCGGGTTGATCCAGCCGTCGAGCATCGACGTGCGCGTCGATCGCCGCTTCCGGGTCTTCCACAATGCGCGCTACCCGTACATCGACGTGCGCCAGCCGATGGAGGAGCTGACCGAGCTCGTCGAGGTCAGTGGCGACGAGCCGTTCATCCTCCACCCGGGCGAGTTCGTGCTCGGGCAGACGCTCGAGCGCGTGGCACTCCCGGACGATCTGGTCGCTCGCCTCGAGGGAAAGAGCTCTCTCGGCCGGCTCGGCCTGTTGATCCATTCGACCGCCGGATTCGTCGACCCTGGCTTTTCCGGAAATCTCACGCTCGAGCTCTCCAACGTCGCCAATTTGCCGATCACGATCTACGAGGGCATGCCGATCGGCCAGCTCTCGTTCATGCGAATGGACGGCGCGGTCGAGGTGCCTTATGGCGCCAAGGACAAGGGCAGCAAGTACCAGGGGCAAGGAGAGCCGACTCCAAGCCGCTTCTACAAGAACTTCGATCGTTCAGGCTGATCCAACCGGAGGCGCGCGCCGAACCTCCCTCCAGCCTCTACCATCAGAGGCGTCCCGATTCGCCAGGAGCCACCATGCCGAACATCGGCCCTCTAGAGATCATCATCGTCCTCGTAGTCGTCCTGCTCATCTTCGGGCCGAAGCGCCTGCCTGACCTGGGTCGCTCGCTGGGCAGCGGAATGCGTGAGTTCAAGGACTCGGTCACCGGTCGCGATAAGGACAAGGACGAGCTCGACGCCGGCGACGCCAAGCCCGAGCCTGTGCGCGCCGAGAAGTCCGAGCCCGCCAGGCACAGCTCGTAGCGCCGCCCGCGGGGCCGTAGGAGGTCACGGATCTCGTGGCGCGTGTTAAACCTGTCTCACATGACGAACAGCTGACGCTTGTCGATCATCTCGACGAGTTGCGCTCGCGGCTCATCTTCTCGCTGTTCGCGTTCGCGATTGCCTTCGCGTTCTGTGGCTGGCAGAACAACCGCATCCTCGAGATCGTCAACAAGCCGCTGCCGGACCGCTACGACCAGCCGCTGACGTTCGGCGTCACGGAGCCGTTCACGACGACCTTCACAAACGCGGCCTACGCGGCGCTTCTACTCGCCCTCCCGGTGATCCTCTACCAGGTCTACGCCTTCGTTCTTCCGGCCTTCAGCCCGACCGAGAAGCGGATCGCCAAGCCGCTGATGCTGATGGTGCCGATCCTCTTCATCTCCGGCGTCGTCTTCTGTTACTTCGTCGTGCTGCCGCCCGCGACGGACTTCCTGCTCAACTTCAACGCGAGCGAGTTCAACACTCAGGTCCGGGCACGCGACTACTACAGCTTCAGCACGCTCACGATGCTCGCGATGGGGCTCGGCTTTCAGGTCCCCGTCGGGATCCTCGCGCTCGTTCGGCTCAACATTGTCACCGTCGAGCAGCTGCGTCGTAACCGCCGCTACGCGATCCTGGTGATTGCAGTGCTCGCCGCCTTGTTGCCGACGATCGATCCCGTGACGATGCTGCTCGAGATGGTGCCGCTGCTGGTCCTCTACGAGCTCAGCATCCTGCTCGCTGCGTTCTTCACCCGAACTGTCGACGAGACCACCGAAATCGCCGCGGCTGAGGGTTCATAGCTACAGTCCTGGGCGACATGCTGTTCGACCTGCAGGGGAAACGCCGCCGGGTGGTCCAGGCCACCTACCTCACGCTCGCCGTTCTGATGGGTGGTGGCTTGGTGCTGTTCGGCATTGGCAGCGAGAGCTCGGGTGGCCTGTTCGATGCCTTCTCCGGCGGGGGTGGCGACAGCGGAAATCAGGTGACCGAGGATCGCGTCGATCGCAACGAGGACAAGGTCGCCGCCAATCCGCGGGCGGAGGCGCCGCGCAAGGAGCTCGTGCGCGACTACTACTCGCTGGCGATCGCGCAGACCCCGTCGGGCGGCAGTGTGCCCCAGGACGCTCAGGACGAGCTGCGCCGCGCCAGCCTGCACTGGAACTCCTATCTCGATCTCGAGGCCGACAAGCCGGATCCGTCGCTCGCGCGGGTTGCCGTCCAGCTCTACGACGTCACGGCGCTGAACCAGCCGAAGGATGCGATGCGTGCCGCTCGCATCATCGCGGCTGACGGCAAGGATCCGCAGTCTTATCTGCTGCTTGTCCAGTACGCCCTCCAGGCTGGCGACAAACGCACCGAGAAGCTCGCGTCCCAAAAGGTCCTGGACCTCGTCCCTAAGGGTCAACGCAAGCAGGCCAAGAAGGAGATCGAGGAGCTTAGGGGGCAAGTCATCGCCCAGCAGCTCCAGCAACAGGGCGATGTCAAGATCGACGGGGCTGGGGCTCCCGCAGGCGGGGGCCAGGCCGGCGGGTCAGGCGGCAAGTAGTTCCCTCGCGCCGCCTCCAGCCACGCTAGGGTTGCGCGACCGTCACGAGAGCAGCAGAGGAGCAGAGTGAACTTCCACATCAAGGACGAGGAGATCGACGGTCAGACCCACGTCATCGAACTGGGCGGCGAGATCGACCTCTACACGGCGCCCGAGTTCAAGGAGCGGATGGTCGAGCTGATCGAGGGCGGCAAAAAGTGCATCGTCGTCGACCTCTCCGAGGCGACCTTCATCGACTCGACGACCCTCGGCGTCCTCGTCGGCGGCGTCAAGCGCCTACGCCCCACCGGCGGCTCGCTCGCGCTGGTCTGCACCGACCAGAACATCACCAAGATCTTCGAGATCACCGGCCTCGATCGCGTCTTCCCGATCCACGCCTCACGCGACGAGGCACTCGCCGCGGTCGGCGAGCCCTCCTAGCTTTCCGTGGCGACCACTGCCGGAGCATCGGCTCTACAATGGTCGGCGGGCTCCTCCTCTGGAGCCTTTCTCTAGGGCCGTTAGCTCAGCTGGTAGAGCAGGAGACTCTTAATCTCAAGGTCGTAGGTTCGATCCCTACACGGCCCATCGGGAATCGCCTGGTAATCAGCACTTTTTTCACCGCGAGGGGCAGGACTATTTCAAAGTAGGTCCCCAATAGGTCCCGGCCTTCCTGTACCGTTGCCTTCATGGCAACGGTTTTGGACAGGCCGATCAGCGGCCACGTCTACCGAGTAGACGGCAAGCGCGGGCCCGTCTGGTACGCCAAGTACCGACTCCCGGATGGCCGGCAAGTCAAGAAGAAGCTCGGGCCAGCGTGGGCCAAGCGCGGCCGGCCTGGCGCCGGCTACTTCACTAAGGCCACCGCTCAAGCCTGGCTCGACGAGACGCTGGCCGACGCCCGGCGTGGCGAGTTGCCCGGCATGGTCCGCACCGGCGCCACCTTCGCGGACGCGGCGGACGAGTGGTTGCGCTACTGCGAACAGGAGCGTGCCGTCAAGCCTGGAACGCTGACCGGCTACAACAGCCTCGTTCGGGTCCTCAAAGGCGAGTTCGGCGATCGACCCGTGGAGAGCTTCACGGCGGAGTTCGTCGAGCTTTGGAAGGGAAGCTTCGCCACGAAGCGCAAGCTTTCGAACCGGGGCGTGCAGCGCTACCTCGTTGCGCTGCACTCGATCTTCAAGCGGGCGATGAAGGTCTACAACCTGCCTCGCAATCCGATGGCTACCGTCGAGCGCCCGCGCGTCGCGCGCCGGGCCGGCATCGACGTGTTCTCTCGCGAGGAGGTCATGGCACTCGTTCGGGCAGCAGCCAGCGAGCAAGACGGCACGCTATATCTCACCGCCGCCTTCACCGGCCTGCGGCTCGGAGAGCTACTCGGGCTGCGCTGGGAGGACGTCGACTTCGACGCCGCCACGATCCGCGTCCGTCGCAATTGGACCAACGCCGGCGAGGGCACACCCAAGAGCGGCCGCGATCGCGCCGTCCCGATGATGGACGACGTAGCCCAGGCCCTCGCCCGTCTCGGCCAGCGGGACCACGACGCGGCCGATCAGGATCTCGTCTTCTGCGACGACCTCGGCCGTCACCTCGGCTACAAGACGCTCCGAACCCGCTACAAGAAGGCGCTCAAGGCGGCGAAGCTCCGCGATCTGCGCTTCCACGATCTGCGGCACACCTTCGGTACCCATGCGATCCGCGCGGCTGACCCTCGCGAGGTCATGGAGTGGATGGGCCACGCCGACATCCAGACGACGCAGAAGTACCTCGCCTACAAGCCCCGCAAGGATGCGGCAAAGCGTCTAGCCGGAGCGTTTCGGGACGCTGAGCCGACAGAGACCAAGGATGCCGAGGGCGCGGTCTCGAAGCTGCGTAGTGAAAGACCGTTGTAGGCCGGACCTGACCCTGACTCCCAGCCTCGCCACGGCTCCTGGGGTCTGCCGTTTCGGCTGTCTGCGCGGAGGGTCGGCGCTTGCGGGACTTCACGCAAGCCGCTCGCTGCGCTCGGGCTCTCGCCTGCGGCTCGCCCTAGGGGTGACGTTGCGCCCGCTTCATTGCGCCGGTTCCCGCTTCGTCATCCAACGGCCCCGGAGCGTCGGGGCAAGACGAAAAGGAGTCCAGATGAACAGCGTCAACCTCACCGGCCGCCTGACGCGCAAGCCCGAGTTGGTCGAGACCAAGGCCAACATCAAGATCTCGACGTTGCGCGTCGCGATCGCTCGCCGCGGCGACGCCGGAGCCGTCTTCTGCGATGTCAAGACCTTCGGCAAGCAGGCCGCCGCCTGTGTCGAGCACCTCGACAAGGGCCGCCTGGTCGCGATCGAGGGCCGCCTCGAGCTCGACCAGTGGGAGTCCAAGGGCCAGAAGCGGTCCCGCCTCTACATCGTCGGCGAGCGCGTCGAGTTCATCGACCGCCCGGCCGACGAGCCGGCGGAGGCCGCCGGCGAGGAGTCCGCGGCCGACACCAAGCTGGAGCCTGTCGCTCAGGATGCCTGACGATCAACTTTGCCCGCGGCCCGAACGGGTCGCGGGCAAATGGACATACCGCCGGATGCGTGGGTCATCATGGGGATATGGCTGAACTTCGTCCATCCGACGTCTTCGATCGGTTTCCGTCGGCTGACCTTGAGCAGCTTCGTAGCTTCCACGGTGCGGTTGATGAATTACGCAGCTCGAAGTTCGGCCGACACCTAGATGACATTGGGCAGGCGCCCACCGTGCATAGCCTTCGTCGTCATCCGGGCGGAGGGGGGACAGGGATGCTGCGAACCCGGCACGCGTCTCAGGAGGCGCGAAACGCGGTGCTTGCGGCGATGCGTCGTTTGCGCTCTGAGCATGAGTTTGGATCAGCTCCGCGAGTGTGCACCATCTTGCGCGGTTCGACGAAACGCCGAGGTACCGATGAGGCGACTGAGCTTGGCAATCGAATCAGGTTGGTGAGCCGTAGGTTTCGGGATGCACCCACTGAACGCTCAGTGGTCGGATTCAGTTTCAAAGAGGATGACGTCACTCGGAGCTACGAGACTCATAAAGCGGTCCTTGCTCTTGATGAGTACGGCCGGCACTTCCACCAGGATGACGCAACTCTCAGGCGAGACCGCCTGGCTATTCCCGAGCCGTTGCTGGCGCCCGCGATCGACGGTGCGATTCGCGCTGCCGCCGAGGTCGCCCTCGTGATAGATGGGTTCGTCGAACTGGTGCTGAACGACCCCAGCTTGCGCCTCGTCTAGCCCTAGCTAATCGCTACGGCAGTGAATTAGCTGGCGCGCGCCAAGCCCTCATTCGGCCAGAGCTCGCGATAAGGCACAAGGTCCTCCTCGGTCAGTCCGAGGTCTCCGTTCACCGCGCTCATGCTCGTGTCCCAGGGGCGGTATCCGTCTTTGCGAGGGGTCAAGAGGACTCCGACAGTGGTGAGATCGGTGTCGTTGGTGAGTTGCTGCAAGTCATGATGCTTGAGCTGGACCCACATCGAGAACGCGCCTTGGTGATGGTCGCTGAACATTGAAGCGGCGCCAAACGCTAGGTGGGCACGCCCGGCGGGGCCGCGCAAACTCCGCAGCCGCCACAGCGTTTCGTCGGGCTCTACCTGCGCAACCTCTTTGAGTGCGTCTATGAGGAATTGGCCGATCTCTCCGCGATAGCCGACAGGCAGCCGGTCAAGCTCGGCCAGTGCATCCAGCAGGAAGTCCTCGTCTCCCTGCTTCCCGCGGGTCGTGGCGATGTCCTCGAATAGTGAACGCACGAGGAGGTGGGCAGGACGATCGTCACTCGCCGCAGGAGCGAGCGGCAGCAACGGTGTTGACACCGTGCCGCTACCGGTGCGAGTCAGCACAGCATCGAGAATCTCGGGTGGTGCTTCTGCATCTGCGGTCGCGAACTCGTAGTAGCGCGTGGCCTCTCGTCCTAACTCAAGCGACTCGCCTGCTGCGCGCTCCAGGTAAGAGGCGACCGCGTGCGTCGACTTCAACTGCTCGAACAGGAACTCCCAATCCCGTCGCAGTACCACGATCGTGCCTCTCTCCGCCGTGGTCGTGATCCCGTCAGGCACATCAGGATGGTCGATGACCACACACGCGATCCAGCGATACTGCTTACCGTCGACGAGGAGCTGACGTCCCCGAGCGCTGACCAGTTCAGCCGGCTGTTCACGCAAGCTCCGAATCGTCCCGTGCGCTTGGCGGATCGCGTCGCCCATTTTCTTCTCGATCCAGCGCTGCTCCTTAGCTGGGTCGGAGCTGAAAGCCACACGGCTCTTGACTTGGATGACGACCGCAAGTCCTCCGACGATGAGGATGCCGTCTCCGATCTCACGCACCCCAGAAGCACGAGCCTGGACGGCCGGCCGGTACACGAAATCCGGCAAGCCCCATAGCGCCGCAGCGTCTTGGACAGCCTTCTCTGCCGCGATTCCCTGCTCGATGCTGTCATCCAGCGCTGAGGCATCGGCTATTCGCCGGATCGCCATGCCATCGGCGGTCTCGATGAACAACGTCAACGCCGCATCGTCTCTACTCGCGGTTGATGCAGCTGAGGTCGACTCTCCAACGGATCCAATCTGGCTGCCAGCACGATCCCGCTCCAGGCAGCACCGCTTGTACTTCGCGCCGCTCCCACACGGGCAAGGATCGTTACGGCCAACCTCACGTGTCATCGCTCCCGAGAGTAGACCCGGGCTAGGTCGGTCTGCGTGTCTTGCGCCCAACTGGCGGCACGTCGGGTATCGGTCCTGGCCTTACGCCTAGCAGACCTTCGGCCTGCTGATGGCTGGCCATGACCGATCCCCGCCATGCCAGCAAGCCCACTCTCAAACAGCTCCGGCTCTTGCGCAAGTTGGCCCTTGAGCGTGGTGAGTCCTTCGCGATGCCGACGACCCGTGCCGAGGCGTCGTCTGAGATCAGTCGTCTGAAATCCCGCAAGCGCACCAGCTACGCCGATGTTCGCCGCGAACGTCTTGACATCAGCAGAGCGCTCACCACCGAGCGCGGTGGTGTCACGGCGATCCGATTGACTGAGGTCACGGGCTATGGATCGTCCGCCCGCTGGGCGAATGGCCACGAGCGGTGATGGGACCGCCACCGGCCGAGCTACCATTGAACGCGATGGCTGTATCCGTTCCCAAGCTCACGGTTGGCGAGCTCGTCGAGGTCGACGGTCGCCGCTACGAGGTCGTGCCGACGCGCGACGGCGAGCTCACGCTCGAGCCGCCGATCACGCCCATGGACGAGCTGCACGCCATCGATGGGACCAAGCCAGCGTCAGCCGAGGACTTCGAGCGGCTGTCCGGCGACGTCCCCTACGACGACGAGGGCTGAGCGGATGTCAGCTACGGGGGGAGGCGGCTTGTCCGCCGAGATCGTCTTCGGCCTGCGGGCTTGGGAGGAGGAGGTCGAGCGCTACCACCCGTTCTCGCCGCCACGCGCTCGCGCGCAGAACGCGCGCAAGATGATCGAGGCCGGCAAGCAAGGCCTCGCTTGGATCAACTGCAAGCCGGACGGTCCCGTCCCGCTACGGGGCTGCCGAAAGCTCTACGTACCGCTCGGCAAGCAGGCGCCATCTGAGGCGCCCTACGGGTTCGTGTTCCTGCTCGTCCAGCACAAGGACGGCTCGCTGGCATGGAGCTTCATCGCTTTCGGGGAGCGCCACCCGTCCAATCCCAAGACGCGCAACGTCTACGAGCGCGCCTACAAGCGCATCAACGGCCACTACCCCGGCTAGTTCGTAACGCTTCTGTAGCGGCTCTGCGACAACCCGCCCCATGCTCTTGCGTTGGGCTGGGCGAGTTCGTAGGTTCGCTGGATAGCCCGTAAATAGTGCCCCCGCACCGCTTGCGACGGCCGGGGGCGTGGCGCCCGAGCCGAGACTCGGACACGGCCCGCACGGTATCGCTGCGGTAGCTGCAACGGTCTCGTTTGGGCGCCTCCTACCAAGGAGGTACCGAGATGCCCCTGTTGGACCGCCCGGAGTTCCGGGCTTGGCTTGACCGCCGCAACGAAGGTCGTATCGGCGAGTCCCACGATCCGCTGACGATCTGCTCGGACTGTCGTGGCCCGCTGACCCCGGACGTCGACGGCGACAGGTGCCTGGTCTGTCTGGCCGAGCAGTTCGGCACCGAGACCGCCGAGGCATGGCTCGCGGATGCGATCGCGGGCTTTGCCCGCGCCGCTGTCGCAGACCGCCGTGTGCTGGCTCAGATGCTGGCTGAGCTCGTCGGCCGCGCGGGCGAGATCGTCGAGCTCCACGCCCCGCCGGCGAAGCCTGTCTAACCGCTTCTCGCGGGCGCGGGGTTCCTCCCGCCCCGTGTCCCGCGGAAGACCATTCCCGTGTGGGTCGCTTGCAGTCGGCCGAGCCTACGACCGGCCGGCTGGCTGCAAGCCCCGCCGGTGGCCGCCTTTGGCGGTCGCTGTCGCGACGGGGCTCCCTGTCGGGCCCTTCGCCTGACGGCTTCGGGTTCCGCCTGCCTTTCCCGGTCGTTGCCGGGCCGCTGTCAAGCGGACCCGACACGGGAGGCGCCCGATGGGCGACACAGACGGGCAGGACCATCAGCCGCTACGCGGCGACGAGGCAGACCTCTTTCGCGAGCATCACCAACGACTCGTCCGAGTCGTGTCCAAGGCCGTCCAAGCGCCGACGGCGATGGTCGAGGACGCCTGCCAGAACACCTGGGCGATCCTGCTGCGCCGACAGCCCGAGCGCAGCGATCGACTATTCGGTTGGCTGCGCACCGTCGCGATCCGCGAGGTCTGGCGACTATCCGGCCAGCAACGCCGCGACGCATGGCTCGAGGAGCTGCGATCCGAGGACGGCGACTGGAGCGAGATCTTCCCCGACGACAAACGCCTCGACAACGCGATCGAGGCCCGCCGCGCCCTGGAAATCATCGCGAGCCTGCCCGAGCGCCAACGCACCGACCTGGGCCTGCTCATCGGCGGGCACAGCTACCGCGAGATCCAGCAACGCACCCCTGGCCGGACGTTCACCAACGTCAACAAGCACATCGCCAAAGGCCACGCGCGCATCCGACAGATGGACACGTCGGAAGCCGTTCAGTAACTGTTTGGTTTCCGCGGAGTCCCTCGCAGTTGCGGCACCAAATTACGACTTGCCTACAGCATGTCGGCGAATGTGGCATTGCCTCGGGCTACGAGCCGGTTCACTGCCCCTCGCGCGATGCGGTGAACATCCGGGCTATCAGACGCTAATCCGCCAGCGAGTATGTCTCGCATCTCGTCTGTTGAGCTAAGCACCAGTGAGGAATCATCGGTGACCTCGACCAGGCCTGCCAGGCATTTCACGGTCTGCGCCGGATAAGCCTCTAGAAGGCTGTGCAGTCTCTCGATGACGAGATGCTGGGGCTCGACCGTTGCGCCGAGTTCAAGGACTGCCACCAGTTGCTCAAACGACCAGTCGTTGTCCAGGGCTCCGGAGGCGAACCACCAACCGAATGCGGCTAACTCGGCGACATCCAAATTGCCGTCAACGATGTGTTCTATTCGGTCTTGCCACAAGGCTTCCATTCGCCCGAGGACGTCAGTGGAGAATTCCTCACCATTCGAGAGATCTATTCCAATTGTCTCGATCAGACGTGCCCGTTGTGTCACCGGGGCGTCGCTAAGAAAGCGGCCGAGTACCCTGCCGTCAAGTTGAATCAGGTCGCGGAGATACAGGATGAGCAGATGGGCCACGAGTGCCTCGCGGACCTCCTCTCCATCCACCCCGGCGATTGTGCGCTCGACCGCAGCTGCGTACTGATCGCCTAGCAGGGGCACGACATCGTTGTAGACGTGGCTGTAGACGAGGTAGCTGTCCCAGGCAGTCTGTCCGAGATCGGCATGTTGTCCGGCTGTCGAGAAGATCGCATTGACCTGCGTAGCGGCCCACTTGGGATCGCAATTCACAAGGGTCGGAAACCACAGTCCGTACACCGAGCGAACGGTCTTGGTCGGCTCAACCATTGGGTCAAGATGACGATCTAGTAGGTCGCGAACTCGGTCGTCGAGGACCGGCGGTTGATCTGAGGGAGCTTGTTGCTTGCGCCACCACGCATATCGCATGACCGCTTGTATAGCCAGCCCTCGGATGGTGTTCAGCGCTAGTCCTGCCGGACCTAGCCCGTCGTTTGACAACTCGGTCTCATACGAAAGGTCTGGCTCGGGATCGTCGCTGAGCTCAACAAGAACGGCCCAGAGATCTTCGGCGAGGTCTGGGGGTATGACCTGTTTCGCCATTCCTGTCTCGAACAGGCGTGCCAGCTCTGACCGAACATCTCGCCACCCACGACTGTGATCGTCATCTCCGTCGGACAGAGGCAGGCGTGGACGGGCGGCCGCATCCTGCGCAAAGACGAGCACAGGCGCCCACGAAAACGAGCCACCGTCCTTAACGGTCTTTTGCAGGCTGCCCAGCACTGCTCGCGCATAGCCGGGTCGCAGATTGACGAGGCGCGGCATGACTTCGCTGAAGCGGGACGGATCCGCCAAGGCCGCCGCAGCGAGCGTGTCCGCCAGTCCCTCGGCGGATGGCTCGTCGATCCCTTCGGCGGGCGTCCAAGATTCAAGATAGGCGAGCAGCTCGTCGGTGCTCTTGCTCGCCAGATCCTCCTTGGTGAGAGGCGCGATGGTCCCAACTCGCGTCATCGTCCTGAATGCCTGGGGAATCCTCTCCGGCTCGCCGTGCTTGGCGACAAGTTCGTCGTATCGCGCCTGCCAGCCGTCGGGTAGACCGTCGCCTAGACGCGCGAGCTGACGAAGCTGCCAATGCTCTCGACGATCTGGGGTGTCGTCATCGTTGGGCGGTGGACCGGCCTCGATCCACCTGAGGATGCGATCTCGGAGATCGGGTGGGAGGTCAGCGAAGGCCGCATGGGCGAGCAGGGCGTACTCACGACCGACTCTGAAGTCATCAAAGAGGTCGCGATCGCTAAGGCGCTCCGCAATCATCGCCTCGTCGGGGTATGCAACCAAGAGGTCTAGTGCGAGCCGGACGAAGATGGACCCTTCTTGGGCGTCGAGCACCGCGATTACGGGGCCGAGCATCTCCCGGTCGGCTCCGATGACGCGCTTTGCGGCTTCTCGTGTTGCCGACACCAGCGCGTCGCGCATGTCGCGACCGCGGGAAACATCCAACGAAGGCCGCCAGATGTACGAATAGTCATGCTGAGTATCTGCCTGCTCGCCGAGTATCTCGAGCAAGAAGCCGATTCCCTCTAGGCCAGCGGCCGGAAACATTTCTGGCACGATCTCGTCGAGCAACGAAGTAGAGCGCCACATTTGTCCCCGTTGCTCTGATGGTGCCAACTGAGGTCGCAGGAGCGCCAAGGCCTCACTGGTCTGATCGTCCTGGGCTAGCTTGACGATCAGATCCCTCGCTTTGAAGGGGAGCCGCCACTGATAGGGCGTGACGAGGTAGGCCACGATTCGCTCGACAAGAATGACTGCTGTGTCCGCTGAGACTGCCAGCGCGATGTCGACGACAGCCTCCTGTGCGGCAGGGTTATCGGTATCGAGTGCCGACGCGATCTCGATGATCTCGCTCTGGTTAGAGCCGGCTTGCGCGTGGCGCACGAGGTACTGTCCGGGCGGCCAGGGCACATAGGCGATCTGCCCATCGTCATCCGGTTGGAGAGAGGGCGGATCGCGGAAATAGCCAGCGTCGTGAAGCAGCGGAAACCAGGCAGGTGTTGCCCTGGCGAAAAACCGATCCAAGGCCACAACTCCGTGCGGTATCTGGTTGCGTAGAGCCGAGAGATCGTCGCGGGTTGGAGCCGTCTTTTGTGCTAGCGCGTCAACGCGTGGCAGGGCCTCGCCGTAGATGGTCTCGAACTGGCGCGCGAGCCGATACAGAACGGCCTGACCGGTATCCCACCACGCCTCGAAGTCACTGTCGGCAACCCGCGGCGCTAGCAGCGCGTTGCGATGTGTCCACTCGTGCAGACGACTGGCGTAAGCCCACCATTGAGTTCTGATCTCATCGTCCTCGCGAAACCCAAGCAATGTGCAGGCCGCCTCGACTTGGGCCTTATGCGCCTTGGGCCCGCTTAGGCTGTTGCGCTGCTCAGCGTCGAGCATCGAAATGAGAACACTCCGCAGCCCGCTGTCGAGCTCACGCAACGCGTGCGCAACGAGATGAGTCCTAGCCATAAGGTCACCGTCGTTGAACATCCTGCAGGCGTCGCGAAAGTACGCCGCCGGCCCATCTCCGAATAGCCGAAGGCGGCGATAGGTCTCAGCCTCCCTCGGGTCAACCGGCCGCCAGCCAGGCGCTCCATGGCTGGGTCCAGTCGGCACGAGCCCACTATCCCAGCGTTCTCCGACGTCTTGAGTGCTCCTTGCAGACGGCTAGTTGCGCGGCTTCGGACAGTACGAATGTCAACCTGCGGCTCGGCTCTAGAAATCGGCTCCCAAGAGTTCGGCCAGGCGACGCAAGTCGGTTCTGTTGTGGCCGCCCATGAGCCGGACAAAGGCCACGGGATCATCCTTCTCGGCTAGACGATCGAGCATGCGGTCGTTGCGGTAAGCGATTCGCTCTAGAAGAGCAGCGGGATCGGTCATGTCTGCTGCTTTGGAACTCATGTCTGGCACTGAGTGCTCCCTTCCTCGTTCTCAATTTACGCATCACGATCTGCGATCACAATGGCCGAACCCTCTGCTGTCATGCCTACATGAACGATCGCGAGATCGCCGTCCTTGTCTGGCTCGCTGTGCTGGTCGCGTGGGCGTTCGCTATGCGCGATGTTCGCCAAGCGTTCATTCAGGTCCTCAAGACGCTGTTGTCGCTCAAGCTCCTGTTGCCGCTGCTCGCGTTGGTCGGATACCTCTGCGCTTTGGCTTATGTAGCGCAAGAGCTTGGTCTCTGGGATTCCGCGCTGACTACGGACACGGTCGTCTGGTTCATCGGGACAGGGCTCGTTCTCTTTGGCAAGACGATCGACGTCTTCAAACGCGGCGGTTCTGTTTGGTCGTTGTTCTCAGCAGCCGTCGGGCTGACAGTTTTCGTCGAGGTGTTCGTCAACCTCTATGTCTTCCCGCTCCCGGTGGAGTTGATCTTGGTCCCGTTGGTGTCGTTCTTGGCGATGATGTCGGTTGTCGCCGGAACCGAGGCGCGCTTCGCGACTATCAAGAAGCTTGTCGACGGAACCGTGGGCCTCATCGGCATCGTCTTCATTATCTACGTGACGATCAAGTTGGCGACCGGCTGGAATGACTTAGATCGAACGACCTGGCAGCGGTTCGCGCTTCCGATTTGGATGACGCTAGGCGTGATGCCATTCCTCGTTTGCCTCGGCTTGTATTCCAACTACGACACTGCCTTCTCGATGATCCGATGGGCGAGCGATGATCGACAACGGCGCCGGCGTGCTCGCGTAGCGTTGATAACGGGCTTGCATCTCCATGCACGGGAAGTCGGCGCCTTCAACGGCATGTGGTGCAAGCTGCTGACGCGAGCCGATTCGCTCTCTGACGCACGTGCCGTTGTGCGGCGGTTTCGGGAGCGGTGGCCTGACGAGGCCGCGCCCTCAATCGCCTAGATACCTACCTAGGGCTTCCGGCCGGCGGGTGTCGTCACCCGTTAGGGCGAGGAGCCCGGAGGGTCCGAGAGCCCGAGGTCAACCACGTTGCTCTGTATGTCCTGGTCCGCGAGCTGTTGGCGGTTTCGGCTTCCTGGTGTCGGTTGCGGAAACGAGTGGCTTGACTACTCCCGCGGCCCCACAATCGTCTCCCGTCCGGGCCCCCCCGGAGATACCCGACAATAGTTGTTGTTGTTTTGGGTGAAATCCTGCATCACCGTGTTCGGCTGCTGGTTACGCTCCCCCTGGACTCGATGCACGACTGACTTAGGGGCTGGTCTTCTCAGTCATCGGTCGTGTGGGGAGGAGTGCAATGGTGAATCACCCACGGGCAGGAGCTTTGGCCGGGAACGGGCACCGGCGCTCGACTGGAGACGCTGTCGAGGTCGAGCTCGACGAGCCGCTGTGGACCGTTGAGAAGGTCGCTCGGTTGTTGTCGGTCAAGCGGGCTTGGGTCTACACCGCCACTCGCGACGGCCTGCTGCCCTATGTCAAGGTCGGCCGCCATCTTCGCTTTATCAGGACCGACATCGAACGCTGGATTCTCGAGAACCGCAACCACTGAGCCCCGGGCCCTGTTGACGATCGGGCTATCAAACCCCCTCCACTCGCCGACAACTCCAACGACAACCCGCCGCCCCTAACCGCTCCTCCACCAGCCCGCTTCACCAGCGGGTTCCGCGCGCCCGCTCCCATCATGGTCTGCCTGCCTAGGTTTCCTGACCACCCGCCCTCCGCTGCGCTGCGTACGGATGGTCAGGAAACCCAGGCAGAAGGGAAGGGAGAAAGCGGAGAGAGAAGATGGAGTAGGGGTGGAGGGGTGGGTCAAAGGAGATAGGGGAGCGGGCAGGGAGTTGATGGGGTAAGAGGACGGTGGTAGTGGTGGGGCGTCGTTGGTTGCGGTGAGTAGTGGTGAGCAGCGTTCGAGGAAGAAGAAGGAGGGTGTGTCGAACAGCTATGTGTGAGTAGTGGTGGGTGTTGAGCGGGTGAGCGAGAATAGGAGAACTACCTCTAAATAGGCGGTGGTTAGGTAGCTCGTCGGCGGGGCGTGTCGGTCTGTTCGTCAAGCGAACAAGGAGACCGATGTGTCAGGCAGGCCAGCAAGAGGGGCAGTACCGAGAAGACGAAGGACAGACGCCGGCGCTCCACGGGCGACCGAGCGCGATCTGCGGTTGCTGCGGATCGTCGGCGAGCAGTACGCGGTGACGCTGCCTCAGCTCGCGGTGATGATGGACCGCTCCATCCATGCGGCGCGGTGGCTGCGCGACCGCTGGCGCCGTGCCGGTTGGATCGACAGCCGAGCAGTCCTTGCCGCCCGCCCGGTCTTTCTATGGCCGACCCGGGCTGGTCTCCACGCCGCCGGGCTCGACTACCCAGGTTGGGGACCGACCCCAGGCGCGCTCGCCCACGTCGAGGCTGTGACCGACGTTCGCCTGCATCTGCAGGCGGCAGGCCGGGATGCCGGTTGGGTCAGCGAGCGCGACATCACGCTCGCCACGCCGGGCGAGCATCGCCCGGATGGCCTGTTGGTCGTTGGCGACCGCCAGGTCGCTGTCGAGGTCGAGTTGACCCGGAAGTCCCGTGCCAGGACGCGGGGAATCATGTGCGAGCTCGTCGCTCGTCATCCGGGCGTCGTCTACTTCTCCGCGCAGGCGCCGCGGCCGTTGCTCGAGGATCTCGCCGCCGAAGTCGGCCAAGGCCACGTTCAGGTTCGTGCGCTCCCAGCGGGAGCGGACCAATGAGCCCGCGCGACCGCGACGAGCCCAACACCGTGCTCGCCCTCATTGGTCTGGTGGTCGTCGGTTGCCTGGTCAGCGCCCCGGCGATGGTCGCCGGTGTTGTGATCGGTCGGCTGTTGCGCCACCGGCGCGCCTGGCTGGTTACGGCGGCGGGGATCGGGCTGGTCCTCGCAGCCCTGCTGGTGTCCCCGATCGTCGCGGGCATCGCCCGCGGCATCGACGCGGCCATTGCCGCGTCTGGTCATGGCCTGGTCGAGATGGCGGCGGCCTGCTGGCCGCACATGCGTCTCTGGTGGGTTCAGGCGCTCGCTCTCGCGCCGGCGTTCGGGCTGGTGTTCGAGCTTGTTCGCTCCCCGCACGTCGAGGAGCTGCGCGACCGCACCGAACGACGTCAGGGGCGTCGCCGCTCGCGGCGCGAGCAACGTGCCCGCAAGGCGGTCGGCATCCATGACTGCATCGGCACCCCGACAGGCTTCGTCCTCGGCCGCCACGTCGAAGGTGACCGCCTCCTTGACGTGCGCCGTGGTCGAGCGACGATGTCGCTCGACCGGCTCGCCAAGACCGCGCTGGTCGTCGGCGCCCCTGGCTCGGGCAAGACCGAGACTCTGCTCGCCCTCGCCGGCGGCGTGGCCGCCTGCTCGGACTGGCAGGTCTTCGTCCTCGACGCCAAAGGTGACCCGGCCACCCTGCGCCGCTTTGGCGATCTCATGCGCTCGACCGGCCGCGCACCCAAGCTCTTTCCGGGGGAGGCGTATGACGGTTGGCGTGGCTCGGGTCGTGAGATAGCGAGTCGGTTGGTCGAGTTGATCGACTGGGCCAACGAAGGCCCAGCGGCCTACTACCGCGACATCTCCACCAACCTGATCCGGCTCGCCTGCACCGCCCCGGCAGGGCCACCCCGCTCGTCCGGCGCGCTGTTGGAACGCCTGCACCGCCCGACGCTTGCCGGCCTGTGGGCCGGCACCCCGACAGCCGCCAGGGTGCTTGCCTTCAAGGACGAGCACGTCCTCGCCTGCCGTGCCCGCTACCAGGCGTTCTTCGATGCCGTCGACGGACAGCTCGACGGCACCTGGGCGTTCGAGGACACCCCAGTCGGCTACCTGCTGCTCAACGAGCTGCTCTACGGCGAGGAGACCACCAAGCTCGCCCGCTTCCTGCTCGAGGACTTCAAGCAGTACGTCGCGGCTCGCAAGCCCGAAGGGCAACGAGTGCTGCTGATCGTCGACGAGTTCTCAGCGATCGCCACCGGCGAGGATGTCGCTCGGATGGTCGAGACCGTCCGCTCCTACGGAGCTTCGTTCGTCCTCGCACCCCAGGCATACGAGGGGATGGGCGGCCCCGACGCCGCGGCGCGGATTGTCAATGCCGCCCACACCATCCTGTTACACGCCGTCCCCGAACCGGACTCCCTCGTCTCGGCCGCCGGGACACGGATGGGGGTGGAGACGAGCATCCAACACGACCAGGGCTACGCCCTCGACCTTGGCTCCGCACGCGAGCAACACCAACTGCGCGTCGACCCCAACGACGTCCGCCGCCTCGAACCCGGCATGTGCTTTGTCATCGGATCCGGCCAAGCGCAGAAACTCCAGATCGCACCGATCCAGGAGGTCTCACGATGACCCCCGAACCGCGGCCTCCCGCCTCGCTCGCCGAGCCATTGCTCGATGCCGCGGCCGCCGCTGAGCTCCTCACCGTCAAGCCGTCGTGGGTCTATGAGGCTGTGCGCGCTGGGCGGCTGCCGCACTTGAAGATCGGCCGCCATATCCGCTTCCTGCGTTCAGACCTCGAAGCTTGGATCGACAAGCAGCGCCGGAGCGCGTGACTTTCACTGACGAACCGTTGGAGAGGGGCCTCCGTCTGCGGGCCCATTTATATTCTGCTTCGGAATATCAGTGGACGATCGACAAGGCAAACGCCCGGCAGCGAGTATCCGATCCCGGTCGGTGGCGTGGTGCGCGCATTGCGCTTGGCGCGCGGCCTTGACCAGATCCCCTGCGCGGATGCGCTCGGCATCTCCCAAAGCCAGCTTTCCAAAGTTGAGTCCGGGCAGAAGAACCTCACCGTCGGGCCATGGGTCCAAGGCGCAAGCGCCTTGGCGATCGGCACTCCCCCCAAGCCCAGCGCCAGCGAGCGTCGATTCGGCGCCATGGAACCCGCCTTCGTTCTCGCCGAGTCCCAAGCCGGGAGCATCGGTTCGCTGCATCTACTCGCCGGCGAGGACGGTCGCGTACCGGTCTTCGTCTTCCCGCACGCGGTGCTATTTGCGATCGCTGTCCTCGAGTACGCCTGCGGCATCACCTCGGCGGCGAACATCTGCGCACTGCCCGTCTGGCCGGACTTCACCGCTCGCGTCGCCCGGCACGGCTCCGGGGCCATCGACGTCCCGTCTCTGGCAGCGCAGGAAGGGCCGGAGTTCCTCAGCGAGCGCCGCGACGAGCTCGAGGCTGCAAACACCATCGCCCGTGCATGGGTGCGCAAGCTGCGCGGCTTGGAGGCGACGGGCAAAGCCATAGTGGCCGAGCAGGAGGAGGCCGTCCGCGCCGACGATCGCGACGCGAGCAGGTACCTGCAATCGCGCAAGGCTTCGACGGAGCGCCACAAGCGCGGCTCCCTGGTCGTCTTCGGCCCGGGAGGAGAGGAGGTCCTGTGGCCCCCGACCAACTAGACCGCCCTCTCTCACCGCTGGCCGAGCCGCTGCTTGAGCCCCCGGCTGCCGCCGAGCTGCTTTCGGTCAAGACATCGTGGGTCTATGAGGCAGTTCGCTCGGGCCGCTTGCCACACCTCAAAGTCGGTCGCCACATCCGCTTCCTTCGTAGCGACCTGGAGGAGTGGGTCATCGATCAACGCGCGGGAGGTCGGCGATGACTTCTGTTATTTCACCCATCCCAATTCCTTTCGGTCTTGGGATGGGTTGGTTGACCAACCCCTCGAGGTCGTCGGTGTCGTCTACGTCGGCTTCGTCGTTGGCCGCTGTGTCTGCCGCCCCTTCGGCTGCTGAGTTCGTCTTCCCCGCTCACCTGCCCGGCTGCGCACCACGGTCACTCGACGTTGAGGGGCCGTGGTGCGCAGCACAAACGGGCATAGGAGCGGGCCAGGCGGTCTCAAAAGTGTCCACTCGGGGTGGTCGGACCAGTGGCCACCCAAGCCGACGCCGCGGCAGAGTCACAGACCGCGACCGCGCGATCCTCGCGTGGCTCGCGCGGCAGCGATTCACGACCGCCGACGTCATCGCCGCCCGCTTCGGGATGGACCGCAGCCGCACCTACCGGCGGCTGCGGATCCTCGCCGCCGCCCGGCTCGTCGAGCACCACCGCATCTTTCACGGGCCCGGGGTCTACCTCGCGACCGCACACGGGATCGCCGTCGCCGACCTCGCCCTCCCGCCAGCCAAGGTCGACATTCGGAGCTACCACCACGACCTCGCGCTCGCCGCCCTCTGCGCCGACTACGAGCTCGCCGGTAATCCCGTGCTGACCGAGCGTGAAATCCGCACCGCGGACAGCTTCAACGCGACCCCGCACTATGCCGTCCTGCTCGGCGACCGACACCTGCACTTCCCGGATCTGATCGTCAACGAGCGCCGGGGCCTGGTCGCGATCGAGTTCGAGCGAACCGCCAAGCGCGCCCGCCGCCTCGACCAGATCCTCGGCGCCTACATGCGCGCCCGCCACCTCGCCGCCGTCCGCTACCACGCCACCAGCCCAGCCCTCGAACGCTGGCTGAGTCGAGCCGTCGCGCGAACTCGCGCAGACGCATTGGTCGAGGTCGTCGGACCCGACCACGCACACCAGCCCTCCGCGACCGGAGAGCCGATCACGGAGGAGGACATCAATTGACCACCGCCACCAACCCCACCTCACGCCGCTACTGGCCCTTCATCGCCGGATTTGTCGGCCTCACACTCCTGGCCACTCCGCTCGGCTCAATCCTCCTCATCCTCTTCCTCGTCGGTGCACTGACGGTGTGGGGTGTGCGGCGCTCGCGCGGCAACAGCGAGTCCTTCCTCGACATGTTCAAGAAGCTCGCGCCCGACCCGGCGCCCGTTGCACTGGCCGCGGCCCCGGCCAAAGTGCCAGCGCTGGCGGGACCGATCGCGGCCAGCCACCCCGACCACAGCCCGGCCGCTGATGCGACACCCCCAGTCCCGTTGCCGGAGGAGATCCGCCTCGGGACCGACGCCGTCAACGGCCAGCCCATCGGCCTCTATCCCGACGAGCTACAGCAACACGGTCTACTGCTCGGAGCCACCGGGTCGGGCAAGACAACCACCCTGCTCAAGATCACCGACGGCGCCGCAGCGCTCGGGATCCCCATCGTGGCGATCGACCTCAAGGGCTCCCCCAGCTTCGCCAGCCAGCTAGAGCGCATCGCCAGCCGCCACGGCCGGGGATTCGTGCGCTGGTCGCTGTCAGGCGACACGCACTGGAACCCGCTCGCTCGCGGCGACGCCTCAGAGCTCAAGGACAAGCTCGTCGGTATGGAGGCATGGTCAGAGCCCCACTACAAGCGCGCCGCCGAGCGCTACCTCCAAACCGTGTTCACCATCCTCGACGCGCTCGGCGAGACCCCATCGCTGCAACGAGTCGTCGACCTGATGGACACGATGGCCCTCAACGCGACCCTGCGCGACGTTCCCAAAGCCCTCGCCGACCGCACCGCCGCCTACCTCGACCAGCTCGCCCACAGCAGCGACCAACGCTCCGCGGTAGCCGGCCTCTCGACCCGCCTCGCGCTGCTCGGCGACTCGACCGCCGGCGACCTGCTCGCCTCACCCACAGACCCCCCCGCCGAGATCATCGACATCGGCCAGCGCATCCGCGCCGGCGACGTCTGCCTGTTCTCACTCGACTCGCTGCGCTACCCCGAGCTCGCACCCCAAGTCGCCGGCCTGGTCATCCAAGACCTCAAGACCGTCGCAAGCGAGATGCTCACAGACGACGACGGCCACCGTGCGCTCGTCGCGATCGATGAGTTTTCAGCCCTCGACGGCGACCAACTGCTCGGGATGCTCGCGCGTGCGCGCGAGGCCAACATCGGCGTTCTCCTATCAACCCAAGAGCTGGCCGACCTCGCGAAGGTCGCACCGACCTTCGCCGACCAGGTGATCGCCAACACCAACGTCAAGCTCATCCACCGCCAAGAGGTACCCGAGTCCGCCGAGCGCCTCGCCGGCACAATCGGCACCTACCAAGCCTGGGAGCACACCTTCGCCGAGCACGACCCGCTTGCCGAGCTCTGGACCGGCGTCTCAAGCGTCACCGGCACCCGACGCCTCGTCGACAAATACACCATCCACCCCAACACCTTCAAGACGCTCCGCACCGGCGAAGCCGTCCTCTCGATCAAAGCCCCCGAGGCTGCCGCCGGCGTCATCAACATCGACCCGGACCCCGACAGCTCCCCGTTGCCGATGCAGCGGTCGCTCACCCCACCCTCACGACCCCAACCCAGCTACGAGGCCCCACCAACCGTCTTCCACGCCCTCGGCCAGCTAGCAGGACACGTCCGCGAGAACGGAGTAGGCGTCTTCTTCGGCGCAGGGCAGAAGTAGGAAATCCGCAGCCTTCAGGTGGGCGTCGTCCATCGCAGGAATCGTCTTGCGATTCGACGGGCGACACCCCACCGCGGCGCCCGGGACGGTCGGCGAGACATATGGGGATGCACGGTTGCACGACAGCTCTGGCACAACCACTCCACGTCCAAGGGCCGCAGATAGTCGGTGTGATGCCCCTGAGGAACGCACTCCGTTTCGCACCTGCTGCAAGCGCCGGGCCGCACCACTTCGCCTCGTCTTATTGCGCTTTTGAGTTCGCGTCGAGCGCGATCCTTCCGCGGATCACGGCGGTCAAGACCACGACTTTGGTGCCAGGCCAGTCTCCGCCGTACTCCGGCGGAGCTGCAAGGCGCGGCCGGTACTCGACTTCAGGAAGAGCCTCGATCGGCAGATCGCTGTATCGGCTGCGAGAGGGCGGTAGCGGCATAGCCCGAATCCGCGAGACCATGAGACAACGGTAGCCCTGAGCGCCTGTAGGTCCCTGCCTGCCCACCACGCGCAAGACCGGGACGGGGGTGGAGAGATCCTCTGCTGAGTGACGTAACGTGAGCATGATGAGCGGACACAAGGTCACGCTGCGCGGTGTGCGCTCCACTCGAGCGGCGCCGCCTGGGCAGGCTGCTGATGATCCGGAGCGCCGGGCCATCTACACGGCTGCGCTTGAGCAGTTCGAGCAGTTGTTGCGTGCCTCGCAGGTGGTGAGTCCCGCGGCTCGTCCTTTGCCGCTGTTCTATGCGCTAAGCCAGGCGGGGCGAGCCATCGTGGCAGCGTTTGGTGATCAACCGCAGATCGACGGACACGGTTTGCAGGGGGATCGTCGCAACCCGCCGCCTGCTGACCTTCTGCACCGCCACGTCAAGCGAGACCCCAAGAGGGATGGTCGCGATGCCTTCGGCGCGGTGTCACGCGCCATCCAATCGCCGGACCTTGAGACTGCGATTGAGCTGGGCGCGGTATGGGCTGCTCTTCCCGACACCTACCGCATACCGAACGAGTCATGGCTACCGGCTTGGCGCTCGGCACTTCCGGTGCTCGATGAGACCGCCTACAGAGGCTCCGAAGGCGAGACCCAGGTGCAAGTCCTCTGCATGAGCGGCAATCCGCATTGCGGCGAGGTGGAAACGCTCCAAGGCCGCTACCCGTCGTTACCGGCCGACACCAAGATCGGCTTGAAGTCCGGAGGCGAGGAGCTAGGACCCGGCAACTGGATCGCGGTGCTCACATGGAGTGCTGAGCACGACATCGACGAGGTCGTTCCGTACGATGCCGACCGAAAGGGGCGCACCCTCCTCCCCAGCCTGCCGGATCAGAAGGAGCGACCGGCGCCGCTGATGCTCTGGTGGTTGCTGCTGTTTGGCTTGTCGGTGTTCGCGCGATATCACCCGGAGCTGTGGGCCGAAGCGCTCGATGTTGATGCGTCAGAGCATGCGGTGCCGCTTGAAGGACTGCTGGACGGCGCGCTCGAAACCGTCCCGAGTCTGGTGCATGACGTTCTGCTGGGCTAACCCTTGAGCGGCTTCAACGTCGCTCAAGAATGTTACGGTGCCCGAAGTTACGTCGTTCGTCGGTTTTAGAGGTTTCGGGATCGAGGAATAGGTCCCGAAACAGGTCCCCAACTAGGCAAATCTGACCCCTGCCAGCTGACATGGGCGGCCCTTTCTTGAGCCAATTCGACGTGACCAGATCCGTCCTGATCGCCTGCGGCTCAACTCTTAATCTCAAGGTCGTAGGTTCGATCCCTACACGGCCACTGCCGCGCCAGGACCGCGCCTGGCTCCCTCTTGCTTGCCAGCCACGCTCCTGACTGCGGGAGAGTCGCTGGATTGGATCGGCCGAAATCACGAGCTTGGTTGATTCTCCGCCTTTGTCTGCCTCCAGGCTGACAATTGGCTGACTGGTCAGACCAACTAGCGGCGCGGGTTGGGCGAAACGCCTATGCTGCCGCCATGGATCAGCTCTTTCAGATTGGTGGGGCGCTGTTGATCCTCATCGCTTTTGGGGCGGCGCAAGCGAATCGGATGTCACCGCATTCGGTGATCTACCTGGTGCTGAATCTGGTGGGGGCATTGATCCTCACTGGCGTCGCGCTGCACGGTGAGGATTGGGGCTTCCTGATGCTCGAGATCTTCTGGGCGGTCGTCTCGGCCTGGGGCCTACTCCGGGTCTTGCGCGGCCAGGAGCCGACCGCGGCCCACTGAGGGCCGGCTACACCGGAGGACGCGGGTCGCGGTAGTCCCGGTAGTCGGCGTCGCGCCGCGCGGTGGTCATCATGAAGAGGCCGATGACGAGGCCTACCGCGCCGGCGATCATCAGGATCAGGCCGATCGTCGTCAGGTCGACGCCTGAGATCGAGTCCGTAACCGCGTAGCGCAGGATCGCCCCGAGGGCGATCAGGAAGATCGATGAGCCGACGGTCACTGGGTCTCCTTAGGTCTTGGCACGAATGGTGCATACCCCGAATCGCCCGTCCTCCAACTCGTGTATGAACTCCGCATGAGCGAGCTTGCCTGCCTGGACGGTGCCATCGCGCCAGCCGACGAGACGGTGATCCCGGTCACCGACGAGGGATTGCTGCGCGGTGATGGCGCGTTCGAGGTCATCCGCGTCTATGACGGCCGACCCTTCAGCCTCGCCGCGCACCTCGACCGTATGGAGCGCTCGGCGGCGAACCTGCGCCTCGAGGGTCCATTCCATCGTGAGCGCTTCGAGGCGGAGGCCGCTCAGCTGCTGGAGGCACGTGGCGGTCGCTCGTTCGACGGATGCTTGCGACTACTCCTTACGCGTGGCGGTCGGCGCCTGCTGATTACCGAGCGGTTGCCCTCGAAGCCGGAGATCACGCGCCTGGCGACGGTCGTCTATGCGCCGACGCGTGTACTGGACGGCATCAAGTCGCTCTCCTACGCCGCCAACATGCTCTGCGGCAGGATCGCGCGTGAGCGGGGATTCGACGAGGCGCTGCTCGTGACTCCCCACGGACGCGTTCTCGAGGCTCCGACGTCGTCGTTCTTCTGGGTCGACGGCGATGGTGTGCTCTGCACCCCACCGCTCGACGATCACGTCCTTGCGTCCATCACGCGCGCGCAACTGCTCGAACTGCTCGACGTGGAGGAGCGGAGCGTCGCCGCCGAGGAGTTGAGGCGGACCACGCTCGAGGCATTCCTGGCGTCGACGACGCGTGAGGTGCACCCGGTTGGTGCGATCGACGAGCGCGAGCTGGATGCCCCGGGCGAGATAACCCGCGCGGCGGCTGCAGCCTTCGCCGAGTATCGCGAGGCCCTGCTGCGGGCGGATTCGCCGACTTGAAGATCCTCACCGTCATAGGGAACCGACCGCAGTTCGTGAAGGCCGCGGCGGTATCCCGACTACTGCGCGAAAGCCACGAGGAGCTGATCGTCCACACCGGTCAGCACTACGACGACGAGATGTCGCGCGTCTTCTTCGACGAGCTCGGCGTTCCCACACCGGACCGAGAGCTGCACGCGGGCGGTGGAACGAACACCGAGCAGACCGCCCGGATTCTCGGTTTGTTGGAGGAGGAGATCGCCGCGGCGGCGCCTGACATGGTGCTCGTCTACGGAGACACCAACACCACTCTCGCCGGAGCTCTTGCCGCGGCGCAGGCGCGGATAGCGGTCGGCCATGTCGAGGCGGGGATGCGCTCCTTCGACCGCTCGATGCCTGAGGAGCTCAACCGCGTGTTGACCGATCACGCGAGCGACCTGCTGCTGTGCTCGACCGAGACCGCGATGGCGAACCTGGCCGCGGAGCGCGTCGTTGGTGAGCCACACCTGGTCGGTGACGTAATGGCCGATGTCTCGCTCGCATTTCGCCCGATCGCCGAGGAGCGCTCGACGGTGCTGGCCGATCTTGGTCTCGAGGAAGGCGGCTACGTCGCGGCAACGGCTCATCGCGCCGGCAACGTCGACGATCCGGAGCGTCTCGAGCGTCTGGTGGCGTTGCTCGAATCTGTGCCCTACACGGTAGTTCTGCCACTTCACCCGCGTACCGCCGCGCGTCTTGATGAGACGGGGCTGCGCTCGCGACTTGAGGCTACGTCGAACATGGTGCTGGCGCCGCCGCTCGGCTACCTCGATTTCATGAAGCTCGTTGCGCATTCGCGAGCGGTTCTCACGGACTCGGGTGGCGTCCAGAAGGAGGCCTACCTACTCGGCGTGCCTTGCGTGACGCTGCGCGACACGACCGAGTGGGTCGAGACCGTCGAAAGTGGCTGGAACGTGCTCGTGGACCTCAATCGGGATGCCGCTTTGGCAGCCCTCGAGGGCCCTTCTCCCCCAGCAGAGCGGCCGCGGCTCTACGGCGGCGGACACGCGGCGGAGCGCGTTCGCGACGTGCTCTCCGCCTACACTGTCGGGCGATGAGCGGACTGGACGGCAAGTCGGCGCGCGTCGGCGTGATCGGCCTCGGCTACGTCGGCCTCCCGCTCGCGGTGGCCTTTGCCGAGGAGGGCCATTACGTGGTCGGCGTCGACACCGATGCCCGCCGCGCTGCTGGCGTGGCCGCGGGCGAGAGCCACATCGAGGACATCCCCTCGGAACGGCTGCAAGCGGTGATCGAGCGGATCGTGGCTACCACCGATTACGAGAAGCTGGCGGACTGCGACGCCGTCCTGATCGCGGTTCCCACCCCACTTACCCGCAACCGTGAGCCGGATCTCGGGCCGCTGCTCTCCTCCGGGACGGAGCTCGGCCGTGTGCTGCGCAAGGGTCAGCTCGTCGTATTGGAGTCGACCACCTATCCCGGCACCACACGCGAGCGGCTCGTGCCGCTGCTCGAGGAGTCGGGGCTGGCGGCGGGGCGCGACTTCAACGTCGCCTTCTCCCCCGAGCGCGTCGATCCCGGCCGCACGGACTACACGCTGCGCACCACCCCGAAGATCGTCGGTGGCCTGACGCCGGAGTGCCTCGATCGCGCCGTCGCCTTCTACGACCTCGTCTGCGACGACGTCGTCCCAGTCTCGGGGCCGGAGCCGGCCGAGCTGGCGAAGCTGCTCGAGAACGTCTTCCGCTCGGTCAACATCGCGCTCGTCAACGAGCTGGCGATGCTCTGCGACCGGATGGGAATCGACATCTGGGAGGTCGTCGACGCGGCGTCGACCAAGCCCTACGGCTTCATGCGCTTCGAGCCGGGCCCGGGCATGGGCGGGCACTGCCTGCCGGTCGATCCCTTCTACCTGTCGTGGAAGGCGCGCGAGTTTGGCCAGCCCACGGAGTTCGTCGAGCTGGCGGGTGAGGTCAACCAGCGGATGCCGGAGTTCTGCGTCGCGCGGATCGCTCGCGCGCTCAACGACCACTCGAAGCCCCTGCGCGGCTCCCGGGTGGCGATCCTGGGCGTCTCCTACAAGGCCGGCGTCGGTGACCTGCGCGAGTCACCCGCGCTGAAGATCATGGGGATGCTCGCCGACCAGGGCGCGGTCGTCGCCTATCACGACGACTACGTATCCGAGGTGCCAGAGCAGGGTCTGACCACCGAGTCGCTGGACGCGGTGTTGTCGGGCGCCGACGTTGCCGTGATCGTCACCGCCCACCCCGAGCTCGACCTCGAGGCGATCGTCCGCACCGCACCGCTGGTTGTCGATTTCCGCGGCGTCACGCGCGATATCGAGGCGAGCAACCTCGTGCGTCTGTGAGCCAGCGCCCGGTCACCGTCGGGGTCGTCGGGCTCGGCTACTGGGGGCCTAACCTCGCCCGCAACTTTGGCCGGCTCGCGGAGTCCGAGCTGCGCTGGATCTGCGACGCCTCCGAGGACTCGCGGGCGCGCTGGTCGCAGACGTCGTTGCGGACGGGGTCGTGGTCGGTCCGCCAGGGGATGTGGACGGCCCCGGGAACCACCAGCAGGTTTTCCGTCCCCAGGTCGTGAGCGGCCTGCACCATCTTGCCCGCCAGTTCCAGGCCGCGCGTCCGCTTCGCCGAGTCGTTGCTCGTCAGCGGGTACGGCCAGAACAGGAACGAGCAAAGCCCGCTCACCGCGATGCCGATCTTCTCGGCCATCTTGCGGATGGCCGTGAACTCCTTCGTGCCCGACTTCGGCGACAACTCGCTGTCCAGGTCGTAATTCAGTTCGATGCCGTCGAAGCCGGCGTCCTTCGCCAGCTTGAGGCACTGCTCCAGGGTCATCTTGTCCGGGTACGGGAAGGCCCAGAGGTTGATCGACTTCTTCATCGCATAGCGCTTGCGCGCGGGCTTCTTGTCGTCGGCGGGGTTGGGGCCGGCGGTCGCGCGCGGGGCGGCCAGGAAGGCGGCGCCGA
>Ga0190265_10000423_pt1 | contig 30540 bp, 27 predicted proteins | sample Popmic124T_FD_133135 | JGI IMG/M metagenome (GOLD analysis project Ga0190265, IMG submission 133135) | Populus adjacent soil microbial communities from riparian zone of Indian Creek, Utah, USA - 124 T | ecosystem: Environmental > Terrestrial > Soil > Riparian zone | place: USA: Utah | collected...
CCGCTGCAGTTCTTGCTCTCGCCGCCCCGGGAATCGCCCGGGCGGGCACCGTGACCACGTGGAACGGCCACGCGAACACCGCGCTGGCCGTGACGGCGGCTCAGGATCCCCGCGTGGTCTACCTCCATCTCGCGATGGTGCACGGCGCGGTCTACGACGCCGTGAACGCGATCGACAAGGGCCACGAGGCCTACCTCGTCTCGACCCGGATCGCCGATCCGTTCGACTCGAAGGACGCCGCCGCGGCGGCCGCTGCCTACCGCGTGCTGCTGTTCCTCCTTCCCGCCCAGGAGCCGGTCCTGACGGGGCACTACAACGCGTCGCTGGCCGGCATCCCGGACGGAACGCCGAAGGCACGTGGGATCGCGGTCGGTGAGGCCGCCGCCGCGGCGATGATCGCGTCGCGGACGGCCGACGGCCGCTTCGGCTCGTTCCGCTTCCTGGTCGGGATGGGAGCGGGCCAGTGGCAGCCCGTTCTGCCGGCGTTCGTCAACGACCTGTCGGCGTGGCTGAAGGACGCGAAGCCGTTCCTGATCAACGACCCGGCGGACTTCCGCTCGAGAGGCCCGTACGACCTCGAGAGCCGGAAGTACGCCCGCGAGTTCGAGCAGGTGAAGGAGCTCGGCTCGCTGACGAGCACGACGCGGACAGCCGACCAGACCCATGCCGCGCGGTACTGGGCGGAGAACCAGCCGCGCACCTTCACGCGTATCCTGAACACGCTGTCCGTCCAGGAGGGGCTCTCGCTGGAGGAGAACGCGCGCCTCTTCGCGATGATGTACACGGTCGCCTCGGACGCCCTCATCAGCCTGTGGGACGACAAGGCGCACTACTCGTTCTGGCGGCCGATCACGGCGATCCGTGAGGCCGGCACCGACGGCAACCCGGCCACCACTGCCGATCCGGGGTGGTCGCCGCTGATCGCGACGCCGCCGTATCCCGACCACCCGTCCGGCCTGGGCGGGGTGACGGCAGCCGTCACCGAGGTCTTCGAGGAGTTCTTCGGCACGAAGCGCGTCTCGCTCACCGACACGAACCTCGGCGGCTTCACACGGAGCTGGACGAACTACTCGCAGATGGTCGAGGAGGTCGTGGACGCCCGCGTGTGGTCGGGAGTCCACTTCCTGAATGCCGACAAGCAGGGCGCTGAGATGGGCGAGGACGTGGCGAAGTACAGCCTCAAGCGCTACTTCGAGCCCGTCCGCGGTTACGGCGACCGCGACGAGGACGATTAGCCCATCGCCTCAAACCGATGCCGCGGTGGGCGCCTTGCCCGCCGCGGTATCGGCTAGGCGCGCAGGAGCGCGGCGAGGTTCGGGCCTAGCGCCTCCAGCCGCTCGAACAGCGCCTCCGTCCGTGCCGTTCAAGGCTCCAGCGCGTCGCGTTCCGCGTACTCGCTCGGGTCGGAAGACGTCGCGGCTACGCGGCGACCTTCCCGGAGTACGCCCGCCCGCAGCGCGGGGCGGCGGCTTAGCGCAGCCGGTCTAGGCCCGACCCCGCGCCGTCCACGCCCGGGCGCTCAGCACGAACGGTGCCTCCGGGAGCCGCGCGCGACAGCGCTCGCGCAGCTGGGCCTGACGCTCCTCGTCGAGGCCCGCGGCGTAGCGGCCCGCGGGGCCGACCCCGAGCGTGAAAGGCTCCCACCAGTCCTCGAAGGTCGGATGCTCGAGGCTGACCGAGAGCAAGCCGTCCTCGACCTGGCGCAGCCCCGCCTCCACGAAGAGCGCCGCCAGATGTCCCTCGCGCGCACCGGCCAGCTGCGACTCGTCGGCGACATCCGCGTCGAGCTCGTGGGCCGCGTCCCAGAACACGCTGAGCGCGCCTTCGCCGCCTGCGTGATCCCACACGCACGCCGCCACGACGCCGCCCTCGCGGGTCACGCGGGCCATGCCGCGCAGCCCGTCAACCGGGTCGGCCATGAAATGGACGACGAGCTGTGCCAGCGAGACGTCGAAGCTGCCGTCGTCGAAGGGCAGCGCCTCGGCCCTGGCCACCCGAACGTCGACTCCGGGATACCGCTCTCGTACCGCGGCAACGAAGGCCTCCGTCGGGTCGACGGCGGCCACGGCGTCCGCGCCGACGCGGTCGACCAGCTCGGCGATGAGCGCGCCCGGCCCGCAGCCCACGTCGATGGCGCGTTGGCCGGCGGCGACCGCCGCGAAGTCGGCGAACTGCGGCGCCAGGAGCACCGCGTATCTGCCCATGAAGCGGTCGTACGCCTCGGCACTGGGGGCGAAGCTCACCGCGGGAATCTACGCGTTAGCGTTCGCCTGTGGTCGACCTCCTCCGGCGCGTGATCGAGCCAGCGATCCTGGTCCTGGCGATCGCAGCAGCGGGCTGCGCGGGCGGTGGTGACGACCCGCCGGAGCAGGCGGCTCCGGCGCGTGAGACGCCGAAGGCGGCGGGCGTGACCGGCCCGCTGTGCGATGCGCTTCCGGCAGGCGACGATCCGGGAGCGCCGGCGTTGCTCACGGACGAGCCCGCCGACGTGGCGCTCACGTGGATCCCGGTGGTCACGACGTTCGAGGCCGCCGTACGCGCCTCAGGGTTGGCCGGATACCTGCGCAGCGCCGACGGAGTCACGATCCTGGCGCCCACCGACGACGCGTTCGCCGCCGCGTTCGACCGCCAGACGCTCGACGATCTGCTGCTGTCGCGACAGCGCGAGCTCCGGACCCTTCTGGAAGCCCACATCGTCGACGGAGAGCTCTCGCTCGCCGCCCTGCGTGAGGCCGGCACCGTGACGACGATCGCCGGCGACGAGCTCAGCGTCGCGCCCGCCGGCGCCATGGCGCGGATGGGCGACGAAGCCACGACAGTGTGCGCCGACTACGACGTCGCCAACGCCCGGATCCACGTGATCGACGACGTAATTCGCTAGCAGGCGACCCGCTCGGCGGCGACCATCTCCTCCTCGGCCTGCCCGTCGAGGAGCAGCGGGATCAGCCCGCGCTGCGGCTGGTCCATCGGCACCCAGTAGTCGTTACGCCCCTTGCGGTGGGCGACTGTCAGGCCGTGGGCGGCCAGCCGCTCGCCCACTGGCCTGCCGTCTGGCTGTGGGCCTGTGTACTGCTCGTCGCTGAGCACGTAGCCGCACGGCGGGGGATCGAGGATCTGCTCCGGCGTGGGCTCCTCGTTCGGCGGCGGGCTCTCGCCCGGATGCGGTGCCGCGAACGCCGGGATGGGATACGAGCCGCGGAACACGATCCGTCCGGTGTTCGACGTCTGGAAGACGACCGACTCCTCGATCGCCTGCGCGATCTCCGTCTGGTTCGCTAGCTGGTAGTCGAGGAACTGCTGGTAGGTGTACAGGGCCGAGTAGGTCTTGCGCCGGCGGTTGTTCGGCGCGCTCCCCTCGTTCGGCCGCGTCGTCCCGCCCGAGCTGCGCGCCTCCAGCAGCGAGCCGACCACGCTCTTCAGGCCGAGCAGGTTGCGCAGGATCGTCTCCTGGCTGAGGCCGACCGCGCCGCCGCCCTGGCAGCCGTAGGGGCAGTACCACCAGCCGTCGGCGGAGCCCTGCTCGTAGAAGAAGTCCTCGATCATGCTCTTCGACTGGTCGAAGATCGACTGCGCGACGTTCAGGTGCCGCGGCGGCAGCACGGGCAGGTCGCCGGCCGAGTTGTTCCCGAACTCATGACCGTCGAAGGCCGCCTCCGGCTTGTAGTCGCGCAGCATCTCGATGAACCCAAACGTCTCGGGTTGGCGGATCAGCGAGTAGTCGCGATTGAGATCCTGGCCGGTGGAGTTGCCGCGCGTGTTCGCGGCCCGGCCGTCGCCGTTGATCGTCGGGACGATCAGCACGGTCGTGCTCGAAAGGATGGCGAGCGTACGCGGGTCCTCGGCGAACGCGAGCTCGCGGGCCATGATCAGGCACGCCTCGCGGGACGACGGCTCGTTGCCGTGCACGTTGCAGTTGATCACCGCCGCCGTCGAGCCCGCGACCGCCCTGACGTTCCTCGGCGGGGTCGGGTACCCGATGATGAACATGTTGATCGGCCGGTCGAGGATGGTGCGTCCGATCTCCACGACCCGCACGCGGTCGCTGGCAGCGTCGAGCGCGGCGGTGTACGCGTACTCGTTCACGTCGCTCGTGAACTGCGCCGCCAGGGTCGACTCCCACTGCGTGCGCAGGCTCTCCCCGGGAACGGACAGGTCGCCGAACGGCGGCTGCGTCGTGCCGAACACCGGAGCCGAGAACGGGTGGATCGTCACACCGGTGCGCGCGCGGACGCGCCACTGGAAGCGGTCGCCGGGGTTGAACCCGGCATCCGCGAAGACAGGGGAGCCGGGCGTGACCGTGCGGTTCGGCCGCCACACGCCAACGATCACCGCCGGCCCGGTCGGCACGTCGTTCGCCGCCACGGGAGTCCGCTCGATCTGGTAGTCGGTCGCGACGGCCACCGCGTCCCAACTGAGCGACGCGAAGCCGTCCGCCTGCTCGACCGCCAAACCGGTGACTGTCTGGGCGAACGCCGTCCCAGCCGGTACCAGAAAAGCCGCCAGCCCCAGAGCCAGCCCGACCACGAACCGCCGTCTTCCGTTCACGGTGCCTCCCCCCGCTGCGATGTAAAGGTGCGGCATCGTAACGCCTCACCCGCGAGGTCGAGGCAGTAGCTCAGTCGCAGTGGCCTGGCGCGCTCCCCACCGGCTCGTAGCAGAGTGCGTCCCCCTGGTTCGAGTTGCCTTCGAGCAACCCGATGCGGGCGACCTCCTTCTCGAACGGCCCGTCGTACCTGAGCACGTAGAGGCCGTTGCGCAGGTCGATGACGTAGATCAGACCGTCCTGGATGATCGCGTAGCTCCACATGACGACTTTCTCGTGCCGGCCCGTGTCGGGGTCGGAGGAGAGACGCGGATCCTCGAGCATCACCTCCGGCAGCGGCTCGGGGAAGAACTCGGCCAGCTGCGACGGTCTGTGCGCCTGCTGGATACTGACGGCCTGGAAGCCGCCCGAGTGCCAGGTGCTGAACGCGATATGCGGCGTGAGGGTCGGGTTGTGCGCCGAGTACGACGTGCGTGGGCGCGGCGGATTCCAGCCAGCACACTCAGAAGGCTGATTCTCCTGCGCGCGGTACTCGCCCCTGACACTCGGCGCAGAGGGATCGGAGATGTCGACCATGCGCGCCCAGCCCCACGGGCACCCGTGGCCGGACCCGGTCGCCGAGCCGTACACCTCGTCGGAGACCCAGACCCACTCGCGATCCCAGAGCTTGACCGCGCTGTGCGCCCCGGGTCCCGGCCACGTCGGGCGCGCCTGGTTGAGCGTGATCGGACGCGGCTCCGGAGTGGGAGCGCCTGCTGCGAAGTCCGATACGTCGACGACCGCAAACCCGCCGGTGAGCAGCGCGAAGTAGGCCCTGCTGCCGTCGTTGCTGACGGTGAGCGAGTGCAGGCCGCCGGCCGGCTTCTGAACGGGTGCAGGCGCAGGCGGGAACCGTGTGTAGCCTTGGAGCCCGCTGAAGAGGGTGACCGGCGGCTCTCCGTTCCGCACGGGCGAGATGTCCCAGACCGAGAAGGGACAGCTAGGCGAGCCGCCCCTGATCGCACACGTCGAGGTCGCGTTGCCCGCGAAGATCAGCGCCCGCTCGGGGTTCCCTGGATCCTCCCAGAGGAAGATTTCGTGGGTGTCGACGTCGAACTGGTTGAGCAGCTGCGGCTCGGTCGCGTTCGCGCCCGAGATGTCGTAGAAGCGCATGTTGCTGATCGATGACTGGGTGCAGTGGTGCAGCGTCGGCCCGACGCCGCAGTTCGTGTTGAGGACGATCAGGATGTCCTGCGACCTCCAGACCCTGAGCTCCCGCGAGGACTCGCCCGGCTTCGCGTCGAACGGCGGACCGAGCAGCGTCGGGTCGGAAGGATCGGAGATGTCCACGATCATCACGCCGCCGTGAGGCATGTCCACATGCCCGCCGTCGGTGCGGCTGCCGATGTAGGCGTAGTCCCCCTGGATCGCCAAGGCAGCGTTCATGCCGCGGGCCAGCAACGGCTCATGCCCGACCTGCACGAACGAGCCGCTCGTCTCCCGGCTCGAAGCCTCAGTTGTCATCGTCGTTGCCGTCAGGACCAGCGCTCCTGCCGCGATGGCAACCAGCGCCACGAGTCGCAATGAGCTTCCCATCTCGCCTCCCCGAGTCGCGCGCGACGGAGAGACCCAAGGCTCGCCCGGCGAGCCCTCCGGCCGCGCTACCTCCAACCTTCAGGCGTCACCGGAAGCCCCCAGCGTCAAACCGGCGCGCGTGTGCAGGCGCTGCGTGGATGGGCCGTGTAGGAGTCGAACCTACGACCTTGGGATTAAGAGTCCCCTGCTCTACCAGCTGAGCTAACGGCCCGGGCGGCTGAGTAGTGTAGCCGCGGTGAAGGTGCTGTCGGTCGTCGGGAACCGCCCGCAATTCATCAAGGCGGCGCCCCTCTCGATGGCCCTCCGCGAGGTCGGGATCGAGGAGGTCTCGCTGCACACGGGGCAGCACTACGACGCCGTGATGTCGGCGATCTTCTACGACGAGCTCGGGCTCGCAGAGCCTGCGTACTCGCTCGACCTGCGCAGCTCCGACCCGGAGCTCATGCGCCCGGCCATCACCGCCGCCGTGGCCGTCGAGCGCCCCGACTGGACGCTCGTCTTCGGCGATACGAACTCGACCGCCGCAGGGGCGCGCGCGAGCGTGGAGGCGGCGGTGCCGGTCGCGCACGTCGAGGCCGGGCTCCGGAGCGGCGACCTGACGATGCCCGAGGAGCGGAACCGGATCGAGGTCGATCGCGTGTCGGCGCTCCTGCTCTGCCCGGACGAGCGCTCGCGCGGCATCCTCGCCGCGGAGGGCGTCCCCGGGCGCGCGGAGGTGGTGGGCGACGTCATGGCCGACGCGGCCCGGATCTTCGCCCCGCTCGCCCGCGACCGGATCGAGCTCCCGCACCCGCCGCGCACGTACGTCGTCGCGACGATCCACCGCGAGGCGAACGTCTCGCAGCCGAGACTGGGCCACATCGTGGCCGGCCTGAACCGCCTCGCGGAGCCCGTCGTCTTCCCCGTGCATCCCCGGACGCGGGAGGCGCTGCGGCGCGAAGGGCTCCACCTGGGCGCGCACGTCGCGCTCGTGGAGCCGCTCGGCTACCTCGAGTTGGCGGCGATCGCCTCGCAGGCGCGCGTCATTGTCACCGACTCGGGCGGCCTGCAGAAGGAGGCGTACTGGTACGGCGTCCCGTGCGTCACCGCGCGCCCGTCGACCGAGTGGGTGGACACGGTCGAGGTGGGCGCGAACGTCCTCGTGGACGCCGATCCGGACGCGCTCGCCCGAGCCGTGGCGGAGGCGCGGCTGCCGGACGAGCGGCCGGTGCTGTACGGCGACGGCCACGCCTCGGAACGGGTGGCGGCGGTGCTCGCCGGTACGATCTCCGCCCGTGACTGACGTGGCCATCGTCGGCGCCGGCTACGTCGGCGTCCCGCTCGCGCAGGTCTTCGCGGAAGCAGGTCGCTCGGTGCTCCTCGTCGATCGCGACGCGGAGCGCGTCGCGCAGCTGAACCGCGGCGAGAGCTACATCGAGGACGTCCCCTCGGCGACGCTGAAGCAGCTCGTCGACGAGCACGGCCTGCGCGCCACCACCGACTACGATGAGCTGCGCGACTGCGATGCCATCCTGATCGCGCTCCCGACGCCACTGTCGAAGCAGCGGGAGCCCGATCTCTCGATCGTGAACGGCGCGGTCGAGGAGATCGCCAAGCGGCTGCGGCCCGGCCACCTCGTCGTGCTCGAGTCGACGACCTACCCCGGCACGACCCGCGAGGAGGTGCTGCCGCGCCTCGAGGCGAGCGGCCTCCGCGCCGGCGAGGACTTCCACTTGGCGTTCTCGCCCGAGCGCGTCGACCCGGGCCGCTCCGACTGGACGACGAAGAATGTGCCGAAGGTGGTCGGCGGCATCACAGCCGCCTGCACCGACCGCGCCGCCGCCCTCTACACGGGCGCCGTCGACACCGTCCACCGGGTCACGTCGCCCGAAGCCGCGGAGCTGACGAAGCTGCTGGAGAACATCTTCCGCTCGGTCAACATCGCCCTCGTCAACGAGCTCGCGCAGCTCTGCGACCGGCTCGGCATCGACGTCTGGGAGGTGGTCGACGCGGCCGCCACCAAGCCGTTCGGCTTCATGAGCTTCAAGCCCGGCCCCGGCCTCGGCGGCCACTGCATCCCGATCGACCCCTTCTACCTCACCTGGAAGGCGCGCGAGTACGGCTTCTACACCGAGTTCATCGAGCTCGCGGGAAAGATCAACGAGAACATGCCCTACTACTGCCGCTCGCTCATCTCGCAGGCGCTGAACCACGGCGCCGAGCGCTCGCTCAAGGGCTCCAACGTGCTGATCCTCGGCGTCGCCTACAAGCCCGAGATCGGCGACACGCGCGAGTCGCCTGCGCTGAAGCTGATCGAGCTGCTCCAGAAGGCCGGTGCGAACGTCGCGTATCACGACCCGCACGTGCCGGCGGTGCCCGAGCTCGGGCTCCGCTCCGCCCCGCTCGAGCCCGAGTCGTACGACTGCGTCGCGATCGTCACCGACCACGGCGGCATCGACTACGAGGCGCTCGTCGACAACGGCGCCGTCATCGTCGACTTCCGCAATGCGACGCGCGACAAGGGACGGACGAGCGAGAAGGTCTGGAAGCTCTAGCCGTGGCGCGCGTTGGTCAGGTGGGGCTCGGCTACTGGGGCACGAACCTGGCCCGCAACTTCGACGAGCTGGCCGAGCTCACGTGGCTCTGCGACGCCTCACCGGAGGCGCTCGAGCAGTTCGGACGGCGGTACCCCGGCGCCAAGGCGACGGGCGACTTCGACGAGCTGCTCGGCGACGACACGCTCGACGCCGTCGTGATCGCGACGCCCGTGCCGACGCACTACGAGCTCGCGAAGCGCGCGCTCGAGGCGGGCAAGCACGTCTTCGTCGAGAAGCCGCCCGCGATGCAGGCGGCGGAGATGGAGGAGCTCGTGCGGCTCGCCGAGGCGGGCGGCCGGGTGCTCATGCCGGGCCATCTGCTGCTCTACCACCCCGGCGTGCGCAAGCTGAAGGAGCTCGTCGACTCCGGGGAGCTCGGCGACGTGCTCTGCGTGTACGGCAACAGGCAGAACCTCGGCAAGATCCGCAAGGACGAGAACGCGCTCTGGTCGCTCGGCGTCCACGACCTCTCGGTCATCCTCTTCCTCGTCGGCGAGGAACCCTCGCAGGCGGTCGCGCACGGCAACGCGTTCCTCACGCAGGGCGTGGAGGACGTCGTCTTCTGCTACCTCCGCTTCCCCTCGGGGAAGATCGCCCACATGCACCTGTCGTGGCTCGATCCGCACAAGATGCGCAAGCTCACCGTCGTCGGGCGCGAGAAGATGGCCGTGTTCGACGACATGGAGCTCGAGCGCAAGGTGACGATCTACGAGAAGGCGCCGTGGGAGCCGGCAGGCATCTACGGCGAGTGGCGCACGCGCACCGGCGACATCTTCAGCCCGAAGATCCCGAACGACGAGCCGCTGCGGCTGGAGTGCGAGCACTTCCTCTCGCTCGTCGTGAACGGCCCGAACGGGCACGCCGAGGCGCGCGACGGGCTGACCGTTGTGCGTGCGCTCGAGCGGCTGACGGAGTCTCTGCGGGGTGGCTGAGATCCATCCCACCGCCACGGTGTACGAGGGCACCGTGCTGGGCGAAGGCGTGAAGGTGCTGGAGGGCGCCGTGGTGGGGAAGCAGCCGACGCTCTCGCCCCGCTCGACGGCCCGGCGCGAGCCGCTGGCACCGGCCGCTCTCGGCGACGGCACCGTCGTCTCGACCGGGGCGATCGTCTTCGCGGGCACGCAGATCGGCGCGCGCGTCATCCTCGGCGACCAGTCCTGCGTGCGCGAGCGCGTCGCCATCGGCGACGACGTCGTCGTCGGCCGGGGCTCGCTCGTCGAGAACGACACGACCATCGGAGCGCGCACGAAGATCCAGGCCGACGCCTACGTGACGGCATATTCGACCGTCGAGGAGGACGTCTTCATCGCCCCGTGCGTCGTGACGACGAACGACGACTTCATGGGCCGGACGGAGAAGCGGCACGAGCTCGTGCGCGGCCCGACGATCCGCCGCGGCGCCCGCATCGGCGGCGGTGCGATCCTCTGCCCCGGCGTCGAGGTCGGCGAGGAGGCCTTCGTCGGCGCCGGCGCGGTCGTGACGAAGGACGTCGAGCCGCGCGCCCTCGTCGTCGGCAACCCCGCGCGCAAGCTCCGCGACGTGCCCGACGAGGAGCTGCTCGAGCGCCAGTAGCCGGCCGGCCTCAGTCGGTGTGCCAGACGACGAAGCGCTGGAGCACGCGGAGCTGTACGAGCTGCCGCTCACAGCCGCCGAGCTCCACCACGGTGCGCACGCGCCGGCCGAGCCGGTAGCCGACGATGGTCGCCCGCCGCGGCGCGACGATGTAGTTGCAATCGGCGATGCGCCGCGAGAGGCGCGGCTCGTAGAGCCGCCGGCCGACGAGGCCGACGGCGGCACACGCGTCCGTAGGCTTCAGCCGCCAACGCGGCAGCCCCCGGACGCCGGCCGGGCCACAGGTCAACGTGTACGTGTGCGGCGAGAGACCGCCCTCGAACGTGGTCGAGATCGTGAGCTTCGTCGCCGGAGAGCCCGCGAGGGCGGGGACGGCCGCCACGGCCGCGAGGAGGGCGCACAGCACGAGGCGCACGGCTAGGCCTTCACGATCGTGAGCCGGTAGCGGCCGGCGCCGCGCGAGCCGAGCTTGACCTGAACGAAGTGCCACCCCGTCCTCTTTGCCCGGTACTGGAGATGCTCACGCGCGCCGGGCCGCGCCGATTGCCGCGCGACGAAGCTGAAGGCGGAGAGATCGTCGACGTGGCGCGTGCCTGGCCGCCAGAGGATGAGGTTCGTGTCGGTGCCGGCGACGCCGTGGATGCTGACGTAGACGGGCTGGCCGCGCACGAGGCGGATCGCGTAGACGTCGTTCTGGTCGTCCCAGAAGTCGAGCGTCGCCTGGATCCGCTTGACGCTGCCGCCGAGGCGCACGGCGCGGCCGGCGGCGTCGTCGTTCGGCTCGTACACGTCGCGCGGCGGCAGCTGACCGCCGAGGGCGCGGACGGCGGCGGTCACGTCCAGCCGGCCCCAGCCGGTGAGCGCGTCTCGCTGAAGCGGGCAGGCGCGGCAGCCCGTTCCGGCATTGGCGTCGATCGCGGTGCGGGTCAAGAGCGTCGTCACCTGCTCGGCGTGCAGCCGCGGGCGCAGCGCGCGTAGGACGGCCGCCGAGGCGCTTACCTGGGCGGCGGCGAACGACGTTCCCTCGCCTCTCCGATAGTCCTCCGGCCCGCACAGCGAGTACCCCTGCTCGACGCACTCGCGATCGGAGCCGGTCAGCACGCGCGGGAACGTCGACACGAGCGCCGCCCCGGGCGCGGCGATGTCGTTGTAGATGCGGTCGCGGTTCGAGAAGCTGGGCGACGAGCCGTCTCGCGCGAGCGCGCTGACGCCGAGGACGTGCGGCAACGCGGCGGGATAGCTCGCGTACGGCCAGGGCTGGCGCGGCGCGACGTCCGAGTTGCCGACCGCGGCGACGACGACGACGTCGTGCTTCGTCGCGTACTCGATGGCTGCGGCCTCGACCGCCGAGAACGAGTCCCGCTCGACCACGCGCGGGTCGCGCATGCCGCCGAAGCTCATGTTGATCACGCTGGCGCCGTTCCGGACCGCCCACCGGATCGCCCTGGCCTCCGCCTGGACGTCGATCATGCCGTCGTCGTCCACGACCTTCGCCACGAGCAGGTCGGCCGAGAGGCCGAGGCCCGCGATGCCGGTGGTGTTGTTCGTCTCCGCAGCGATGAGGCCGGCGACGAAGGTGCCGTGCCCCTGCGTGTCCTCGAGCGCGGAGCCACCGACGAAGCTCTTGTGGGCGACGATCCGGTCCTTCAGATCGGGATGGCCGCCGTCGACGCCGGAGTCGATCACGGCCACGCGCACGCGCGGCAGGTCCGGCGGCACCTCCCAGGCGTCGAACGCCCGGCTCGCGGTGAGGTGCCACTGCTTCGCGAAGAGCGGATCGTCGGGAACGAACGCGGCCGCCGCGGACGGGAGCGCGAGCCCCGCCAGGAGCGCCGAGAGCACGACGCGCGCGCTCACGGGACTCGAATCGCCGCGCTGAGGCCCTGCGCGTAGCCTGCCGCGGGCGCGACCCGGACGCGGTACGAACCTGTGGTCAGCTCGAGCTCGGCGCGGTACGCGCCGGTCTCGTCGGCGACAGCGTCCGCGGCCGCCACCCACCGCTCCCCCTCCAAGCGCTGCACCTGCACGAGCTTCGCCGTGGCGGCCGGGACGATCCGGCCGGCAAGCGCGCCGAGCTCGCGGCGTACGCCCACCCGCGGCGCAACGGGCACCTTCAGCACCGGCCCGCCCAGCTTGCCCGACGACAACCGCAGCGTCGTCGGCGCGGTCAGCTTGAGCTTCGCGCTGAACGCTCCGCCGGCCGGCCGCGAGACGACGGGCTGCCAGGTCGACCCCACGCGCTGCGCGAGCACGGCGTCGCGGGCGCCGCGCGCCGCCGCCGTGACCGTGACGGTGGCGCCGTGGACGACCGGCCCGCCCGGCCGCGTCAGCGAGAGGGTCGCGAACGACGTGATCCATGTCGACCGCAGCCCGAGGCCGCTACGGAACGAGCCCGCACCGATCGGGTGCTCACCCACGCGCGTCGTAACGACGGCGGAGCGCACGCGGCCGCTCGGCGACTTCACGAGGCGCAGTCCCAGCACCGGCGAGCGGAGCGCGAGGCCGTTGCGCGCAGTGGTGTCGGCCACGCCGACCGGGCCCCAGACGTGCACCGGCGAGAGCGAGCTCCAGGGATCGTCCACGGAGACGAGGTAGGGAACGTCGGCGCCGAACGCCTCGGCCGCCGAGACCGTGCGCCCGCCGGACGTGGAGTGGAAGAGCGCATCCACGACCTTGCCGCCGTGGAGCATCACCTGGCCTGCGGTGGCGGTGATCGCCGCGGTCGCCCGTGCGTCCTCGCCGCGGCTGCCGCCGTAGACCTGGCTGCGCACGTCGGAGTAGAGATCGTACGGCTTGCCCGTGAGCCGGTGTGCGAGCGCGTACGAGCGGGCTGCGACGGCCTGCGCCTTGAGCGCCTCCGCCGGCCAGGCCGCGGGCATCTCGCGCGGGACGACGCCGGCCAGGTACTGCTCGAGCGGGACGTCGTTGACGGCGTCGAGCTTCTTCCCGGTGACGGAGACCACGATCTGGCCGCGGTACGGCTTGCCGACCTCGAGCGGCCCCACTTCGAGCGGAGCAGCGCCCGGCACGAAGACAATCGGGCCCGCGAGCTCCTGCGGGATCGAGTCGACGACCACCTGCAGCTTGGGGCCGAGCTTGACGGGCCCGGCGGGCAGCTCGTGCATCGCCCCGAACACGTCGCGGACGCGGAACGGCGCGGCCGACGAGACTGTGACGGTGGCCTTCGCCTCGGCCACGAGCACGCGGACACGCCCGACCGGCGCGGTGCCGAGCTCGACGCCCGAGTAGTAGTGGCGCAGGATCTGGTCGTAGGTCGCGCCGTCGTTCGCCAGCCCGAGCGCCCCGTACTGGCTCATCCCGACACCGTGCCCCCAGCCCTTGCCGCTGAAGAGGAACGTCGTCGCCGTGACGGGCGGCAACGGCGCCGGCGCTGTCGCCTCCGACCGCGGCGAGGCCGTCCCGGCGAGGACGAGCACGACTGCGGTGAGGACGAGAAGAGGACGCCACATGGCCGGAACCTCGGGCTGAGGCTAGCCGATCGCCAGGCCCGCACCCTGGCTTCTTTACCGAACCTTGACGGCCGCGGGGGGCGCCGTGCGTTTTCATGGCGGGCGCCGCGGGCAACCCCGCTCAGTGGCCGACTCCGGCGTCCTGCCCGAACGCTACCGCGGCCCCGAGCGGGTGGCGCGCGGAGGCATGGGCGAGGTCTACCGCGCCGAGGACTCCGCGCTCGACCGGCTCGTCGCGGTCAAGGTGCTCTCCGAGCGCTACGCCGACGACGACGCGATCCGCCGCCGCTTCACCCACGAGGCGCTCGCCGCAGCCCGGCTCTCGAACGTGCCCGCCGCCGTCACGATCTTCGACGTCGGCGAGCACGAGGGGCGTCCGTACATCGTCATGGAGTACCTCCCTGGAGGTTCGCTCGCCGACCGCGTCACAGCGCAGGGTGCGCAGCCGCCGGGGCGCGTCCTCGCCTGGCTGGGGCAGACCGCCGAGGCGCTGGACGCCGCGCACGAGCGCGGCATCGTCCACCGGGACGTGAAGCCGGCCAACCTGCTCCTCGACTCCGAGGGATCGGTGAAAGTCGCGGACTTCGGAGTCGCCAGCGCGGCGGGACTCGACTCGTTCACCGCGACCGGCACGGTGCTCGGCACCGCCGGCTACCTCGCGCCCGAGCAGGCGCGAGGCGAGCAGACAGGCCCCCCGAGCGACCGCTACGCGCTCGCGGTCGTGGCATGGGAGCTGCTGACGGGCTCGCGGCCGTTCGAGCGGGAGTCGGCGACCGCCGAGGCGGCTGCACACGTGAACGCACCGGTGCCGCCGGTCTCCGCCGCGAACTCCACGCTCCCGCGTGAGCTCGACGCCGTATTCGCGCGGGCGCTCGCCAAGGCTCCCGACGACCGGTTCGACTCGTGCGTGGAGTTCGTCGCCGCGCTCCGCGAGGCTCTCGACGTGGCCGCCGGCCGGACGGTCGTCAGCGCCGTCCCGTACGCGGCGGCGCCCGGTCCGGTGTCCAGTTCGGTGCCCAGATCGGCGCCGGCCCGAATCACGCGTCGCCCGGCACGAAATCCGCTCACGTATGTGCTGCCGGCGCTGCTCGCGCTCCTGCTCGTCGGCGCGGCACTCGCGATCACGCTGGCGGACGACGAGACCCCGGTGACGGAGGAGCAGACAACCGCGCAGGCGACTCAGCCGACGACGACGACCGCGCCCGAGACAACGGCGCCGCCCACCACGACCGAGCAGCCGCCCACGACGACGGCGCCCACGACGACGGCGCCGACGACTGAGCCCGCGACGACGGAGGAGGCTCCGCCGAGCGACGATCCGGTCGCGCTCAACGACGAGGGCTTCCAGCTCATGCAGGCGGGCGACTACGAGGCGGCGCTGCCGCTGCTCGAGCGAGCTGTCGCCGCCGCCCAGGGGTCGGGCACCCTCACCGAGGCCTACGCGAGCTACAACCTCGCCTTCACGCGCAAGGCGCTCGGGAGCTGCGACGGCGTGCTCGAGCTGCTCGACCGCTCAGAGCAGGTGCAGGGGCAGCGCAAGGAGATCGACCGGCTGCGCCGCGAGGCGGAGCGCGACTGCGGCGGAGACGGCGACGGCGACGACTAGGTGCGGTCGCAGCGGGCGCCGCCGCGGAGCGAGGGCTCGAGCGTGAACCGTCCGCCTCGCCGCGCCACGACCTGCGTCATGCCGTCACCCGCCGGCGCGACGCAGGCGGCACCTTCGACCCGCCAGTAGGGACTCCAGCGAACGCGCAGGCGGTAGCGGCCACCCGCCGCGACCCGCGCCACGATCCGGCCGTGCTCGAGCCGCTCGACCGCCGCCGTCGCCGGGCCCGTCAGGAGCGGCGTCGCCCCCGGCAGCCGGTAGATCGTCCAGTCCGCGCTCCGGAAGACCGCCTCCAGCCCCGAGCGGCCCGAGCGCAGCAGCTCCGCCTCGCGGTCGGCGCCCAGCGGGCCGAGGCGCGCGTGGGCGAGTAGCACGTGCCTCACGCCCATCCTACGCAGCCAGCTGCGGTACGCCCCCGGCTCCAGCGGGTCGCGGTAGAGCTCGACGTTCTGCGCGAGGTCGAGCTGGCGGTACCAGCCGCGCGCCACCGGCACGCCGGCGCGGGGCAGGTGGTAGGCCTCCCAGTGCCCGAACGTCGGCACGACCTCGACGCGGAAGCGCACGCCGTCGTGCTCCCGTACGAACGCGGCGGCGGGCTGCCAGAACGCGGCGTCCGACGTCTTGACGTCGTCGATCCGCTTGGGGAGCGCGGACACGTCCGGCCCGAGGTTGAAGAGGAGCGCACCGCCGAGCGCCGCGACGGCGAGCGCGCGGGGGCGGAAGCGCGCGAGCACGGCCGCGAGCAGCACGAGCGGCAGGACGACGGCGCGCAGCCGCGTCAGGTTGTCGCCGAACGGCGACGCGACGAGGAAGGCACCGACGTTCACGACCGCCCACATGGCGAAGAAGCCGGCGAGCAGCCGGCCGTGCGGCGCACGCGCGGCGAGCGCCGCGCCGAGCCCGGCGACGCCGAGGACGGCCACGAGCGAGACGCGGCTGTAGGGGTAGCGCCCCTCGCTCGGGAAGAGCATCAGGAGCAGAGTCGACGCGGCCGCGAGCGCAACGACCGCGGCGGCGACGACGATCGTCCGCCGCTCGACGCGCCGGCTCGAGACGGCTGCCGCCGCGAACGCGACACAGAGGAAGGCGAACGCGAGCGGGCTGAATCCCAGCGTCAGCGCGGTGCACGCGACGGCCGGCCAGGTGCGGCGCGTCTGCAGGAGCCGCAGCGCGCCGAGGGCCGCCGCGAGCCCGAGGGCGTAGCTGTAGGTGCCCGTGAAGAGCGGGCCTGCGGCCAGGATGCCGAACACGCGTGCCGGCCACCGCGCGGCCTCTGCCCACTCGTGCGTCGCCAGCGACGCGAAGAGCGCCGCCGAGACGACTGCCGCGGCGACGACGAGCGGCACGTTCCCGAGCAGCGACGAGGGCAGGTAGTAGAGGAAGCTGTACGACACGAGCGGGTAGTGGCCCGCGAACCAGAGGTTGTCCCAGACGGCGACGCCGTCGCGGAGGAGCTCCGTGCGGTACAAGTGCGCCGCGGCGTCGCCGCCCGGCGGCGCGAGCGCGGCCACGAGCAGCGCCGACACCGCGGCGAGGGCGGCGGCGAGCTGCGTCTCGCTCCACACGAACAGCGAGGAACGGATCGAGGCGGCGCGCTCCATCGGCGCCGAAGCCTACGCTCTACGCCGGTGCGGCTCGTCGTCGTGTTCGCGTTGCTGGCCGCCGTCGTTCCGCCGGCGGGCGCAGCGACGCGGAGCACGGAGCCTCCGCTCCCGGTCGTGGTGGTCGAGGGGCTCGAGCTCGCGGACCTCGAGCGGCTCGAAGCGCGCGGCGCAGTCGGCCTGCTCGTCCCGGGCGCCGGGCCGGAGACGAGCGAGAGCCTCGCGCGGGCGGCGGTCGAGCACGCGGAAGCGCGGAACTCGCTGCACGGGGGGCTCCCCGAGGGAGCCGTCCGGATCCGCGTCGAAGAGGCGTCGGCAATCCCGGACGGGCCGGTGATCGTCCTGGGCTTGCCGCGCGGCGGCCTGCAGGCGAACGACCGGCGCTACCCGATCGCGGTGCTCGCTCCCGGCTACCGCGGCCTGCTGACGTCAGCGTCGACGCGAATCGCCGGCCTCGTCTCCGCGGTCGACGTCGCGCCGACGGCGCTCGCGGAGGACGCTGCGCTGAGCTCGACGCGGGCGGCCGATCCGGTCGCCGAGCTGCGCGAGCTCGACGCGCGCATCCGCGACAACGGCAAGGCGCGGCAGCCGGCCAGCCTCGCGGCGGCCGTCGCAGTCGGGCTCCTCGGAATCCTCGGGCTCCTCGGGGTCCTCGGCGCCCGCGCCGCGGTCGTGGGCATCGCCGCCGCCCTCCTCTGCAACCTGCTCCTCGGGGCGACCGGGATCTCGGAGCCGCTCGTCACCGTCCCGCTCGTGGCCGGCAGCGTCCTGCTCGGCGCGGTCGCTGGACGCCTCTCGCGGCTCGCCGCCGGCGTGTTGCTGGCGGCGACGGTCACGGCGTACCTTGTCACCATGGGCCTCGACGACCGCTGGGTGGCGCTGTCGCCGCTCGGCCCGAGTCAGAACGCGCGCTTCTACGGTCTCTCGAACCTGCTCGAGACAATGCTGCTCGCTCCTGCGCTCGTGGCGGCCGCCGTGCTCGGCCGACGCTTTGGCCCCCTCGCGTTCGCGGGCGTGGCCCTCGGCTCGCTCGTCGCCGTCGCCGGCAGCCGCTTCGGCGCCGACGGCGGCGGCGCAATCGTGCTCGCCGCCGGCTTCGCCGTGCTCGCTGCGCTGCTCGTCGGCGGCGGCCGAAAAGCGGTCGCGCTCGCCGCTGCTGGAGCGGCCGCCGTGGTGGTGGTGCTCGCGCTCGACGCCGCTCTCGGCCCGGCCACGCACGTCGGCGAGACCGTCAGCGGCGGCCCGGGCGAGCTCGCCGAGGACCTCGCCGACCGGGTGTCGCTCTCCTGGCGGCGGACGACGGCGAGACTCCAGGACACACTCGTCGTCGTCCTCGGCGTCGCGCTCCTCGCCTTCGTCGGCGCGCGCCTACGCCGGCTGCCGCGCGAGCGCGCGGGGCTGCCGCTTGCATTCGTCGCCGCGATCGCGGTCTCACTTGTCGTGAACGACTCGCCCGTCGACGTGACGATCTGGGGTCTCGCGGGACTGCTCGCCGTGCAGACGCTCAGCTCGCAGCCAGGCGGGCCGCGTACTGCTTCTCGTAGTACTCCCGGTACTCGCCGCCCTTGATCGGCTCCCACCACGTGCGGTTGTCGCGGTACCACGCAACCGTGTCGCGCAGCCCCTCCGAAAGCTCGACTTGCGGTGCCCAGCCGAGCCCCCGCAGCTTGGTGTCGTCGAGTGCGTAACGGCGGTCGTGACCCGCGCGGTCGTCGACATGGCGCACGAGGTCGCGAGTCGCGCCCGTCAGCTCGAGGAACCGCTCGACCAGCTCGAGGTTCTCGCGCTCGGCGCCGCCGATGTTGTACGCCTCGCCGGGTGCGCCCTCGTGGAGAACGAGCTCGATCGCCGCGCAGTGGTCTTCCACGTGCAGCCATTCGCGGCGCTGCCGCCCGTCACCGTAGACCGGTACGGGCTCGCCGTCGAGCAGGTTCGTCACGAAGAGCGGCAGGAGCTTCTCGGGGTACTGGTTCGGGCCGTACGTGTTCGCACCGTGCGTGCGGGTCGCATTCGCGCCGTACGTGCGGACGTAGGCGGGCACGAGCAGGTCCCCGCCCGCCTTCGCCGCGCTGTAGGGACTCGACGGCCGCAGCTCGTCGCCCTCGCGGCGCGGGGGCTCGTCGAGCGCCACGTCGCCGTACACCTCGTCCGTCGATACGTGCACCAGCCGTTTGCCCGTCTCCCGCGCCCACTCCAGGAGCACGTGCGCCCCGAAGACGTTCGTGCGCAGGACGGCGTCCGGTTCGAGGATCGAGCGGTCGACATGCGTCTCCGCCGCGAAGTTGACGACCGCGTCCACGCCCTCGGCGGCGCGCGCGACGGCGTCGCGGTCGGCGATGTCGCCTTGGACGAACTCGTGCTCGACGTCCTCGAGGTTCGCGCGGTTGCCGCTGTACGTCAGCTTGTCGAGGACGACGACGCCGTGTCCGGCCCGCGCAAGACGGCGCGCGAAGTGCGAGCCGATGAAGCCGGCTCCGCCGGTGACGAGAACGCGCATCGCCGGCAAGCCTAGCCGCGGGCGGGAGCGCGAGCCCTAGACGTGGCGGCGCAGGTACAGGCCCGCGCCGAAAAGAACGCCGACGACGACGAGCACCACGAGCGCGAACGCCCAGAACGCGACCTCGAGCGCGGCGCCGAGCCCGAAGATGACGGCCACCAGCGCGAGGATGAGCAGAAACGTGAGCATACGCAGCCCCTTTACCCGCGAGCGGCCCGGTTCAAGCCACGTGGTTCGAGCCGAGGCGGCGCAGGCACTCCTCGAGTCCTTCGCGCCAGTGCGGCAGCCGCGGCGCCCCGTCCTTCTCCGAGCGCAGCACCGAGTACGCAGGTCGCGGCGCCGGCCTCGCAAGCTCCCCGGTCGAGATGCGGCGTACCCGGCACGAAAGGCCGGCCGCCTCGAAGATCGCCTCGGCGAATTCGGCCCACGTGCAGTCGCCGTCGGCGGCGACGTGCCAGACGCCGTAGGGGAGCTCGAGCAGCTCACGGGTGGCGGCGGCGAGATGGCCGACGTAGGTCGGCGAGCCGCGCTGGTCGTCCACGACCGCCACCTCGTCGCGGCTCGCGCCGAGGCTGAGCATCGTCCGCACGAAGTTGTGGCCAGTCGGCCCGAAAAGCCACGAGCTCCGCGCCACCCAGGCCTGCTCGCCCGCCGCGGCTTCGGCGTGCAGCTTCGTACGGCCGTAGGCGGAAAGGGGGCTCGGGCCGTCCGACTCGACGTAGGGCGAGCCCTTCCTGCCGTCGAAGACGTAGTCGGAGGAGTAGACGACGAGCGGTGCGCCGAGCGCGGCCGCGTTCGCCGTGCCGCCCAGGTTCACCGCCGCGGCGCCCTGCGGATCGGCCTCCGCGCCGTCGACGTCGGTCCACGCCGCCGCGTGCAGGACGACGTCCGGCTCGAGCCCGGGCGGCGGCAGGAGCGACACGTCCCACTCGCCATGCGAGAGCGCGACGACCTCGTCCGACGCGAACTCCTCCGCGAGCGCGCGGCCGAGCTGCCCGCCGGCGCCGGTGATCAGGATCCGTCGCGACACGACTCGAGGTCGCGTGCCGACAGGATCGGCGATGCCGTGCTCCAGAGGTGCTTGACCCTGGGATCTGCCCAGCAGACGCCGTGCTCGTCGGGATCGGCGGCGTCGTACTCCTCGGTGACGTGGTAGCAGAAGAGGACGTCCGTGAGCGCCTCGAAGCCGTGGGCGCAGCCGCCGGGGACATAGATCGCGACCGGGTTCTCGTCCCCGATGTCCTCGCTGAACGTCTCGCCTGACTCTAGGTCGAGCACGACGACGCGCGCCGTCCCCTGGAGGCACACGAAGAGGTCGTCCTGGCCGCGCTCGTGGTAGTGGAGGCCGCGGATGACGCCGCGGTGCGAGTACGAGAGGTTCGTCTGGCGCGTGGGCTTGGGGAGGGCGCTCTCGCGGCGGAGCTCGTAGAACCAGCCGCGGTCGTCCTCGAACCGCTGCAGCGGGAGACGTTGCAGCCCTTCAATCACCGAACCTTGTTCACCCCGGTCCTCGCGATCAGCGCGCCGATCTCCGGCAGCGACTCCTGCGTCCCCGCGTCCTCCCACCAGCCCGTCACCCGGTGGCACGCGAGCGCGCCGCGCTCGGCGTAATGCCGGTTCACGTCGGTGATCTCGAGCTCCCCGCGCGACGACGGGCGCAGGCCGCGGATGAGCTCGAAGACGTCGGGCGAGTAGCCGTAGAGGCCGACCACGGCGTCGCGCGACGGCGGCGAGTCGTACCGCGTGTCGACGACGCCCGCCTTCTCGACGACGTCCGTCACCCTGCCGTCGTCGCCGTAGACGACGACACCGAAGCGCTCCGGGTCGGGCACCTCCTTGACGAACACGGCGGCGCCGTCGGGGCCGTCGACGAACTCCCTGACGGCCGCCACCTCCGCGTACTCGAAGATGTTGTCTCCCAGGCAGACGACGAGCTTGTCGCCGCCGGCGAACGTCTCCGCCATGCCCACCACCTGCGCGATCCCGCCCGGCTCCACCTGCACCTTGTACGTGAGGTCGAGCCCGAAGAGGGGATCGTCGGCATCGCGTCGCGTCATCCTGCCGTCGCCGAGGAGGTCGATCAGCTGGCCGGCGTGGCCCTGCCCCGTGACGATCAGGACGTCGCGGATGCCGATCAGCTGGAGCAGCTGGAGCGGGTAGTAGATCATCGGCCACCCGCCGACCGGCAGCAGGTGCTTGTTGACGACGCGGGTGAGCTCGCCGAGGCGCGTCGCCTCGCCGCCCGCGGCGATGAGTCCCTTCGCCTTCATCCGAGCGCCGATGCTACGGGTTCGGAACCACCGGAGGCGGGTACGGCACGCCCATGAGCGAGCGTGAGGTCCAGCACGACCCGCAGGTGCTCGAAGGCGACGACGAGCTCCCGCGCCAGCCGTCGCCGCCGCTCGACCCGTTCACGCCCGAGCCAGGCCCGGGGCCCGGCGAGCACCGCGCCTTCGGCGTCATGCGCCTCGCCTGGATCGTGGTCGGGATCGTGATCGTGGTCGTGGTCTACGCGGCGCTGAGATAGTTGCTCTGAGCAACTAGCTCGCCACGATGGCGGCGCTGTAGGCGGCGTCGCGCGGCGACCAGAGACGCAGCTGCGTGCCCTTCGGCGCCGCGACCGCGACGCTGAAGAAGCCGCGCCCGTTCGTGCGGCGCGTTGCCCCAGACCAGCTCCAGGCGCCGCCGCGGCGCACCTGGAGGCGAAACGTCTGTACGCCCGTGCGCGGCCGCACCTGGCCCCAGAGGACGAGGCGGCTGCCGTTCCGGCCGGCCTGCGCGAGCGGGAACGGGAACGCGAACGCGGCCGGCTTGGCGCGCATGGCGTGGCTGTAGAGCCCGCTCTGGAAGCGCGCGGCAGCGGGCTCGTCGCGTACGAGGTAGTGGACGAGCAGATCGACCCGCGGCGCACGCGCGACGCGCAGCGCGCCCTGGCCGATCAGCTCGGCCTGGCGCTGCTTGGACACGCCGAACTTGCCGGTCTGGTACGCGTACTCCGTCAGCCAGATCCGCTTCGGGCCGAAGGCGCGCGCCGTCTCGGCGAGCAGCCGCTCGAGGCTCGCCATCGTGATCGTCTTGCAGGTCGGGGCGGTGCAGCCGCCAGAGAACGGGCTGTCGGTGGGGCGGGCGGGGTACGGGTGATGGGCATAGGCGTCGAGCTTCGGGCGCGACTTCGCCATCCCCCGAATCCAGTCGACGGGAGAGACTCCCGCGCTGCCGGCCCGCGGCGCGGTGACCCCGCCGGCGACGCGCGCGTTCGGCTTCACGCCGTGGATGGCTGCGTAGGCCGGGTTCAGGAGCGCGCGCACGTAGAGGCTCGGCACGGTCGGCCGCAGCCAGCGCGACTGGTTGGGCTCGTTCCAGATCAGCCAGTCACGCACCCAGGAGTAGCGACGCGCCGCCGTGCGCGCGAAGGTGGCGAAGTCACCGGCGCGCGGTGCCCAGTTGGGCGCACGTCCGCCGTTCGCCCACCGCGGCGAGCCGACGAGGCCCACGACGGCCGGGATCCGCCGCGCGCGCAGCCCTTCGAGCACGTCGTCGCTAGCCGTCCAGTCCGGCCGGCCGCGCCGCGCCTCGATGCGGTCCCAGTGGAGGTTGAAGCGGACGACGTCGACGCCGAGCCGCGAGAGCGTGTCGAGCCGCGAGTCGAGCGTCCCCGGCCCGTGCAGGAGCCACGCGTCGTCCTGGATGCCGTAGCGCACGCCGGGTGCCGCCGTGGCAGGGCCGGCGAAGGCGAGAAAGGCGCAGGTTGCGGCAAGTGCGAGAACGAGGCGCACGGTCGGCCTCTGCCCCGCCCTCCCGGTAACGACACGTAAAAGGTTCGTTAGTGCGTCATGTCACACGCAGCGGGGACGGCTCGACGCGCAGGACACGCGCGGCCGGAACGGGCAGCCACCAGTTGTAGCGGCCGAAGAGCCGCATCAGCGCCGGCACGAGCACGGCCCTGATCAGCGTCGCGTCGAGGAAGATCGCCGTCGCGAGCCCGAGGCCGAACTCCTGCAGCCCGAGGATCGACCCGGCCGCGAAGCCGGAGAACGCCGCGACCATGATCACGGCCGCGGCCGTCACGATACGGCCGGTGCGTTCGAGGCCGGCGGCGACCGCCTCCTCGTTCGAGAGCCCCTCGTCCCAGAACTCGCGCATGCGCGTGACGAGGAACACCTCGTAGTCCATCGAGAGCCCGAACAACATGGCGAACAGGAAGATCGGGATCCACGCCTCCACCTGGTCGCTCTGGTAGAGGCCGAGCGCCTCGCCGGCGCCGTAGCGGAACACGATGACGAGCACGCCGTAGGTGGCGCCGATCGCAAGCAGGTTCAGGATGACCGCCTTCACCGGCAGCAGCAGCGAGCGGAAGGCGCGCGCGAGCGTGACGAGCGTGAGGAGCAGGACGGCGGCGACGAGCCACGGGAAGATCCCGTACGAGCGGTCGATGAAGTCGACGCCCTGCGGCGGCGGCCCGCCCACGAGAACGCGCGTCTCCGCCGGGAACAGCACGGCGGGCACGTGCTCGGACCGCAGACGGCGGGCGAGTTCCTGCGACTCCGGCGCGCCGTACTCGTTGCGGCCGGCGACGCTGAGGTAGGCGTAGCGGCCGGTCGCATCGACAAACGGCGGCCGTGGCCCGCTGTCGACGCGCGTTACCTCCGGATCCCGCTCGAGCCGGGTCGCGAGCTGCTCGAGCGGCATCTGGACGGCAGGCCGGAGGGCCGCTCCGGGCGCGCCTGCGTCGGCGAGCACGACGGTCGGCGTGAGCGGACCTGGCCCGACCGCCTCGCGCAGCACGGCGAAGCCCCGGATCGACTCGGGATGCTGCGGCGTTCCGGACGTCGAGCCCGGCGTCAGCTCCAGGTCGAGCACGGGCACGGCAGCCGCGACGAGAGCCGACCCTCCCACCGCGAGATAAACCAGCGGGCGCCTCATGATCGACCGCGCCAGCCGGGCCCACATCCCGCGCTGCGGATCCGTCGTCGCTCGGAAGGCGGGCAACCGGAACCCCAGGCGCCGCCGGAGGAACGCGGCGACGGCGAGGCGCCGCGCGCCCCGCCGCCCGAGCAGCGCGAGCAGGACGGGTTGCAGCGTCAGGGCCGCGGCCACGGAGAGGAGCGGGATGAGGAAGCCGCCCATGCCCATCGAGCGCATGAACGGCAGCGGCATGAAGAGGAGGAGCGCGAGGCCGATCGCCACCGTCGCGCCCGAGAAGACGACCGCTCGGCCGGCCGTCGCCATCGTCCGCACGACCGCGTCCTCGACCGAGCCTGGCCGGGCCAGCTCTTCGCGGAAGCGGTAGACCATGAGGAGCGAGTAGTCGATGGCGATCGCGAGCCCGATCAACTGGACGAGGTTCGTCACGTACGTGGCCGTCGTCATCAGGTGCGCGAAGACCCAGACGAGGCCCAGCGTGCCGGTGATCGTGCAGGCGGCCAGCACGAACGGGACGAGGACGGCGAGCGAAAGGCCGAACACCGCGAGCAGGACGGCGAGGGCGACTGGGAGGGCGATTGCCTCGCCCTTGAGGAGGTCGTCGGCGAAGATCGGGTCGAGGTCGGCCTGGATCGCCGGTGTGCCGCTGACGAAAACGTCCGCGCCGGGCACGGCACCGATCGCGGCGCGCACGTCGTCGGTGCGCCCCTTGGCGTCGGCGAGCGCGAGCGGCGACGCGACCGTGCCGAACGCGACCCCGCCGGTTGCCTGCACCGGCAGTGCACGGCCGTCCGGCAGCGCCGTCGCGCCGCGGGCCAGCGCCGCGGCGAGCGCCGACCGGTCGGCCGTGTCGGGATCACGGAGCCGGAAGACGACGAGGAACGAGCCGTCGTCGCGCTGACCGAAATGGTCCTGGAGGACGAGCCGCACCTCCTCGGAGTCCGTTCCCGGCACCGTGAACTCGTTGGAGAGCAGGCCGCTGAGGCCGATCGAGAGGTAACCGCCCACGAGCAGCACACACGCCCAGCCCGTGAGCACCGGCCGGCGGTGCCGTAGGACGAAGCGGGTCCACCGCTCCATGCGGCTACGAGCGGCGGCGGAGGGCCCGGCGGGCGGCCTTGCGCCGCTTCACGCGCCCGACGTTCCGCACGGCCGCGAACCAGACGTAGACCGCGAGTGCGAGCGCTGCGGCCGTGACCTGCAAGATCCGCCGGACGAGCCTCATGCGTCGGATCCTATGTCGCGGGGTACGCTGCGCGGAGCATGGCGAGGCGCGACATCGACCGCCTGCAAGCGGAGATCGAGGAGCTCTTCGCCGACCTCTGGCAGGTGCCCCGCTTCACCGGGCTGCGGCACGGCTTCCGGCCGCCGGTCGACTGCTTCAGCACGACCGAGCCGCACGAGCTGACCGTCCTCGCCGAGCTCCCCGGCGTCGACCCCGACACGATCGAGATCGTGGTCGAGGAGCGCGCGCTCACCATCACGGGGCAGCGGCTGCGGCCGCGCGTCGCGGGCCAGGTCTACCAGCAGATGGAGATCGAGTACGGCCCGTTCGCGCGCGCGCTCCAGCTGACGGAGGACGTCGACGTCGCCGCCGCGACCGCTACCTACGAGCACGGGCTCCTCACCGTCACGCTCCCCATCGCCGCCCGGCCCGCGGCCCGCGACCCCGTCCCGATCCGCGTCAACCGCGCCGGCCGGGAGGACCCGGCGTGACCGAGCTCGAGGCTGAGGAGCAGGTTCCGGTCGAGACGCCGACGCGGCTCCCCGTCCTGCCGCTCAAGGAGACGGTCGTCTTTCCGGAGTCGATGACCCCGCTCGCGGTGGGGCAGGAGCGCTCGATCAAGCTCATCGACGACGTCGTCGCCGGCGAGCGGGTGCTCGCGCTGCTCGCCGTCCGCAACACAGAGCCGGAGCAGCCGGGCTGGGACGACATCTACGACGTCGGCACCGTCGCGGTCGTCCACAAGATGATCAAGGTGCCCGACGGCACGCTGCGCATCCTCGTGCAGGGGCTCCACCGTGTGCGCCTCCAGGAGCCGCTGGAGGACGAGCCGTACCTCGTCGCGGAGTTCGAGGAGCTGCCCGACGTCGTGCCCGACTCGCCGGAGGTGGAGGCGCTGACGCGGAACGTGCAGGCCCAGTTCGCGAAGATCATCGGGCTGACCCCGTACCTCCCGGAGGAGCTGCAGCTCGCGGCCGCCAACGTGGACGACCCGAGCGCCCTCTGCCACCTCGTCGCGTCGACGCTCCGGATCACGACGGAGGAGCGGCAGCGGCTGCTCGAGCTCGTCGACGTGGAGGAGCGCCTGCGCGCGGTGTCGGTCATCCTCGAGCGCGAGGTCGAGGTATCGGAGCTCGGCTCGCGCATCCAGTCGCAGGTCGCGTCGGAGATCGAGAAGGGCCAGCGCGAGTACTTCCTCCGCCAGCAGCTGAAGGCGATCCAGGACGAGCTCGGCGAGGGCGACGAGCAGCAGGCGGAGGTGAACGAGCTGCGCGGGCAGCTCGAGCAGAAGGAGCTGCCGGAGGACGTGCTCAAGGCCGCGAACCGCGAGCTCGGCCGCCTCGAGCGGCTTCCTCCCGCTGCGGCCGAGTACGGCGTCATCCGCACCTACCTCGACTGGATCCTCACCGTGCCGTGGAGCGAGACGACCGAGGACAACCTCGACCTCGATCACGCGCGCGCGGTGCTCGACGAGGACCACTTCGACCTGGACAAGGTCAAGGAGCGGATCGTCGAGTACCTCGCCGTCTCGAAGCTGAAGAACGACGTCAGCGGCCCGATCCTCTGTTTCGTGGGCCCGCCGGGCGTCGGCAAGACGTCGCTCGGGCAGTCGATCGCGCGCAGCCTCGGGCGCAAGTTCGCCCGCATCTCGGTGGGCGGCGTCCGCGACGAGTCGGAGATCCGCGGCCACCGGCGCACCTACATCGGGGCCATGCCCGGGACGATCATCCGCGCGCTCCGCGACGCCGAGTCGCGCAACCCGGTCTTCCTGATCGACGAGATCGACAAGATGGGCTCGGACTTCCGCGGCGATCCCTCCTCGGCGATGCTCGAGGTGCTCGACCCGGCGCAGAACTCGACCTTCCGCGACCACTACCTCGATCTGCCGTTCGACCTCGCGCAGATCCTCTTCATCTGCACGGCGAACACGCTCGACACCATCCCGGCGGCGCTGCTCGACCGCATGGACGTGATCCACCTCTCGGGCTACACGCACGAGGAGAAGCTCGGGATCGCCAAGCGCTACCTCGTCCCGCGGCAGCTCGAGGCGCACGGGCTCACGAAGAGCCAGCTCACGATCGGCGACAAGCCGCTGCGGCTCCTCATCGGCCAGTACACGCGCGAGGCGGGCGTCCGGAACCTCGAGCGCGAGATCGGGGCGCTCTGCCGGAAAGCGGCGACGCAGATCGCGCGCGAGGAGGCGAAGCGCGTGCGCGTCGACGAGGCGAAGGTGCGCGAGTGGCTCGGGCCGCGCAGGTTCTCGGTCGACGCGCGCCGCCGCACCGCCGATCCAGGCGTCGCAACCGGCCTCGCTTTCACCGTGGTCGGCGGCGACGTCCTCTTCATCGAGGCGACCGCGTACCCGGGGCGTGGCCGGCTGCGGATCACGGGCCAGCTCGGGGACGTCATGCAGGAGTCGGCGCAGGCGGCTCTCTCGTGGGTGCGCTCGCACTGCGAAGAGCTCGGGTTGCCCGGTGACTGGTTCACCGGCCACGACGTGCACGTCCACGTCCCGGCGGGCGCGGTGCCGAAGGACGGCCCGTCGGCCGGCATCACGATGGCGACGGCGATCGCGTCGCTCATCCGCGACGTCCCCGTGGCGGACGACGTCGGCATGACCGGCGAGATCACGCTGACCGGCCAGGTGCTGCCGATCGGCGGCGTCCGCGAGAAGGTGCTGGCGGCGCAGCGGGCCGGCCTCGAGCGCGTCATCCTGCCGCGGGAGAACGAGCACGACCTGGACGACCTGCCGCCCGAGACGCGCGACGAGCTCGAGTTCGTGCTCGTGGACACGATCGAGGAGGTGCTCGAGCACGCCTTCGAGGGAGAGGCGCTCACGCTCTGGCCCCGGCGCAGCGCGCTCGACCGCAAGGCCGCAGCCTCGGCGTCGTAGCTCCGCCGCGACGCACCCCTCGTTGCATAGAGTCCGTTTGCGCCGCCCCGCGCGCGGCAACAACTGGACCCGCGATCACAAAACTGGGAAAGGACGAGCTCTCGCATGGCAAAGACCAAGGACAAGCTGTACGACACGGCCGACACGGTGCGGCCCTACGTTGACCGCGCGCTCCACGACGAGGACCTCCGCGAGAACCTGAAGGAAGCGTTCAGCGCGGCCCGGGACGTGTACGAGGAGCTGCTCGGCAACCGCAACCTGACGGCGACGGCGACGCGCGTTGCGAGCGACAAGGAGATTCAGGACAGCCTGAGGAAGGCCGTGGACGAGCTGCGCGAGGCGTCCCGCCGGATCCAGGGCAAGGAGGACCACGGCGGCAGGAACACGATGCTGCTGCTCGCGGGCATCACGGCCGGCATCCTCTTCAACCCGATGACGGGCCCGCAAACGCGCAAGTGGCTGATGGAGAAGGTGACGGGCGAGAACTCCAACGGCGGTTACGAGTACACGCCGCCCGCGCCAACAGCGACCGAGCCGACCGCGGCCGCCGCCGGCAACTCCGGCAAGAGCTAGACCGGTCTAGCGCCGCAGCAGGGCGCCGTCGCCTTCGGCGGCCACCGGCGCGACGAGCGCCCGCTCGAGCGAGCCGGGCTCGAGCCCGCTCGCGCTCGAGATGTCCGTCGAGCCGAGCAGGAACGCGCCCGGCCGCGGCGCCGTGGCGTTCGCCGGAACCGGCGGCGCCCAGCCGCGGCTCGCGGCGAACGAGACGTCGTCCAGCCGCCGCCACGCGCTCAGGTACGCGAAGGGGTTGACGACGCCGTCGTAGCCCATCGGCAGCAGCGCCACCGGGTGGATCTCGAAGTGGAGGTGGTAGGGCGTCCCCTGCGCGTCGCCCGTGTTGCCGAGGAAACCGATCACGTCGCCGGCGCGCACGTCGCGGCCGTTGACGGCGAGCGGCGAGTAGGCCGAGAGGTGCGCGTAGTAGAACTGGTTGCCCTGCCGGTCGCGTAGCCAGAAGCGGTAGCCGCCGACGTCGTTCCAGCCGACCGAGAAGACGGTGCCGTCGGCCACGGCGAGGATCGGCGCGCCGAGCTGCCCGAAGATGTCTTCGCCGTGATGCCAGGCCACGTGCGCCCGCGGCGCGCCGTACGTGTCCGTGAACGACGAGGGGCCGTAGACCGGGAAGACGTAGCCGCCGGGTGAGAGCGGCGCCGAGATGTCGGTCGGCGCGGGGCGGATGGGCTTCGCGACACCGCGGCCGCTCGGCGGCTCGGGCGGCTTCGGCAGCGGCGCCGTCGTCGTCTTCTGCGGGCCGGGCGGCCGCCGCGTGGTGGTCGTCGTCTTCTGCGTCGTCGTCGGCGTCGTGACTGTCGTCGTCGTCGCGGGCGGCACGGAGGTCGCAGCCTCGGCGCGTCCGACGAGGATCTCGCTACCCGCAGGCAGGCCGGCGTGGTCGGCCGTGAGCGTGACGTGGAGCGCCGTCACGGAGGAGCGGGCGTCGGTGGCGGTCGTCTCGTTGCTGCCCTCGAGCGTCACGAGATAGCCCCAGTCCCCGAGCGCGAGCCGCAGGTTCGGAGCAGCCCCCACGGGCTGGCCGAGAATGACGAGGTTGGCCACGGCCGAGCCGAGCGTGTCCGCGGCGCCGCCCGCTGTCTTGGCCCGGCCGGCAGCGCTGTCGAACGTGATCTCGCCGTTGAAGAGCGCGACGCCGAGCACGTCGGAGACCGCGTTCGCGGTCGGCTGCCCACCGGTTCGGGCGGCGGCGCTCGCGGACAGCGCCCCCGTGCGCACGATCGAGCCGTCCGCGGGGTAGACGAACGAGTCCGCGGCGCTCGAGGGGCTGCCCACCGGCACGCCCGCCACGGCCGCAGCCCCGCCCGCCTGGCCCGGCACGAGCACGGTGATGCCGAACGCGCTCGCGGTCGCGACGGGCTCCTGAGCGGTCGTCGCGACGCCGGCGCCGCCCGCTGCGAGCGCCGTGCCGAGGAGGAGGAGAGCAAGCAGGCGGAGCTTCATGTGTTCCGCTAGAGGCTAGCGGGGAGTCCGGCGGCTCGCCGCC
>Ga0190265_10000424_pt1 | contig 30355 bp, 29 predicted proteins | sample Popmic124T_FD_133135 | JGI IMG/M metagenome (GOLD analysis project Ga0190265, IMG submission 133135) | Populus adjacent soil microbial communities from riparian zone of Indian Creek, Utah, USA - 124 T | ecosystem: Environmental > Terrestrial > Soil > Riparian zone | place: USA: Utah | collected...
CGCGGGCGTCCTCGTCGCGGAAGCAGGGCGCGATCTGGAAATAGCGGTCGAAGCCGGCGACCATGATCAGCTGCTTGAACATCTGCGGCGCCTGCGGCAGCGCGTAGAACTTGCCGGGATGGACGCGGCTCGGCACCAGATAGTCGCGCGCGCCCTCGGGGCTCGACGCGGTCAGGATCGGCGTCTGGAACTCGGTGAAGCCGGATTCGATCATCCGCCGGCGGATCGAGGCGATCACCTGGCTCCTCAGCACGATATTGGCGTGGAGCCGCTCGCGCCTCAGGTCGAGATATCGGTAGCGGAGGCGGAGCTCCTCGGGATAGTCCTGCTCGCCAAACACGGGCAGGGGCAGCTCCAGCGCCGCCGACTGGATCGCCACTTCCTCGGCGTGGATCTCGATCTCGCCGGTCGGCAGGTTCGGGTTGACCGCCTCGGCGGCGCGGCGGACGATCTTGCCGGTCACCGTGACCACCGATTCGACCCGCACGCCCTCGAGCGCCGGGAACGCGGCATCATCGACGTCGGTGACGATCTGGGTGATGCCGTGATGGTCGCGCAGGTCGACGAACAAGAGGTTGCCGTGATCGCGCTTCCTATGCACCCAGCCCGACAGCCTGACCTGCCCGCCGACCTGGGCTGCGCGGAGCTCGCCGCAATTGTGGGTACGGTAGGCGTGCATCGTGGCTGGGCTTTCGAAGAAATAAGTTGGGGAAAAGAACGTGCGGGAGCGCTTCGCGGCACCGAACCCGCTTTGTCAAGCGCCGAGCCCCGGCTATGAGGGCCGCCAAATGCGTATCCATCCCCTGATCACCGACACCGAGTCCCTCGAAAAGCTCTGCGAACGGCTCGCCCGGTCCGATTTCGTCGCGGTCGACACCGAATTCATGCGCGAGAACACCTATTGGCCGGACCTGTGCCTGTTCCAGGTCGCCAATGGCGCGGAGGCGGCGGCGATCGATCCCAAGGCGGAGGGGATCGACCTCACGCCGCTGATGAACCTGCTGGTCAACAACGAGCATGTGCTGAAAATCTTCCATGCCGGCGGGCAGGATATCGAGATCATCTTCAACATCACCGGCGGCACGCCCCATCCCTTGTTCGACACCCAGGTGGCGGCGATGGCGCTCGGGCTCGGCGAGCAGGTCGGCTACCAGAATCTCGTCGAGAGCCTGCTCGGCCGCATTCTCGACAAGGGCGCGCGCTTCACCGATTGGGCGCGGCGGCCGCTCGACAAACGCCAGATCGACTATGCGATCGGCGACGTCACCCATCTCGCCGAACTGTTTCCGAAGATGCTGGAGCGGTTGAAGCGCACCGGGCGCGGCGCCTGGCTCGACCAGGAGATGGAACGGATCGCGGACCCGGCCAATTATATCAACGATCCGGCGCTGGCCTGGAAGCGGGTCAAGATCCAGACGCGCCGGCCCGATGCGCTCGGCCGGCTGAAGGCGCTCGCCGCCTGGCGCGAGCTCGAGGCGCGCTCGAAGAACCTGCCGCGCGGCCGGATTATGAAGGACGAGACCATGGCCGACGTCGCCCTGCACCCGCCCGCCTCGCAGGAGGCGCTGGCCCAGGTGCGCGGCCTTTCGGCGGCCTGGCGCGGCAACGATATCGGCGCTCGGATGATGGAGGCGCTGGCCAATGCCGATCCCCTGCCCCCGTCCGAGCTGCCGCTGCGCGAGGAGCGCGGGCCCGGCCTCGGCCGCGAGGGCGCGCTGGTCGCCGACCTTCTGAAGCTGCTGCTCAAGATCAGGGCGCGGGAAAGCAATGTCGCGCCGCGGCTGGTGGCGCGTTCGGAGGAGCTCGAGATGCTCGCCGCCGGCCGGCGCGAGGGGCTCGCCATATTGCAGGGCTGGCGGTTCGAGGAGTTCGGCCGCGACGCGCTCGATTTGGTCGAGGGCCGGCTGGCCTTCGCGATCCGCGGCGGCAAGCTGATCATGACCCGCACCGAGCTGGAGACCGAAGCATGAAGATCGCGCTGCTTGGCCTCGCCGCCATGGCCTGCACGACGGTGGAAGCGCAAAATCCCACGCTGGGGCCGGGCGAGGCAACGTGCGCCATTGAGAGGCTCGGCCCGTTGGTCGGACGGGCGCGGAGCGAGGCGCTCGGTGCGGAGGCGCAGCGCCTGAGCGGAGCGGGGCGGCTGCGCTGGATCCGCCCCGGCGATGCCGTGACGATGGATTACCGGACCGACCGGCTGAACATCCATCTCGACGCGCGGGATCGGGTAGAAAGCTTCGCCTGCGGCTAGGCGATCGCCGTCTCCGCCTTGAGCCCCATCTCACCGGCCAGCGCCTTGAGCCGGCGCTCGACCGTCTCGCCGAGCAAGGCGGCGTCCTTGCCGTCCACCTCGAGCCGCAGCGCGCCGCCGGCGCGGCGCAGCCGGCTGCGCTGAAGCCCGCCGGCGACGCCGCCGCTCAGCCGCTGGGCGAGGCGCATCGCGAAGCCCCAGGTCGAGGCGCGCCTGAGCTCGTCGGGGCCGCACAAAGCCGCGGTCGCCGGATAGGGTAAATCGCGGCCGCCGCCGAAATTGCAGAACAAAGCCTGGGCCAGCATCACCCGGCCCGGCGCGTCGATCGCCACCCAATTGCCGTGCAGCGCCATGTCGATGCCGCGCTCGGCGCGAAAGTCGGGATGGGCGGCCCAGGCGATGTCGGCGAGCATGCAGGCGGCGAGGCGGAGGCGGGCGAGCCGGGGCGAATCGTCGAAGGCCGGGGCGATCCAGGCGTCGAGCACGTCGCCATGCTGGGCGAAGCGGCCGAGCCCCGCTCCCGCCTCGCGGGCGGCTTCGATCAGCGGGTCGAGGGCACGCTCCTCGGCCGAGAGCTCGTCGTAGAGCAGTCCCTCGCGGATGCCGAAGCTGGACACGATCAAGCCGCCCGGATCGAGCGATTTCACCAGCGCGTCGAGCAGCCGGTTGGCGTTGGGCAAAGTGGGGAAGCGGGACAAGGAGACCGACGGGATGTCGCGGACTTCGGCCTTGTCGATCTTGCCGAGCACCTCGCGCAGCGCGCGCGGCCGATCGATCGGCAGCACGTGCTGGTGGGTGATCGGCAGCGGATGGCCGGTGAGCGCCATGTCCAGCCGGGCGAGCGTGCGCCAGCTGCCGCCGACCAGGTAGAAGGGCCGGCCCGCGGCGGCGCCTTCGAAGCCGGCGCCGGCGACCGCCTGCGCGACCGCCTTGGCGAACGATCCTTCGCGCTCGATCAACGCGTCGAGGCGGAAGACGCCGAGCGGCAGCGAGGCGCGGCGGCCGACTTTTCCGCCGGAGACGTCGACCAGCTCGAGGCTGCCGCCACCAAGATCGCCGACGATGCCGTCGGCGTCGGGGATGGCCGAGATCACCCCCTGCCCGGCCCTTTTTCCTTCCTCCTCGCCGGAAAGGACTTCGGGATCGAAGCCGAGGCTGCGGACGCGGGCGAGGAAGGCGGCGCCGTTCGAGGCCTCGCGCACCGCGGCGGTGGCGACGACCCGGGTGCGGACCACGTTCATCTGGCCGACCAGGATTCGGAACCGGTCGAGCGCCGCCAGAGCGCGCGCCTCCGCCGCCGCGTCGATCGCGCCGACCGCCCGGCCGAGGCCGGCCAGCACCTTCTCGTTGAAGATGATCGAGGGGATGCGGGTCGCGCCCGAATAGACGACGAGGCGGACTGAATTGGATCCGATGTCGATGATCGCGACCGGCGCCTCGGCGAACATCTAGTGCTGGCCGCGCGGCAGGCTGAGCTTCCTGGGGATCGCGCCGCTCGCGTGCAGGGCGGCGCCGCGGCCCGACAGCGACGGGTTGGTCATGAAATAATGATGGAGGTTGAACGGCTTCTCGCCGGGTGCGGGCGCGATCCGGGTCGAGCTTCCGTCCAGGTTCAATCGCCAGCTCTGCTCGTTGTCGATGATGTTGGCGACCATCACCTGGTCGAGGATCTGGGCGTGGACGGTCTCGTTCTCGATCGGCAGCGCATATTCGACGCGCCGGTCGAAATTGCGCGGCATCCAGTCGGCGGAAGAGATGTAGACCCGGGCGCCGCGATTGGGCAGCGCGTCGCCATTGCCGAAGCACCAGATCCGGCTGTGCTCGAGGAAGCGGCCGACGATCGATTTGACCCTGATATTGTCGGACAGGCCGGGCACGCCGGGCCTGAGGCAGCAGATGCCGCGGATGACGAGGTCGATCTCGACCCCGGCCTGGCTCGCCTCGTAGAGCTTGTCGATGATCGCCGCGTCGACCAGCGCGTTGAGCTTGGCCCAGATGCCGGCCTCCTTGCCGGCGCGGACATTGTCGATCTCGGTGTCGATCAGCCTCGAAAGGTTGGCGCGCAGGCCGTGCGGCGAGGTCTCGACCAGCTCGAGGCCGCGCGGCTCGATATAGCCGGTGATGTAGTTGAAGATATGGCTGACGTCGCGGCTGACCCTGGGGTCGGCGGTGAAGAAGCTGAGATCGGTGTAGATGCGCGCCGTCACCGGATGATAATTGCCGGTGCCGAGATGGCAGTAGGTGCGGTAGCTGCCTTCCTCGCGGCGCACGACCATCGACATCTTGGTGTGCGTCTTCCACTCGATGAAGCCGTAGACGACCTGGACGCCGGCGCGCTCGAGCGCCGAGGCCCACATCAGATTCTGCTCCTCGTCGAAGCGCGCCTTCAGTTCGACGACGGCGGTGACCGATTTTCCGGCCTCGGCGGCGGCGATCAGCGCGTTGATCACCGCCGATTGCTTGCCGGCGCGGTAGAGCGTCTGCTTGATCGCGACGACGTCGGGGTCGGCGGCGGCCTGGCGCAGGAACTCGACGACGACGTCGAAGCTCTCATAGGGGTGGTGGACGAGGATGTCCTTGGCGCGGATCGCGGCGAAGCAGTCGCCGTCATATTCGCGGATCCGCTCTGGGAAGCGCGGTGTGTAGGGCGGGAATTTGAGGTCGGGCCGGTCCTCGTCGATCAGCGAGGCGAGATCGGCGATGCCGAGGAAGCCGGTCGATTCGAAGACCAGGGCCTCGCTGGCGTTGAGTCCCTCGCGCACCAGGGCGACGAGATCGTCGGCCATGTCGGCTTCGAGCTTGAGCCGGATGACGCGGCCGCGGCGGCGGCGCTTCAGCGCGGTGCGGTAGAAGCGGACGAGGTCCTCGGCTTCTTCCTCGATCTCGATGTCGCTGTCGCGGATGATGCGGAAGGCGCCGCCGCCGCGCGCCTCGTAGCCGGGGAAGAGGGTGGCGATCTGGCGGCGGATCGCGGTCTCGATCGCGACGTAGCGCGCCGCCTCGCCCGGCAGGCGGACGAAGCGCGGCAGCGTCGCCGGAACCATCAGCAGCTCCCGGATCGGCTCGCCATCGGCGATCCGCCTCAGGTCGAAGATCAGCGAGAAGCCCTTGTTCGGGATGAACGGGAACGGGTGCGCGGGGTCGATCGCCTGCGGCGTCAGCACCGGGAAGATATGGCCCTGGAAATGCTCTTCGAGCCAGGCGGAATCCTCGGCGCCGATCTCGGCGTCGCCGAGCACCGCGACTCCGGCGCCGCGCAGGGCGTCGCGAAGATCCGACCAGACCTGTTGCTGGCTCGCGGTCAGCGCGTCGGCTTCGGTGGCGATGGCGGCGAGCTGCTGGCTCGGGTTGAGGCCGTCGTCGGACGGCTCCTCGACGCCGGCGAGCTGCTGCCCCTTCAGCCCGGCGACGCGGACCATGAAGAATTCGTCGAGATTGCTGCCCGAGATGGACAGGAAGCGCAGCCGCTCGAGCAGCGGATGGGCGGTGTTGCAGGCCTCCTCGAGGACGCGGCGGTTGAAGGCGAGCCAGCTCAGCTCGCGGTTAAAGTAACGCCGCTCGGCGGCGGACGGCAGATCGGCGTCGTTGGCGGCGGTTGCCATCAGCTGGACCTTCTCGCTCGGCCGATCATCCCAGCCTCCTCCAGCGCCCGCTTGGCGAGCGGAACGGTCATCCGGCGATGATGCGAGAGCATCACCCGGTCGAGGATGTCGACGATCATGAGAACCGACACATAGCTGCGTTCGATCCGCGGGACCAGAAAATCGCCGAGTTGAGGCGGCGCGGCGATGCCGCGGTCGCCGAGCAGCTTGAGGACGAGCTGGCCGAGCAGCGCGTCGTCGGGCGGGCCGATCTCGACCTGCGGCGTCGCGGCGAGACGCGAGCGCAGGTCGGGCAGCGCGACTTTCCAGCGCGGCGGCGGCGCGGCGGCGACGATGAGCAGCGGCTTGCGCCGGGCCTGGGCGTCGTTCCAGGCGTGGAACAAAGCTTCCTCGTCATGATCCTCGGCATCGTCGAACAGCCGGCCGCCGGTCTTGCGGACGAAGATCCGGCCGAGCAGGCTGCGCCCCGACTTGCGCGGGCCGGTGACGAGCGTCGCCATCACCGGCCACAGCGACCAGCGGGTGAGATGGTCGAAGGCGGCGCGATTGGCCTCGGAAAGGAGGAAATCCTCCTCCTTGTCGGCCACCGGCCAGGCGAGCGGGAGGGCGATCTGATCCATCGCCCCCGCCTTCACCGCGACAATCTCAGCGTGTTACCGCTTACCACCTCGACCCGCCAGCCCTGCGCCTGGAGCGCGGCCTGGAGCGCCGCGGAGTCGCCGACGAAGCTGACCCGCATGATCGATGTGCCGCCCAGAGCGAGGCTGGTGGTGATCGCCGAGGTCACGCCGTTGACCCGGCTGACCGAGATTTCCGCCTGCTGGACCGCGCCGGCGTCGGGCGTCGGCACCTGCAGATTGTAGCTGGCCGCGGCAGCGACGGCCGGGACCTGCGGCAGGCCCTCCTCGAGCAGCGGATCCTCCATCTCCTCCTCGGGCAGAGGCGGCAGCGGCGGCGCGATGATGACCAGCGTCGGATCGGGCCGGAGCAGGCCGCGGTCGAGCGCCGAAGCGTAGAGCCGGTCGAGCCTGCGCACCCCTTCGTCGAGCATGCGCGGGATCGCGGCGCCGCTGCGGACGCGCAGGACGAAGCGGCCGAGATATTGGTTGTCGGGCCCGTAGCGGGCGGTGAAGATGCCGACCGCCGGTCCGCCCGGATAGGCGCGGCGCAGCTCGACCTCGGGGATGACGATGTCGGCGGCGCCATATTGGTCGAGCAGCATCCGCCACCAGCCGCGGCCGCGGCGCCTGGTCTGCGCGACGTTGAGCAGCAGGGGATCGATGCCCGAGCCGGTCGGCCGGACATAGTCGATCGGGCTGCCGGCGGTGCGGAACTGCGCCCAGGCGCGCTGCCATTCGTTGCGAAACTCGAAGCTGTAGGTTGACGAGCCGGTCCGCATCACCGGAATGACCAGCATCGGCGCCGAGCGCCGGACGAGGCCCTGGACGCCGAGCATCTGGCCGGTGCGGGCGCGGTCGAAGAGGACGCCGAGGCGCGCGATGTAGCGGGTCGGGCCGATCTGCTCCTGCTCGATGATGATTCCCGAGACGATCCCGCCGAGCACCGATTCCGGCAGCGTCGGGGCCTGCGCGACCGGGCGGTTGTGGGTCCGCGCCCAGAGCATCTTCCAGCCCCGCAGCCGGGCGCGGCGCCAGCCTTCGATGCGCGCTTTCTCGGCGCTCTCGGCGGCGACGTCCACCTCGACGCCGAGGATCTCGAAATTGCTGGTGCTGTCGACCGGCGCGATGCCGCGGTCGGCGCCTTCGAGCTGGGCGTAGAGGATGCCGCCCCCGACGAGAAGCAGGACAAAGGCGAGGGGAATCGCGAAGGCGGGCAGGCGGAAACGCGTCACGCGCGTCTTTTGGCGAGTTGGCCGTGGAAATCCAAGCGGGTTGTGGCTAGCGGGGATGCAGGTGATCATCTTCATCCGCTCATCCTGAGGAGCCGGTGAGCCTGTCGAACCGGCGTCTCGAAGGACCGTCCTTCGAGACGGGCCTTCGCCAGGCTCAGTCCCTCCTCAGGATGAGCGGATCGGGCACGGGAAGGCGCAACGGGTTGAGCGAGGACGAAAGCTACACCTACGCCAAAGCGGGCGTCGACATCGCCGCCGGCAACGCGCTGGTCAAGGCGATCGCGCCGCTCGCCAAGGCGACGGCACGCGCGGGTGCGGACGCGTCCCTGGGAGGATTCGGGGGCTTCTTCGACCTCAAGGCCGCGGGCTATCGCGACCCTCTCCTCGTGGCGGCCAATGACGGCGTCGGCACCAAGCTCAAGCTGGCGATCGACAGCGGGCGCCATGACGGCGTCGGCATCGACCTCGTCGCCATGTGCGCCAACGATTTGATCGTGCAAGGTGCCGAGCCGCTCTTCTTCCTCGACTATTTCGCGTGCGCGAAACTGGAAACCGGGATTGCCGAGCGGGTCATCGCCGGCATCGCCGAAGGATGCCGGCAGGCCGGGTGCGCGCTGATCGGCGGCGAGACCGCCGAGATGCCGGGCATGTACGCGCCCGGCGATTACGACCTCGCCGGTTTCTGCGTCGGCGCGGTCGAGCGCGGCGAGGCGCTGACCGGCGACAGAGTGAAGGCCGGCGATGTCATCCTTGGCCTCGCTTCGTCCGGCATCCATTCCAACGGCTTCTCGCTGGTGCGACGGCTTGCCGCGGACAAGGGCTGGAAGCTCGATCGCCCGGCGCCTTTCGATCGAGACCGGTTGCTGATCGAGACCCTGCTCGAACCGACTCGAATATACGTGAAATCGCTGCTTCCGATCATACGATCCGGCAGAATAAAGGCTCTTTCGCACGTTACCGGCGGCGGTCTTCTGGAAAATATTCCAAGGGTGCTGACAAACGATGTCCATGCCTGGGTGTGCGCCGATGAATGGCGGATGCCGCCCATCATGAGCTTTCTGCAGGCCCAGGGCGCCATTGAACCTGAAGAAATGGCGCGCACGTTCAACTGCGGTATCGGTATGGCCTTGGTCGTTAGTCCCGAGGATGAGACCAGCGTCTTCAATGACTTATTTGCCGCCTCTGAGATGGTTTACCGGATCGGCTACCTCACCGCCGGGCAACGGGGCTGCACGGTCGCCGGGCCAACCGGCAGCTGGACGACTCCGCGCGACTGGATCGCCACCCATCATGGCTGAGAAAGTGCGCGTCGCGGTCCTGATTTCGGGGCGCGGCTCCAACATGCTCGCTCTGTCCGAATATCGGCGCCGCGACCCGGACCGGAATTACGAGATCGTGCTGGTCGCCGCCAACGTGCCCGATGCGCGCGGCCTCGTCCTAGCCAAAAGGCTCGGCGTCAAGACCTGGTCGAAGAGCCATGAAGGCATGACGCGCGAGGAATTCGACGCCGAGCTCGACGCGGCGCTCAGCGCGCACGGCGTCGAGCTGGTCGCGCTGGCCGGTTACATGCGGCTGCTGTCGGACGGGTTCGTGGAGCGGTGGGACGGGCGGATCCTCAACGTCCATCCGAGCCTGCTGCCGCTCCACAAGGGGCTCGACACCCATCGCCGCGCGCTCGTCGCCGGCGATGAATATGCCGGCTGCTCGGTCCATCTGGTGACCGCCGACCTCGATTCGGGCCCGGTCCTCGCCCAGGCCAAAGTGCGCATCCTGCCGCGCGACGACCCCGACAGCCTCGCTGAGCGGGTGCTCGAGGAGGAGCACCGCCTCTATCCGATCGCGCTCGACGAATATTGCCGCGCGCTCAGGGAGATGGAGCCTTAGCCGACGAGATCGGCGGGTCGGCAGGTCGCCACGTCCCCCGGACGTGGCTGCGGCTCGCGGGGCGAGCCGCACCTGCTTACCCGACGATCTCTTCGGGCTTGAAGAAGAAGTCGATCTCGATCTGCGCGTTCTCGTCGCTGTCCGAACCGTGGACGCTGTTCGCCTCGATCGATTCGGCGTGGACCTTGCGGATCGTGCCTTCGTCGGCATTGGCCGGGTTGGTCGCGCCCATGATCTCGCGGTTTTTGGCGACCGCATTCTCACCTTCGAGGACCTGGACGACGACCGGGCCGGAGGTCATGAAAGCGACCAGGCCGTTGAAGAAGGGGCGCTCGCGGTGGACGCCGTAAAAGCCCTCGGCCTGCTCCCTGGTCATCCGGATTCGCCTGGAGGCGACGACGCGCAGGCCCGTCTCCTCGAGCATCGCCGTGATCGCGCCGGTCAGGTTGCGCCGCGTGGCGTCGGGCTTGATGATCGAAAAAGTCCGTGTCGTGGCCATGGCCCGCGAGGCTCCGTGTCTGAAGGGTGGATTTGCCGCGCTCTCTAGGGGGCGCGGGCCGAGAGGGCAAGGTGGCGGATGGGGACTGTCCCCCTTCTCCCCTATCCTTCGTGATTGTCCGCCACGTAGCGGTCGAGCAAGGCGACGCCGTAGCCGGTCGCGCCCTTGTCGTAGAGGTGGCTCGCTTTGTCCGACCAGACCATGCCGGCAATGTCCAGATGGGCCCATTTCACGCCCTCGTCGACGAAGCGGCCGAGGAAGCAGGCGGCGGTGATCGAGCCGCCCTCGCGCGAGGCGCTGTTCTTCATGTCGGCGATCGCCGAATCCATGATCTTGTCATAGGCCTCGCCCATCGGCAGCCGCCACAATTTGTCGCCGCTCGTCTTGCCCGCGGCGAACAGGCGGTCGGCGAGGCCGTCGTCGTTCGAAAACATGCCGCCATATTCGTGGCCGAGGCTGATCACCATCGCGCCGGTCAGGGTGGCGAGGTCGATCATGATCTCGGGCTTGAGCTCGCGCTGCGCCCAGGTCATCGCGTCGGCGAGCACGAGCCGCCCTTCGGCGTCGGTGTTGATCACCTCGATCGTCTGGCCCGACATCGAGGTGACGACGTCGCCGGGGCGCTGGGCGTTGCCGTCGGGCATGTTCTCGGCCAGCGCGCAGACGCCGACGACGTTCACTTTCGCCTTGCGCGTGGCGAGCGCCTTGATCAGCCCGGCGACGGCGCCGGCGCCGCCCATGTCCCATTTCATCGCTTCCATGTTGAGCGCCGGCTTGATCGAGATGCCGCCGGTGTCGAAGGTGATGCCCTTGCCGATGAAGACGACCGGCTTGGCGCCGGCCTTGCCGCCCCGCCAGCGCATGACGAGCAGCCGCGGCGGGCGGACCGAGCCCTGGGCGACGCCGAGCAGGGCGCCCATGCCGAGCTTCGCCATCGCCTTCTCGTCGAGCGCCCCGATCTCGACGCCGAGCCCGTCGAGCGCCTCGCGGACGCGCGCGACGAAGCTTTCCGGATAGACGATATTGGCCGGCTCGGTGACCAGAGCGCGGGTCAGGCCGAGGCCGTCGAGCACGGCCGCCTCGTGCGCCCACTCGGCCTCGGCGCCGTCGGGCGCGCCGACGATCACCATTTGCTCGAGCGTCGGCTTCTGCTTGCGGCCCAATTTGGTCCGGTAGAGGTCGTAGCGCCAGCTCCGCGCCGCCGCGCCGTAGGCGAGCCGGGCCGCGTCGCCGGCGCTGAGCTTGAGGCCATTGAGGTCGACGACCAGCCGGGTCTCGCCCGAGGCCAGCAGCCGGGCGGTGAGCGCGCCGCCGACCCGCTCGTAGAGCGCGTCCTCGGCCTGCGCGCCGCCCATGCCGACCAGCACCAGCCGCCGCACCTGGGGCCCATCCTGGACGAAGGCCTCGGCGACCGCCGCGGTCTCGCGCTCGAAGCGCTGGGCGTCGGCGGCGCGGACGGCGAGCGCGCGCGCGGCCTCGTCGAATCCGTCCAGCCGGTCGTGGAGCATGTCCTCGCCCCGCACCGGGATGGCGAGCGCATAGGCGCCCTCGGGCCGCCGGGCGGCAAAACTGACTTTGATCACGCGGATCTCCCGAATATTGCAGCGCCATTGCAGGGAGCGGCCTCAGGTGCAATAGGCTCGGCCTGTCGCGCGGGCTTGGGCAGCTTATTTGTGAACACGTTTCGATCGATCTGCCGGATGGCGCTGCCGCTGCTGCTCTGCGCTTCCCATGCGGCTTTGGCCCAGGAACCGCCCGCCGCGCCGGACGAAGCGCCCGCCACGGTCGCGTTCAGCGCCGAGCGGCTCGTCTACGAAGAGAGCGCCGATGTCGTGACCGCGACCGGCGAGGTCAGGATGAACCGCGAAGGCTACAACCTTCGCGCCGACAGCGTCAGCTGGAACCGGGTGACGGGCGAGGTCCGCGCCGAGGGCGACGTCCGCGTGGTGAGCCCGGAAGGCGACGTCGCTTATGGCGATTCCGTCCTGCTCGAGGACAATCTGCGCGACGGCGTGGTCGAGAATCTGCTGCTCGTGCTCGCCGACGGCGGGCGGCTCGCGGCGCGGCGGGCGACGCGCGAGAACGGGCTGACCACGCTCGATCATGCCGCCTATACCGCCTGCGCGGTGACGACGCCGGAGGGCTGCCCCAAGGACCCGACCTGGCAGATCAACGCCGTCCGCGTCGTCCACGATCCGGTCCGCCACCGGATCACCTATCAAGGCGCGACCCTGAACCTGTTCGGGATGCCGATCCTCGGCCTGCCCGGCCTCTCCCACCCGGACGGCAGCCAGGGCGGCGGCAGCGGCGTGCTCGTCCCCGAGCTCCGCTTCGGCCGCCGCAACGGCATCGAGCTCAGCGTGCCTTCTTATATCCGCCTCGGCCCCAATCGCGACGCGACGGTCACCCCGCACGTCTACACCGAGGTCGCGCCGATGCTGGAAGCCGAATATCGCCAGCTGACCTCGCTCGGCGCGTTCCAGGTCCGCGGCTACCTCACCCACGGCTCCCGCCTGCCGCTCGACGCTCCGGCCGGCACGCCGGCGGACGACGGCATCCGCGCCTATATCGAGGGCAATGGCCGGCTCGTGCTGAGCCCGACGTGGAGCGTCACGGCGCACGGCCGCTACGTCACCGACCGCACCTTCATGCGCCGCTACGACATTTCGCGCGACGACCGGCTGCGCTCGTTCGTCGACGCCGAGCGGATCACCGCCGACAGCTACATCTCGATCGCCGGCTGGGCGTTCCAGGGCCTAAGGATCACCGACGTCTCCGGCATGCAGCCGATCGCTTTGCCCGTGATCGACGCGCGCTGGCGGCTGGCCGATCCGCTGTTCGGCGGCCGGGTCGAGCTCCAGGCGAACAGCCTCTCCATCGTCCGCCCCGAAGGCCAGGACAGCCAGCGCGCCTTCGCCAGCGCGCTCTGGCAGCGGCGCGGCATCACCCCGCTCGGCCAGGAGCTGGTGCTGACCGCTTACGCCCGCGGCGACGTCTATCACGCCAACGACACCCTCTTGACCCAGACGGTCAGCTATCGCGGCGAGGAGGGCTGGAACGCCCGCTTCATCGGCGCGGTCGCGGCAGACCTCAAATGGCCGTTCATCGGCACCTTCCTGGGCGGCACCCAGCGCTTCACCCCCCGGCTCCAGTTCGTCGCCTCGCCGCCGACGGAGAATCTGGACATCCCCAACGAAGACGCCCGCGCGGTCGACCTCGAGGACAGCAACCTGTTCGCATTGAACCGCTTCCCCGGCTACGACCGCTGGGAGGACGGCGTCCGCGCCACCTACGGCTTCGACTGGGCGGTCGACCTGCCCGGCGTTTCGGTCCGCACCACGATCGGCCAGAGCTACCGCCTCGACCGGCAGCCGTCGATCCTGCCGCCGGGCACCGGCCTGTCCGGGCGGCTGTCCGACGTCGTCGGCCGGACCACGGTTCGGGTCGGGCGCCTGGTCAACCTCACCCACCGCTTCCGCCTCGACAAGAACAGCCTGGCGATCCGCCGCAACGAATTGGACGCGGTGATCGGCGGGCGGCGGACCTATGCGACGATCGGCTATCTGAGGCTCGACCGCGATATCGACCCGGCGATCGAGGATTTGCGCGACCGCGAGGAGATCAGGTTCGGCGGCCGCGTCGCCTTCGCGCGCTACTGGTCGATATTCGGCTCGACCGTGATCGACCTCACCGACCGGCAGGAGGATATTCTGTCGATCTCCGACGGCTTCGAGCCGATTCGCCACCGGCTCGGCATCCTCTACGACGACGATTGCATCGAGCTTGGCCTGACCTGGCGGCGCGACTATGAAACCAGCGGCGACGCGCGGCGGGGGAACACTTTCCTCATCCGGGTGGCGCTGAGGAATTTGGGGCGCTAAGGGTTCGCCTTGAGTGCGAACCCCTGGAGCCGCTAAGCTGCGGTTCAGTTAAGTTGGCGCAGGGGCATATGCCTGCTTTCACTGGAGGAATGATGAAGCTCGGTTGGTTACCAAGGGCGGGGATCGTGCTGATCGCGCCGCTGCTGTCGATGGTCGCGGCGGCGCAGAGCGGGGCGCCTTCCGGACAGCTCAACATCCCCGACAACGTCCGGATCGTCGGCAAGCAGCAGGATCCGGGGATCCGCAAGGCGACCGCGATCGTCAACGGCGAGGTCATCACCGGCAGCGACATCGACCACCGGATGGCGCTGATCATCGCGTCCAACCAGATCCAGCTGCCTCCCGAAGAGATCGAGCGCTTCCGCGCGCAGGTGTTGCGCAACCTGATCGACGAGACGCTGCAGATCCAGGCCGCGGCCCAGCAGGAGATCAATGTCGTCGACACCGAGATCGACACCTATTACCAGCGCTTCGCCCAGAATTTCCGGCAGACGGCGCAAAGCTTCAGCGCCTATCTGCGCTCGATCGGCTCGTCGGAGCGCTCGCTGAAGCGGCAGATCAGGGGCGAGCTCGCCTGGCAGCGGCTGCAGCGCCGCCAGATCGAGCCTTTCGTCAACGTCGGCGACGAGGAGGTCGAGGCGGTGATCGCCCGGCTCAACGCGTCGCGCGGCACGGCCGAATATCGCGTCGCCGAGATCTTCCTCTCCGCGACGCCGGAAACGACCACGGAGGTGCGGGCGAATGCGACGCGGATCGTCCAGCAGCTTCGCGCCGGCGCCAATTTCCAGGCTTATGCGCGCCAGTTCTCGGAAGCCTCGACCGCGGCGCTGGGCGGCGAGCTCGGCTGGGTTCGCGCCGAGCAATTGCCCGACGAGCTGGCCAGGCTGGTCCGCGAGATGCCGGTCGGCGCGATCAGCGACCCGATTCCCGTGCCGGGCGGCGTTTCGATCGTCGCCCTGGCCGATTCGCGGCAGATCCTCGTCGCCGACCCGCGCGACGCCCTGCTCAGCCTGATGCAGATGTCGATCGCGCTGCCGGCGGGGACGAGCGAAGCGCAGGTCCGGGCGCGGGCCAGCGAGCTCGGCGAGGCGAGCCAGGCGATGGGCGGCTGCGGCCGCGCCGCCGAGGCTGCGCAGCGGATCGGCGCCGAGCTCGTCTCCAACGATCAGGTGCGGGTGCGCGAGCTGCCGCCGCAATTGCAGCAATTGCTGCTGAGCCTCAGCGTCGGCCAGGCCTCGCCTCCGTTCGGATCCGCGGAGCGGGTCAGCGTCCTCGTCCTGTGCGGCCGCGACGATCCTCAGGCGGCCGCCGGCCCCAGCTTCGACCAGGTCTACACGGAGATCAACGAACGGCGGGTGGGCCAGCGCGCGCAACGCTACCTGCGCGATCTGCGGCGCGACGCGGTGGTCGACTATCGCTGAGCGTCCGGAGATTCCACTGGCCGTGGCGCTGGGCGACCCGGCGGGCATCGGTCCGGAGGTGATCGCGAAGAGCTGGGAAAGGCGGACGGCGGAGCGCCTGCCGCCTTTCTTCGCGGTCGGCAGCGTCTCGGCGGTCCGCGCGGTCTGGGACGGGCCTGTCGCGGTGGTCGACGGGCCGGACCAGGCGCGGGCCGAATTCGACGCCGCGCTGCCGATCGTCCGGGTGAAGAGCGACAGTGAAGTCATCCCCGGCCGCCCCGATCTGGAGGGCGCGCGCAACAGCCTCGACGCGCTCGAGTTCGCGGTCGGCCTCGCCCGGTCGGGCGCGGCCTCGGGCGTGGTCACCGGCCCCGTGTCCAAGACCCAATTGTACGCGATCGGCTTCGTCCATCCCGGCCAGACCGAGTTCGTCGCCGAGCGCTGCGGGATTTCGAGCGAGCTCTACGCGATGATGCTGGCCGGGCCGACGCTCAAGGTCGTTCCGGTCACTACGCATGTCCCGCTCAGGGACGTGCCGGGGCTGCTCACCGTCGAAGGGATCGTCGCTAAGGGCCGCGCCGCGGCGCGCGGGCTGCAGCGCCAGTTCGGCATCGCCGCGCCGCGCATCGCCGTCGCCGGCCTGAACCCGCACGCCGGCGAGGATGGCGCGCTCGGCCGCGAGGAGATCGACCTGATCGTCCCGGCGATCGAGCGGCTGCGCGAGGAAGGCCATGAGGTGAGCGGGCCGCACGCGCCCGACATCATGTTCCAGGAGCGCCGCCGCCGCACCTACGACGTCGCGCTCTGCATGTATCACGATCAGGCGCTGATCCCGCTCAAGACGCTCCACTTCGACGAGGGCATCAACGTCACGCTCGGCCTGCCGATCGCGCGCACCTCCCCCGATCACGGCACCGCCTTCGACATCGCCGGCAAGGACAGGGCCGATCCGCGCGCGATGATCGCCGCGATCCGCACCGCCGCCGAATGCGCGCGCCGGCTCGCTCTGGCGTGACGTTGCCGCCGCTGCGCGAGGTCATTGCGCGGCATGGGCTGAGCGCGTCCAGGGCGCTCGGCCAGAACTTCCTGCTCGACGAGCAATTGCTCGATCGGATCGCGCGCATCCCCGGCCCGCTCGCCGGCGAACGGGTCTATGAAGTGGGGCCCGGCCCCGGCGGGCTGACGCGCGCTTTGCTGCGGGCCGGCGCCGAGGTGATTGCGGTCGAGCGCGACCGGCGATGCCTCGCGCCGCTCGCCGAGCTGGCCGAGGCCTTCCCCGGCCGCCTGACGATCCTCGACGCCGACGCCATGGCGATCGACGAGGCGGCGGCGGTGGCTCCCGCTCATGTCGTCGCCAACCTGCCCTACAATGTCGGCACCGCTCTGCTGGTCCGCTGGCTGGGCGGCGAGGCCTGGCCGCCCTGGTGGACATCTTTGACCCTGATGTTCCAGCAGGAGGTCGCCGAGCGGATCGTGGCGAAGCCGGGGACCGGCGCCTATGGCCGGCTGGCGGTGCTCGCCCAGTGGCGCGCCGCGCCCCGGCTGGCGATGAAGGTGCACCGCTCGGCCTTCGTGCCGCCGCCCAAGGTGATGTCGGCGATCGTCCATATCGTGCCCGGGACGCAACCTGGCGGCGTAAACCCGGCGGTGCTGGAGAAGCTCACCGCCGCGGCGTTCGGCCAGCGGCGCAAGATGCTGCGCCGCTCGCTGGCCGCGCTGCCGGGGGCGCTCGAAGCGCTGGAGACGCTGGGCATCGACCCCGAACGGCGCGCGGAAACGCTGGCGGTCAGCGATTTCGTCACGATCGCAGCGCTGCTCGAAAAGAGTGACAGCCACCAATTTCGTTAAAGAGTGACAGCCACTCTTTTCGCACCGCCGCCCTTCGCCAGAAAAGAGTGGCTGTCACTAATTTCGGCGCACGGGGCAATGGGGTGATTCCCTTCTAATTCGGCCGCGGCGTCGGCGGCTCGGTGCGCGGCGCGCCCTGCTCGGGGCGCTGGGCGGCGAGCACTTCGGCGGGCGGGCCGCGCTGGATCACCGCGGCGAGCTGCTGCGCCTGCGGGCAGGGATTGCCGCAGAGCGACTGCACCCGTTCGAGGTTGCGGCGGGCGCGCTCGACCGCGCCGCGCTGGACGAAGGCCTCGCCCTGGCTGGCCAGCGCGTTGACGTCGTTGGGCTCCAGCCGCAGCGCGTCGGCATAATAGCGGACCGCCTTGCCCGGCAGGCGCTGGGCCTGGGCGACCCGGCCCAGGGCGATATAGGCGCCGCGGTTGCGCGGGTCGACGGCGAGCGCGGTTTCGAGCAGGTCGATCGCCTCGTTGTGGCGGCCGGCGGCGCTGTGCGAGCGCGCCTGCTCGACCAGGGCGTTCGAGCGCGGGTCGATCTGGTCGTCGGGCCGCTGGCCCTGGCCGGCGCTGGCCATGGTCGCCGCGGCGATGGCGATCGATACTGCAATCGGCATGAGGCGCATCAGATACTCCAATAGCATGTCGCCGCGCGGCTTAGCATGACCTTCGCCAGCAGGCGACGAAAAAGCCGTCCGTGCCGTCGCGGGCGGGGGTCAGGATCAGCCCCGCGCCGGCCGGACGCCCGGTCGGCATAGAGGGCGGCTCAGGAACCAGCGATGAACGGCCGGTCAGCGCTTCGGCCTGGTCCCTGCCCTCCTCGGCGAGCAGCGAACAGACCGCATAAAGGAGGCGACCCCCGGGCCGAAGCAAGGTTGCGCCGATGTCGAGCAGCCGTGCCTGGAGCGCGGCAAGGCGGTCGAGCCGCTCGGGCGTGATCCGCCAGCGAGTCTCCGGATTGCGCCGCCAGGTGCCGCTGCCCGAGCAGGGCGCGTCGACGAGGACGAGGTCGGCCCGGCCGGCGACGTCGGTGAGCGCCGCCATTTCCCGCTCCGGATCGAGCAGCCGCGGCTCGACGATGGTGACTCCGCCGCGCCTCAGCCGGGCGCCCATGCGCGACAGCCGCGCCCGGTCCGTGTCGCAGGCGAGGATCCTGCCCTGGTCCGCCATTTCGGCGGCGAGCGCGAGCGTCTTGCCGCCGGCGCCGGCGCAAAGGTCGACGGCGAGCTGACCGGGCGCGGCATCGGCGGCGAGGCAGATGAGCTGGCTGCCCTCGTCCTGAACCTCGACCAGCCCCTCCTGCCAGAGCGCGGAGCCTTCCACCTGCGCGCCTTCGGGCAGGCGCAGGCCGAGCGGCGACCATTGGGTCGGCAGCGCGCCGGGAAACAGCGCCTGCGCCGCATCGCGCGCGCCGCGCAGGCGGTTTACGCGCAGGTCGAGCGGTGCTCGGGCGAGCAGCGCCGGCAGCTCGTCGGCCGGGATCGCCGGGTCGAAGCGCTCGAGCAGCCAGGCTGGGGCGATGCCGGCTTCGGCGGCTGGTTCGTCGCCGGCGACCGGCGCGGGGCCATGCGCCGAGCCATCGAAACAGGCAAGCAGCTCGGGCGTCTCGCCGGCCAGCCCGATCAGCGCCGCGCGGCCCGATGCCGGAGCCTCGCCCGAGCGACGGACGGCGCGGAAGACGAGATCCCGAACCGCGCGCCGGTCTTTCGAGCCCGCATAACGGCGCGCCTTGAAATAACGGGCGATCAAAGTGTCGGCCGCCGCTCCGCCGCGCTTGACGGAAGCGAGCACCTCGTCGACGAGCTCGATCGCGGCTTGCAGGCGTGCGGCGGGTGTCACCTGGCCCGACTAGCCGCTTATTCGAACGGCGTCGCCTGGTAGGCGATCATCACGTTGTCGCCCTCCTCATAGGCGCGCAGGTAGACGGTCATGTTGGCGCCGTCGCTCCAGCCGGCTTCGGCGGTGCAGCGCGCGTCACTCTCGGTCCGCGAAATCTCGCGGGCGTTGGCGATGCGCTCGATCTTCATCGCGTGGCCCTGCGAGGCCTGCTTCGCCTGCTCGGCGATCTCGCCGCAATCGAGGCTGGCGACATTGGCGCAGCCGGCGAGCAGGGAGAGGACGGCGAGGGTTGCTGCGCGCGCTTTCAAGCGGGACTGGGGCATCGGAAAGGCCCTCCTGATCCGGCCCGCCAAACTCCGCGATTGGTGCCCGAAAGGCAAGCAGCGACCCCTAAAAGAGTGACAGCCACCAATTTCTAAAAGAGTGACCGTCACTTTTTCGGAGCCCCCGCTAGCGCAGCGGATAGTTCGGCGCTTCCCGGGTGATGGTGACGTCGTGGACGTGGCTTTCGCGCAGGCCCGCATTGGTGATCCGGACGAACTTCGCCTGCTGAAGCTCGGCGATGGTCGCGGCGCCGGTGTAGCCCATCGCCGCCTTCACCCCGCCGACCAGCTGGTGGATCACGTCGGCGGCATGGCCCTTATAGGGGACCTGGCCCTCGATCCCTTCGGGCACGAGCTTGAGCTGGTCCTTGATGTCCTGCTGGAAATAGCGGTCGGCCGAGCCGCGCGCCATCGCCCCGACCGAGCCCATGCCGCGATAGGATTTGTAGGCGCGGCCCTGGTAGAGGAAGGTCTCGCCGGGCGCCTCCTCGGTGCCGGCGAGCAGGGAGCCGATCATCACCGCCGAGGCGCCGGCGGCGAGCGCCTTGGCGACGTCGCCGCTGGTCCTGAGGCCGCCGTCCGCGATGATCGGCGTGCCGGTCTTCGCCGCTTCCTCCGCCGAATCGAGGATGGCGGTGAGCTGCGGCACGCCGACTCCGGCGACGACCCGGGTGGTGCAGATCGAGCCGGGGCCGATGCCGACCTTCACCGCGTCGGCGCCGGCGCCGATGAGCGCTTTGGTCGCCTCGGCGGTGGCGACGTTGCCGGCGACGATCTGGACCCGGTTCGAATGGTTGCGGATGCGCTCGACCGCGGCCGCCACCTCGACATTGTGGCCGTGGGCGGTGTCGATGACGATGAGGTCGCATTCGGCGTCGATCAGCGCCTGCGAGCGCTCGAAGCCCTTGTCGCCGACCGTGGTCGCGGCGGCGACGCGCAGGCGCCCGGTGCCGTCCTTGGTCGCGTCGGGATAAGCGACCGCTTTCTCCATGTCCTTGACCGTGATCAGGCCGACGCAGCGACCCTCCTCGTCGACGACGAGCAGCTTTTCGATCCGGCGCTGGTGGAGAAGACGGCGCGCTTCGTCCTGGCTGACGCCGAGACGGGCGGTGGCGAGATTGTCGCTGGTCATCAGCTCTGAAACGGGCTGGCGCAGATTTTCGGCGAAGCGGACGTCGCGGTTGGTGAGGATGCCGACCAGCCTCCCGCCTTTCTCGGTCACCGGGATGCCCGAAATCCTGTGCTTCGCCATCAGTTCGAGCGCGTCGGCCAGATTCTGGTCGGGCGACATGGTGATCGGATTGACGATCATGCCGCTTTCGAACCTCTTCACCGCTCGGACGGCGGCGGCCTGTTCCTCCACCTCCATGTTGCGGTGGAGGACGCCGAGGCCGCCGAGCTGCGCCATGACGATCGCCATGTCGGCGCCGGTCACCGTGTCCATCGCCGAAGACAATATGGGGATGTTGAGCGCGATCTCCCGGGTGACCCGGCTGCCGGTGTCGGCCTGGCTCGGCAGCACGCTCGACGCCGCCGGCTTCAGCAGCACGTCGTCGAAGGTCAGGCCGAGCGGGATGTCCCGGGCGGTCATGGCGCGGTCCTTCGCGGCCGCTGGTAGACGGCCGGATCGGCCAGCCGGCGCCCGAGCGCGACCAGCAAATTGGCGTCCTCCGCCGCGCCGTCGAGCACGATCCGTCCGCCGAGCTGGTCCTCGGGCTTGTGATAGGGGCCAGACAGGAAGGCGTTGAGCAGCCTCATGTCGGAGAACGAGCCGCCGACCATGATCGCGGGAATGCCGACCTCGGCCAGTTCGTAGCCGTCCTGGCGCTGGACGAAGGGATCGGCCTCGCTGTCTGTGTCGAGCCGGCGCCCCATCGCCGCGACGGTCGAATCGATGATCGCGTCGAGCGCCGGGATGCCGCGGCCGATGACCGCGACGGGCTCGCCGGCCGGATGGATGGCGACCGTGTCCATGTTGATCGCGGCGACGATCGAATCGGCGGGGACGACCGGGTGGGCGGCGAAATATTCGGCGCCGAGCAGGCCGACCTCCTCCGAGGTGGTGGCGAGGAAGAGTATGTCGCGGGCGGGGCGCGGCTGGCGGCCGAGCCGCCCCGCCACTTCGAGCATCATCGCGATGCCGCTGGCATTGTCGACCGCGCCGTTGCAGATTCGGTCGGCCTCGCCCTCGGGCCGGCACAGGCCGAAATGATCCCAATGGCCGAGATAGAGCAGGCTCTCGCCGGTGCTCCCGCTGCCGCGCATGCGGCCGACGACGTTGTTGCTGGTGTAGCGCTGGACACCGGTGGCGACCTCCATCGCAACGCGGATCGGCAGCGCGACGGCGCGGAAGGAGGAGCCGGGCTGCTCGTTGAGCAGGCGGCGGAAATCGCCGCCCGCCGCGGCGACGAGGCGCTGGACGGCCGGGACCGGCATCGCGCCGGTGATCCGCGCCACCGGCGTGCTGTCGAGCCTGACGGTGCCCGAGCCGAACTGGGCGACGACCGCGGCCCATGGCACGTCTTCGCCGACGATCGCGATCACCGCCGCGGCGCCGGCGTCGCTGACCATGCGGGTGCGCGCCGCCAGGGAGGGGAAGCCGGGCACGTCCGGTCCCTGCAGCAGGATCAGCACCACCGCCCCTTCGAGATCGGCGCCGGCGAGCTGGTCGATGCCGCGGTCGGGCAGGCGCGCGCCATGGCCGGCGAAGATGACCGGCGCGTCGGCGACCCGTTCGGACGCGTCGCGGCCCATCAGGATCATGTCGTCCGCCGGCACGTCGACGGCGGCGCCGCGCGCGGTCCAGCGCACCTCGCTGGTGCCCGGGCGCCGCTCGACCAGGCGGACCGGCTGGAACCAGCTACCGCCCTCTCCCGCCGGTTCGGCGCCGCGGGCGCGGAGCTGGTCGGAGATATAATTGATGGTGAGCCGCTCGCCCTCGGTGCCCGGCGCGCGGCCCTGATACTCGTCGCTGGCGAGGCGCTCGATATGGCGCATCATCTCGGCCGGCGTGACCGGCGGATCGGCCTGGGCGGGAGCGACGGTCGAGGAGAGAAGAAGGAGGAGCGGCGCGGCGCCGCGAAGCGCAAGCTTGAACATGGCGCTGCTTAGGGAGCCCGTTTCAGGCTGGCAAGCGATTCGCGGCTCAGCGGCGCGCCTTGGCGATCAGGGCGCGGGCCTGGTCGACGTGCAGCGCCTCGATCATCTTGCCGTCGTGCCGTTCCGCGCCGCCCGTCGCCGCGGCGATCAGGCGCTCGGCGGCGTCGAGTTCCGCCTCGCTCGGGCCGAAGACGCGGTTGGCGGTCTCGATCTGGCTGGGATGGATGACCGATTTGCCGTCGAAGCCGTAGCCGCGGCCCTCGGCGCATTCCGCGGCCAGCCCCTCGTCGGCTTCGAGCCGGTTGTAGACGCCGTCGAACGCGGCGACGCCCCCGGCGCGGGCGGCGAGCACGATCCGCTGCAGCGCGTAGACCAGGCCGCGGCGCCCTTCGCCGGGGCGCAGGCCGAGGCTGGCCGCGAGGTCGTTGGTGCCGGCGATCAGGCCGGCGCTGGCGGGGGCGATCGACGCGGCGTCGATCACCGCCTGCGGCGTTTCCATCATCGCCAATACGGGCTTGGCCATCAGCCAGCTCGCATCGTGCACCTCCTTGGCCGAAACTGCCTTGGGCAGGACGATGAATTCGGCGGCGCATTTGCGCGCCGCGACGACATCCTCGCCATAATGAAGCGTGCCGAAGGCGTTGACCCGGATCGCCACCGGCCGGCCGCCGAAACCGTCGCGGGTCGCCGCGATCACCGCCTCGCGGGCGGCGGCCTTGTCTTCCTCCTTCACCGCGTCTTCGAGGTCGAGGACGATCATGTCGGCGGCGAGCGTCCGCGCCTTGTCGATCGCGCGCGGATTGGAGGCGGGAAGGAAGAGCAAGGAGCGGCAGAGCCGAAGGTCGGTCTTGTCCATGGGCGTTTTCGATTCTTCTTGGATCGGGGGCTGTTTGTCTACATGATATCGGCGCTTACGCGGAGGGGAGAACGGCCCGTGGAACTGATCCTCAGCATCGTCGTCATATTCGTCCTGCTTTACCTGTTCGCCAGCGTGAAGATCGTTCGCCAAGGCTATCAATATACGATAGAATATTTCGGCCGCTTCACGACCGTCGCGCGCCCCGGGATGAATTTCTACCCGCCCTTCTTCTATCGCGTCGGCCGCCGCATCAATATGATGGAACAGGTGCTCGACATTCCCGGGCAGGAGATCATCACCAAGGACAATGCGATGGTTTCGACCGACGGGGTGGTCTTCTTCCAGGTGCTCGACGCGGCCAAGGCCGCCTATGAGGTTTCCGATCTCTATCTCTCGATCATGCAGCTCACCACCACCAATTTGCGCACCGTGATGGGCTCGATGGACCTCGACGAGACCCTTTCCAAGCGCGACGAGATCAACACCCGGCTGCTGATCGTGGTCGACCAGGCGACCGAGAGCTGGGGGGTCAAGATCACCCGAGTCGAGATCAAGGACATCCGCCCGCCCGCCGACATCGTCAACGCGATGGGCCGCCAGATGAAGGCCGAGCGCGAGAAGCGCGCACTGATCCTCGAATCGGAGGGCCTGCGCGCCTCCGAAATCCTCAAGGCGGAAGGGCAGAAGCAGTCGCAGATCCTCCAGGCCGAGGGCCGCAAGGAGGCCGCCTTCCGCGATTCCGAGGCGCGCGAGCGCGAGGCCGAGGCCGAGGCCAAGGCGACCCAGATGGTGTCGGACGCCATCGCCGGCGGCAACGCGCAGGCGATCAACTATTTCATCGCCCAGAAATATGTCGAGGCGATCAGCCAGTTCGCGACCTCGCCCAATGCCAAGACGATCCTGTTCCCGGTCGAGGCGACCCAGCTGATCGGCACGCTGGGCGGCATCGGCGAGCTCGCCCGCGAGGCGCTGGGCGGAACCGGCGGCGGCGCAAGCGGCGGCACCGGCGGCGGCGCAGGCGGCGACAATGTGCCGGCCCGGCGCGGCCCGTTCGAGGGAGACCGGCAATGAATTTCGGCGGCCTCGACGCCCATTGGTGGTGGCTGCTCGCCGCCGCCGCGCTCGGCATCCTCGAAGTGTTCGTGCCCGGCATCTTCCTGGTCTGGATGGCCGCCGCCGCGGCGGTCACCGGCATCATCGCCGCGGTGACCGGCATCGCTTTGCCCTTCCAGCTCGCCATCTTCGCGCTTCTCGCGATTGCCGCCGTCTATGGCGGCCGCCGCCATTACGACCGCAACCCGATCGAGAGCGACGACCCCAGGCTCAACGACCGAACCGCGCGGCTGATCGGCCAGACCGTGACGGTCGTCACCGCGATCGAGCATGGCGAGGGCCGGGTCAAGGTCGGCGACAGCGTCTGGACCGCGCGCGGCCCCGACGCCGCGGTGGGCAGCCGGGTGACGGTGACGGGGGCTGAGGGCAATTGCCTGAGCGTGGCGCCCGCGGTGGTGCTGGGGGGGCCTGGGGGCGAAGGCTGACGCCGCGGGATGGGGCGCGGCGCGGGGCGGTGTCGAGTTACAGCCGCCTCCCCTCGCACACCGATCTAGATCCCGCGCGAGTCGAAGCGGATATCACCCGTTATTGGGCACTGTGCGCATTCAAGACGTCTTTTCCATTCCAAATCGTATCGCTTTCGTTCACCAGCCTCAGCCCCCGCGACGGCAAAAGACCGTCGCGTCTCGCCATCCTCCCATTCGACGATTGAAAGACCCGTGTCCTCCTCGCTCAACCATTTCGGCAGGAGGCCGAATAAATTCTCTGGCCCAGCCGGACCGGCCCGGTGGTAAAGCACAAAGTTCCAACCCTCGGACTTTTCAACAAGACCGTTACGATCCTGCGAATGAACATCTCGTCGCGCGGATGGGAAAACCAAGCCATTGGCCTTGTTCGTACGCAGCCATGAGCCGACCGCCTGATGGAACGAAGTGCCTCCAATGCTCGGCGTCATCAAAGTAGGCAGGATCTCGCGGAAGCCACTCGGCGCCTCCTTCCATATCCGGAGGCCATTGTTTCCCGCTCGGCCTTTTTCTGTTTCGAGGCGGCCAAAAAAATCTGCGAACCAATCCTGGGTCGTTTGAAGGCGCAGATCGACAACGCGGTCTATCTCGACCTGGACGATATGGAGGGGCAGCACTTTGGCGATCGACGTCCCCAGAACAATGGTTGGCTTCGATTCGTCCGATGTCAGGCCCTCTATCTGCGAGGCCTTGATCAGTAGAAATGGAGCTGCGCCGACGATCGACGGGTAATTTTCTCGAAGGGCGCGCGCTGCGTCATGGTGCACGGTAGAGTCGATAAGCTCGGGAAAGAGCGTCGCGTTGGCTGTCCAGTACGACATGAGCTCCCAAACCAGTGTACCCCCGTCGTCACCGGAGGAGTCCTGGCAGATTGAAGAATATCGCCCTCTGGGAAGGCCCGGGCCAGCAAATCTCCGCAACCGGCCCAAATGTGTCGGCAGCGTGCCTTTGGCGCCTACGACAAACGCCAGTTCGTCCGCGTTCAAGCGATTCGCCACATCGTGCTGGTCATTGAAATCCGGAAAGCAATTATCCAGCAGCTGGCGTGAATGTTCGTCTAGCTCGTCCGGGATGAGCTGCTTGAGCCAGCATCGAAGAGTAGTGAATTCCATTCCGCTTTCCCGACAACCGGTTGGATGAAAGGTGTCGCCGATGTGCTGCGGCTGTACTCCAGCCTACCTCCTTCGAGAATAGCCGCTACCGCCTGGAGATCGGGACACAAAGGTGTGTGTCCCCGCCCCTCCGGCAGCCAGACCCCCTGCCCTTCCGGCACGGCGGCGTGTTTTCATCACGGAGCGCAAGTGCTTGCATTCCGAGCATCGTGTGTTAGGGAAGCAATACAGTGAGGCTGGCGGCGGCCTCCAGGTTCCCCGGCTGATCACTCTGAAAGGTGCCGACGACCATGATCCAGACGTCCGTGACGACCTACTGCCGCGCCGTGGCGATCTTCCTGATCCTGTCGATGCTCGGCGGGTGGTTCGGGGAGATGTACGTGCCGTCGGTGATGCTGACCGGCGACGCCGCGACGACGGCCGCCCAGCTCAGGCTTCACGAGGGCCTGTTCCGGCTCGGCTTCGCGGCTTACCTCGTCGAAGCGTTCAGCGACGTCGTCCTGGCGTGGCTTCTCTACGTTCTCCTGAGGCCGGTCCACCGCGATCTGGCGCTGCTCTCGGCCTTTTTCGGGCTGGTCTCGATGCTGGTCTTCGCGGTGACGAAATTGCTCTACTTCGCCGCCCCGATGTTCCTCAGCGGCAGCAGATATCTGACGGCCTTCCCGCCGGAGCAAGCCGATTCCCTGGCGAGCCTGTTCCTGTCGCTCTACGCGGGCCTCGGCGGCGTCTCGATGCTGTTCTACGGAACCGCCTGGATCATCCGCGGCTATCTCACCTTCAGGTCGACCTATCTCCCCCGCTGGCTGGGCGCGCTGATGGTCTTGGCCGGCCTGGGCTTCGCGGCGAAGACCGTCACCCATGTGCTCGCCCCCGCTTTTTCGTCGAACCTCCTGCTGGCGCCGATGTTCGTCAACGCCCTCGCCCTGGCGATCTGGATGCTCGCGAAGAGGGTGGATCGGGACAAATGGGATCGCGCGACCGCCGCCTCGGCTTGAATGCGGAGTTTGGGGACGGGGACGTAGGCTCTGAATTGGGACAATCCCCTGGCCGTCCCCTAGCGCCGCAGCTCCCGCTGAGCGACATAGCGGGCGATGGTCGGCGGCTCGGCGAACAGCAGCACGCCGGGGGGCGGCGCATCGGGGCGCTCGATGATTATGAAGGCGTCGGCGCCCGTGCCCGGCGGGCCGGGGCCGCCGCCCGCGCCGGGGCTCCGCCGTCCGTCGGGCCGGGCCACCTCGAGATCCATGCGCCCGGCCATCAGCCCGAAGCTGCGCACCCGCACGATCCCCATCGGCGGAACATCGATCGCCGCGGTCGCGGTGGTGAAGGGCAACCCGCCACCGTGTCATTCCACCGTCCGGGGCGCCCGGGGATCCTTGAGGAAAATCACCACCGGCGCGTCGAATCCGGGCGCGGTCGCAAGGTGCAGCCGGGGCGGCGGCGACCAGCTCGACTGGTAGAAGGTCCAGATCACCAGCAGCCAGCCAAGCCCGGCCCCGGCGAGCGCCATCGGCACCATGACCAGGCGGCGTCGCGGCGGCGCAAGCTTCCGCGCGAGCAAGCGGCCGGCAAAGGCGAACAGCGCCACCCCGCCGAGCACCATCAGCACCATGACGATCAGGATGGCCAGCGCCAGTCCGTTCCCCTGGTCTCCGCCCACCTTCCCGTCTCCCGCCCGCCCGCTTGCGAGGCATCGACCATCGCGCACAAACGGGCGATGGTCCACCGCTCGGGGTGGCGCGGGGGGGTGGGGGACACAAAGGTGTGTGTCCCCGCGCCGACAGCAGGATGTTCACCCAGCCGAGCCGGCCGGAGAACAGGCCGAAAGCCATCCCGAAGAAGCCGGGCTCCTCGCCGATCCGGCTGAGGATCTCGCTCTCTTCGCGCCCCAGGGCCTCCTCGATCAGATTGTCCACGTCGCGCATCACTCGTCTCCTTCCAAAGCGTCGCGCAGCTTGCGCCGCGCGTGCATCAGGCGGGTCTTCACCGTGCCCGCCGGCACGTCGAGAGCGACCGCCACTTCGGCGACGCTCATATCCTCGAGATAGAAGAGGGCGATTGCCGCCTGCTGCTCGGGGGCAGCGTCCTGATCGCCCTCCGTACGGCCTCAACGTCCATCGATAAGGGCTCAGCGACACTGTCTTCGACGGGGGCCGCGGCCATCCCTGCGGCCAGCAGCCGCTCGCCCTGCAACCGCCCGATATGCCGGGCGCAGCGCCGCGACACGATCCGGTAAGCCCAGGCCGCAAAGGCGCCTTCGTCCCGGAGACGGGAAAGGCCGCGCATCATCTCGGCCCAGCTCTCCTGCACCGCATCCTTCGCGCCTTCCCGGTCCCTCAGCAGCCGCCACGCGTGAGCAACAAGCTTGCCGTTCCAGCGCTCCACCAAAGTCCCCAGAGCCTCACGGTCGCCAAGCCGCGCGGAAGCGACGAGATAGGCATCGAGGATGCGCCCCCTGTCCCTTGCCATCGCAGCCTCCCCGATCGAGCGTCCACAGAAGCAAGGTGCCCCGCAAGCGCAATCGGGTTCAATCGTCAGCGATGACGTCGCCAAAGACTGCGTGCCGGCCGCCTTCGCGGGACGCACTGGGAACAGTTGCGTAGCTGTCCCCCAGTCTCACGAAGCATGGAGAAGGAAGGCCGGATCAAGTCCGGCATGACGAGAAAAGCAGCCCACACGCCCCACCCCTTCGTCACCCCGGACTTGCCTGCCCTGACGCAGTTCAGGGATACGAGTCCACCTTCTTCGCGCCTTCGCGTCCTCGCGTGAAACAAATTACGGCGTTCGAACTTGCACTGTCGCCTGTGTTAGAGCGTCAACGTCCCAAATCCGGCTCGACCCAGCCGAGCCGCGCCTCCTTCGAGAACAGCAGCTCCCGGCTGTAGAATTGCAACGGCCAGTCGCGCCGTCCCTCCGGCGCGCTCAGGACCGCGTTGACGCGCGCTGAAAGCCCCTGCCCTTCTGTCTTGGCGAGGCTCAGCCGCAGGGTGCGGATGAACACCTGCGTGATCGTCTCGTGATAGCCTTCCGTGTCGCTGTTCACCCCGCCGACGCTCTCATTGTAGCGGCGGATCAGGTCGGGCAGGTCGCGCTCGGGCGCGATGTCGGGGCGCTCCAGCACCAGCCAGCAGGTGGTCGAGATATGCGCCTCGTGGGTCCATTCGCTCTTCGGCAGGGTGCGGCTGAGGAAGCCCTCGCCGACGCGGCGGATCGCGTCGTCGTGCGGCCAGAGCCGCGGCAGATGGTCGGTCGTCATTTCTAGTCCTTCCCATAGAAAAAGGGAGCGCGCCGGACCCCGGCACGCTCCCTTCATTTTTGACCCCCTCTCCAGCTGGGAGAGGGTCGGGGTGAGGGAATATGGTGCGGGCGTCAGGCCGTGATCACGGTCTCCTGGACTTGTTGCGTTGCTTGCTGGCCGCCGATGCGCGGCGCGGAGTCGCGGACCGCCTGGTCGACATGAGCCTCGAACTTGGCGAAATTGTTGGTGAACAGGGTCACCAGCTTGGCCGCGGTCGCGTCATATTCGGGCTTGTCGGGCCAGGTGTCGCGCGGGTTCAGGATCGCGCTGTCGACGCCGGGCACGCTGACCGGCACCTCGACGCCGAAGTTCGGGTCCGTACGGAATTCGACGTCGTTCAGCGAGCCGTCGAGCGCGGCGTTGAGCAGCGCCCTTGTCGCCTTGATCGGCATGCGGCTGCCGGTGCCGTATTTGCCGCCGGTCCAGCCGGTGTTGACCAGCCAGCAACGAACGCCGCCTTTGGCGATCCGCTCCTTCAGGAGGTTGCCGTAGACCCAGGGGAAGCGTGGCATGAACGGCGCGCCGAAGCAGGTCGAGAAGGTGGCTTCCGGCTCGGTGACGCCGATCTCGGTGCCCGCCACCTTGGCGGTGTAGCCGGAGAGGAAATGGTACATCGCCTGCTCAGGGGTGAGGCGCGCGATCGGCGGCAGCACGCCGAAGGCGTCGGCGGTGAGGAAGACGACGTTCTTCGGCACCGGGCCCATATTGTCGGCCGACGAATTGGGGATGAAGTCGATCGGATAGGCGCCCCGCGTATTCTCGGCGAGGCTGGGGTCGTCGAGGTCGAGCTCGCGGGTCTCCTCGTCCATCACGACATTCTCGAGCACGGTGCCGAAGCGCTTCGTCGTGGCGTGGATCTCGGGCTCGGCCTCGGGCGAGAGGCGGATCATCTTGGCGTAGCAGCCGCCCTCGAAGTTGAACACGGCGGTGTCGGACCAGCCATGCTCGTCGTCGCCGATCAGGGTGCGGCTGGCGTCGGCGCTCAGCGTCGTCTTGCCGGTGCCGGAAAGGCCGAAGAAGACCGCGGTGTCGCCG
>Ga0190265_10000425_pt1 | contig 30346 bp, 18 predicted proteins | sample Popmic124T_FD_133135 | JGI IMG/M metagenome (GOLD analysis project Ga0190265, IMG submission 133135) | Populus adjacent soil microbial communities from riparian zone of Indian Creek, Utah, USA - 124 T | ecosystem: Environmental > Terrestrial > Soil > Riparian zone | place: USA: Utah | collected...
GAACAACCCGATCGCGGCGCAACAGGCGTGGGGAGCGAACACCGCGGGGCTCTACATCAACTCGGTGGTGAATCTGGGACCGAACGTGGTTGGACAAACCATCGTGCTGCGCTTCCGGATGGGGACCGACGAGGCGATCGGCGCACCGGGCTGGCGCATCGACACCTTCGCACTCACGGGTGGGGCGTGCCCTTAGCGGTTACGACAATAGCTTGTTAGGCCGACCCGCTTCGAGGCGCGTTAAAACGCCCACTGGGCGCCGATAAACACGGTGGGCGTAACCAGGTCGTATCTCCGCACGCCGACCGTGGAGAAGTTGCCGACATACGATACGGTCGTCCCAACCGAGAGATAGTCCTGCGGATTCCAAATAAGCGACGCGCCCACGGTCACGTTAAAATCGTCGCGAGACGAGCCGGACAGGTCGTGCGTGTAGTGCTGGACCTCGGGCCGGGTGAAGCCCCACAGCTGGACTTTTTCGCAAATGTTGTAGATGGCGGCGACATTGAAATAGCCGCTTACGCGATCGGATGCGGAAGGATCGCCGTGCCGCCAATAGGCGCCGCCGGTCACGTTCAGATAGAACGGCGCGCTCCCGATCTGCGAGAAGCGGCTGATGCTGGCATTCAGAAAGCCGTATCGGTAAAATTCCCCGGTCGCATCGTCCGGCGAATAGAGGCGGGCCACCGCGTAGGAACCGATCACGGACCAGGTATCGTTGCGGTCCAGATCATATTTCAAATCGAGGGCCAGGGTCTGCGAGTCGAAATCCAATTCCGGGAAATCTTCGTAGCGAAACCAGCTCTGACCGAGTGACAGCCGGGGCGTGAAATTCCGGGTGGCATACGGAACGAACGAAGCGCCTACGCCGCCATTCCAGAAAAAGTCGTCCAGGGTGTTATCGCGGGTGAGGAACGCATTGCTCGAGTAGTTTAGGGTTTGGAGGGTCGAAAAGGTAAACATCTTCGGCCTGGGCGCGCGCGAAACCAGGTTGATGTCTCCGAGCTCGGGATCGGTGGGCTCCTCCGTTGTCTCCTCTTCCTGGGTAATTTCGGCCCGCACCCGGGCCTGCTGCTGGGTCTCCACCCGCACGTCCTGAGCGAGCGCGGGTGAGATGCCGGCGAGAACGAGGAAAAAGACCGGCAGGACGCATTGAGTGCGCTTGAGGGTGAAGCTCATCGTGGTTGGGGCGATACCAGGGTCTCTGGGATGGGCTATGGACGGGGAACCTGAACGACGATCGGCTGGCTGTTCTGGCCGCCCGCCAGATTACCGGTGAGCACCTGCAATTGCCCGTTGTAGAAGACCCTGAGCGTAAACGCATCCGAGCCGCTCGGACTGTTGAAATTATTCACGATGAAGGTGTAGAGGCCCGAGAGAGGAATGCCGTTCACGACGATGTTCTCCACCCTGATATTCGGCGGAAAGTTGCTTTGCTCGCCGGTGTTATCACGATCGAGCCTCGCAATTGCTCTGCCGTTGTTGAACGTCACGGAAACGTTGGCGAAGGAAACCACCTGCCCGTTTGGCAGAGTAAGATACAGATCGAGATCAGCCGAGGTATTCCAAACGAGTTGCGCCCGGATGACGCCGGCCGGGCCCGGATGTGGAAACGGGTCGTTCGGGGGGAGGTTATTCACTCCTGGCTCCGTGTTAGGAGGAAACTGCCCCTCCCAGGCCACGCGCGGTTTCGTCGACACCATCACATTCGACTTATCAATGAAGCCCGCCCGCTCGTCCGCTTCGTAAGCGGCGACCGCACGGGCGATTGCCTCCGCGTTTGGCAAAGGCGCGAAGCCTTTGACGAGCGGGGAGGTTTTGAGGAAGCGAGGGATATCAAACTGAAATTGGCGCGGTGGGCTGTCGGGCCGCGCTACGATCATCTCTCCTGGACCGAGCCGAAAAGAAGTGGTGTGCTCACGGCCGGCAGCGTCGGTCCAGCGTGATCCTCCCTGGAACTTTCCCTCCAGCATGCCAAGGAGCGTGGTGGCCCCTTTCCCGTTCGAACGCGTTTGACCCGCCTTGCCAATTCCCGCCATCGGGACGGTAGAGATAAAACCGGTGGAGCCGGTAATCGCGCCGGAGATTGCGCCGGATTTGAGTTCGATCTTCCCTGAGTTGCTCGGCTTGCCGAAGAGCACGGCGCCTTGAGTGGCGTTCATTGCCCTGGCCTTCGCGTCGAATGAGAAGTTCGAATTGGAGCCCAGCCGCGCCAGGGTGAGATCGGGAAACAGGAGTTCGGCCTTGGATGCCGTGCCGGTTCGCACCACGCTCCCATCATCAATCACCGCGCCCTGCGCGATGGGCTGCGCCTGGGCGCTGAGATTGGGCGCCCGCGTTACCACGTTTTCTTTCCGTCGCAGCACCGCCTGGGAAAGGTCCGCTCCGGAGGCCAGGCCGGCCGGACAGAGAATGCTCAGCAGCACAACAAGAGACAGCGCCCCACGGCGGGAACGCGAGATCAGGCCGCGAGAGGCAGCCTTCTGGCAGGTCCGGGTAAACATGCCTTAATGGCATCTCTCTATGGGCATTTAGTCAAGCCTTTAGTGTAAGAAAAGGTTCGCCCCGACAGAGGCGAATCTGCTATCAAACACCGGTGCGCATTTTGCGATCCCGCCGTTTGGTTCATGCGCTCATCGCAATGGTCGTCCTGCTCGGGGTCATCGTTCTCCATTGGCTGGCCAATACCGGCCGGAGCGCACGGTTCCTCAACAGCTGGGAATACTGGTTCCGCGACAGCGTGTTAACGGTGGGGGGCCGGCTTACTCCGCCCGACGACAGGCTCGTCTACCTGGGCATCGACAACGCCTCTAGAACTCTCTCCAGCTTTGATCTTGAGGACATCCCGGCAGGCAGCCGCGAACATCACGCGGTGTCTTTGATGATTGCGGCGGCCCAGCCCTGCTGGTCGCGCGAAGTCTATGCTATTCTATGCGAGCGCTTGCTGGGCGCCGGAGCCCGTGCGGTTGTCTTCGATGTTGTTTCCGAACGATCCGGTGACGGAGACGGAGCTTTCCAAGACGTTCTCCAACGGTTTCCCGATGGGATCGTCCTGGGCATGGATTTGAAATCGGAGACGATTGGTCCGGGGCGGGAGGCCAAGGTATGGAGCGTCCCATCCATTACCATCCTGCCCGACTCTTCCCCTGAACACTCCAGGGTTGGCTATGTTGTTTTTTGGCCGGGCTTCAATGGCATTGTTCGGACAGCCCAACATCAAGTCACGCTTGAGCAACTACAGGGGGGGATCCTACCCGACGCGGGAGCAACGACGCCTGCCTCCCTGGACCTGCGCGCCGCAACAAAACTGGGCCCCGTCCACCTCAGCCGGCCGTTTCAACCCTATCTGTTTCGTTATGCCGGTCCGCCCGGAACCTTTCCCATGATTCCCATGTACCAGGTTTTCATGCCCCAATACTGGGAAGGAAATCTCGACAACGGAAAGGCGTTTCGTGGCAAGATTGTGATGGTCGGCGCGTACGGCGCTCTTTTCCATGACGAGCACCTGACTCCATTCGGGGTCATGCAGGGTCCTGAGATTCATTTGAATTCGATCAACGCGCTCCTGCATCAAGAGTTCCTCCACGAGCTCCCCCCATGGACCGCCAATCTACTCATCGCCTTCGCCGTTGCCGCAGCCTGGCTCCTGACCGTTCTCGTCAAGAAAACCTGGATGCGTCTTGCCGCCTTCGTCCTTTTGGCGGCAGGATATTACTTCTCAGTCAAACTGGCCCACGATTATGCTGATACGATCGTGCTCGCGGTCCCGCCGTTTCTGGCGTTCGGCCTCGCTGGCTTTATCTCCTTCGTCCTGGATTTCACGCATGAGACCCTCGAGAAACTCCGTATCCGCCGCACCCTTGAGTCTTATGTCTCGAAGGACGTCGTGCGCGAGGTGCTCGATAACCCTGAGAGTTATCTGAGCAAACTAGGCGGCGAACGTGAAAGCGTCGCGCTGATCGTGACCGATCTGCGCGGCTTCACCACCATGTCCGAGGAGATGGACTCGACCCAGCTCGTGGCGCAACTGAACGAATACCTCTCGTTGATGGTCGACGACATTTTCTCGCGCCGCGGCTCGGTCGATAAATTCATCGGTGACGCCATCCTGGCTGTCTGGGGCCACGTCAAAAGCGAAGGTCCCGCGCAAGACGTTACTCTCGCTATCCAAGCTGCGTTGCTCATGAAGGAAAGTCTTGGCCGCTTGAACGCCGATTGGGAGAAACGCGGCCTTCGCACTTTTCACATGGGCTGCGGCGTTAACTTCGGTGAAGTCATTTTCGGCAACATCGGCTCCTCCAGGAAAATGGAGCCGACCGTGATCGGCGACGCCGTCAACGTGACTTCCCGCCTGGAGGGCTTGACCAAAGATTACGGGCGAGACCTGCTCATTGGCGAAGCCGCCGCCGATCTCGTGAAAGATTCCTTCAGGCTCCAGTTCGTCGATAAAGTGACGATGAAAGGCAAAACCAAGCCGCTCCGGATCTATTCCGTCGTTTCCCGGAGCGATGTGCCGGTCGAGCCGCAAATGGCCGCCTATCTCGAAGCCTACGAAAAAGCGCAAGCCAGCTACGCCGCCGGGAGCTTGCAGGAGGCAAAAGCTCTCTTCGAAAAATGTCTGCCCCACCGGCCCGACGACGTGCTGTTGCGGATGTACATCCAACGTTGCACGACGCTCCTTGAACACCCATCCGAAGGCGTCTGGACAGGCGTCCATGTCGCTGAGCACAAATGAGCGAAGCGGTGTCAGTCCAAAGGACTCTTGACGCCGAGGCCTGCTTGTTCAGTGCGTGTAAATCCAATCCAGGTACGTTTTCTCCGTGCGAAGAGAACAATGCTTCAACCGGCGTCGCGAACGCTTTCCGAGGAGCTTGGCTTGCGCGGTTCTTGGGCGAGGCCTAACACGTCTCTCCAAACCGTGATAGACGAAAAAATGTTCGCCTTTGAAGGCGAACATTCGTCTAATCCTCGTTAGGCTCACATGCGCCTCGGAGGTATGTATGGCGAAACTTAAGTCTCAGCGCCACCATTGGTGGCCTCGGTGCGTATCTGCTCAATGGGCCGCGGAAGATGGAACCGTCGGCTGGCTAAAGCCGGACGGGAGTTCCATTCGTGTTCCCGCGAAGGAACTGGGAGTCATTGGCAATGCTCATCACATCAAGTTGGGTCGCATCCCGGGCGATTCGACAGCCTTGGACACTAGCTTCGAAAACGCATTCGACGTGGCGGATACTAACTTCCCCTCAGTAATCTCTTGGTTAGAGAGCCTCCGTCACGAGTTCGTCCCTGGTCCAGAGTTGCGAGACAGGTTTCTTGCGGAATTCGCCCCGGTTGACAAGCTTCGCTTACTTACTGAGTGCGTAGTTTCTTTGGCTGTGCGCAGCCCAATGAACCGCGAAGCATCAGTGTCACTGGCCGAACGTCTGCGGGGTCCAATACCGAATCCGGAAAGGAGCGCGATCATTGGCCTAAATATGCGGCAATCCCAACGCTTAGTCTCGGATGCGATCGGAGCAAACGGCAAATACGCAGTTCTCTTTTCACAAGGACGAGAATTCATCTTTGGGGATGGCTTCTTCCACAACGTTAGAGCGGTGACCAATCCCCCCATGTGCCCTAAAATTCTTGCCCCACTCACGCCAACCATAAGCGTGGTCGTTAGCCGTCCGACATCGTTTACCGTCGAACCTCGGCTTTCAACTATTGTAATTTGTGATGAAGAAGTGGATCAGTGCAACCATGCCGTGCAAGTATATTCGCGGCAGGCACTCTATTTCCGGTCTCATCAGCCCGCAGTCGACGGAGCATTTTCCCGCAACGAGCACCAAGAGTACTCGAGCCCGGACAATCCCATCGACAACCTGCTCTGTAGCATGCCAGGTGTACCCCCAAGAGATACATCACTTGATTTTCTTATGTGCAGGCCTCGATGATGATATTCCCAATGTCACGCGACGTCTAACCACGCGATGGAGCGAACTCAGAAAGCATTCGGAGCCGCTCATCTTCTTCTCGTTAGATCCATGCGACTCGCCGCTTTTTTTACGACGCTCGTGATCGGGATGGCCCTTGGTTCCTGTGGCCGGCCGGACGATAGCTATGTCTGGGCTGAGTTACCGCACGCCATCTCTCCCTCGGGCTGGTGTGTTGCCTATGTTCAAGAAGCCAAGGCGCCGTCATCCTCAGAATGGAGTGCCGTGCTACTAGACCTCGACCGAGGTAATTGCAGCGCCACCGCTCTCGAGTTTCGCCACGTCAAAGTTCCTTTGAAAATCCGGTGGCTAGACCCTACCACGCTTGAGATTCGTTATCCGAAGGAGGTTTCGCCAGATTGGCCGTGTGATGACGCATCGGAACACCTCGTTGAATGCGCTGGTCGGTGCGTTCGCGTCGTATTGTTGCGGATATGAGCGCGGACAGATCTAACCACGCGATGGAGCGAGCGAACTCCGAAAACATTCGGAGTCGCTCATCTTGTTCTCGTTAGGCCTATGAAAGTGCGCGCCCTGATTGCGGTTGTTCTGCTTGTGTCCTCCGGGTATGCGCAGAAAGCCAATTGTGCGCGGTTTAACGTTGCAGGTTCGAAGCGAGATTGGCCCCTTGATTTTGAATCGATAGAGCCTGAGCCGCAACTCCTCGCGCTAAGCCATCCAGGCAGCGTTCCAGAGCGTCGCGAACCCAACTATCTGGCCAGGCGACGCAGAGATGCGCTTTAGACGCTCGTCCAGCTTCCCGGCCAGCACTTCCACATTAGTCGTAATCGAGCCGAGATGCCCGCCGGCCAGGCCATGGACTTCCGCCTGCGGCGCCGCCTTCTGCCATTTCCGCCGCAGAAATGGCGCGAAGGACTCCTGTTCTTCCGTGACGAAAATCGTGACTGGCCCATCGTAGCGCGGTGGCGCGTAGCTCGAGAGAATCCACTGAAACGTGGCCAGGACGTCCTCGTCGTGATCGAAATTTTCGACCGACCCCGCCGGCATGGAAAGCGCGAGGTCGTCGCCATTCCCGCCGAAGAGGGCGCGCACCTTGGCGGCGGCGAACCGGACCTTGTTGCGAAACGGGGCGTTCCATTCCTCGCGCAGCCGGTAGAGGAATTTGTGGCCGCGCGAGAACAAGCGGGTGGTTTGCCTCGGCGCCAAAGAGCGCGTCTTCGTCAGCCATCGCACCAGGCGCAGATGCCCGCGCAAGAACGCCCCCGGCAATTCGGGATCGATCAGGGCGACAAATGAAACCTCCTCCCCCACCGCGCTGAGGCGTTGCGCCATCTCGTAAGCGATCAGGCCGCCAATGCAAAAACCGCCGAGCAAATAGGGTCCGTTCGGACGGTGCGCCCGGAGATCCTTGAGATGTTGCGTCGCCATCACTTCCACGCTCGGGAGCGCCCCTTCCGGAATCTCCACGGGCGGCAGGACGTAAAACGGCTGGTTGTCGCCCAGCAGCCGCGAAAGGTCGCGCACGTAAAAACCGCCGCCGATGACGTCGCCGTGCAGAAAATAAAAGGGGAGCCGGGCCCCCCGCGCCTGCAATTCGATCATGGGCAAAAGCGCGTTCTGTTCTTCGCCCAGGATCAGCTCTGCCAAATGTGTGATGGTCGCTTCCTTGAACAAGGCCGTGACCGGAAGCTGCCGGCCCGTGATTTCCCTGACCCGGTCCATCATCTTGACGGCCAGGAGCGAGTGCCCGCCGAGCTCGAAAAAATTGTCGCGAATACCGACGGGTTTCACCCCGAGAATTTCCTCCCAGATTTGCACGAGCTGGAACTGGATCGGGAGCCAGGGCCTTTCGCTCGGGGGAGCGGGAGCAGCGGCCACGATGCGCAGTCCCGGCATGGGCAGCGATTTGCGATCCACTTTGCCACTGGAGGTGAGTGGAAATTTTTCCAGGAAAACGAACGAGGATGGCACCATCTGGTCGGGCAAATGTTGCTTCAACTCCTGGCGCAACTGCACCGTGTCCACGATGCCGGTCTGGTGCGCGATCAGGTAGGCCACGAGTTCTTTCTGGCCGGGCAATCGTTCGCGCGCGATGACAACCGATTCGCGCACGGCGGGCAGTTTGTTCAAGGCGGCCTCGATTTCACCCAACTCGATTCGATACCCGCGTATCTTCACCTGTTGATCGATGCGGCCCAGGAACTCGATTTCGCCGTTCAGGAGCCAGCGTGCGAGGTCGCCGGTTTTATAAAGGCGGGCGCCGGCGTCCTCGCTGAAGGGATCGCGAACGAACCTCTCGGCGGTGATGTCCGGCCGTTCGAAATAACCGCGCGCCAGGGCCACGCCGCCAATGCACAACTCGCCGGGCACTCCGGGCGGCGCCGGTTTTCCGTTCTCATCGAGCAAATAAATCTGGGTGTTCTGGATGGGCCGGCCGATCGAAGGAAGCGCCGGCCATTGCTGCGGGTCGCCACTCAAAGTCAGCGCCGTCACCACGTGCGTTTCCGACGGGCCATAATGATTGTGCAACGTCGCCTCGGGATGGCGCGCAAACATCTCGCGCAGCCTTGGGGTGACTTGGAGTTGTTCGCCCGCGGTCACGACCTCGCGCAAAGCCTCGGCCGTGGTCCCTTCCGCTGCCGCCGCGTCAGCAAGCTGCTGGAGCGCCACGAAGGGCAGAAAGATGCGCGCAATCTTTTCCCGCACGATGAAGTTCCAGAGCTCGGGTGGGTTCAGCCTCAGATCGGCCGGGATGAGCACGAGCGTCCCGCCGAGACAAAGCGTCGAAAATATTTCCTGAAACGAGACATCGAAGCTCAACGAGGTGAACTGGAGGGTCTTTGCGGCCGCGTTCAGCCGCGAGTCCTTGAGCTGCCAGTCGATCAGATTCACGAGCGCACGATGCACCATCGCCACGCCCTTGGGTTTTCCCGTCGAGCCGGAGGTGTAGATCAGGTAAGACAGGCTTGCCGGAGTCGTGATGTTCTCGGGATTCTCCCCGCTCGGATGCGCGCCGCGCGGCCAGTCCTCGTCGAGAAAAAGCGCGGGCGTGTTGCAGTTGGGGAAGACGTGCCGCAGCTCCGTTTGGGTGAGCAAAATCGCCGCGCGCGAATCCTCCAGCATGAACTGCAACCGCTCGTGCGGGTAGGCCGGGTCGAGCGGCAGGTAGGCTGCGCCGGCCTTTAGCACCGCGAGCACGCTTGCCACCATGTCGAACGACCGCTCCACGCAGATGCCGACGACGGCGTCCGCGCCCAGGCCTTGCGCGCGGAGCAGGTTGGCCAGCGCATTCGCGCGAAAATTCAATTCGCGATACGAAAGCGTTTCCTCCCCGAACCTCAGCGCCGGCGCATCCGGCGTCCGCTCGACCTGTTGCTCAAAAAGCTGATGGACGCAGGCGGTGGAAGGCCAGGGCGCTTCGGTCCCGTGCCAGTCTCGCAGGGGTTGCGCGCGCTCGGCCAACATGTTCACGACGCTGAGTGTGTCGCGTTACGGCAGATCGGGGGCAGGCCGGCGCACATTCTCCTCGGCAAAATTCCTAAATCCCTTCGCATTGTTCAAAAAACCCCAGCAGTGGAACTAAATTACGTTCGCAGAGGGGTTATTGCAACGCGGCGAAAGCGGCCAGAAACACCGTCAGCACGTCGATGAGTGGACACTTACCGCGGAGGCGCTGGCAGCGGAGTAGTCGGTTTGGCGCTCGATCGTTTCAGCAGGTTAAACAAATCGCTGTCGGTCGAGAGGACCAGGGTTGACTCCTTGGTCAACACCTTGCGATAGGTTTCCATGCTCTTGAGGAAGCCGTAGAACTCGGCCGCCTGCGGATTTTGGGTGTAGGCGCGTGCGTAAATTTCCGTGGCTTTCGCGTCCGACTCACCCCGAATTTCCTGCACGCGCCGGTAGGCCGTGGACTGAATCTCATTCAAATCACGCTCTTTATTACCCATGATGCGGGCCGCTTCGCCTTCGCCTTCGGAACGAAAACGCTGCGCTATCTGGAGGCGCTCGCTGATCATGCGCTGGTAGATCCGGCTGAGCACATCCGGGTTGTAATTCACCCGCTTCAAGCGGACGTCGAGCAACTCGATGCCGAACTCCCCGAGCTTGACGGCGGCGGCTCCCTTGATTTCGGCTTCGATCTTCAGACGGCCAAACGAGATCGGAGGGAGGACGCCGATCGTGCCCACTCCCACGGGTCCCGGCTTGAGACTTTCGTCAACCATGGGTTTCCGGGTCTTGTCCGTGCGCACGATTTCGATCAGGTCGTGCTTGGCAATGGCATTGCGCGTTTCGCTGCCGAGAATGTCCTCGAGGCGCGACTGGGCGCTGCGCTCATCTTTCAGGCGCACGAAATAGGTCTTGGGATCATTGATGCGCCAGCGGGCAAAGGTATCGACGTGAATATAGGTCTTGTCCCTGGTCGGAATCGCGACCGGCAAACCGGCCCATTCCAAAAATCGCTTATCGATTCGATTCACCTCCTGGATGAAGGGCAGTTTGAAATGCAAACCTGGCTCCGTGGTCGGTTCGCCCACCGGTTTGCCAAACTGAGTTATAATGATCTGCTGAGTCTGGTGCACCACGTAGAAGCAGCTGAGAATGCCGCGAAAGAGCAACAACGCCCCCGCGAGGGTGAGGAGCCAAAGGCATCCGCGCTTGTTCATCTGACCTCCGGCGGTTTGAGCGAGAGCGGCAAGATCGGCAGCAGCTGCTTCATGGAATCATCGATGATGATCTTGGGTCCCATCTCCGGAAGCACGTCGCCCATCGTTTCCAGGTAAAGGCGGGTGCGCGTGATCTCCGGCGCCTTGATGTATTGCCCGAGCATGGCGTTAAACGATGCGACATCGCCTTCTGCTTCGTTCACGCGCTTGAACCGGTAGCCATCCGCCGCGCGAATCGTCTGGTCGGCCTCCCCCTTCGCTTTCGGAACGGCTTCGTTGTAATTGCCGTTCGCGATGTTGATGGCATTCTCGCGGTCTTGCTGCGCCTTGTTCACTTCATTGAATGACGCCTGCACCTCCCTCGGAGGATTCACGTTCTTCAGTTGCACCTGGTCCACCCGCACGCCGAGCTTGTAGCGCTTGGCCAGTTCCTGCATCCGGGTCAAAGCTGAAATCTCGATGTCCTGCCGGCCGATCGTAATCACTTCATCCACGGTCCGATCGCCGATCACTTCGCGCATCGCGGCCTCGGACAAATCGCGCAGCGTCTGAGCGGGATTGCGGACATCGAAAAGATGCTCCTTCGGATCGTCGATCCGGTATTGGACCACCCACTCGACCAGGGCCGCGTTCAAATCGCCCGTGACCATCGATTTCTCATCCACCTGTTCCCGGCCGGCCTGGTCGACATTCGTGTAGCCCGAACTGAAAAATCCAAACTCGAGCTTTAACTGGCGGCGCGTCGGCAGGACGGTGACTTCGTCGATCCCGAGCGGCAGCTTGAAGTGCAGGCCCGGATTTACAGTCTTGAGGTATTTCCCAAACCGAAGGACGACCCCTTCCGATTCCGCGGCCACCGTGTAAAAGGAAGTCCAGGCGACGATCAGAAGCGCCACCACCACGAGCACAGCGCCAATCAGCCGCATCGGCGGCTTCGGTAAATTAAGATTGATGACCGTGGGTGGTTGATTATTCATCGAAAGGAATCGCGCAGAAGCCAGCGAGGACTTACGCGCGGTTCACCATAGCCCGAACGGAGCGAACGAGAAGCGCAAAGTTTCCCTTCCATTCAACGGATTGGGCGCGCGGCCAATATTGTGCAGCCTTGCCCCGATCCAATTCGGGGCTGATCGTGTCTCGCATGAGAGCCTTCCACATGTATATGGAGCCGCTCATCGGCCCAAGGATCCAGCTCCGGCCGATGCTGGCCTCGGATGGTCCCGCGCTCGTGCGAGCCGCCGCCGACGGCGAACTGTGGAAGCTGCCGTTTACGGTAGTTCCGTCCGCGGAGACCGTGGATGAGTACATCCGCCTCGCACTGGAGGGACGGGCCGATGGAACCGCCATTCCTTTCGTGACCGAAACCATCGAACCCAAACGGGTCATCGGCTCGACCCGCTTCTGGAAGATCGACTGGCACAATCGGAAACTCGAGATTGGCTGCACCTGGCTTTCGGCCTCGTGGCAGAGGACCTTTGCCAATACCGAAGCGAAATTTCTGATGCTTTGCTTCGCGTTTGAACGGCTCAACTGCACCCGGGTCCAGCTCACCACGGACGAAATCGACGAAAAATCCTGCGCCGCCGTCCTTCGCCTTGGGGCCAGGCAGGAAGGCATCGTTCGCCACGATTTCATCCTGCCCGACGGACGAAAGCGAGATTCCGTCTGGTTCAGCATCATCGATGAGGAGTGGCCCGAGGTCCGGCGCGGGCTGGAGGAAAAGCTGAAGGCGCCATCCGAACCCGACCCTTTCTCGCCGCGGGAAGCCGCCCCGACGGCCATTGAACCCAGGTGTTAGCACATACGCTTACCCCGTGCGGGCGTGCCCCTTGAGGTGAATCGCCGCGCTCACGCGATCAAGCGATTTCGCCTCGGGAGATTCGCCCGCCGGACAGGAAAGACGCTTGTCATCGCGCAGCTGTTTAGCGCATCCTTCCTTCATGATTCAAGAAACAGAGATGCTGTTTGTTTCTCTTGATGATGATCGCACCCCAAACTTGAAACTCTCGCACGCTATCTTGCTTGGTTGTCTCAGCCTCGCTTCTTGTCAGAAAAAAACGACGGAAAGCCCAACTTCGCAGAGAGCGCGTTGACGCATGCCGCCTTCATGGACCTGAACCAAGTTACGCTGCCAACAACGGACCTCGGCCGAGCCGTGGCGTTCTACAAACGTCTCGGCTTTGCGCTAATCGTCGACTCGCCTCCTCGTTATGCGCGATTCGAGTGCCGGCCAGACGGACCGAGCTTTTCACTCCATTTGGTCGAGGCTGTCGCGAAGGACAATCAGGTCGTCATTTACTTCGAATGCGAGGATCTCGACCGGCAGGTAGCAGAGTTACGGACAGCGGGGATTCAGTTCGAGACGGAGCCGACGGATCAGCCGTGGCGCTGGCGTGAAGCACGTTTGCGGGACCCGGATGCCAACCGCCTCTGCCTGTACCATGCGGGTCGAAATCGCCTTTACCCCCCATGGCGAGTCCCGGCAACCGGCGAAAAGGAGTAGCATTTGATTTTGCCCCATTTGATTGACCCCTGTAGGTGTCTTGCGATGATCGGAACACTTTTCATTAGCGCAGCCGCAATCTCCGCGGCCGACGACAATCAGAAAGTGGTGTTTGCGGAGAGATTCACTGCACCTCTGGATGCGGGGTGGGCTTGGATTCGCGAGGAGCCCAAAGCCTGGAAGGTCGAAAACGGAGCGCTTCTGCTCCGGGTTCTGGCCGGTTACTTGTATGAAGGGGACAACGACGCCCGGAATGTCCTGCTCCGGAAGGCAACCGTTACGTCCAACGTCTTGATTCTTGAAGTCTTTCTGGAGAATCAACCCAAGATTCTCTACGAGCACGCCGGGCTCTACTGGTACTATGACGATGACAACTATGTTTGCCTCCTGAAGGAGCAGATGGGCAAGGAGGTAAGGTTGCGGATTGTGCGCGAAAAGGACGCACGCGGCGATATTTCCGGTGAATCGGTATACGATGCTGAAGGCGTATGGTTCAGACTGGTTATTACCTCGGACAAAGCCACGGGCTATTATCGGCCGACCGAGAACGAGGGTTGGCAGAAAATGGGACAAGTCGATCTGCCGTCCAAGGGCGAGGCGAAAGCGGGCCTCAACGCTGGTGGCGGTCCCCAGGACGCGGAGCGCTGGGCGCGCTTCAGCCATTTTCGTATTTTGGAACAAGTTGAATAGCAGGCGGCGATTTCGGATTCCTTGTTTCCTGGGCACTATGCCGTTTCGAAGAAGGACAAGGCAACTTGGGAGCTGTGGCTTGCAATCTCTGTTCCGAAGCAGACAGAGCAAGAGATGTCTCGACTACGCTCGACATGACAAAGAGACAGGTGCGCGGCGAGCGCCTCTCAATCCAACTAACAACATAGATTTGCCAACCAGCGCCACCAGTGGGAATACGACTCAAAGAGTTGAATGAGGAGAGCCAGGATCAGAGCGAGGCCATGAAGGCCGAGGACGCGATTAATGCGATCGCGTGCCCGGTCTGCGGCGCGGCGACCGTGCAGGAGAAATGCAAGGTCGTCTGCAAAAGCGACGTTTGCCGCGGCCGCGTGATCTATAACTGCGCGGAGTTCTAGAAACCTTTTTCCGGGCCGGTTCCAGCCGCCAAATTAATGGCCAAGCTTCACGCGGTAACCAGGCAGATCCTTGGAACACGTGTCTCCATTCCAGCACAACGCAGTGTTCTCGTGGCCATCACCGGAATTGATGGCTGCGGCAAAGGCTACCTCACAGCGCAATTACTCCAGCAGCTCAGGGCAGAAGGCGTCCGCGTGGCTATCATTAACGTCGACGGCTGGCTGAACCTTCCGCAGGTGCGCTTCGCCAGCTCCAATCGGGCGGAGCACTTCTATCTCCATGCCATCCGATTCGACGAGATGTTCGGCCAGCTGATCCTGCCCTTGCGCGAACGCCGGACGCTTCGCCTGGAAGCGAATTATGCTGAAGAAACAGCGACGGAGTATCGGAAACATACTTACGAATTTGAGGAATTGGACGTCATCTTGTTGGAAGGGATCTATCTGCTGAAGCGGCCCTTCCAGGCATACTACGATCTGTCGGTCTGGATCGAATGCAGCTTCGAGACGGCCTTGAAACGGGCGATCGCCCGGGCACAGGAAGGCCTGATCCCGGAGGCCACCGCGGAGGCATACCGGACCATCTATTTTCCAGCGCAAGAAATTCATTTTCAGCGCGACGACCCAAGGCGCGCCGCAACGGTCATCGCCGACAATGATCCGCAGAGTTAAACAGCGCGGCGGTCTCCAGAACGCCGTCTTAGGCGGGCGGTTTGGAAAGCGCCCCTCCTTGGGTAAAAATGTCGTGCTACTCCCGGCTACTTGGGCGGCTCGGGAGGCACAGCTTGGGCAGGGGCTGTCTTGACGAGGCCGCGACGCTTCAGGAGCGGGGCCACATCGGGATCGGCGCCGGCAAAGTCGCGAAACAACTTCATCGCCTCATCGCTGCCGCCGCGCGAAAGCAGCGTCTTGCGGAAATGATCGCCGTTCTCGCGCGTCAGGCCGCCATGCTGCTTGAACCAATCCACACTTTGAGCGTCCAGGACCTCGCTCCAGAGATACGAGTAGTAGCCGGCTGAGTAGCCGCCGGCGAAAGCATGGGAGAAATAGGTCGAGCGATAACGCGGCGGCACCGCTGGATAATCAACGCCCGCTTTCTTGAGCGCTTCCGCTTCAAACGCCAATGTGTCGGCCGGAACCTGATCGGGCTTCAGCTGATGCCAGGTCTGGTCGAGGATGGAAGAGGCGAGGTATTCGGTCGTCTTGTAACCCTGGTTGAAATTTTCGGCCGCCATGAGTTTATCGACCAGCTCGGGCGGCATGGGCGCACCCGTCTTATGGTGCTTGGCGTAGTTTTTCAGAATCTCCGGCCAGAGGATCCACATTTCGTTTACCTGCGAGGGGTACTCGACGAAATCGCGCGGCACGCTCGTGCCGCTGAAACGCGGATATTTCACATTCGAGAACATGCCGTGTAAAGCGTGGCCAAACTCGTGGAAGGCGGTCCGCACTTCGTCGTAGGTGAGCAAAGTTGGTTCGCCCGCGGGTGGCTTCGGAACATTGAGATGATTGGCCACGACCGGTTTGGTCTTGAACAGGCCGCTTTGAGGAACATAAGCGTTCATCCAGGCGCCGCCGCGTTTGGAAGGCCGGGCGTAATAGTCGGCGATAAAAAGGGCGAGCGGTTTCTTGTCCGCGTCGAAAACCTCGAAAATGCGAACGTCCGGCAGGTAAGCGGGAAGATCCTTGCGCTCCTTGAAAGTGAGGCCATAAAGCTTTTCGGCGGCAAAGAAAACGCCATCGACCAGGACGCGGTTGAACTCGAAGTAAGGCTTGAGCTGTGCCTCGTCGAAATCGTAACGGGCTTTCCTCACCTTTTCCGAATAGAAATCCCAGTCGCAAGCAGAGAGCTGAAAGCCGCCTTTCTCCTGGTCGATGATCGTCTGGATCTCAGCGCCTTCCCGTTTTGCATTCGCCACCGCGGCGGGTGCAAGATCGGAAAGGAGCTTGTTCACCGTCGGGACCTCTTTCGCTGTCTGATCTTCGAGTTGATAGGCCGCATGGCTGGCGTACCCGAGCAAAGCCGCGCGTTCCGCCCGCAACTTTGCCGTGCGGCTGACGACTTCCTTGTTATCCCATTCGCCACCGTGGCTGCTTCGCGCGAGTGAGGTCTGCATGATTTTCTCGCGGAGAGCGCGGTTTTGAAGCGAGCCGAGGGAAGGCTGGCCGGTGGTGTTCAAGAGACGAATCACGAATTTGCCTTCCTTGCCCTCCTCCTTCGCCGCGGTGGCGGCGGCCGCGATCTCGTTCTCCGACAGGCCCGCCAAATCGGCCTTGTTGTCCACGACAATGGACGAGGCATTTTTTTCCTTCAGCACATTTTGCTCAAAGGTGGTTTGCAGGGCGGCCAGCTCGGCATTCAGCGCCTTCAGCTTTGTCTTGTCCGGCTCGGAAAGCTTCGCCCCGGCGCGAACGAAATCCTTGTAATAACGCTCGAGAAGCCATTTCGACTCGGCATCGAGGCCGCTTTTTTCGCGATCGTTGTAAAGCGCTTCGATGCGCGCGAAAAGCGGTCCATTCAGACGGATTGCGTCATTGTGGGCGGCAAACTTCGGAGCCATCTCCTTATCGAGTTTCTGGAGATTGGGATTTGTGTTGGCCGCGGTGAACGCGGAAAAGATCCGGCGGGCGCGAGCGAGGAGTTGCCCTGATTTCTCCAAGGCGACGATCGTGTTTTCGAAGGTCGGTTTTTCGGTTTGCTTTGCGATCGCTTCGGCTTCCTTCTCTTCCTCCGCGATCCCCTGCTCCAGCGCCGGCTGGAAATGCTCGTCCTTGATCTTGTCGAAGGGTGGGAGCTGATAAGGCAACGTGCTCTCAACGAGAAGCGGATTGCCGGTTGTCTTGGCGGTCACTTTTTTGGAAGGGCTGGGTGACGCGGCAGGCTTCGCGGCGTCGCAGAGCGGAACGGTGATGCATCCGATGACGAAGAGCAACGCGGCGGCGCCGGCGCGAGGAAAAGTGAGGCCCACTGCCGGAGAGAGAATGAGGTTTTGCATAATTTGAGGATGGACAGGTTGAGGAATCGCAGCCCGGTTTATCCGAAGCCGATCGGAGACAGCACTAGAGCAATTCATTCGCTCTCGCGCAAGTGACGCGCACGGAAATGGAATCCGTATTTTAATGCGCCATGGCCCCCCGCCTGCTTCAAATCCGTGCGTCCAGCGTCTTAATGAATCATTGAACCAACGCGCCGGAAGACTTTAACAACACCCGCCTCCGTTGGTTTTCGGTGGGATATCAAATTTTTACCGTTTTGAAGCCACCAACCCCAAGTCAGATGCACGGCGGATTATTGACGCTCGCGATCCTGCTGCTTTTCCACGTCAGCCGCGCCGCTACTCCCACGTCGGCTGGGAATGGCCAGATCGCCTTTGAGAGCTCGCGGAATGGCAACCCCGACATCTATGTGATGGACGCGGATGGCTCGAATACCACCCGGCTCACAAACAATCCGGCTTCCGACGTCAACCCCGCCTGGTCGCCTGACGGGACGAAGATCGCGTTTGTCAGCGCACGGGCAGGCTTTGGCAACGATGAAATTTACGTGACGGATGCAGATGGCTCCAATCCGACCCGCCTGACGAACGATTCCGCAGGCGATTATGAACCCGCCTGGTCGCCCGATGGGACCAGGATCGCATTCGGGAGTTCCAGGGACGGCAACGATGAAATCTACATCATGGACGCAAACGGCTCGAACCCAATCCGCCTAACGAACAATCCGACAGCCGATTACGGACCCGCGTGGTCGCCTGATGGGACGAAGATCGCTTTTGCGAGCGACCGGGACGGCAACCATGAAATCTACGTAATGGATGCCGACGGGGCGAATCAGACTAATCTCACGAACGATCCGGCAGACGACGCCGATCCCACCTGGTCGTCTGATGGCGCCAGGATCGCCTTTGAGTCCATCCGGAACGGGAACCAGGACATCTACGCGATGGATGCAGACGGCTCCGATCAGATCCGCCTGACGCACGATCCGTCCGACGATTTGGGCCCGGCCTGGTCGCCTGATGGCGCCAAGATCGCATTTGGAAGCTCCCGGATCGGCAACCATGAAATCTACGTCATGGATGCAAATGGCTCGAACCAGCTCCGGTTGACGTTCCATTCGTCATTTGAAGGAAAGGCAGACTGGCAACGGCTATCAGGCTTTCCACCACCAACACCAACGCCGACGGGCACGCCGGCAACTACTCCCACCGCGACACCGGCCGGCACCCCAACAGTCCCGCCAACCGCTACTCCAACTCCTGCTCCTACTTCTACTCCGACATTCAGTCCTACCCCGACAGTCCCACCAACCCCTACGGCTACTCCCATACCTACTCCTTTGCCGGCCCAGGCGCTGAACATCTCGACCCGGTTGCGGGTTGAAACTGGCAATAACGTTCTGATTGGCGGATTTATCGTCACTGGGAACGCGCCCAAGAATGTTGTGATTCGCGGCCTTGGACCATCGCTCGGCGCTGTTGGCATTCCCAACGCCCTGGCCGATCCTACCCTGGAGTTGCGGGCCGCAAACGGCGCGCTGATCTCACAAAACGACGATTGGCAGGACGATCCCGCGCAGGCGGCGCAAATTACCGCGCTAGGCCTTGCGCTTCAGGATTCCAAGGAGCCGGGCATCATAGCCACGCTCCAGCCCGGCGCTTCCTACACCGCCATCCTGGCCGGAAACAGCGGTGGCACCGGCGTGGGCCTGGTGGAAATCTACGATGCGAATCAGGCAGCGAACTCGCAGCTAGCTAACATCAGCACACGCGGGTTCGTCGAAACGGGCGACAATGTCATGATCGGAGGTTTCATCCTGGGCGGCCCGCAGGCGGGTAGTAACACCCAGGTGGCGGTGCGCGGAATCGGGCCGTCGCTGGCCCTGATCGGCCTCAACCCCGTGCTGGCCGATCCGTCCCTGGCGCTGCACGATGGCAATGGCGCCCTTCTCATCTCGAACGACGACTGGCAGGATGATCCAGTCTCAGCCTCTCAGCTGGCCTTACACAGTCTCGCACCGCAGGACTTCAAGGAGCCCGGCATTTTCATCTCGTTGCCACCGGGGCCCTATACCGCCATCCTTTCCGGCAACAACGGCGGCACTGGCATCGGATTGGTCGAGATCTATAACGTGCACTAATTAGTCGCCGCAAGAGACGCGCCATCGTCCTTGCCGGGCCAGGCGTCAAAAAATTGGCGGACGCCTCGTCGATGTTGGTCTATGTTGCGCGATGTCTTTATTCCGCTTGGGGGGTTTGAGAGTGTCAAAGGCGAGCATTTTCTCTTGTCTGGTTTTGTTATCGGCCTTTGCCATCGCCTCCGGGCAGGACTCGCCACGCAAGCCGCTTCCGACGGAACCGCACGAAACGTACGGCGACCCGCCAGCCCCCATGATCCTTTGGGGAACGGGAGTTTCGCCGGGAATGGTCTCGCCCCACGGCGGTTTTACGAGTTTTCAGGTTAACGTCAATTTGGCCGGCCAGAACATCGTCGGCGACGCCGCGAACGAGCCGTCGATTACCGTCGATCCGACAAACGGGAACAAGATGTCGATTGGCTGGAGGCAGTTCAACAGCGTGACCTCAAACTTTCGGCAGGCCGGCTGGGGCTATACCACTAACGGCGGCATGTCTTGGACCTTTCCCGGCGTTCTCGAGAACAACGTTTTCCGGAGCGATCCGGTCCTGTACTTCGATGATATCGGGCGTTTCTTCTACAACAGCCTCCTGGGAGATTTCTTTGACGACCAGTGGGGATCGACCAACGGCGGCCAGACCTATACCCGGCTCGGACCCGCCACGGGAGGCGACAAGCAGTGGATCACGATAGATAACACCAACAGCACCGGTCGCGGGTTCCAGTACCAGTGCTGGAGCACCGCCGGCAACAATTGGGGCGGCCGGCAATTTAGCCGTTCCACGGACGGCGGGGTCAGCTGGAGAGATCCGGTTTTCATCCCTAGCTCTCCCGTTTGGGGAACGCTCGACGTCGATAGCAACGGCCTCCTCTACATCGGCGGGACGGATTTTGGCAACGGCCAGTTTTGGTGCGTTCGCTCAAGCAATGCCAGGGACGGCAGCGCCACGCCAAGTTTTGACCAGGTCACCGCAGTCAACCTGGGCGGCAACGTGGTTTTCTCTGAGATGATCAATCCGGCCGGACTGGCTGGACAGGTCTTCCTGGCGGTCGATCGTTCCGGCACCAGCACGAATAACAATATTTACATGCTGGCCACCGTCCAACCGACGGGCGCCAACAACGGAACCGACGTCATGTTTGTGCGCAGCACCAACGGCGGGCAGACCTTCAGCGCTCCACGCCGGATCAACGACGATCCGGTCAATCCAAACAAATGGCACTGGTTCGGCACCTTTGCGGTCGCGCCGAATGGACGCATCGATTCCGTTTGGCTGGACACGCGCAACGCCGCGAACAATACCGATTCGCAGCTCTTCTATTCCTACAGCCTGGATGCGGGAAATACATGGTCGCCCAACGTCTCGGTCAGCGCCCCGTTCAATCCTTTTCTCGGTTACCCGAATCAGAACAAGATAGGCGATTACATCACGATGGTTTCCGACAACACCGGAGGTAATGTCGCCTATGCCGCGACCTTCAATCTCGAAGAAGACATCTATTACGTTCGCGTGGCGCCCGGGGTTGCGCCGACACCTACTCCAGGCACACCTACTCCAACTCCTCCAGCAACTCCAACTCCGACACCTACGACAACTCCACCCGCCACCCCGACTCCGACGTTAACTCCGTCACCTACCTCAACACCGACTTCAACGCCCACACCGCCCGCGACAGCAACCCCGACACCGTCGGCCAGCCCAACCTCCGCGGCGCAGGCCATTAACCTTTCGACGCGGATGCGCGTCCAGACCGGTGATAATGTGGGCATCGGTGGATTCATCATCACGGGAGACACTCCGAAGCATGTGCTCATCCGGGCCATTGGACCTTCGCTAACTCAATTCGGCGTCCCCAATGTACTGGCTGATCCCGTCCTCGAGCTGAACGGCCCGGGTTCCTTTGTCACCATTACGAACAACGACTGGCGGGACGATCCGGTGCAGGAAGCCTTGATCAAGGCCACTGGCATCCCGCCCACCAACGACCTCGAATCAGCGATCGAAGCGAGGCTGGTTCCCGGATCGTATACCGCGATTGTGCGAGGTAATGGCAATACCTCAGGCGTCGGCCTGGTGGAAGTCTACGACCTCAACTCGGAAACCGACTCGAAGCTGAGCAACTTGAGCACGCGGACCTTTGTCAGCACGGGCGACAACATCGTAATCGCGGGCTTCGTGCTGGGCGGCGACAGCGGTGATGACAGGATCGTCGTCCGCGGCATCGGCCCCAGCCTGGCTGGCCTTGGCGTTCCTAATCCGCTGGCTAACCCGACGCTGGAGTTGCGCGATAGTAACGGAGCGCTCCTGTTCGCGAACAACGATTGGCAGGATAACCCTGCTCAGGCGGCGGAACTAATTGACGCGGGCCTGGCGCCAACAAACAATCTTGAGTCTGCCATGGCCATAACGCTGCCGCCTGGTTCTTACACGGCGCTGCTTGCGGGAGTAAACAACAGCACTGGCATTGGCCTGGTTGAAGTTTACGACCGTGGCGCACCGTAGCGACGATCAGGGGGGCGCCTGGCTCCGGCTAATGTTGGAGAATCACAGGTATGTTGAAGAAAACACTGGGTTATTTCACGCTCCCGTTACTGGTGCTGGTCGGCGTTAGTTGGCAAAATTCTGACGCGCAACCTCCAGCTAAAAGCACGGAAGGCCAGACGGTAACCAGGTCGAGGCTGGTCGTCGTGAACGGAAACGTCACGCTGGATCTGGATCTCAACCGGCTCAAAGGGATGACCGTCGCGCAAGAATCGAATCGTGAGAGCGTTCGCTTCGAGGTTGGCCCTAATTCTTTTTTCACGATTCTTGCTTTTAACGATGCCTTGCGCGGTCCGCAGCCGGGCTCGATGGGGTTGCTCGGGGGGGACCCCGCAAGTCTTCCCGAACCGCTACGTGCATCGTCAAACCAACTCATCATCGAAAAGCTTCCGTCGGATTCACATTTCGATCTGGTTCTGCGCGACGGGAAAACGGGCTTCGTCTTTTTCAACATTGAAGGGCATCTCTATAAGTACGATGCCGCCGCGCGCTCGCTCAGCATCACGGGCGGAAGGCTTCTGATTTCAGAAGAGTTCGCGAACAAGCTGGAGCGGCCAGCCGATGCCAGTGCGGTAGCCGGGGAAATTTCGGTCGCGGCTACGGTGCATCCGATCGAAATTAGCACCTTGGTTAACGGTGCGGTTAAATCAGCAGTATTGCCTCCCAGAAAAGGCGGGACTCCGAATACTCCAGCAGGTTCCGTCCCGGGCCCTGATATCGTCGTGGGAGACATGAACGGGTTACAACAGTTTGGCAGTAGCGGAACCCAAGTCGGCCTGGCGACCGGCGCGACCTCTTGCAACAACGGAAACGTGCCCTTTCACTTTTACCTTTTGCCAAATCCGGACCATTCCGTCGTATCGCAAAATTTTTATCGAATGAGCGGCGGAGCAAGCAACAGCGATCGCTTCGAGCAACTGGGTTACGCCTGGAACAAGCATACCTTCGGCGCCGCGCAGGAGAACGCCTGCGGGTTCGGTTGCACTGAATTCCCAGACCAATCCGAGCTTGGCGTCGGCTGCTCTGATCCTTACGCAGCGAGTCAAAATGCCGAGCAGGATGACACCCCTTTCGGTGCGTTGGGTTCACGGGCCTGGATCAATCCATTTACCGGATTCTTCCCGGTGAGCCCCCGGCCAGAAAACCACTCTGGCCACGTTCACACCGGCACATCGCACCGAATTGCGGTCGAACGGAACGATTTGAATCCGGCAATGAACCCGGGCGCGACCTATTATCTCGAAGTGCAATACGACAGCCCGCACGAGTACGCCTGGTGCCAGACCCACCCGGGGGAATGCAACATGTATAACAATGCGTCCTATCGCCGTTACAATGTCAGCGGCACGACGAGTTTTACCTTTGCGGCCGTCGGCGCCGCGGTGCGAATGAAACCTGCCACCCATGCCTGGACTGGAGCAACCAGTGCCACGATCGAGCCGGAACCGGGAGTCGATGGCCGCGCCTTCGTTGTCTACAAGGTGACGAATCCATCCGCGGGCGTCTGGCATTATGAATACGCCATCCAGAATCAGAATCTCGATCGCTCGATCCGATCCTTCAGCGTGCCTCTGGGAAACGGAATCACGGTGAGTAACGTTGGCTTCCGGGCTCCGCCGAATCATCCTGGATTCCCCAACGATGGAACCGTGGGGAACGCAGGATTTAGCAACGCGGCCTGGACCTCGAACGAAACCCCGGACGCCCTGAGCTGGAACACCGAGACGTTTGCGCAGAACCCGAACGCGAACGCGATTCGTTTTGGCACCTTGTATAATTTCCGTTTCGATTCCAACCGTCCGCCACAGGCCGTGAACGCGACCATCGGCTTCTTGAAGACCGGAACGCCGATCACCGTTGGGATTCTAGGCCCCTCGCCGGATGGCGGTGCCTCGCCCACGCCGAGCCCGACTCCACCAGCAACGCCTACTCCCACTCCTGCCAGTCCCACTCCAACACCATCGGCGACAGCAACCCCCATCCCATCGGAGCGCCCACGTATCGATATTTCGGTCTTCAAAGCCGACTCCCCCGATCCGGTCCAGGTTGGCCAGAACCTTACCTATACCATAACCGTACATAACCACGGCGGCGGCGGCCCCCCGGGCCCGGTGGAGAATGTCACGCTGACGGACGCCTTGCCGGCAAGCGTAAATCTTGTCTCTGTGACCGCAAGCCAGGGTACTTGCAGCGGCACGAGCACGATCGACTGTTTTCTGGGCACGCTCCCGCCCTTCAACGTCGCGACGGTAACACTGGTGGTGACGCCTACAGTAGCCGGGCCACTTAGCAACACGGCCTTTGCCCCTCATGCACAGGATGAGGACACCAGTGACAACTCCGCTACGGCATCTACCACAGTCCTTCCCGCGGGGACGCCAACAGCAACACCCACTCCTACTACGCCGACCCCCACGCCAACGTCGACACCCACTTCCACCCCTACAGCTACACCCACTTCTCCCACGCCTACACCCGCGGCGCAGCCCATTAACCTTTCGACCCGGATGCGCGTTCTGACAGGTGATAACGTTGGAATCGGCGGTTTCATTATCACGGGCAACGCTCCGAAACATGTGCTTATCCGGGCCATTGGACCTTCGCTGACAGACTTAGGCGTTCCCGGTGCGCTGCCTGATCCGGTGCTCGAGTTGCGTGGCCCAACTGGATTTGCCACGGTGATAAATAACGACTGGAGAGACGATCCTGTGCAAGAGGCCCTGATCGAGGCCACTGGCATCCCGCCGACTAATGACCTGGAATCGGCCATTGATGCGACCTTAAGTCCCGGAGCCTATACCGCGGTGGTCAGGGGCAATAACAACACGACGGGTGTCGCCCTGATCGAAGTGTACGATCTCGGTCAGGCCGCCGCCTCGAAGCTGGCCAATATCAGCACACGCGCCTTTGTCGGCACTGGCAACGACATTGTCATTGCGGGCTTCATCCTGGGCAGCGGGAGCGGCAACGACAGGGTTGTCGTGCGCGGCCTTGGTCCGAGCCTCTCTGACTTTAGCGTGCCAGACGTGCTGACCAATCCAACGCTCGAGTTGCGCGATAGCAACGGCGCCCTCCTGTTCGCGAATAACGACTGGCAGGATGATCCAATCCAGGCGTCGGAGATTAACGCCGCAGGTCTCGCGCCGACAAATGCTCTCGAGTCTGGCATAGCGGCGACTCTACCGCCGGGCCTTTACACCACACTGCTCGCGGGCCTGAATAACGGCACAGGCAATGGCGTGGTTGAGGTCTACGACCGCGGCTCGCCTTAGCAGGGCTTCGACTACCTCTTCCCTCTAATCCCCCATACAACCGCGCTCGTTCGTTCTCAGTAAGGAACAGAGTTCAACCATTAAATGCATATAGCTCGACCTCGAATACACTACGGCCTAGTGGCGCTTATACTGGCGGCGATAGTTAACATCGCACATTCCGGCCCCCCACCGTCTCCCAACGGCAAGATAGTCTTTCATAGTTTACGAGACGGTAACTATGAAATCTACGTGATGGAGCAAGACGGCTCCAATCCGACGCGCCTGACTAATAATCCGGCGGTCGACTCTAACGCCGCCTGGTCGCCCGACGGGACGAAGATCGCATTTGAAAGCAGGCGCGACGGCAACGCCGAAATTTACGTGATGGATGCCAACGGCTCGAATCCGATCCGCCTCACGAACAATCCGACAGGGGATTTCTTCCCGGCTTGGTCGCCTGATGGCACAAAGATCACGTTCACTAGTTTTCGGGAAGGCACCTTTCAAGTGTGGGTAATGAACGCAAATGGCTCCAACCCAACTCCCCTGACGGGCAGCTTCAAGACAAATGATTTCGCTCCAGACTGGTCGCCTGATGGTAAAACGATCTTATATGAGAGTCAGAACGTAAAGTCTGGCAACCACGATGTTTGGCTGATGTCGGCCGATGGCTTCGTCCGGGTCAACTTGACGAACAATCCAGCCGGCGATCATGAGCCCGTCTGGTCGCCTGATGGCACCAAGATCGCATTTGCGAGCGGACGGGCCGGTAACGATGAAGTCTATGTGATGAATTCCAACGGTTCCAATCCGACCAATTTGACCCAAAGTCCCTTGGAGGACTTTTTCCCCGCATGGTCGCCAGACGGCGCAAAGATCGCGTTCACGAGCCTTCGGGACGGTAACGTTGAAATCTATGTGATGGATGCCGACGGCTCGAACCAGACCCGCCTGACGAACAATCCCGCGACTGATTTGGCCCCAGACTGGCAGCGAATATCTCCCAGTGGTCCTCCGGCAGCGCAGGCCCTTAACCTCTCGACCCGCCTGCGAGTTCAGACTGGTGACAATATCGGCATCGGCGGTTTCATCATCACGGGGAGCGCTCTAAAACATGTGCTCATCCGGGCCATTGGGCCTTCCCTGGCCGGCCTCGGCGTTCCAAATACGCTGGCCGATCCGGTGCTCGAGCTGAACGGTCCGGCCGGGTTTGCCACCATCACCAACAACGACTGGAGAGACGACCCCGTGCAGGAGGCGCTGATCGAGGTGAGTGGTATTGCGCCCACGAATGATCTCGAATCAGCAATCGACGCGAACTTGGTTCCCGGAGCCTATACGGCGGTAGTCCGAGGCAACGATAACACCGTCGGCGCCGCCTTGATCGAAGTTTACGATCTCGGTCAGGCCGCCGCCTCGAAGCTGGCCAATATCAGCACGCGCGCCTTTGTCAGCACGGGTAACGACATTGTCATTGCGGGCTTTATCCTGGGCAATGGCAGCGCCAGTGACAGGATTGTCGTGCGCGGGATTGGCCCGAGCCTGGCTGATTTTGGGGTGCCTGACGTGCTGGCCAATCCAACGCTCGAGCTGCGCGACAGCAACGGCGCGCTTCTGATCGCGAATAACGACTGGCAGGATGACCCGGTCCAGGCGTCGGAGATCAACGCCGCGGGTCTCGCGCCGACAAATGCCCTCGAGTCTGGCATCGCCGCAACCCTGCCGCCGGGTCTTTACACCACACTGCTCGCGGGCCTGAACAACGGGACGGGCAATGGCGTGGTTGAGGTTTACGACCGCGGCGCGCCATAGCGCGGTCTCGAAACGGGATTGTTCATCCGCTCCCGAAATAAGGGTCGACACCCGTTCGCGTCCTCCGGTAGAACCGGAGCGCCGCGCCACCCTTCTTCAAACGACCAATAAAAACATGAAACCGTTACCTATCCTTGCCGCCAGCCTGCTCATCGCAACTTCTTTGGGCGTTGACGCCAAGACGATCAAGTTTCCCGAGAAAGAGCCCGCCTTCAGCATCACCATCCCCGATGATTGGACCGCCAAGCCGGACAAGGATGGCAATCTGGATTGCGAAGCGGGTGACGGCTCGAAGTTCAGCTTCTCGATCATTTCGACGGAGGAGATGAACATGAGCACGGAAGAAGAACTGAAAACCTACCTGTCGACGCTCGCGAAAACCATGGGCGACGGCGCCGAGATCAAAGATTTGAAAACGGGCGAGATGAAGGAAATGACGACCGGCAAGGGCGTAAAGCTTTTTGGTCTCAACGCGAAGGGTCCCACCTCCGGAGTCGAGATGGTCATCTCGCTCGCGGCATTTGCGCCGAAGAAAGACACCTATTTCATCATCATGGCCGCGGCGGAAGCATCCGTGGACAAGGCGCACGACAAAGCGATGGGCGAGATCATCAACTCGATCACGCCGCTCAAAGACGACGAGTAGCCCCCAGGAATCTGGCGGCAAGAGCAGCCCGCGAACGGGGCGCATTCCTCCATTCGCGGGAGACGTGCTTGAGTGATACTGTCCCGCGCCTGAAATCTGCTGCACAGGCGACACACTCAGAGAGAAAATCGCTCATGAAAAAAAAGCCCGCTTCACAATCCGCCTTTTTTAATCCACGCATCATACTTAGCTTTTTTTTCTGCTCGATCGGCGTCTTTCTGGCATTGCTGGGCGGTGGCGCGTTCTCGAACACGTACGCCCAATCAAATGTTTCGGCATCGGATCCCGTGGAACTTTTCCTCGAGGAGACTGAGCAATTGTCTCCCGCGGACGATGAGGGGCGGTTCGTTCAACTCATCGAGTTCTCCGAGCCAGGAGTGCTGCGGCGGCGGGAACACACTTCCGGAGAACGCTTCAGGGCAGACACTCCGCAAGCGCGGGCTGACCTCGATCAGTTGAAGTTAGAGCAGCTCGTTCATCTCCAGGCAATCGCTGGTGCGATCGGCCGCCAGCCGGAGGTGACCCACCACTTCATGATGACGCACAGTGGCATCGCCACTCGCCTGACCCCCGAGGAAGCGCAGATCGTCCGCATGATGCCGGGTGTGGCCTCGGTCGAGCGCGAACGGGTCTATGAGCTGGATACTTTTCGCACCCCGTTTTTCATCGGCGCCGACCAGGTCTGGAGTGGCGCTGCGGTGCCGGGCGGCGTGGGCACCAGGGGCCAGGGCATCGTCATCGCCGGACTCGATACCGGCATTATCCCGACGCATCCCTCGTTTGTTAACGACGCGGCGTGCGGCCACGGTGTCGGGGGCGCGCCGAACAAGGTGCTGAGCTCGTTGGACTGTGCCACCACGGATGGAGCCGGCCTTTGCAATGGTCCCAGTCCAAACGACGCCAATGGCCACGGATCGCATACCAACGGGACCTCGGGCGGCAATAGAGTGCCTACGAGTGCGATTCCACCGCCGACCTCGGAAATCCACGGCATTGCACCATGCGCGAATACTCGTTCTTACAAGGTCTGCCCCGGCAGTAGTTGTCCCGGGGCCGCCATCACCGCCGGCATGAACAGCGTGCTGTTGCATGGCGATGTTGACGTGATGAATTTCTCCATTTCGGGCGGAACCAGCCCATGGACTGATAACGATCGGAGGAAGCTTGATTTGGTGGCCGCCGGCATCGTGGTCTCCGCTTCTGCCGGCAACACGAGCGCCGGCGTTCCCAATCCCGTGGGCCAGGTGAACCACCGCGGTCCCTGGGTCATGACGGTGGCCGCGTCCACGAAAGACGCAGGGGGTCCCGGGACCGGTGATATCCTGGCCGGCTTCAGCCTCCGCGGTCCGATCGCGGGAAACTTACAGAATCTGACCAAGCCGGACATCACGGGACCAGGCGTAAGCATCTATGCTGCAAGACTCGCGGCCTACGGCTCAATGAACGGCACGTCAATGTCGTCTCCCCACCTGGCGGGCAGTGCAGCGCTGGTGCGAGCAGCGCACCCGACCTGGCTTCCGTCGGAGGTAAAATCAGCCCTCATGATGACCTCCTTCAACGGCGGCTTCAAGGAGAACGGGTCAACGCCATGGGATCCGGATGATGTCGGCACGGGCCGGGTCGACCTGACTCAGGCGGCCAAAGCCGGATTAGTGATGAATGAAACTTTTGCGAACTTCCTGGCCGCCAATCCCTCCACCGGCGGCGATCCCAGGACGGTGAATATTCCGTCGGTGCGGGATATGAACTGCACGCCAAACTGCGTCTGGACGCGCACGGTGCGCAATACCAAAACCGTGCCGACAAGCTGGACCGCCACCGGTTCGGCCATCGTCCCCGGCAATTTTACGGTCAACGTTGTGCCATCGACTTTCAATTTCACCGGCAATGTTGGGGAGACACAGGTGCTCACCATCACGGCGACGCCGCTGGTAAATCTGACCGCGGCGGTGGCCTTCGGTCAGGTTTTGCTGACCGAGGCGGGCGCCGTTTCACCCAATGAGCGCCTTACCGTGGCGATCAAAGGCGTGCCCGGGGCGTCTACGCCTACTCCCACGCCCCCACCTGGAACTCCGAGTCCGACGGCCAGTCCGACCCCACCGGCTAGTCCGACCCCGCCAGCTAGTCCGACCCCGCCAGCTAGTCCGACTCCGACAGCGACGCCGCCAACAGCTACGCCGAGCCCAACGGTAATCGTCGATCCACCGACCCCCACTCCAACGGCGACCGCGACCGCCACAGCGACGGCCACCGCTACAGCGACAGCAACTGCCACCCCGATCGCGTCACCCTCCACCACGCCAAACCCGACAGCAACGGCTACCGCCACAGCAACGGCCACCCCAACAGCGACTGCCACCGCTTTTCCGTCACCGACCCTTTTCCCAGATCTGGTCCTGACCATGACTGACTCTCCCGACCCGGTCCAGGTGGGCAACAACCTGACCTACACCATAACTGTATCTAATGTCGATCCCAGCCTCCAGATGACTGCCACGATGACGGATCATTTGCCGGCGGGCGTGAACTTTGTTTCTGCCACTCCGAGCCAGGGTAATTGCACGGGGACGAGCACCGTCGTCTGTGACCTGGGTTCTATCGCGGCCGGCACCAGCGCAACCGTTAGCCTGGTGGTCACTCCGATTGTAGCCGGCACGCTCTCGAACACTGCTTCGGTCCCCAACTTTGAAGATCCCACCCCCGGCAACAACTCGGACACCGAGCTGACGACAGTCATCCCGGCGTCAACACCAACAGCGACCCCAAC
>Ga0190265_10000426_pt1 | contig 30316 bp, 27 predicted proteins | sample Popmic124T_FD_133135 | JGI IMG/M metagenome (GOLD analysis project Ga0190265, IMG submission 133135) | Populus adjacent soil microbial communities from riparian zone of Indian Creek, Utah, USA - 124 T | ecosystem: Environmental > Terrestrial > Soil > Riparian zone | place: USA: Utah | collected...
ACCTCATATCTGGTTCCTGTTCGTCGCCCCGCAGTTTTGGATTGGGCTTCCTTCAGACCCCACCTCGCGGTGACGCCCTTGCCCTTCTCCTAGCCTTCGGCTCTGCGAACACCTGGCAAGAGGACTTGCACCTCTTCAGTTCTGTGCCATGCCTGGCACACACGGCTTGAGAGATCAGCGGCGCCTGGGCACGAGCCCAGGTGTCCGCTGCATCGACTGGTTCGGCGCTCCGTGCTTGTTAGCCATTGCTCGCTCAGCCTTAATCATTAAATATTGACTCCGACAAAAGGACTAGAATTGTCATCGCCACAAGGCCGAGTAGCAAGAAATCTAGCGAAGCTGCGATGTTGGTACCGCCGCGACTAGTTAACGCGTTGAAATACGAATCATCGGTCAGCCCTTGCTCTCTCACCTCGCTCCTGCCGGTGACGGATAAGAGGACTCTATTCGGAGAAAGTGGGTTCTTCTGCGCCGGAAGACTGTCGGAGAAGATGCCCCAAGAGATGCCCCAAGGAGCATGCTTCTCGCTGGGCGCTTGGACGCGTAAGCGTCCGGCCAGGAGCGGGCGGAAGCGTGAAGAACCCTCCCCGATCCTCTCCCAGCCTCGGCGGAGGGCCCGCTACTGCCCTTCAGCACTTCAGCACGATCAGCCTCCGGAGGCGCGCGCTGGTCAGAGCGTTGCGCCCGGGGCAACTATTGACCCGGGTCAGAAAATTCTCCCGCTCGGCAGCGTGCCGCTTTGCCAGGCCTGGGGGCTAGCGGCTCTCGTTTGCAACGTAGAAAGGGCTCGGGCGGCTCCCGGACAAAAAAATTGGCCCGGTGTCTCCACCGGGCCTAGCCGAGATTGTCTTTGGGGAGATATTTAGAGGTCAGCCGCCTTGAGGCTGGCCGTGAGCTGCTGGATGACCGGCTTCATGACCTTGTCGAACATGCGGTCGTCGTCCACGCCGCCGCCGAAGCCGCCGACGTTGACCTTGACGCTGCTCTCTTCCGCGGAGGCTTCGTCCGCCCAGACCACCTCGCCCGTGGAGGTGTCGATCAGGCGGGCGTTCACCGCGGCCGTGAAGCTGCGCTTGCCGGCTGCGAAGCCCGGGATGCGGCCGATGCTGCGGCCGTGGGCGCCCTTGTCGGTCACGCCGTACTCGGTCACCGAGCCGGTCAGCAGGTAGTTGACGCCCAGGAGCTTGCCGATCTTCACCGCGCTGCTCGGGTCGACGTCGCCGGACAGGGTCAGGTTCTTCTCCTGCATCAGCGCCTGGAGCTGCTCGCGCTCCACCACCCGGAACTTGCCGCTCTTGACGAGCTCGGTGACGAACACGTCCTGCATGGCCTCGGCGCCGCCGTGGTACCACCACTGGTTGTCGGCCTTGTTCTTGAACTCGATGACCGCGACCCGCGGCTTGCTCGACTTGTCCGCGGCCGAGGCCGTGAGGGTCAGGGCTAAGGTGAACAGCAGGGCGGCACTGAGGGCCAGGGACAGTATGCGCTTCATGATGTCGTACTCTCCTAGAATTGGGGGTCGGGGGGAGGGCTTCTCCCTCTCACCCAGGGTTACGCAGGAAGCCGCGGCAACCCGCCATCCTCCCTCCATTTTCCGGTCCAACCGGGGGGGCTAGATTTCGGGGGCATGGTTCCTGCTAAGATGTCAGGCCTTCGCTCTCGTCGAGGCCCGCCCCTTCGTTGCGGGATGCTTTCGGAGCTGGCCAAGATAGAACGTTTCGTGGATCGACCCGCAGAAGGAGGCCCCAATGGGCAAGCGACTGTATGTAGGGAATCTCTCGTACTCCGTGACCGACAATGACCTGCGTGACGCCTTTACCGACGGAGGGTATGAGGTCGTCGACGTCAAGATCGTCATGGACCGCGACGCCGGCCGCCCCCGCGGCTTCGCGTTCGTGGAGCTGGAGACTGACGAGGAGGCCACCCGCGCCATCGAGCAGATGAACGGCCGGGACCTCCAGGGCCGCTCGCTGAACATCAGCGAAGCCCGCGAGCGGACCGGCGGCGGCGGCGGCGGCGGGGGCCGGGGTGGCGGCGGCTACGGTGGCGGTGGCGGCGGTGGTCGCGGCGGCTACGGTGGCGGCGGCGGTGGCCGTGGCGGTGGGGGTGGGGGTGGCCGCCGGGAGCGGTGGTAAGGCCGCATGAAGAAGAGCAGCAACTCGTTCGAAAAACGTAGGAAAGAGCTGGCGCGCAAGGAGAAGCAGCGTCAGAAGGCGGAAAAGCGCGAGCAGAGGGAACGCGAGCGCGCCGCCCGTCCTCCCGGCCAGGAGGATGAGGATCCGGACATCGCCGGCATCGTCCCGGGGCCACAGCCCCGGGACGAAGAAGAGGCCTGACGGACCCTCAGCGACCTACCGCCGGTCCCACCAGGGGCCGGCGGAGGCGCTTGCCCGCTTTCCCGCCGGTCCCGCCGGCGGCCTTTGCCGCGACTCCTGGGGTCCCTGGGGTCGCTGACCTCGAGTCGACGAACCAGCCGTGTTGCCTCCGTTGCCCGCGCTGGCGGCAACACCGGAAGCTTTCCCATAAGAAGCGCCGCGCGGCGGACGGGCACTCGCCGGACGGACAGCACCCTGCTGACTCGAAGCGGCGGCAGCCCGGCCGGGTTGCCCCGGCTGCTGCTGATTCTGGGCCTTGCGCTCCGCCTTGACCTTCGCCCGTGCCCGGTCCTCGGCCTTGCGCGCCCGGATCTCGGCGATACGCTCGGCGATCGGGATCTCCAGGCGCTCCGTCGCGCCTCCCTGGTAGTCGAAGCCCGCGAGCATCTTCTTCGGCAGGCTCTTGGCGACAGCCCTCTCGATGGCCCGCAGGTCTCCCTGCTCCTCCGGCGACACGAACGTGATCGCCTCGCCGGCGGCACCGGCCCGGGCAGTCCGTCCCACCCGGTGGACGTAGTCATCGGGAACATTGGGCACGTCGAAGTTGATGACGTGGCTCAGTCCCTCGACGTCGATTCCCCGGGCCGCGATGTCGGTCGCGACCAGCACCTGGAAACGGCCTTCCTTGAAGCCCGCCAGGGCCTGGGTGCGCTGGGTCTGGCTGCGGTTGCCGTGCACACGGTCGCAGATCACCCCGTGCCGCTCCAGGAACTGGGCGAGACGGTTGGCGCGGTGCTTGGTCCGCGTGAAGACGATCGCGCTCTCGATCTTCTCGTTGCGCAGCAACTGGAGGAGCAGGGCGGACTTGAGGTCCTGCCGGACCGGGTAGATCGCCTGCTCGATCGCGGTCGGGGGCGCGGACGGACGCTCGACGTCGAGCGCGATGGGGTTCTTGAGCATCTGCTGCGCCAGCTCGCGGATGGGAGCGGGCAGCGTGGCGGAGAAGAAGAGGGTCTGCTGGACCGGCGGCAGGTGCCTCAGCACCCGGCGGATGTCGGGGAGGAAGCCCATGTCGAGCATGCGGTCCACCTCGTCGAGCACGAGGACTTCCAGGTCGGCCAGCTTCGCGTAGGGGTACTGGAAATGGTCCAGCAGCCGGCCCGGGCAGGCGACGATGACGTCGATGCCGCGGCGGAAGGCGCGCTCCTGGGGCTCCATGCCGACGCCGCCGTAGACGGCCGCGGCCCGGACGTCGGTGTGACGGCCGAGGTCGTTGAAGTGCTCGACGATCTGGGCGGCCAGCTCCCGGGTGGGGGCGAGGACCAGGGCGCGGGTGACACCGCGCTTCTTGCCCACGAGGCGCTGCAGGATCGGGAGCACGAAGGCCGCGGTCTTGCCGCTGCCGGTCATGGCGCAGGCCAGCACGTCGCGGCCCTGCAGGCCCGGCGGAATGCCCCCCTTCTGGATGGGGGTGGGCTCGGTGAAGCCCAGGTCGGCGATGCCGCGCTGCAAGGCGGGGTGGAGGTCGAAAGAGGCAAAAGTCATGTCAGGTGCACGTGTGCTTTCTGAGGGCGGCCGCTCCCAAGGAGGGCACCGCTCAAACGTTCCGGCAGGAAGTAGGGGATATTGAACGGAGGACTGGCCGGGGAGGCCGCCGTTGTGGGCATCAAGCCCGATGGACGACGAAGGATCTCATACTCGGGGCCATCTGGCAAGTCATTCCTTGGAAAGGGCTTCGCAGCCCTGCTGCTTCAGGTCCACCTTCCAGAGGCCGTCGTAGCCCTCGATCAGGAACGTCTCGCCTTTTCGGACGATGCCGAGCTTCGCATGACAGTCGGGAGTAGCCCCGAGCCGGGCGAGCAGGAGAGGGATCGTGTTCGAGTGCCCGACGATGAGAACAGCTTTGTCGCCCGGATGCTTCCCGCGCAGAGCTGCGAGGAAGGCGTCCATCTTCTCCGGCAGGATGGAGTCGTCGTTGGCGGAGATCGGGACGCGGATCCGGTTGGCGAGCGGCAGCCCGGTCGTCAGGGTGCGCGTGGTGCGGCTGGTGTAGACCGCGGCGATGCCCCGGTCCTCCAGCCGCGAGGCGATCCACTCGGCGCGCACCTGCCCCCCGGGGGAGAGCGGCCAGAAGGCGTCGAGGTCGCGCTCCGGCGGCCAGCCCTCGGACTTCTCGGCGTGGCGCACGAGGTAGACAGTATCCAGGGCAGCCGCCGGGACGGCAGAGAGCAGAATCATCGCCAGGAGGAGACGGAAGCCTCCTCCGGCGATCCGGTAGGGTTGGAGGCTCATGGCATCAGTCCATCTGCTTCCTCAGCACGGTGGGGATGTCGTAGTCGTCCACGTTCGACCAGTTGGGGCCGAAGCCGCCCGGGTCGTCGCCGCGGACGTGGGCGATGGCCTTGCGGTAGAACGGCACGTCCGCAGTCTCTCGATCGGAGCGATCGGAGCGATCAGAGCGGTCCGGATCGGGCTCGGAGGCCTGCGCCGGAGTGTAGCTCGGAACGCTGACCGGGGTCGGCCGGCTGATGCTGATCGGAGGCATCCGCGGCCGGTCGTCCACACCGCGGTCGAAGCCGGTGGCGATCACCGTCACCTTCATCGCCTCTTCCAGGGTCGGGTCGATGACCATGCCGGAGATGATGTTGGCGTCGGCGTCCACCGAGTCGGCGATGATGCGGGCCGCCTCGGCCACCTCGTGCAGCGTGAGATCGTGACCGCCCGAGATGTTGATCAGCACGCCGCGGGCGCCCTGGATCGAGGTCTCTTCGAGGAGCGGCGAGGAGATCGCCCGCTGGGCCGCCTCGAGCGCCCGGTGCTCGCCCTTGGCGATGCCCGTGCCCATGAGGGCCATGCCCATGCCGGTCATGATCGTGCGCACGTCCGCGAAGTCGACGTTGACCTCGCCCGGAACGGTGATCAGGTCGCTGATGCCCTGGACCGCCTGGCGCAGCACGTCGTCGGCGATGCGGAAAGCCTCGGCGAGCGGCGTGCCGCGCTCGACGAAGTTGAGCAGGCGCTCGTTGGGGATCGTGATCAGGGTGTCCACCGCGTTGCGCAGCTCCTCCACCCCGCGCTCGGCCTGCTGCATGCGGCGGCGGCCTTCGAAGCCGAAGGGCTTGGTGACCACGGCCACGGTGAGCGCGCCGATCTCGGCGGCCAGCGAGGCGATGATCGGCACCGCGCCAGTGCCCGTGCCGCCGCCGAGGCCGGCGGTCAGGAAGACCATGTCCGCGCCCTCGAGCGCCTCGAGGATGCGCTCGGTGTCCTCCAAGGCCGCCTTCCTCCCCACGTCGGGATCGGCGCCGGCGCCGAGGCCCTTGGTGAGCAGATTCCCGATCTGCATCTTGATCGGCGCCCGGCACTTGTGGAGCGCCTGCAGATCGGTGTTGGCGGCGATGAACTCGATGCCGCGGAGCTGGGCGTCGATCATGCGGTTGACCGCATTGCCTCCGCCTCCGCCGACGCCGATGACCTTGATGCGGGCGGGAATGGTATCCGCCTCGCGCCCCTCGTGAACGCGGAGCGAAGCCTCGCGCGAGGTCTCCTGAGCGTCCTGGTCGTCGAACAGAATCATGATGCACCCCCTTTTCCGGGTTTTTGAAGTCGATTCCTCAGAGCAGGTCCGAGAACATTCCGCGCAGGCTGCCCATCATCCCGCGCATGCTGAATCCCCTTTGCTTCGGCTGGAGCTTGCCCTGGTTCTCCTCGGCTGCGAGAGCGTAGAGGAGAAGGCCTGACGCCGTTGCCCACGTCGGGCTGCTGATCACGTCCACCAGTCCGCCGAGCCCGCGCGGCAGTCCGTAGCGCACGCCCGCGTCGAAGATCTGCTCGGAAAGCTCCAGCAGACCATCGAGCTGCGCGCCGCCGCCGGTCAGCACGACCCCGCCGCGCAGCCCCTCGTCCGAGGCATGCTTGCGGAAGTCGTCGCGGACCATGTTGAACAGCTCCTCGGCTCGGGGCTGCAGGATCTCGCACAGCTCGCGCTTGGGCACGACCCGCGAGGTGCCGCCGGCCACGGTGGGGACGGCGATGCCCTCCTCCTCCATGACCATGCTCGGCAGGCAGCAGCCCTGCTTGACCTTGATCCGTTCCGCTTCGGCGAACGGCGTGCGCAGCACCATCGCGAGGTCGTTGGTGAAGTGCCCGGCGCCGATCGGCGCCACCGCGCTGTACTGGATCTCGCCCTCGGCGAACAGCGCGTACTCGGTGGTGCCGGCGCCGACGTCGACCAGCAGCACGCCGAGCTCGCGCTCGTCCGGGGTCAGGATCGCCTCGGCCGTGGCGAGCGGCTCGAAGACCATCTCGACGACCTCGATGCCCGCCCGGTTGACGCAGGTGAGCAGCGTGCGCGACCGGGTGACGTTCGAGGTGACGAGGTGGACCATCACCTCCACCCGCGTGCCGAGCATGCCGAGCGGATCGTCGATCCCGCCCTGCTCGTCGACGATGAACTCCTGCGGCACGGCGTGCAGGATCTCGCGGTCGGAGGGCAGGGCCGCCGACTGCGCCGCTTCGAGCACGCGCTGGATGTCCTGGCGGGTGATCTCGCGGTCCTTGCGGGCCACGGAGACCATGCCGCGGGAGTTGACGCTGCGGATGTCGGGGCCCGAGATGCCCACATAGGCGCGCGAGATCTCCACCCCGGCCATGACTTCGGCCTCCTCGCTCGCCTGCTTGAGGGCCTCTACGGTGGCCTCGACGTTGACGATGTTCCCCTTGCGGGTGCCGCGGTTCGGAGCCAGTCCCTTGCCGACCACCTCGATACCGCCTTTGTCGTCGCGCTGTCCGATGAGCACCCCGACCTTCGACGATCCGATGTCGATGCCCACGAAGTAAGGTTCTGGTTTGGCCATAGCCTGGTTCCCTCTCCTCAGTAAAATGACGATCTATGACCTGAGCTCCGGCCCGCTGGAAGGCGGGGACGATGCTTCCGGCTGCACTACGATCCGGCGCGAGAAACGGAGATCGACCACCCGGATCGCCGGATACCTGCGGTCGAGCTCGGGCAGCAGCTCCTTCAGCCGCTCCACCTTCGGCCCCACCTGCCCCCGCGTCACCAGGAGCGGGAAGCGGAGCGCGGCGGTGTCGAGACGGAAGTCCTGCTCTCCGAGCACTTCGATCCTCAACAGGGCCCCGGCCCAGTCGGGCTGCACGCGGCCCAGCTCCCCCGCCACCTCCAGGGCGCCGCCCACCCCATCCGACGGCGAGAGCTGCGGGTGGGCGAAGGTGACCACCACGAGCCCCGCCTTCCGCGCCCGCTCCGGATCGTCGACCGGCGCGATGTGCCGGCCCTTCTCGTCCGCGTAAACGAAACCCGCCCCGCGGACCAGCAGGGCCACCGGCCGGCGCTCCGTCACCTCGATCCGCAGCCGGTCGGGCAGCTCCTTCGCGACCGCGACCGTGTCCACCCAAGGGTTGCGGCGCAGCGCCGCCTCCACCTTGTCCAGCGGCAGCAGGACCAGGTTGCCCCCCTCGAACGGCTCCACCGACGCCTTGAGCATCGCGGGGGACAGCCGCGGCGTGCCGGCCTCGACGATGACCTCGCGCAGGTCGAACCGCGGCGAAGCCAGCACCCAGGTCACCAGCCCGGCGGGCAGGGCGACGAGGAGGAGCGAGAACGCCAGCGGCCGGAGCAGCCCCAGAAGGGGATTGCGCCGTTTGCGCCGCGGCGGCGTTCCCGGGCGGCGGAGCAGCTCCTCGGGAGCCGGTGTGACCGAAGCGATCACTTCGAATCCTCCACGAGCTGCTTCCCGAGACGGTTCACATCCCCGGCGCCGAGCGTGACGATCACGTCCCCCTCGCGCACGTTCTCCCGCAGGACCTCCGGGGCGTCCCTCCAGGACGGGGAGTAGCGCACGTTGCGGTGACCGCTCCGCCGCGCCGCTTCCACCACCAGCTCGCCGGTGACCCCCGGGATCGGCTGCTCGCGGGAGGGATAGACGTCGGTGACCACGGCGAGATCCGCGCCGAGCAGGGCGTTGCCGAAGCCCTCCGCCTGGTCGAGCGTGCGCGAGAAGAGGTGGGGCTGGAACACGGCCAGCACCCGTCCGCGCGGGTAGCTCTGGCGCGCCGCTTCCAGGGTCGCCGCCACCTCGGTCGGATGGTGCGCATAGTCGTCGATCACGGCCGCGCCCTGCCAGTCGCCCAGGTACTCGAACCGGCGGTGCACTCCCGAGAAACCGGCGATGGCGTTCGCCATGATGTGGAACGGGACGCGCAGCGTGAGCCCCACCCCGACCGTGGCCAGGGCGTTGAGCACGTTGTGCCGTCCCGGCATCGGCAGGTCGATCTCACCCAGGATGCCCTCTCTCCAGCGGACAGAGAAGAGAGTCCCGCCCTGGCGCGGACGGAGGTCCACGGCGGACAGCTCCGCCTGCGGCGAGAAGCCGTAGGTCAGGATGCGGCGGTCGGCGATGCGCGGCAGGATCTGGCGCACGTTCGGGTCATCCAGGCAGACGATCACGCGGCCGAAGAAAGGCACGCGGCTCGAAAACGTGACGAACGCCTCCTGGATGTCCTCCAGGTCGCGGTAGGTGTCGAGATGGTCGCGGTCGATCGTCGTGATCAGCGCGACGACCGGGGTCAGGCGCAGGAAGCTGCGGTCGAACTCGTCGGCCTCGGCGACCATGTACTGGCTGCGGCCGAGGCGCGCGCCCGTGCCGAGGAGGCGCAGGCGGCCGCCCACGATCACGGTCGGGTCGAGCCCGGCTTCGGTGAGCATGGTCCCGACGAGCGAGGTCGTGGTGGTCTTGCCGTGCGTGCCCGCGACCGCGATGCCGTAGCGCAGACGCATGAGCTCGCCCAGGATCTCGGCCCGGCGCACGACCGGGATGCCGCGCCGCCGCGCCTCGCGGACCTCCTCGTTCTCGTCGGACACGGCCGACGAGATGACGACCAGCTCGATCCCTTCCAGGTGGTCGGGCGAGTGCCCCTTGTACACCTCGATCCCCATCCCGCGCAGATGCTCGGTGGCCTCGCCGGACGACAGGTCGCAGCCGCTCACCTGGAGCGGCGCCAGCTCGTAGGCGCAGAGGATCTCCGCGATGCCGCTCATGCCGGCGCCGCCGATGCCCACGAAGTGGATGCGGCTCAGGTCCGCGAAGGGGTTGAACATCAGTGAACCCCTCCGAGGTACTCCAGCCGGTCGGCGATCTCGGCTACGGCATGGGGCCGGGCGAGGGAGCGTGCCGCGTGCCCCATCCGCTGCAACGTAGCCGGCGAAGCGAGCAGCTCGGCGAGGCGGTCCACCAGCCTGCCGAGATCATCCGACGTCAGCATCTCGGCGGCCCCGGCGTCGGCGAGCAGGCGGGCGTTGTCCACCTGGTGCCCCTGGGCAATGGAGAGGGGGAGCAGCAGCGACGGACGGCCCGCGGCGCAAATTTCGGCGAGAGTGATCGCCCCGGCGCGGGAGACCAGCAGGTGGCTCGCCGCCATGGCCCCGGCCACGTCGTCCAGGAAGGGAGTGACCTCCACTTGGGGCTCCCCGAGCCCGATCTGCGCGTAGGCAGCCCGTGCCTCCTCCAGGTTGCGCGCTCCCGCCTGGTGGAGGATGCGCACGTCGGGAATCCTCTCGATCAGCCGCTTCGCCGCTTCGGGCATGGCCTCGTTGATCTGCTTCGCCCCCTGGCTCCCGCCGAGCACCAGCAGCCGGGGAGGATTCGCCGATGAACGCGGAGGCAGCTCGGCCGGAGTCTCGAAAAAGCGGGCGCGGACCGGCACGCCGGTTACCCAGGCCGGGCACTTGAGGTCGTGCGCCGTCTCCGGGTAGCCGATCGCCGCCGCGGACGCCCAGCCCGAGAGCCAGCGGTTCGCCATTCCCGCCCGGGCGTTGGGCTCCAGGAGCAGGATCGGCCGGCCCGCCAGCCTCGCGCCCACCACGGCCGGAGCCGAGACGTAGCCGCCGGTACCGAGGACCACATCCACCTTCAGAGCGCGGATCAGCTTCGCGGCGGCGCGGCCCGAGGCGGCCAGGGTCGTCAGCGACTGCACCCTGCCCATCAGCCCGCGTCCGACCATCGGCTTCGCCGGCAGCGTGTGGAAGGGGATGCCGCGCTCAGGCACCAGGCGCGCCTCCGGGCCGGTCTCGTTGCCCGCGAAGCTCACCTGCCATCCCCGCTTCCCGAGCTCTTCCGCCACCGCCAGCGCCGGGAAAATGTGCCCACCCGTGCCGCCACCCGCGAGAAGCGCATGGAGAACCGGTGGTGCTGGTGTCGTCCTTGTCGGCGGGGTAGCCATCGCATTTCCGTTCATCCATGCTGCGAGAGGTTGAGGAGCACACCGCAGGCGCAGAGCGTCACCACCAGGGAAGACCCGCCGTACGAGATGAACGGCAGCGGGATCCCCTTGGTGGGGAGCAGCGCCACGGTGACGCTCACGTTGATGAAGGCCTGCATGACGAGCACGCCGGTGAAGCCCCAGCCGAGATAGCGGCCGAACGTGTCCGGGGCCTTGGCGCCCGCCACCATCCCGCGCCAGGCAAGGATGGCGAACAGGACGACGACTCCGAGCGCGCCGACCATCCCCAGCTCCTCGGCCACGATCGAAAAGATGAAGTCCGACTCCGGGTGGGGCAGGAAGTAGAGCTTCTGCACGCTCTGCCCCGCGCCCAGGCCGAACACGCCGCCCGAGCCCACCGCGATCAGCGACTGCAGGGCCTGGAAGCCGCTGCCGAGCGGGTCCTTCTCCGGGTCCATGAACGCGAAGAAGCGCTGCCGGCGGTAGGGCTCGGCCAGCACCAGGGCGATCAGCAGCGGCGGCACCGCGGCGAGCGCGCCCAGGATGAAACGCCAGGACAGCCCGGCCAGGAAGACCATGAAGAAGGCCGTGGCCGCGAGCAGCACGGCCGTCCCCATGTCCGGCTCGATAAGGATCAGCGCCGCGAGCAAGCCGGTGAATAGGGCGGCCGGCACCAGGAACGAGGCCTGGTTGACCTGCTCCTTCTTCTTCTCGATCAGGTAGGCCAGGAACGGGATCAGCGCCAGCTTCGCCATCTCGGAAGGCTGGAACGAGAACCCGGCCACGTAGAACCAGCGATGGGTCGCGTTGCGCTCCGGCGCGAAGAGCACCATCACCAGCAGCAGCATGACCCCGAAGAGCAGCGAGTAGACGACGGCCGGCCGGCGCAGGTTGCGGTAGTCGAGCACCATGAGCCAGACCATCAGCACCAGGCCCAGCCCCGCCGCCACCGCCTGCTTGACCAGGAAAGGATTGAACGCGAGCGGCTGCGCCCGGGCCAGCGCGGCGGACGCCGAGTAGACCATCACCAAGCCGAACGCGAGCAGCAGCGTCACGGTGGTGAAGAGCACCTTGTCAAACGCTAGCTTCTTCGCCATCCGGCCCTCCCTTTTCGCCGATACTCTTGCGGACGAGGGCCTGGAAGACCTCTCCGCGATGGACGAAGTTGCGGAACTGATCGAAGCTCGCGCAAGCCGGCGACAGCACCACGGCCTCACCTGCTGTTGCTTCACGCGCCGCGGACTGGACGGCGCGCTCCATCGTCTCCGAGCGCTCCAGGGGGATTGTTCCTGCGAGCGCCTTCTCGAAGTCGCCCGCGGACTCTCCGATCAGGTAAGCGCGGCGGACCTTCTGCCGCACGATCGGAGCGAGCAGGCTGAGGTCGGCTCCCTTGTTGCGCCCGCCGAGGATCAGATGAACGGTGCCGTCCGTGAACCCTTCGAGCGACTTCGCGGTCGCCGCGGGATTGGTCCCCTTGGAGTCGTTGTACCAGACGACTCCGCCCTTCTCGCCGACCCGCTCCATGCGGTGGGGCAATCCCTTGAACCCGGCAAGCCCCGCCTGCAGCTCGGACGGCTCGGCGCCGATCGCCCGGGCGAGCAGCGCCGCGGCCATGGCGTTCTCCAGGTTCTGGACTCCGGCCAGCGGCACGTCCGAGGCCATGAAGAGGTCCACGTCCGGCTCTCCCGGTGTGACCTCGATCACATTTCCATCATGGGCATAGCAGCCATCTTCGACCCGGCCGCGACGGGAAAAGAAACGTTTCCACGCCGGGGTGTCGACGTCCGCCGTCTCCGGATCGTCGGCGTTGAGCACCGCGATGCCGGCCGCGTCCTGGTTCAGGAAGAGCCTCTTCTTGGCCGCGGCATAGGCCTCCATCGATCCATAACGGTCGAGGTGGTCCTCCGCGATGTTGAGCAGGGCCGCGGCCCGCGGCTTGAGCGTGACGATCCCCTCGATCTGGAAGCTCGACAGCTCGACCACGAAAACCTTGCCGGGCGGGCCGTCGATCTTCCCCACCAGCGGATCACCGATGTTGCCGCAGACTTCCACTTTATGTCCGGCCGCCTTGAGCATGGCGCCGGTGAGCGCGGTCGTGGTGCTCTTGCCGTTGCTGCCGGTGATCGCGACCACGGGCCCGTTGAGGAACGGCGCGGCCAGCTCGACTTCCGCAATGACGGGGACTCCGCGGCGCCGGGCATCCTCCAGGAGCGGCTTGTCCATGGGCACGCCCGGGGAGACGACGACGGCATCGATCCCGCCCGCGGGAGGAGGCAGCTCCGCGGGCTCGCCGCCGGGCCAGAGCTCGAACTTGCCGGTGAAATCCGATACGTCGACGTCCGTCCTCGAGTCCACGGCGACCACCGCCACGCCGCGCTCGAGCAGCATCCTGGCCGCGGCGCGGCCGGACATCCCCAGGCCGTACACCAGCACCCGCTCGAAGCGGCCGGCGGTTCCCCAGGGAGCTCTCATCGCAGCTTCAAAGTGGAGAGCGAGAGCAGGGCGAAAAGGATCGACAGGATCCAGAACCTGACGATCACCTTCGGCTCGGCCCAGCCGATCAGCTCGAAGTGATGGTGGATCGGCGACATGCGGAACACCCGCTTGCCGCGCAGCTTGAACGAGGCCACCTGGATGATGACCGACAGCGCCTCCATGACGAACACGCCGCCCACGAGGACGAGCAGGATCTCCTGCTTGGCGAGCACGGCGACCGCGCCGATGCCGCCGCCCAGCGCCAGCGATCCCACGTCCCCCATGAAGACCTCGGCGGGGTGCGAGTTGTACCAGAGGAATCCGAGGCCCGCCCCGAAGAGAGCGCCGCAGAAGACCGCCACCTCGCCCATTCCCGGAACGTGGGCGACCTGGAGGTAGCCCGCGATCACCTTGTTGCCCGCGACGTACGTGAAGATCGCGTAGGTGGCCGCCGCTACCGAGGTCGTGCCGATCGCCAGCCCGTCCAGGCCGTCGGTCAGGTTGACCGCGTTCGACGCCCCCACCAGCACGATCATCACGAAGACGATGTAGAAGTAGCCCAGGGGCAGGACGAGCTGCTTGAGGAACGGGAACGTCAGCGACGTGTCGAAGCCGGGCAGCAGCACCAGGGTCGCGCCCATGATCGCGGCGGCCAGGAACTGGAGCCCGAACTTGGACCGCACCGTGAGCCCCAGGTTCCGCCGCTTGCGGACCTTGATGTAGTCGTCGGCGAATCCGATGGCGCCGAAGGCCGCGGTGACGAGGATCACGATCCAGACGTAGCGGTTGCTCAGGTTCCCCCAGAGCAGCGTCGCGCCCAGAGCCGCGAACAGGATCAGCAGACCGCCCATGGTGGGGGTGCCCGCCTTGACCAGGTGCGCCTGCGGACCCACGTCGCGGATGTTCTGGCCCACCGAGAGCCGGCGGAGCGTGCGGACAAACCACGGCCCCAGCAGCCAGGACAGGAGCAGGGCCGTGACGATCGCCGCCGCCACCCGGAAGGTGATGTAGCGGAAGACGTTGAACGCCGGGATGATGTCGCGTAACGGGTAGAGCAGGTGGTAGAGCATCTAGTGTGCCTCCACCAATCTGCGGACCACTGCTTCGAGGCCGACCCCGCGGGACGCCTTGACCAGAACGAGGTCGCCCTCGCGCACCTCTTGAGCCGCCCACTCCGCGGCGGAGGCAGCATCAGGAACCCAGTGAGCATCGGTCCCGGCTCCCGCGACGAGCTCGCGCGACAGCTCGCCCACTCCAAGGATCGGGGAGAACCCGAGCCGCGCCGCAAGCTCTCCCGACTCGCGATGGAAGCGCGGACCCTCGGGACCCAGCTCGCGCATGTCGCCGAGGATCGCAACCCGCCTTTTGCCCGGCAGAAGAGCGGCTCCTTCCAGAGCCTTGGCCACGGCGGAAGGGTTGGAGTTGTAGGAGTCGTCCACCACCGTGAACCTTCCCCGGTGGACGACGCCGCGCATCGAGGCCGGCTTCACATCGCGCACGGCCTCGGCGATCTCTTTCAAGGACAGCCCCAACGACCAGGAGCAGGCCGCGGCCGCGAGGCAGTTCTCCGCGTTGTACAGACCATGGAGAGGAAGGCTGACGTCCACGCTCTCTCCGCCAGCTTCCAGGCGGAACCGGCTTCCGATCCCCTCGGGACCGGGAGCGAGGTCGCGCAGCCGGACGTCCGCCTCCGATTCGATCCCGTACCAGACCACTCCTTCGCCATGCCGGCGGGCGATCCGCGCCACTTCGGGATCGTCGGCGTTCGCGATCACCGGCCCGCCCGGAGCGAGCCCGGCCAGCAGCTCGGACTTGGCCTCGGCGATCTCCTGCACGTTTGCGAAGAACTCCAGATGGACCGGACGCACCACGGTAAAGACCGCGGCATCGGGCCTCCCCATCAGGCTCAGCTCGCGCAGCTCGCCCGCGGTGGACATCCCCATCTCCGCCACCATCCACTCCGTGCCGTCCGGCACGTTGAGCAGAGAGAGCGGGAAACCGATCAGGTTGTTCAAGTTCCCGATCGTCTTGGAGGTCCGGAAGCGGGACCCGAGCATCGCGGCGAGCAGCTCCTTGGTAGTCGTCTTCCCTGCCGAGCCCGTGATCCCCACCAGCTTCTTCGGAACGCCCGCGGACCGCGCGTGACGGGCGAGGTCCTGCAGGGCCTTGAGCGTGTCCTCGACGCGGATCACAACAACGCCTTCCGGAGCAGCGACCTCTTCCTGGACGACCGCAGCACCGGCCCCCGCTGCAGCCGCCGTGCTCACGAAGCGGTGGCCGTCCGTGCGGGTACCCGGAAGGGCGAAGAAGATCTCTCCCCCCTGGATCTTCCGGGAGTCGATGGCCGCGCCGGCACACTCCTTCCCGGGATCGCCCGAGACGATCCGGCCTCCCGTGGCGCGGGCGATCTCATCCGCGGTCAGACGCGCCAAAACGCTCCTCCAGGGCCTTGTGGATCTCTTCGAAGTCGGAAAACGGGATCTTCCTCTCTCCAATGATCTGCTCGCGCTCGTGCCCCTTGCCCGCAACCAGCACGGCCCACCCGGGCTCGGCCGAGAAGATCGCCTCCCGGATCGCCTCGCGGCGGTCGGGCACCACCCGGTAACCGCTCCGGCCGCTCGTTCGGACCCCCTCCTCGACCGCGGCAATGATGGCCAGCGGATCCTCGGTGCGCGGGTTGTCCGAGGTGAGGATCGGCAGGTCCGCCAGCTCTCCGGCCACGCGGCCCATCAGCGGGCGCTTGCCCCGGTCCCGGTCGCCGCCGCAGCCGAACACCACCACGACCTTTCCATCCCCAACGATCTCCCGCGCCGAGCGCAGAGCCGCGTCCAGGGCCGCATCCGTGTGGGCATAGTCGACGAACACCGAGAACGGCTGGCCGCGATCGACCGGCTCCATCCTTCCCGGGATCGGACGCTGCCCCGCCAGCGCCGCCGCGACAGCCGAGTGTGGGAGGTTGAGCGCCTCGGCGGCCGCGGCGGCCGCCAGCAGGTTCAAAAGGTTGTACCGGCCGAGCAACGGGGTCGAAAACTCCAGATCCCCTCGCGGGGTGGCCAGCACGCCGCGGGTCCCGGAGGACGTCATCTCCACCTCGCGCACCCGCACATCCCCACCCTCGCCAAAGGTCACCGCATCCATCTCGGCCGCGAGCCGCCATCCATACGGGTCCTCGACGTTGACCACCGCCCGTCCGCCCGGCTTGAGGTGCTGGAAGACCTTCCGCTTCGCCGCGAAGTAGCTCTCCATGTCCGGGTGGTAATCCAGATGGTCCCGGGTCAGGTTCGTGAACACCGCCACGTCGAACGAGGCGCCCTCGACGCGCCCCATGTCCAGGGCGTGGGACGACACCTCCATGGCCACGGCGCGAGCCCCCGCATCCCGCATCCTCCGCAGCGTGCGGAACAGGTCCGAGGACTCCGGCGTGGTGTGCCCGCCGGGGAAGCTGCGGTCGCGGAAGCGGTAGCCGAGCGTGCCGATGAATCCCGCCGGGAGATCCGCCGCGTCGAGCACTGCCGAGATCAGCGTGGCTACGGTGGACTTGCCGTTCGTGCCCGTGACCCCCACAAGGACCAGCTCCTGGTCCGGATGACCGTAGACCGCGGCGGCCAGGGGACCCAGCACGGACCGCGGGTCCTCCACCGGCACCCAGGGAGCTTCGAGATCCCCAGTTCCCGGTCCCGCAACCGCAACCGCTCCCCTCTCCACCGCGGCCGGAGCGAAGGCGCGGCCGTCGAAACGCTGCCCCACCAGGGCCACGAACAGGTCGCCGGGCTCCACGGCCCGCGAGTCGTGGGCCACACCCGTCACTTCAGGGTCGGCGGTCAGCGTCGCGCTCATGTGCAGCACCTCCTTGCACAGATCAGAAAGACGCATGAAAGCGGCCTCCGCCGGACACGGCGGGCACGCTCTCGGGCTCCGCGATCCCCACATCCTCGGCCGGCTCGAACTCGGCCGGCATGGGCTCTCCCGAAGGGTGGTTCTCTCCCGCGACCGGCGGCATCCCCGGAGCGGTTTCCGCGAACTGCGGCGCTACCTCCACCTGCCCGGGCCAGAGACCGGGCGGCTGGCGCTCCGGACGGATGCCCAGGTAGAGCAGCACCTGCCGGGCGATCGCCCCGAACACCGGCGCCGCCACCTGACCGCCGTGATACTCCCAACCCTGGGGCTCGGCGATCGCCACGACCCCCACCATCTCGGGGTTCTCCACCGGAGCGAAGCCCACGAAGCTGGGGAGATAGCCGTTGCGCGAGTAGCCGCCCCGCACCGGGATCTGCGCCGTGCCCGTCTTGCCCGCCACCCGGTAGCCCTTGACGCCGGCTCCGCGCCCGGTCCCGGTGAGGACCACCCCTTCGAGCAGGCGGCTGAGCTCCCGCGCCGCGGCCGGAGCCATGGGATGCCCCACCACCGCCGGACCGCGATCCGCCGAATGGCTCGCCTGGACCACATCCCCCCGGCCTACCCCCGCCACCACATGCGGCCGCATCAGCGTCCCCTCGTTCGCCACCGCCCCAATGGCCGCGGCGAGCTGCAGCGGAGTCACCGAGACCCCCTGTCCGAACGCGATGTACGCCTTGCCGCGCATCCCCCAGCGCTCCTTCGGATGGAGGATGCCCGAGCCCTCGCCCGGGAGGTCGATCCCCGTGGGCCGGCCGAAGCCGAAGTCCCGGATCGTCTTGTAGAGCCGGTCGTCGCCGAGGATCAGCGCGGCCTTGATCACCCCGACGTTGCTCGACTTCTCCAGCACCTGGGCGAACGTCAGGCGGCCGAACGGCTTGTGGTCGCGGATCCGCTTCCCATAAACGACGATGCCGCCCATCTGGCAGTCGAACACGTCCGACGCCCGCACCATCCCCGAGCCCAGCGCCGCGGCGCCGGTGATGATCTTGAACGTCGAGCCCGGCTCGTAGACGTCCATGATGGCCCGGTTGCGCCAGCGCGAGGACGGATAGCGGCCGAACTCGTTCGGGTCGAACCCGGGGTACGACGCCATGGCCAGCACGCCGCCCGTGCGCGGATCGAGGAACACCGCGATGCCGCGGCTCGCCCCGCGCTCCTCCACCGCCCGCTGCAGCTCGCGCTCCACGATGTGCTGGATGGCCGCGTCGAGCGTGAGATGGAGATCCTGTCCGGGCTCGGCCTCGGCGAACGACAGCCCCGGCGCCACCACCATGCCGCCGCTCGCGTCCCGCAGCACGGTGCGCAGACCGGGCTTGCCCGCGACCTTCTCGTCATACAAAAGCTCGAGACCGGCCAGGCCGTTGTTGTCCGTGCCCACGTAGCCGAGCACCTGCGCGGCCAGCTCGCGCATCGGGTAGTACCGCTTGGCTTCCGGAAGGAAGTGGATGCCCGGCAGCTTCAGCTCGCGCACGGCGTCGGCGACCGGAGGGTCGAGCTTGCGCGCCACCCAGACGAAATCCCGGTCGCGGGACAGGTCCCGGGTGAGCTTCTTCGCGTCGAGCCCGGGGATGATCCCGGCGAGCTGCGCGGCCGTGCCCCGGGGGTCGCGCACCTCGGAAGGGACGGCGAAGGCCGAGTCCACCTGCACCGACACGGCCAGCTCCCGGCCGCGGGCGTCGTAGATCGTGCCGCGCGGCGGATCGAGCGTGATGACCCGCTGCTGCTGCCGCGCCGCCTTCGACACATAGTGGTCGTGCCGGGCCACCTGGAGCTGGTAAAGGCGGCCGGCGATGGCCGTGATCCACAGCGCGCCGAGCACGTACGCCACGAGGACCCGCTTCCTCACGGCAGCTCCTCCCAGAACACCACCTGCTCCAGCGCGGGGGGCTGCATGCCGAGCTCCTCGACGGCGCGGCGCTCGACCTGCGACGGGCTCGCCAAGTAGGCGGCCTCCAGGCGGAGCTGGCGCTCCTTGCGGTTCAGCTCCACCAGCTCGCGCTCCAGCTCGTCGATGCGGTACCCCGTGCCCAGCACCTGGAGATGGATCCAGATGTAGGCGATGAGCCCGCCGCCCAGGGACACGACGACCAGCAACACCAGCATCAGCTCGCGAGCGCGCCGCCGGTCGCGCTCGCGAACGAGAAAGGTGTTCACCACCGGCCGCCGGAGGGCGTAGGCGTTCCTCAAGAGATCAGATCCTCCTCGCGGCCCGCAGCCGGGCGGAGCGCGAGCGCGGGTTGCGGGCCACCTCGGCATCGCCCGGCCGTACCGGCTTGCGGGTCAGCGCCTCGATGAGCTGCGTCTCCGCGTGCGGGCGCCCGGTGACCAGGTCGATCTCGCCGCGGGCGTTGTCGCGCAGCGTGTTCTTGACGATCCGGTCCTCCAGGCTGTGGTAGGAGATGATCACCATGCGGCCGTCCGTCTCCAGCAGGTCGATCGCCTGCTGGAGGAACCCCTCCAGCCCGGCGAGCTCCTCGTTGACGGCGATGCGCAGCGCCTGGAACACGCGGGTGGCCGGATCGATGCGCGCTTCCCGCCGTCCCTCGTCCCAGCGGGGCCGGTTCCCCTTGACGCGGTCGATGAGACGCTTGAGCTGGCCGGTGGTCTCGATGGGCTCCTCCTGGCGCGCGTCGACGATGGCGCGCGCGATCCGTCTCGCCTGCCTCTCCTCGCCGTAGTCGCGGATGATCTTTTCCAACTCCCCCTCCGATCCGTGGTTCACCAGGTCGGCCGCCGTCCGTTCGGCGAGCCCCATACGCATGTCGAGCGGCGCGTCGAAGCGGAAGCTGAACCCCCGCTCCGGCGTATCGAGCTGCATGGAAGAAACGCCCAGGTCGGCCAGGATTCCGGACACTCCGCCGAAGATCCCGAGGCCGGCCAAGGCCGAAGCCAAGTCGTGGAAGTTGGCGTTGACGCACCGCACCCGATCTCCGGCGGGGTCGAAGGGAGCCAGCCGCCGGGCCGCCAGCTCGAGCGCCTTCGGGTCGCGGTCGATCCCGACGAGGCGGGTCGAATCGGAAGCCCGCAGGATCGCTTCGGCATGCCCGCCAAGGCCGAGGGTCGCGTCGACGAAGAGTCCACCGCGCCGGGGGTCCAGCAGCGCGAGGGTCTCTTCGACCAGAACGGGCACGTGTTGCGCGTCCAACGGCTCGGGTGGCCTTCCTCTCCCGGGCGCTGTGCCCGACTAGATTCCGTGCAGGCTGAGAGCACGGTAATCGTCCTCCGTGAACGGCTGCTCGTTCAGCCGCGCCAGGAAACGCTCGCGGTTCCAAACCACTAGGTGATCGAGCTGCCCGGTCACCACCACGTCCCCGCTCATGCCGGCGCTCTCCCGCAGGATCTGGGGGAGCAGGATGCGGCCCTGCACGTCGAGCTGCGCCTGCTGCCCGAAGTAGTTCACCCGCTCCAGGTAGCGCTTCTTGACGGGGTCCGTGGACGGGACCGACTGGAGACGCGCCTCGACCTCTTCCCACACCGGGAGGGGGTAGACGAGCGCGGAATCGCCCAGCACGGAAGTGACGAAGAGGTCGGGGCCGTGGCGCTCCTCCAGCAACCGACGGAAGTCCGTAGGGATCTTCAACCTCCCTTTGTCGTCGATCTTCGCCGGCGAGCTTCCACGGAACATATTGGGGGGACCTCCACCCCCGGGCTACATCTGTCCTGGGATGGGATCTTAGCAACGTTCCTCCACTTTTGTCCATTTTCTCCCACTTTCTTCCACCAAGACCCTCACTTAGTCGGCTGCGACCCTCTTTCGGGTCCACCCAGCCACCCAAAAAGGCCAAAATTTACGCCGCATTTTCATTTCGCCGCGCGCGGAGCGGGCTCTGAGCCAGGCAGAGAGGGCTATGACCCTCCGAACCGCGACTGCGACGCACCGCTCCGGTGCCGCGACGCGCGTCGCGGGAGAGGTCGAGCACGTCGCAAGGGAGGTCACGTGCGTCGTGACAGAGGTCGAGCGCGTCGCGGAGGAGGTTTTGTACAACGCAAGAGAGGTTTTGTGCGTCGCGGGGCAGGTCGGGCGCGTCGCAGGAGAGGTCAAGCGCGTCGTGGCGGCGACAACGTGCGTCGCGACAGCGGTGAGGCGCGTCGTGGAGGAGGTTACGCAGGTCGGAGGAGAGGTTTGGCTCGTCGAAGCCCGGAGCCGCAGCGGGCCGCCTCCAAGTCTCCCTGAATCACCCGCAGGACACCAAGTCACGCCAGGACTCGTTCGCGGCTCAGCACCAGGAGTCGACGCAGGAGCTCGACCAGCTCATGCAGCAGATCCGGGAAGACGCTGCCGTCTGCGCTCCGGAATCCTCTGACACCTCTCCCAGCGGGAAGACACCGCCGCCTGCGCGAATGGTGAAGGGACGGTGCAGTTCCAGGTCCCCCCGCTCCGCAGCGTCCACGGCTCCCGGTCACCTCGCCGGTCCCGCCGCCTCTGCCGACCGAGTAGTTAGGCGGGGAGTGAGAGGTGCAGTAGAAGTAGCCGTGCCCACGGGGATTGAGGGCGTGATGCTCGTGCCCCCGCGGGAGTATTTGCTAAGGGATCTGAGCGGCTGTTTGGCTGTTGCAGGTTGGAGCCCTGGAGCGGCGCTGATGGCGGCTGCCTCTCAGGGCAAACTCTCTTACATTCGACTCATCTTACCTACCTTCACCAGGGACGGGCCTTGGCTGGCTCCAGCGCCGGCAGGAGAAGCGCCAGGAGCAGCTCCAACTCGACGTCCGCATCATGGAAGAGGGCCACGTCCTACGCCAGGAGGCCTACCAGCGCGAGCGAGAGGCCCTGAAGGCCCTCGCCGAAGAGCGCGAGCGCCGCCACAAGGCCGAGCTTCTCGCCCTAGAGACCCAGATGCAGGCCAAGCTTGAGGCGCTCACCCGGGCCAATGAAGCCCTCACGCGGAACGTCGGCCGCGCGCGGAAGACCTCCTCGGCCGCCAGAGGAAGGGAGGTATGAACGGTCTCGGCGACCGCCCTTCCTCGTGAGCGTGCCTGAAAATCACGGTGTCACTGGTTCGATTCCGGTCCTGGGCACCAAGCAACTCACTCCAGCACAGATACTTATAGACTTTCTGTGGCTGGGGAGCCCTTGGTACGGCCCGAGGCTGGGGCCGCACAGGGACCTCACGGGGTTGGCGGTGAGCGAGGCGGCGGGAATGGGCGTCGAGCGGCCAGGACGACGAGGGCGGAGGCGTCGATAAGGTCGGCCAGAGGTCTCCTTTTTTTGGTGGTCCGGGGGGCGGGAACAGGTTAAACCAGGGGACCCGGACGGGCTAGCAATTCCCCCGAGTCCCCAGTTGAAAGAAAATGTAAAGAGAACTACCTGTGGGCGAGCCTTACCTCTTCCGCTCAGGCTGGATGAGACCCTTGCGGGCCTCGTCCGAGAGGGAGTTGATTGCCTGCTGGAACTTGTCGTTGGCCTCGATAAAACTCTGACTATCCTTGAAGAGCACGGAGTTATAGAGCTCGGTCGCAGCATTGACAAGTGTGCGGAGATTTTCCCTTTCCGACCATGCATCAATCCGTTCTTTAAACGCAGCAAGCTCTTCCGGGTTAGCATCGAACGCAAGAGTCGCGCCACCGCACGGGTTCGTTATTGCCTCCCTGTCATAACAATATGGGCCACTAGAACAGCAATAACAGTAACTTCCAGAGCATGTAGTACCGCAGCTACATGCTTTCGCTAGACTGGGAAAAAGCAGGCAGAAGGCGAACGCTCTCCAATGAAGTACAGAAAGACGCGCGAGATTCTTCTGTTCATTTTCCTTCTCCTTTCGAAGGTGGTGCAAATCTTCGCCAGCTCAACACAGCTAATCATTATGCAATTCCTATACCTATTTAGCGAAAGCGCCAAACAGGCTTCCTGTGCTCTTGGAGTGCCTTGTATTGGGGGTGAGGGCTGAAATTGGCGCCGCCCTCTTCCTGCTGCATCCCTCCGCCAGGCCCTTGCCGCGCGATCCCGAGTTCGCCGGGCTCTCTCGCCTCTCTCGCTATCCGTCGGTCGGGAGGTCGAGGTTCGCCGGATCGGCGGCGGCGGTCCAGCCCTGGTCTGGCTCCTCTCCGAGCTGAGCCCGCTCGAAATTGACGTCCTGGCTTCCGGAGGTCTAGACTCTCTAAGTCGCAGGATTCAAAAAGCTTGTGCGGCGCAGGAGTAGGTGCCAGGAGTAGGTGCCAGCCGATGATTCCGGCGGGGGACTGGGTCTCCCTCAGCCCCCGCTATCTCGGGGGGGCCCCCGCGAGCGAGTTCGTGGGCCGCGCCATCACCGGCCATGGCGGTGGAGTGGTGGAGTGGAGGTGCAGTGGTGGAGGTGCCAGGCGTTTCTGAGGGTTTGTGAGGACATAGGCGTAAGCTCGGCGGCAGTGGCGGCCGAACACCGAGTTTTCGAGCTTGACGGGCGCTTTCCATCTGCCGATCAACTGCTCGGCACCCCTGACGGAGTGCCTCACGCGCTCTCCCAGCCTTCAGAGCGCCGACTGCGCCTGTCCAAAGGACAGCCCTTTCCCCTTCCTTCCCGATCGCGAGCTCGGGAAGGCCGGTTGCCGTGCAGAGTTGAGGGACAGAATCGCCGCCGCGCCGCCTACGGCGGCAGGCTGGGGTAGGCGCTCACGAAGGGAAGAGAGGGCGGGAACGACCCCAGAGGAAATCTGGCCGTCCGGTCTCCTGCCTTCAGCTTGTCGGCAGCCTCCCGGAACGCGGCCACGAAGGCGGAATACGCCTCCCAGAACCTCTCCCGGGCAGCTTTCGTCGCCGCATGATAGGCGGGCGCCGGCGACTTCTTGGTCTGGTTTGGACGGGTATGAGGATCCTGCCGCAGGATCGCCTCGGCTCCCATGGGCTCGATCCCTCTCACCTCCCGGTCGGCTCGGGCTTCCGCCTCGATCTCGTCGACCAGCTCCGCGATCCGCTCCCGGTACTGCTCCGGCGTCAGGTCCGCCCAGCAGGGAAGCTGCGACAGCACCAGCTCCTCCTCCTCAGCGTACTTGAGACGCCCCAAAAGGTGCCATGCGAACGTAGAAAGGAGAGCAAGGAAGGACGATCTACTGCTCCCTTACCGCCCTTCCGGCGCGCTTCAGCGACGAGTCAGAACGGCTCAGGCTGGGTTGTCAAGGCTCTTTACCTGGAAAAATCGGTGTGACAGCTCCCCCTCCCTTCCCCGAGGAGCACTTTTACCCCCAGTTCGGACGAAGCCCTCCCCTCGGACTGTACTCGTCCAGCCTAGGAAAGCGTTCGAGACTGAGGCTCCCCAAAAGGTGCCATGCGAACGTAGAGAAGGTAGAGCGAGGAGCGGGTCCTCCTGCCTCCCTACCGCCTTCCCGATGCGCTTCAACGCGAGTCAGGACGGCTCAGACCGCGATCTGAGAGGCCTTTTAACCTGGAAGATCTGGCGACATGGCCGACAGCTCGCCTCTAGCCACTTGAGGAGCGCTTTTCCCCCGCTTTTTCCCCCAGCTCGGACGGAGCTCTCCCTTAGGACTGTGCTCATCCAGTCCTGGGAAACGTAGTGACTGGCGCAAGACTCCGTCGACTACGGCGGTCCGGTCGCACAGAGGCGCACGAACGGCAGGCGTGGAGGAAAGCAGCCCTCCGGGAACCGAGCCAGTCGGTCTCCGGCCCTGAGTTTCTCCGCCGCCTCCAGGAAGGCCGCCAGGAAAAGTCCATAGGCTTTCCTCAGTTCCTCCCGAGCGGCCTTGCCCGCCGCGTGGAAGAGCGGACAGGGAGACTTCTTCGTCTGGTTCGGACGCGTATGCGGGTGCTGGCGCAGGATCGCCTCCCGGCCGAGTGGCTCCCGACCCGTCAGTTCTCTCTCCGCCGCGGCATCGGACTCGATCTCGCCGATCAGACCCGCGATCCGATCTCGGTATGCCTCCGGGCTAAGGTGACTCCAGCACGGCAACTGGGAGAGAGCGACGGTCTCCTCTGTCGCGAAGCGCCGGGGCTCGAAGTCCTCGCCCCTCAGCTTGGCCCGATACTCGGCGGTCCGGTCGAACCAGGTGCCCTGAAGGGGCTTGCCCTCGAGCACCGCCCGAGCCATGTTGATCCCGGGCCATTCCTCCACCCGGGCCACGAGTCCTTCCTTGACCCCATTGGCCAGCACGTACCGCAGACGGTCCACCTGCGCCGCCGGCTCGTCGCTGACCGGGATCGCGTCGTATCGCCGGGACCAGACCTTGTCCGGCCAGTCGGTCAGGTCGGCCACCTCCCGGGCCGCGTTGGTCTGGAAGTACCACATGAACTGCGACAGGCTCTCGGCGTCCGGGACCCACAGGAGCATGTGGTAGTGGTTCGAGAGAAACGAGAGGCCACAGATTTGGACAGGGTGAAGCCGCTGGGCGCGGCCGAGGACCCCGAGAAGGATCTCGTCCAGGGCCGGGCAGGGCCGCAGGAGGTAGCGGCTTTGCACGGTCCGGCAGGAGACCTCAACCAGGGACCCTCCTTCTGGGATGAAGCGCACACGTCTTGGCATGATGAACAGACAAAGACGGAAAGCGCTTCGGGAATGTCATTCCTGGAAATGCTTCAACAAGTGCCCGGGTCAGTGGCAATGCCGGACATCGACCGTGCCCTCCACCCTCGAGCCGTCGGCCCGGACGCAGAGGACGTCGAGTGCGCCGCTCAGATCCTGGAAGTCGTTGACCCGCCAGCCGGTGGGCTCCAGGGTCAGATCCAGCTTTTCGCACTGGTCGGGATAGAAGACCAGGCTGTCCGTTCCCTCCAGGCCGGTGACCCGGAGACCGGGTCCCTGGAGAGGATCGACGACGGCTCGGACCACGACCGGCGGCGCCCCCAGGATGAAACCGAAGAACTGCTCGTGCTCGCCGGACAGGCAGGCGCCCGGCTTCCACTGGAGGGTCTCGCCGCCGGCCGTCTGCAGGGTCAGCTCCCCGGAGACCGACGGGGTTGCGACATCGCGAGCCTCCCGGAGCGTCGAAGAAAGCCCGCAACCGGAAAGCACGAGAGCGATCAGCAAGGGAACGGGGCGCATCGGTTCTCCTCCGCATCCCGAAGGATAGCTTCTCAGAGGGAGGAACGGAGATCTGAAACCTCTTTCACATCTCTCCGTACAACCTCTCCATGGATCTCTTCGGTGAGCTCGGACATCTGGCCCTCGCCTCGCGCCTGAAGCGGCTCGGCGAGCTCCTGCAGTCCCAGGTCTCGGAGGTCTATGACGGCGCTCTCTGGTATCAGCGGGGGAGGGGGCGCAGGATGCGGCTCCAGCCGGTTGCACAGGACCGCTTCCTGGTCGGCGATCTCGACGATTTCCGGATCCGTTTCGAGCGCGACGAGAGCGGAAAGGTCGTGCGCCTGGTCGGCCTCTATCCCGACGGCAGGGAGGAGGGGAACGCCCGAGGCGGCGAGTAGCGCGCCTCGGGCCACAAGAGGATCAGATTCGGCCGGGCGGCGGAGGTGGGGGCTCGATGGCCGGCTGCTCTTCCACCACTGGCGGCGGGTTGTTCGTCATCGGCTTGGGCTCGGGCAGCGAGCCCGGCTCGCCCGAGGCGGAGTCCTGCATGGGGGTGGTCCCCGGCTCCACCGCGGAGGGCGGCGGGGTCGTGGCTTCTCTCAGCCCGAGCCGCTCCTCCTCGGAAGGCGGACGGGTGCCGAGCAGCCGGCGGAAGCCTTCCGCTCCAGGAGGCGGCTCGGCCACGATCAGTGACCTCTCCTCCAGCTCGGCCATGTAGACGACGATCTCGTCCTGCATCCTCCGCCGTTGCTCGCGCATGCGGATCTGCTCCTGGACTTCGGAGAAGGCGAGAACGCGCGGCTCCCGGCGCTCCGAGACCTGGAGGATATGGAGACCGCCGCGGCCCGCCACGGGCTCGGTCACCGCGCCCGGCGCCAGCTTCCAGACAGCAGCCTCCAGGTTCGGGTCGAGGTCGCCCGGCGCCACCCAGCCGATGTCGATGACGTTGCTGGTGTGCCCCTTCTGCGCGTGCTCGGCCACGGCGTCGGCGAGCGTCTTGCCGCCTCCCCCGGCGCCTCCCCCGGCGGATACCGCCTGCCGAATCTCAGCGGCCAGGCGCGTCCGCTCCTCGGCCGTGGGGAGCCCCCCCTCCTCCAGCACCACGACCTCCTGGATCTGGAGCTGCTCGGGCTGGCGGAACTGGTCCCGCTCCTTCTGGTAGATGCGCCGCAGGTCGTCCTCGTCGAGCTGGATCCGGCTCTGGACCTCGCGGCCCATGACCTCCCGCGCCCGCAGGTCGCGCACGAGCCGCTCCCGGAGCTGGGGCTCGGTCATCCCCGACTGGGCCAGCGCCTGCACGAACTGCTCGTCCGTCTGAATGCCGAAGTTCTGCTTCATCTGCACGACCTGCTGGTCGATCTGCGTGTCGGAGACTTCAATACCGAGCTGCGAAGCGCGCGACTCGAGGAGGAGCTCCTCGAACATGTCCTTGAACGCGAGCTCGCCGACCTCGGCCATGAGCCGGCGGCGATCTTCGGCAGTGAGGTCCTGCTGGCGCAGGAGCTCCTGGGCCATGCCCGCCCGCCGCTGCTCGTAGTCGTAGAGCGTGGCGATCTGGTCGTTGACCCGCAGGACGACCTTGTTGAGCAGCTCGGCCCGGAGAGCGGCCGGCGCCACGAGGAGGACGCACAGGAAGAGGAGGGACAGGACGAGGAATCGATTTCTGGTCATCAGAGATAAGAACCCTGGTAGTTGAAGGGAAGATTCCGGCCGTGGACCTCGACATTGTATTGGGAGCGCCCCTCGCGCACCAGATCGGCGAGCAGACGGTCGGCCCGCTGCTGCCGCAGGCGCTCGGCGATCTCCTCCCGGGCGTCCTCCAGCGGCACCACCCCCGCGGCGGGCCGTTCGATGACCTGGAAGATGTGGAACCCGTACTCGGCCGGCACGATCCGGCTCACCTCGCCGGGTTGAAGGGAGAAGATGACGTCGGCGAAGGCGGGGGGCAGGTCCTCCCGGGAGAGCTCCCCCTGGTAGCCGCCGGTCTGCGCGCTGGGGTCCCGGGAGAGCCGCCGCGCCAGCTCCACGAAGTTCGAGCCGGCCGCGAGCTGCTGGAGCGCGCTCTCGGCCGTGGCCCGGTCCTCGGTCAGGATCTGCCGCAGCCGAACCCGCTCCGGGCGGACGAGCTCCTGGCGGTGCTCTTCATAATACCGGACGATCTCCGCCTCTTCCGGCTCCTGCAGCCCTTTCTGGAGCAGCGCGTCCATCGCATCGCGTGCATCGCGCGCATCGCGTGCATCCCGAGGCCCTCGCAGGCCGGCGGGGAACACTCCGCGGTCGGCCGCCATGCGCACCAGCACCTTTTCGTCGAGGAACTGGTCGAAGAGCTGGGAAAGGACGTCGCTCGCCAGCACGCCGTCGAAGTCGCCCATGGTCCGGGCCACGTACTCCTCGAACTCGGAGTAGCGGACCTCCTCCTCGCCGATCCGGGCGGCCACGTCGAGGCCGGGAGGCTCGGCCTGGTTGCAGGCGAGGGCCAGGAGGAGGGCCACGAGAAGAGCCCGCCCCCCCGGACCCTCACCCCCGGCCCCTCTCCCGCCTCCCCGCCCCCCTCTCCGGGAGAGGGGCGCCACCGCCCTTCCCAACAGCCAAAGCAAACCAGAACAAGTCTCCCCCTCTCCCGGGGCGGGGGGCGGGGAGGCGGGAGAGGGGGCCGGGGGGTGAGGGCCTCTCACTGCGACAGCTCCTGCAACGTCTCCCGCGCCACCCCGAGCATCTCCCGCGCCCCTCTCGCCGTCAGCGTCAGCACTCCAGTCGGGCTGAAGCTCGCCCCGGGCCTTGTCGAGACCATCTGGATCAGCCGGTCGACGTCGATCCGCGCGTCGCGTCTCAACCGGATGATCAGCTCGCTCCCCTTGCTGGAGATCGACTGCACCCTCAGCGACTCGGCCAGGCGCTTCAGCGTCGCCACCTCGATCAGGGTGGAGACGGCTGCCGGCGGCGGGCCGAAGCGGTCGGTCAGCTCGGCCAGGATCTCGCTCTCCGCGTCCTCGGCGGCCGCGATCTTGCGGTAGATCTCCATCCGCAGGTTCGCGTCCTCCACGTACTCCGGCGGGATCGACATCGGCACCGGCAGGTCGATGGCGGTCGAGGGCGCCTCCTCCACCGTCTCGCCACGCAGCTCGCGCACGGTCTCCTCCAGGAGCTTGAGATAGGTCTCGATACCCACGGCGCTGATGTGGCCGCTCTGCTCTCCTCCCAGGAGGTTGCCCGCGCCCCGGATCTCCAGGTCCCGCGCGGCGATGCGGAAGCCGGCCCCGAGGTCAGTGAACTCGCGGATGGCCGCGAGGCGCTTCCTCGCCGGCTCGGAGAGCACCCGGTCCTCCGGCACCAGCAGGTAACAGTAGGCGAGCTGGTTGCTCCGGCCGACCCGTCCCCGGAGCTGGTAGAGCTGCGCCAGGCCGAAGCGGTCCGCCCGGTGGACGATCATGGTGTTGACGTTGGGGATGTCGATCCCGTTCTCGATGATCGTCGTGGCGAGCAGGAGGTCGAACTCCCGGTTCGAGAAGGCGTGCATGCGCCGGGAGAGCTCGTCCTCTTCGAGCTGGCCATGGCCGACCGTGATCCGTACACCAGGGACGAGATCCCGCAGGATCGTCAGCACCTTCTCGATCGACTCCACCCGGTTGTAGACGTAGTAGACCTGCCCGCCGCGCTCGATCTCGAATTCAATGGCTTCGCGGATCAGCTCGGAGTTGAACGGCAGGATCGCCGTCTCGACCGCCATGCGATCCTTGGGCGGGGTCTCGATGACCGACATGTCGCGCACCCCGGCGAGCGAGAGCTGCAGGGTGCGGGGCACCGGCGTGGCCGACATGGCGAGCACGTGGACGTTCTTCTTGACCTGCTTCAGCCGCTCCTTCTGCGCCACGCCGAAGCGCTGCTCCTCGTCCACGATCATGAGTCCCAGCTTGGGGAGCTGGATGTCCTTGGAGAGCAGCCGGTGGGTGCCGACGAGGATGTCGATCTTCCCTTCGGCCAGCCGCTTCTTGAGGTCGCGCATCTCCTGGGGTGAGCGGAAGCGCGAAACCATTTCGATGGTGACCGGGAAGCCGGCGAAGCGCTTGCGGAACACTTCCAGGTGCTGGTCGGCCAGGATGGTGGTCGGAGCGAGCACGGCCACCTGGAAGCCGCTGTCCACGGCCTTGAAGGCCGCGCGCATGGCCACCTCGGTCTTGCCGTAGCCCACGTCGCCGCAGAGCAGTCGGTCCATGGGGCGCTCGCGCTGGAGGTCCTCCTTGATGACGGCGATGGCCTCGATCTGGTCCGGCGTCTCCTCGTAGGGGAAAGCCGCTTCAAATTGATGGAGGAGGTCGCTGTCCTGGGGCATGGCCGGGGCCTGGGCGATCTGGCGCTCGGCGTAGAGCTTGAGCAGCTCGCCGGCCATGTCGCGCATGCCGCTCTTGACCCGCGCCTTGGTCTTGTTCCAGGAGGTGCCGCCGAGCT
>Ga0190265_10000427_pt1 | contig 30190 bp, 28 predicted proteins | sample Popmic124T_FD_133135 | JGI IMG/M metagenome (GOLD analysis project Ga0190265, IMG submission 133135) | Populus adjacent soil microbial communities from riparian zone of Indian Creek, Utah, USA - 124 T | ecosystem: Environmental > Terrestrial > Soil > Riparian zone | place: USA: Utah | collected...
AAAAAGTTGTTTGCCATGAATGTCAAGCCTCCAAGAAAGTTGGGGTCAGGGTCATGAACGTTCTCCCGCAGGGCCGGCAGCCGGCGTTCCGGGCTTCCGCCACGCGAAATAGACAGGAATTCCAGTCAGCACGATCAAGAGGCCTGGCCAGGTCGTGGAGGTCCGGTAGAGGAGCAGCACGGCCAGGATGGTCACCGCGGCCAGGATGTAGAGGACCGGCACCACCGGGTAGCCGAACGCCTTGTAGGGGCGCTCCGCGTCCGGCCGCTTCCGCCTCAGCACGAAGATCCCGGCGATCGTCAGGACGTAGAAGATCAGCACCGAGAACACGACGTAGTCGAGCAGCATGCCGTACAGGTTGCCGTAGGTCGCGTCTCCCGTGACCGGGTCGAGCATCGGCGCGCCCGCGGCGTCGCGCGTCCGGGTGCGGGGCAGGACCAGCAGCGACGCCCAGATGCCCTGCAGGAGCAGTGCGAAGGCGGGCACATGGCTCTCGTTGAGCCGGCCCGTGGAGCGGAAGAACAGGCGGTCGCGCGCCATGGCGTAGTAGACCCGCGCCCCGGCCAGGATCAGGCCGTTGTTGCAGCCGAAAGTCGAGATCATGATGGCCACCGCCATGATCGCCGCGCCTACCGGCCCGAACAGCACCTGCAGCGCCGCGGTCCCCACCCGGTCGTCGGGCGCGTTCTGGATCTCCGAGAGGGGCAGCATGCAGAGGTACGCCACGTTGGCCAGGATGTAGAGCCCGGTCACCAGGGCCGTGCCGGCCGCGAGGGAGAGCGGGATGTTCCGCTTCGGGTTCTTCACCTCGCCGGCCGTGAAGGTGATGTTGTTCCAGGCGTCGGAAGAGAAGAGCGAGCCCACCTGGGCCACGCAGAAGGCGATGAGCAGGCCCAGGCCCCCCATGGTGGCCGCGACGGTCGGGAGGCCTCCGATCTCGGGCCGGACCGTGAGCACGTCGCGCGGCGTCCAGAAGGCGTCGCCGAAGTTGGCGGCGATCGCGCCGGCGTTGCGGCCGAGGGTCACCCCCAGCACGATCAGCAGGAGGAGCGACAGGGTCTTGGCCGAGGTGAAGGTGTTCTGGATCAGCTTGCCGAGCCGGATGCCGCGGGTGTTGAGCCAGGTCAGGAAGACGATCAGCAGGATCGCCACGAGCTGCTGGGCCGAGAGGCTGACCGCGTAGCTGTCCGACAGGTCGATGGGGCGGATGATCCAGGACGTGGGGGAGATCGTGGGCATCAGCACGCCGAGGAAGCGGGCGAAGGCCACGGCCACGGCGGCGATGGTGCCGGTCTGGATCACCAGGAACAGGGTCCAGCCGTAGAGGAAGCCCCAGAGGGGGGAGTAGGCCTCGCGCAGATAGACGTACTGGCCGCCGGCCTTGGGCATCATGGCGGCCAGCTCGCCATAGGAGAGGGCGGCGGCGATGGTGAGCAGGCCCGTGACCACCCAGGCCATGAGCAGCCAGCCGCCCGAGCCGACCAGGCGGGCGATGTCGGCCGGCACGATGAAGATGCCGGACCCGATCATCGAGCCGGCCACGATCATGGTGGAGTCCAGGAGCCCCAGCTCCCGGACGAATCCAGTCCGCTCTTCCTCGATCCGGCCCGGTGTCCCCGGTTTAGCCGTCAACGTTTCGGACATGCGGCCTCCTGGTAAGAGGGCCACATCCTACAGGGACAGGAGGTTCGCTGTCACCGTCTTGTTGCAGTGGCGCACGACTCCCCCAGCGGCCGGGGGGGGCTGACCCAGTTGCCCTGGGCATAATCGACGCCGATCCCCCGCAGGTGCTCGACCACGGCGTTGCTGGTCACGGCCTCGGCCACGGTGAGGAGCCCCATCACGTGCCCCACCTGGTTGATCGACTCCACCATGGCCCGGTCCAGGGCGTCGGTGACGATGTCCTTGATGAACTTGCCGTCGATCTTGAGAAAGCTCACGGGCAGGTCCTTGAGGTAGCTGTAGGAAGACATGCCGCTGCCGAAGTCGTCCAGGGCGAAGCGCACCCCCCGCGCGGCGAGGCGGGCCAGCAGCTTCTCGGCCTGGCTGAAGTTCTCGATCGCCGCGGTCTCGGTGATCTCGAAGCAGATCTTCGGGCCGGGCACGCCCGAGGCCTCCAGCTCTTCCTCGACGAAGTCGAGGAAGCTCTCGTCCCCGAGCGAGACCGCCGAGAGGTTGATGGAGCAGATGTGGAGGAGGTCGAGGAACGGCGGCGGCTGGGTGCGCAGGGTCCGCATGCACTCCCGGATCACCCAGCGGTCGATGCTCCGCATCAGGCCGTAGCGCTCGGCGGCCCGGATGAAGTCGCTCGGCAGGTGGATGCGGCCGTCCTCCTCCACCATGCGCAGCAGGACCTCGAAGTAGATGCCCTTGGAGGCCGTGGGCGAGAGCGGCAGGATGCTCTGGGAGAACAGGCAGAAGCGGTCCTGCTCCAGGGTCTCCTGGATGCGCACCACCCAGTTCATCTCCCCCTGTCGGCGGATGAAGGCCGCGTCGTCCTCCTGATAGATCTGGATGCGGTTGCGCCCCTTCTCCTTGGCGACGTAGCAGGCGTGGTCGGCCGCGGAGAGGAGCTGGGTGACGGTCTTGAACTCGCGGCTGATGGGGACGAGGCCGATGCTCGCGCCGATGGTGAAGGTCTTGTCGCGCCAGGTGTAGCGGTAACCCTGGAGGGCGCGGTGGAACTGCGCCACCTGGAGCTCGGCTTCCGCGAGGGACCGGCGCGGCATGAGCACGGCGAACTCGTCGCCGCCCAGGCGGGCCACGAGGTCGGTCTCGCGCATGATGTCCTGGAGCAGGGCGGTGATCCGGCAGAGCAGCTCGTCGCCGGCCAGGTGGCCGCAGGTGTCGTTGACCAGCTTGAACTGGTCGAGGTCCAGGTAGCACAGGGCATGGGTGGAGCCGTGCGTCCGGGTGTCCTCGAGGGCGCGCTGGAGATGGCCGTCGAAGGCCTGCCGGTTGAGCAGGCCGGTGAGGTCGTCGTGCGTGGCCTGGTGGGCGAGCTGGAGGCCGAGGAGGCGCTTGTCGCTCACATCCTGGAAGACGATCACGGTGCCGACGATGCGGCCGTCGAGGTGGCGGATGGGCGCGCAGGTGCTCTCCACGGCATAGCGCCGGCCGTCGCGGCGCTCCAGGGTGATCTTCTCGGCCAGGCGGAGGTTCACCCCCTCCCGCAGGCAGTGGTCGACCAGCGACTCGGCGGTCTTGCCGCTCGCCTCGTCCCTCAGGCGGAAGATCTCGGGCAGCGGCCGGCCGAAGGCTTCGTCCTGGGCCCAGCCGGTGAGCTTCTCGGCCACCGGGTTCATGTACTTGACCCGGCCGTCGCCGTCGGTGGCGAGGACTCCGTCGCCGATCGAGGCCAGGGTGACCTGGGCCAGCTCCTTCTCGGCGAAGAGCTCGGACATCTGGCTCTCGTAGGCGCGCGTGGTCTGGGTGAGGAGGTTGCGCAGGATGGCGTTGTCGAGCTCGTGGTGATCCATCAGGCGCGCACCTCGGAGAGCAGGACCAGGATGGCCGTTTGATTGTAGAAGGCCAGTCCGCCGCCGGGAGTGGGGCCGATCTCGCCGAAGGTGAAGAAGCCGGAGAGGGCGGCGCCGCCCAGAGCGCGGTGGATGTTGGAGACCTCGTCCGGAGCCATGTTGCCGAGCACGGTCTCGCGGCCGATGCAGGAGTAGAGGATGGCGGCCTCGGGCTCCTGCCCGGCGGTGAGCTGCGAGGCGGTGTGCACCAGGGAGAGGTCGTTGCCCATGCCGAGACGGACGCGGTCGCCGGTATGCACGTTCCCCCAGTAGGTCACGGCGCCGGGCGGATCGTCTAAGGTGCGCATGGTCCGGTACAGCCCCTGGCGCTCGGGGGCGGGGCCTTCGACGACCAGGGGGAAGCGGTAGGCGGACTCGGGCATGGGGGCCAGCTCGCCTCCGACGGTGAAGAAACGCCGGTACCACTCCACGGCGGGCTCGCCGTCGATCTCGTGGACGACGTTGCCTTCGGCGCGGGTGACCGTGTAGACCGGGCTCGCCGGGCTCCATCCGCGGACCACCTCGATGCGCATGTTGACGCCGTGGAGGGCCACGACCAGGCAGGCGGCGGAGTAGATCCGCTCCTGGAAGAAGACCCGTGCGCCCTCCCGGGTGACGGGCAGCTCCTGGGAGGCGAGGCCGCCGGCCACGAGGGGGGTCCGGCTGTCGAGCCGGCCGCGCAGGTCGCCCCTCAGGTCGTTAAGAAAACGCTCGGCCGGGAAGCGCAGGCCGTCCACGATCAGGAGCGCGCCGTCCGCTTCCGCAAGCCGCCGGGCGAGGTCGTCCACGACCTCGGCAGCGGGAGGCTCGTCCTGGGTGCCGGTGACGACCTCGACCACGGCGTGGTGGCCGGGCTCGTCGAACCAGAAGAGCTGGACGCTCCCTCGGGTGGTCATGTCGCCGTTGGCGAACTGGGTGACGGCCTCGCACCCGAAGCGGAGGCTCCCGGGCCAGGCTTCGGCCATATGGGCCAGGGTACTGGGGAGGTTCTCGTCGGGTGGAAGGAAGCCGAGAGCGAAGTCGGGGTCGCGGCCGGCCTCTTCCGAAGCGGCACGGAGCATCTCCCGGGGCGTTGGTCCCTGGGGGAGGTGGAGGGTTCGGCTACGCATCCGGCAGCATTCTAATCTGCCGCCTCCCGGTACTCCCCATACACCTGTCTGAGCGCGTCGGCGATCTCGCCGAGGGTGACCTGGGCGCGGACGCAGTCGAGGATCGGCGGCATGAGGTTCCGGTCCTCGCCGGCCGCGGCGGTCAGGGCCTCGAGGGCCGTCTCCGCCCGGGTGGCGTCGCGGCGGTCGCGCAGGGCCCGCAGGCGCTCGACCTGCTCGCGCTCGGCCGCGGGGTCGATCCGCAGGACCTCGGTCGGGAGCCCCTCCTCGGCGGCGAAGGCGTTGACCCCCACCACCTTCTGCCGTCCTTCCTCGACCGCGAGCTGGTGGTGATAGGCGGCGTCGGCGATCTCCCGCTGCTGGAAGCCCTGCTCCAGGGCGGCGAGGGCGCCGCCCATCTCCTCGATGCGGCGGATGTAGTCCCGCGCTCTTTGCACGATCTCCTCGGTCCAGGCCTCGATCACGTAGGAGCCGCCCAGAGGGTCGGCCACGTCGGTGACGCCGCTCTCGTGAGCGACGACCTGCTGGGTGCGCAACGCCAGACGGGCGGCCTCCTCGGTAGGAAGGCCCAGGGCCTCGTCGAGCGAGTTGGTGTGGAGCGACTGCGTGCCGCCGCAGACCGCGGCGAGGGCCTGGATGGCCACCCGCACCACGTTGTTCATGGGCTGCTGGGCGGTGAGGGTCGAGCCCGCGGTCTGGGTGTGGAAGCGCAGCCAGAGGGAGCGCGGGTCCTTGGGGGCAAAGCGCTCCTTGACGAGCTCGGCCCACAGGCGGCGGGCGGCGCGGAACTTGGCTACCTCCTCCAGGAAGTTGTTGTGGGCGTTGAAGAAGAAGGAGAGCCGCGGCGCGAAGCCGTCGATATCCAGGCCGCGGGCGAGGGCCGCCTCGACATAGGCGAGACCGTGGGCCAGGGTGAAGGCCACCTCCTGGACCGCGGTGCTCCCCGCCTCCCGCATGTGGTAGCCGGAGATGGAGATGGTGTTCCACTTGGGCACCCGCTCGGCGCAGAAGGCGATGACGTCCGTCACCAGCTTGAGCGAGGGCTTGGGCGGGTAGATGTAGGTGCCGCGGGCCGCGTACTCCTTGAGAATGTCGTTCTGGACGGTGCCGCCCACTGTCTCCCACGAGACCCCCTGCTCCTCGGCCACGGCGAGATAGAGGGCGAGGAGGATCGACGCGGTGGCGTTGATCGTCATCGAGGTCGTGACCCGGTCAAGGGGGATGCTGTCGAAGAGCCGGCGCATGTCCTCGATGGAGGAGATCGCTACCCCGACGCGGCCGACCTCGCCGCGGGCCATGGGATGGTCGGAGTCGTAGCCGATCTGGGTCGGCAGGTCGAAAGCGACCGAGAGGCCGGTGGTCCCCTGGGCCAGGAGGTAGCGGTAGCGGCGGTTGGACTCCTCGGCGCTGGAGTAGCCGGCATACTGGCGCATGGTCCAGTGCCGCTTCCGGTACATGTCAGGATAGAGGCCGCGGGCGTAGGGGTACTCGCCCGGGTCGCCGATCTTCTGATCGTAAGAGATCCCTGCCATGTCCTCCGGCCGGTAGAACCGGGGGATTGGGATGCCGGACGAGGTCTCGCGGGTCTCCGCGCCGGTCTTCTCACCGGTCTTCTCTGGAGGCGGGGCGGCGGTCGGGGTCTCGGTGGCCATGAGAGGATTGTATCCACTGAAACCCTCCCCCGGGCCGCGCGTACCTTCCGGGAGACCTCAGGAGGAAGCCAAGATGTCGACACGCATGCTCCGTTCTGCTCTGATCCTCGGCATGGGAACCCTCTTCGCCGCCAGCAGCCTGCAGGCCGCCACGCTGGTGGTCGCGAACAAGGCCGAAGCCACGGTTTCGCTTGTGGACCTCGCCTCGGGCAAGGTCGCCGCGACCCTGCCCGTGGGGAACGGGCCGCACGAGGTCGCCATCTCCGGGGATGGACGCCTTGCCCTGATCGCCAACTATGGCACCGGTCCCCAGCCGGGATCGACCCTCACCCTGATCGACGTGCCCGCCGCGAAGGTCGTGAAGACGATCGACCTCGGCGAGTACCGCCGGCCGCATGGCGTCACGTTCCTGGGGAATGATCGGGCCCTGGTCACGGTCGAGGCGAACAAGGCGCTCTTGGAGGTCGATATCGAAGGCGGCAAGGTCATCCGGGCCATCGAGACCGGGCAGGAGGTCTCCCACATGGTGGCCGTGGCCCCGGACGGCTCCCGCGCCTTCGTGGCCAACATCGGATCGGGCTCGGTGACCGCCATCGACCTCAAGGCGGGGAAGAAGATCGCGGACGTCCAGACCGGCGCCGGCGCCGAGGGGATCGCCATCACGCCGGACGGCAGGCAGGTGTGGGTGACGAACCGCGAGGCGGACACTGTCACGGTGGTGGACGCCTCGACGCTCAAGGTCGTGAAGACGATCGAGGCCGCTTCCTTCCCGATCCGCGCCGAGGCCACGCCGGACGGCAAGCGGGTCCTGGTCAGCCTCGCGAAGTCCGGCGACCTGGCCGTGTTCTCGACTGGCGGCCCCGCCCTGGAGCAGCGGTTGAAGCTGGAGGCCGCGGCTGCCGGCGACCAGTCCGGCCGCCTGATGACCGGCTTCGGCAACAGCTCGGTCCCGATCGGGATCGAGATCGCGCCCGACGGCAAGCGCGCCTACGTCGCGCACGCCAACGCAGACCAGATCTCCATCGTGGACCTCGCCCAGGGCAAGCGGACCGGCTTCCTCACCGCGGGCAAGGAGCCCGACGGGATGGGGATGTCCCCGCTTGGAGTTTCAGGACAGAAGTAGCCCGCGGCCGGACAGATTCCCGGACTCGCTCGGCCAGCATGGCGTCGCCGTAGGAGTAGAAGCGGTAGCCCTCGCGGATCGCCTCTTCGTACGCGGCCAGCACCCGCTCGCGGCCGGCAAAGGCGGAGACGAGCATCAGCAGGGTCGAGCGGGGAAGATGGAAGTTGGTGAGGAGGATGTCCACGACCCGGAACCGGTATCCCGGGGTGATGAAGAGATCGGTCGAACCGCTTCCGGCCGCTCCCTCCGAGGATTCCAGCGTCCGCACCACGGTCGTGCCCACGGCCACGATCCGGCCGCCGCTCTCGCGAGTGCGGCGAATGGCCTCCGCCGTCTCCTCCCCGATCTCGTAGCGCTCGCGGTCCATGCGGTGGTCCTCCACCCGCTCCGCGGACACCGGCTTGAAGGTGCCGATCCCCACGTGGAGCGTGACCCGGGCGATGCCGATCCCGGCGGCGGCGATCCTCTCCAGGAGATCCTCCGAGAAGTGGAGCCCCGCGGTCGGGGCGGCGATGGCTCCGGGCGTCCGGGCGAACACGGTCTGGTAGCGCTCGCGGTCCGCGGCCGAGTCCGGCCGGCGGATGTAGGGGGGGAGGGGGATGTGCCCGAGGCGGTCCAGGTGCGGTTCCACGGGCTCGGAGAAGCGGAGGCGGTATTGGCGATATTGGTCCTCCCGCTTGTCCACGACCTCGGCGGTCAATCCATCGAACAGGATGACCGTGCCCGGCCGGGCTCTTCGGCCGGGGCGGACCAGCGCTTCCCACTCCCGGTCCCCGAGCTTCTCCACGAGGAGAACCTCCATCCTGCCCTCCCCGCGCCGGCCGAAGAGGCGGGCGGGGATCACCTTCGTATCGTTGAGGACCAGCAGGTCGCCGGGCCGGAGCAGCCCGGGCAGGTCGCGGACCCGGCGGTGGCGGCCGGGGCCTTCGGCGTCGAGCACCAGCAGCCGGCTCTCCCCTCTCGGAGCCGGCTCCTGCGCGATCCGCTCCTCGGGCAGCTCGTAGTCGAAGTCGCGGGTCAGCACGGCCTTAGGAAGGAGTGGCGAGCGCCACCCGGCCCACCCGGCTGAGCACCGTCCAGGCGCCGAGCAGCGCCGCCAGCAGGAGCGCGCCGGCCGTCCAGAAGGGCCAGGGGGCGCCGGCCGCGCCGAACATCCAGGTCCCCAGGGCCGGGCCGAGGGTCCGGGCCAGGGCCGCGGAAGAGCGGGACAGGCCGAGGATGCCCCCCTGCCCCCCCTCGCCCGTGAGGCGGCTCAGCAGGCCCAGGGTCGAGGGGTTGTGCAGGCCCGATCCGGCGGCGAGGAGGCACAGGCAGGCGGCGAAGAGCGCGAGCGTGGGCGCGGCCGGAAGGACGGCCACACCGGCCCCCATGAGCCCGATTCCGGCGAGGATCAGGCGCTTCTCCCCGAACCGCTTCACCAGCCGGCCCAGCAGCCCCCCCTGCACCACCACGAGCACGATCCCGACGAGGGCGAACAGACCGGAGGTCTCGGCCCTGCCGAGGGCGAACCGGCGCTGGCAGTAGAGGGCCAGGGTGGACTCGAAGATGGAGAAGCAGAACATCACCAGGAAGAACAGCAGCAGGAGCCCGCCCAGGAGGCCGTCGCGCCGGACGCGGGAGAGACCGGACGGGCCGGTCCGCGCTTCCGCCGCCCGCTCCCGCACCTCGGCGGGGAGGGACTCCGGCAGCCGGAGCAGGGCGACCAGGAAGCCGGCCGCCGACAGGGCCGCGGCGGTCAGCGGCACGACCCGCGGCTCGAGCTCTCCGAGCCCCCAGCCGAGCAGCGGACCCACGACGAAGGCGATCCCGAACGCCGCCCCCATCAGCCCCATGGCCCTGGAGCGGTCCTGGGAGGAGGAGATGTCCGCCGCATAGGCCTGGGCAAGGCTGAAGCTCGCCGCGACCCCGGCCAGGGAGCGGGCCACGATCAGCATGGCGAAGCTGCCGGCGAAGGCGAAGAGCAGATGGGACGCGGCGCTGCCGCAGAGCGCCGCCAGCAGCACCGGCCGGCGGCCGACCCGGTCGGAAAAGCGGCCGAGCAGCGGCGCGAACAGGAACTGGGCCAGGCTGTAGGACGAGAACAGCATACCGACCTGAGCGGGCGTGGCGTTCAGCTCCAGAGCGTAGAAAGGGATCTGGGGGAGGATCATCGCGAACCCGGTCAAGTCCAGGAGGACCGTCAGGAAGACGATGGAGAAGGCCCGGCGACCGGGGGCAGGCTCGCTCACGAGGGCGGGAGCATAGCAGGTCGGTCCGCACGGTCGTTCTGGTCGAGCCGGGGGTCCAGGAGATCCCTCAGCCCGTCCGCCAGCAGGTTGAACGCGATGACGGTCACGGCCAGGGCCGCTCCCGGGAAGGTGGCGATCCACCAGGCTTGGTAGAGGGCGTCCCTCCCCTCCGCGACCATGTTCCCCCACGATGGCGTGGGCGGCTGGATCCCCATTCCGAGGAACGAGAGAGAGGATTCCAGGAGGATCAGGTTGCCGATCATCAGGGTGGCCCGGACCAGGATGGGCGTGAGGGCGTTGGGGAGGAGGTGGCGGAAGAGGATCTTCATCGGCGTCTGGCCGATGGCCCGGGCCGCCACCACGAACTCTCGCCGTTTGAGGCCCAGGAGCTCGGCGCGCGTCAGCCGGCTGATCGTCGTCCAGGCCACGGAGCCCAGGATGAGGATCAGGGCCGCCGTGCCCGGAGCGAAGAGCGCGGAGAGCAGGATCATCAGGAAGAGGAAGGGGAAGGCCATCAGGGCGTCGACCCCGCGCATGAGCACCGAGTCCAGGACCGGACCGCCCAGGGCCGCGGCCGACCCCACGGCTACGCCCAGGGTCAGGGCGATGAGGACCGAGAGCAGCCCCACGGCGAGCGACACCTGGGCGCCGTAGAGCATGCGGGAGAGGACGTCGCGGCCGAACCGGTCCGTGCCGAGGAGAAAGACGCGGCGGTCGGCGACGCCGTCCGCGGCGAGGTTGAGGACCTCGGCTTCGGACAGGACCTCGCGCCGCCGGAGGCGCTCCACAGCCAGGCCGCTGGGCGTGCGCTCGACCCGGTCGGCCAGCCGCCAGCCGCCGTCCGCCAGCCGCACTGCGGCCAGGACGGTACCGGGCGGACGGTAGCGGGCCGCTACCGGATCGAGCTGCTCGGCCGGATCGTAGGGGGCCAGCCAGGGAGCCAGGGCCGCCGCCAGGAGGAGCAGGCCGACGATCCCGGCCCCCCAGCGCAGGATGCCCGGGAGCGTCCGCAGTGTCTTCAGGCCACGCAGCAGGCTATGCATCGCGGACCCTCGGATCGGACAGGGCGTGGAGCACGTCCGCGGCCAGGTTCGCCAGCAGCACCACGACCGCGGCGAACCCGGTGGTGGCAAGGACCAGAGGATAGTCCCGGCTCAGGATCGCCTCGAAGGTGAGCCGGCCCAGCCCCGGCCAGGCGAACACCACCTCGGTCACCAGGGTGCCGCTCAGGACGAGCGAGGCGGAGAGCGCCAGGACCTGGATCAGGGGAGGGAGGGCGTTGCGCAGGGCGTGGATCCAGACCACCCGGCGCTCGGAGATCCCCTTGGCACGGGCCGCGCGGATGTACTCCTGGCCCAGGATCTCCAGCAGGCTGCCCCGGACGAAGCGGACCACCGCTCCCGCCTGGGCCAGGCCGAGCACCAGGGCGGGCAGGGCCAGGTGGCGCAGGAGGTCCAGGAGTCGCGCCGCGGGTCCCAGGTCCTCGAACCCGGTGGAGCGCATCTGGCCCGCGGGGAGGACCGGCCAGACCAGGGAGAAGAGGAGGATGGCCATCAGGCCGAGCCAGAAGCTCGGCTGGGAGTAGAGTAGGAGCGAGACGATCCGGATCAGGTGGTCCGTGGCCGAGCCCGGCCGGCGCGCGGCGGCGATGCCGAAGATCAGCCCCACCGCCTGCTCGACGACCAGGGCCGCGGCCGCCAGAAGCAGGGTAGCCGGCAGCGCATCCAGCACGACCGCGGTCACCGGCCGCTGGTAGGAGAAGGAGGTCCCCAGGTTGCCCCGTGCCACCGCGGCCAGCCAGCGGGCGTACTGGACCGGCAGCGGACGGTCGAGCCCGTAGATGCGCCGCAGCTGCTCCCGCTGCTCCGTCGGGATGCGGCTGTCCTCGACCAGCAGACCCGCCGGGGATCCCGGCGCCAGGTGGAGCAGGAAGAAGGTCGTGGTGAGGACGAGGTAGAGGAGGAGGAGCGAGGCGGCGATGCGCCGCAGGATGAACCGGATCACCGGATCAGCGGGCCGCGTCGACCCACCAGTCCTCCAGGTTGTAGAGCGAGAACAGGACGTTCGGCCTCACGTCGCGCACCCGGCGGTTGACCGCGCTCAGGCGCTGCGACTCCCAGAGGAAGGTGATCGGCTGGTCGCGGTGGATGGTCTGCTGGATGCGGTCCAGGAGCGGCTTGGCCTGCCGGATCTCGGGCTTGGCCATGGCCTCGGCCATCAGGCGGTCGAGCTCCGGGTTCTTGTAGGCGCCGAAGTTCCCTTCCCTCTCCGAATTGCTGCCGAAGTTGGCCGAGACGTCGAGGCTCGTGTCCATGCCCAGGCCGAAGACCATGGCCTCGAACCGCCCGTCCTGGGCGTCGGTGACCAGGCTGTTGAACTCCACGATCCGGGGCTCGACCCGGATGCCGACCTGCTTGAGCTGCTGCTGGATCATGACCACGGCGTCGTTGCGCTGCTGGTTGCCGGCGTTGCTCAGGAGCACGAACGAGAAGGGCTTGCCCCCCTTGTCGAGCACGCCGTCGCCGTCCGTGTCCCTCCACCCCTTGGACTCCAGGATGCGGCGCGACTCCTGCGGGTTGTAGGGCAGCGGCCCGAGGCTGCGGTCGAACGCCCAGACGCTCTGCACGATCGGGGAGACCGCGACCCGGGCCATGCCTTGGGGGAAGAGAGTGTCCACGATCGTCTGGCGGTCGATGCCCAGGGTCAGGGCGCGGCGCACCTCGGCATCGGCGAACATCGGGTCGCGGAGGTTCCAGCAGACGAACACGTAGAGCCGGTGCCAGAAGGGGATCACCCGGACCTGGTCGTCGGCCTGGAGGCGCTCGATGTCCGCGGGCTGGACCTGGGGAGCGAAGTCGACCGCGCCGCTGAGGAGCTGAGTGATGAGGCTCGCCGCGTCCGGGATATTGCGGACGACCACCTTGTCCAGGTACGGGCGGCTCTTGTCCCAGAAACGCGGGTTGCGGACCAGCACCACCTCCTGCTGCGGCTCCCACGATGCCACGGTGAACGGGCCGCTGACCACCAGGTTCTCGACGAACCAGTCGGCGTTCTCCCGCCATTTGGAGAACGGAATCTTCTCCCACGCGTGCTTGGGCAGGATGCCCCCCTCGTTCGCGTCCTGGAGCTGCTTGGCATAGATGTGGGAAAAATGGAAGCGCGCCGTCTTGGGGCTCACCACCTCCACGTCGGTGATGTGCTCCTTCATGTAGGACTCGGTCCACGCCACGTCGGGGTGCTTCTGAGCCTGCCAGGTGAAGCGCACGTCGTCGGCGGTGATCGGCACGCCGTCGCTCCAGACCGCGTTCTCGCGCAGGTGGACGGTGAGCGCCTTGCGGTCCGGGGACCATTCGTAGGAACGGGCGAGAAGAGGACCGAAAGTCGGCGGGTGCTCCTCGAAGTCGGGCATCTCCTCCAGGAGCTGGGGGAAGGTGTTCCGGATCACCTCGGTCGTTACGAGGGTGCTGTGGGAGATCACCTCGTTGATGCCCGTGGGTCCGGCGCTCCAGCCGATGACCACGGTGCCGCCGCGCTGCGGCTCGCCGGTGGCGGCGGCTGGGGCCGGGGTGGGATTGCCTTTCTCCTCTCCGCCGCCGTTGCAGCCGGCCAGGACAGAAAGGATGGCAAGGACCAAAAGGGCGGCGTGGAACGGTCGAGCCGGTCGGAAACGCATGTTCTTAAAGGCCTCCAGGGGGAAGCGGCGGCCATCGTACTGCGACTCCCCCCCGGGGTCAAACCCGCGGGGGGTGTATCCTTGCCGAGGCATGGAAAAGGTCTCCAACGCGCTGCCGCGCCGGCTCCTCATCGCCTCCGTGGTCTTCGGGTTGTTCGTCCTCTTCGATATCGCCCTGTTCGGCTGGCTGATCTTCCGCTCGTTCTCCCAGCGCGAGATCGAGCGGGTCCTGCTGGAGACCCGGGAGGAGGCCGAGACCCTGGCCGGCCAGCTCGCCCGGAGGGCCGAGGAACAGGGCAACCTCTACACGGCCATGGCCGTGGAGCACGAAACCCAGACCTACATCGACTCGATCCTGAGCGAGCGGGAGATCGTCCGCGACCTGGTGATCCGGGACAACGACGGCATGCTCGTCTTCCAGATGCATAGCCGGGCCACGCCGCCGGTGACCCCGGGCGGCGCCCAGATCCCTCCGGCCGACTCGCCGGAGCTCCCGGTGGACGGGCCGGAAGTCCCGGGCGTGCAGATCAGGGAGAAGAAGTTCGAAAGCTCCTTCGAAGTTCCGGACATCGAGGTGCCCATCGGCCAGTACGGCAAGCTCCAGATCGGCATCAGCCCGGTGGAGCTGTCGGAGCGTATCGAAGTGCTGCGGCGGGACCTGGTCCGCGAGGCCTCGCTGATCGCGATCTTCACCATCCTCCTCCTCCTGACGGCCTATGCCGCGGTCTGGCTGCTCGTCCAGCGCTCCCGGCGGCTGGAGGTGCAGGCGGTGGAGGCCGAGCGCCTGGCTTATATAGGAACCCTGGCCTCCGGGCTGGCGCACGAGATCCGCAACCCGCTCAACTCGCTCAACCTCAACATGCAGATGCTGGAAGAGGAGATGGAGGAGGGCGCTGCGGGGTCGATGGTGCCGGGGGGATCGGGCAAGCGCCTGCTGGCGATCACCCGCTCGGAGATCAGCCGGATGGAGCGGCTGGTGAGCGACTTCCTGGCCTATGCCAAGCCCCGTCCGCTGGAGATGGAGGAGATGCCCGCCGTCCGGCCGCTGGAGCGGGTGCGCGAGCTGCTCGCGGGAGAGATCCAGAAGCGGGGCGCGCGGGTGGAGGTCGAGGACCGCAGCGGCGGCGCCCGGGTGCGGGTCGATCCCGGGCAGATGAGCCAGCTCCTGCTCAACCTGGCCCAGAATGCCCTGGCCGCGACCGAGGGCACAGGGAGGTCGCCGGTCCTGGAGCTGACCGTAACCCGGCACGGGCCGGTCGTGGCCCTCTCGGTCCGGGACAACGGCGCGGGCATCCCGCCCGAGGAGCGGGAGCGCGTCTTCGAGATCTTCTACTCGACTCGCAAGGGTGGCACCGGCCTCGGACTCGCCATCGTGGAGCGGATCGCCCGCGCCCACGGCGGCCGCGTCAGGGTGGAGAGCGCGGTGGGAGAAGGGACGACCGTGACGGTGACGCTGCCCGTCGCGCATTCGCCCGAGACATCGCCCCGGACCGCAGTCGAGCATCCCGCCTGAACACGGACTGACAAAGACGATCAGGGACTGACAAGGACAGGGGAGAGCCGCCCGGCCCCCTCTCCCCCGCGCAGGCGGGGGAGAAGGATGGGGAGAGGGGGGATGGGATCAACCCCTCAACTAATCGCGATCCGGCGGGGCTTGGCCTGCTCGGCCTTGGGGATCGTGACCGTCAGGATGCCGTTCTCGAAGGCCGCCTGCACGTTCTCGGCGTCCACCTGCGTGGGCAGGGAGAAGGTCCGGGCGAAGGTGCCGTAGGTGCGCTCGACCCGGTGGTAGCTCTCCTTCTTCGCGTCCTTCTCGAACTTCCGCTCGCCGCTCACCCGGAGGACGTTGTTCTCCAGAGTGATGTGGATGTCCTCCTTGGTCATGCCCGGCAGCTCCGCATGGAAGAGGTAGGAGTCGCCGGTCTCCTGGATGTCGACCGGGGGCACCCACGAACGGGTCTCCTCGCCCTGCGCGTCGGTGCTGAAGAACGAGTCGAACAGGCGGAAGAACGGATCGCGGTTGGCCAGGTAGGCGGTGGTGGGATTCCAGCGGGTGAGGTTGTTCATCATGGCTCAGTCCTCCTTATGTGGGTTCCGCCGACTGCCGGCGGTCTGTTTTCAAAGATATGATGCACGACCGCTGAGATCATGTCAAGCCCCCAAGTGAAGAAAGTTGACTCGATTTCTGTTAGATCGTGATGCTGACTCGATAAGGCTTAGTATCTTTGGCGCAGATCTGTTCCTTCTGGCTCTGGGATAGAATCCCGTCCATGAGGATCGGGGTCCTGACCGGAGGAGGAGACGCGCCAGGGCTCAACGCCGTGCTCCGGGCGGTGGTGCGGGCCGCGGAACGGAGAGGCGCCGAGGTCATCGGCATCCTGGACGGCTTCAAGGGGCTGCGCGACGGCTGCTTCCGCCACCTGGGCACGCCCGATGTCCGCGAGCTGATCCGGATGGGCGGCACCGTGCTCGGGACCACGAACCGGGACAATCCCTTCGCCTGCCCGGGCGAGAGCCCCGGCGATCCCCCGGTAGACCGCTCGTCCGAGGTGGTGGAGAACGCCCGCAGGGCCGGGCTCGACGCCGTGGTCGTCATCGGCGGCGACGGCACCCTGCGTATCGCCGCCGAGCTGGGCCGCCGGGGTCTCAACGTAATTGGCGTGCCCAAGACCATCGACAACGACCTCGCCTCGACCGACTACACCTTCGGCTTCTGGACCGCGATCGACACCGCGACCGAGGCCCTGGACCGGCTGCGGGACACGGCGGAGAGCCACCACCGGGTCATGCTCCTGGAAGTCATGGGCCGGCACGCGGGCTGGATCGCCCTCCACGCCGGCATCGCCGGGGCGGCGGACGTCATCCTGATCCCCGAGATCCCCTACCTGCCGCGGTCCGTGGCGGAGACCGTGGTGCGCTGCCAGGGCAGGGGGAGGGCGTCCTCTCTGGTGGTCGTCGCGGAGGGTGCGCTGCCGGCGGGGGGCGAGATGGCGGTGGTGGCGGTGGACCCCGTCACCGGGGTGAAGCGCCTGGGAGGAGCCGCCGAGCGCCTGGGCCGGGAGCTGGAGGCGCTGACCCGCTGCGACGTGCGGGTCATGGTCCTGGGTCACCTGCAGCGCGGCGGCAGCCCGGTCGCCTTCGACCGGATCCTCGCCACGCAGTTCGGGGAGGCCGCCCTGCGCGTGGCCCTGGAGGGGCGCTTCAGCCGGATGATCCGCCTCTCCTCGGGCCGGATCGAGGACGTGGACCTGGACGAGGCCGTGCGCGAGGTCAAGCTCGTGGACCCCGAAGACCCGCTCGTGAAGAGCGCCCGCGCCCTGGGGATCGCCTTCGGGGACGAGTGAGGCCCTACCCCGACAATTCCTCGAAGTCGTCCGGCAGCACGAACTGGTCCGGCTCGTCGTTGCCGCAGGTCGTGCACATGACCTCGGTGATCTCCCCGTCCTCGAACTCGAACACATAACAGGGGGTCTCGCAGTCGAGGCAGATCACATACTCGGGGCTGGCCATCCCGGGTCTCCTTCGGAATCTTCCGGGATTCTAAGCCGTTTCGGCGCGCAGGGGGGCCGGTTGCGCCGAGGTGGCGCGCCGGAATCTCTGGATGGCCTCCACGAGACGGCCCGGACACTCGACGTGGACCGCGTGGCCGCAGCCGGGGATGACCTCCAGGTGCACGTGCGGCAGGGCCGCGGCCATGGCCCGGGCCGTCTCCACGGTGAAGAGGCCGTCCTTCTCCCCCCAGATCAGGGCCGTGGGCACCCGCAGCCGGGCGAGGTCCTGGTCGTGGAACGTGTCGATCTCCTCCAGATCGTCCAGGACCTCGGTCACCGACGGCGACATGTAGGTCCGGAGGAAGCCCTTGCGGGAGATGCGCAGGACCCAGGGGATCTTGCCGAACAGGGCGCCGTAGAGGCGGTCGATACCCTCCAGGTCCTGGACCCGCACCAGCTCCTGGATCTTGTCCCAGTCCTGCTCGCGGTAGCCGCCCGCGTCGATGAGCACCAGGCGGGAGACGAGGTCGGGGCGCCGGAGAGCCAGCCGGACCGCGGTCCAGCCGCCTAGGCTGATCCCGGCCACGGTGGCGGGCCGGCCGCCGAGCTCTTTTTCGATCAGCCGGGCGATCGTCCAGGCGCCGCGCATCACGCCGAGACCTGCGCGCGGCGCGCGGGTGCCGCCCAGGGCGGACAGCTCGGGGACGAGCACCCGGCATCCGTTGCACAGGGCGCGCATCACCGGCGCCCAGGTCGCGGCCACCGCGCCGAGGCCGTGGAGCAGCACCCAGGGCTCGCCTTTCGCCGGGCCCAGGCTGTAATAGACGAGCGACACCGGGCCGTCTTCGAGCACATGCCGGCGAGCGCCCGTCAGGCGCAGCATGATGCGGGTCGCGAGGGCAAAGAGCTTGAGCATTCCGGGACGAGGATATCAGCAGGAAGCGTGCCCGGCGGGTGACCGGTCGGGTTGACCGGAGAGGCCTCTTGTGGTACTTTCCGCCGTCCACGCGTCCAGTGGGACGACTCTGGGAGCATTCTCTATGTACGCAGTGATCGAAACCGGTGGCAAGCAATACCGCGTCGAGGCCGGCGACGTGATCGATATCGAGCGCCTGTCGGGTGCCGCTGATGGCGGAGACAACGAAGTGCGCTTCGACCGGGTGCTGATGGTGACCGGCGACAATGGCGCGCAGTTCGGCAATCCGGTGGTCCAGGGCGCCCTGGTCAAGGCCTCGCTGGTCGGCGAGGTCCGGGGACCCAAGATCCGGGTATTCAAGAAGAAGAAGCGCTCCACCTACCGCCGCAGCCGCGGCCACCGCCAGGACCTCGTGCGGGTGCGCATCGAGGGTATCGAGCTGCCGTAAGGCGGCAAGGAGTTGAATCAGCCATGGCACACAAAAAGGGACAGGGCTCCAGCCGCAACGGCCGCGACTCGAACCCGCAGCACCTGGGCGTCAAGGCCTACGGCGGCCAGACCGTCACGGGCGGCACGATCATCGTGCGCCAGCGCGGCACCGTCTTTTTCCCCGGCGAGAACGTCGGCCGCGGCAAGGACGACACCCTCTTCGCCAAGCGCGACGGCGTCGTGAAGTTCCAGGACCGTGGACGCCACGGGAAGTTCGTGCACATCCTTCCCGCCACGCCGCCGGAAGAGACCGTCGAGCCCGCTGCCTCGTAATTTCCGGAGCTGGGCGGAGCCGGGCCCTCCCGGTTCCGCTCGCACCCCCCCAATCCCGTGATCTTCATCGACGAAGCCATCATCCACGTCCGCGGAGGGCGTGGTGGGAACGGGTGCGTGGCCTTCCGCCGCGAGAAGTACGTGCCGCGGGGCGGCCCGTCCGGCGGCGACGGCGGCGACGGGGGAGCGGTCTGGCTGGTCGGCGTGATGGGACGCAACACTCTCTACCACCTGCGCTTCCAGTCACTCTACTCCGCGGACCGGGGCCGCCACGGCGAGGGCTCCAACCGGAGCGGCAAGAGCGGCGGCGACCTCGAGATCCCGGTGCCCCTGGGGACCGTGGCCTACGACGCCGACACCGGCGAGACGCTGGGCGAGATCGTGGCCGACGGCGAGCGCCTGCAGGTCGCGGGCGGCGGCCGGGGAGGGAAGGGCAACGCCCGCTTCGCCACCGCCACCCACCAGGCCCCGCGCCACGCCGAGCCCGGAGGGGAGGGCGGCGAGCGGCGCCTGCGCCTGGAGCTCAAGCTCCTCGCCGACGTCGGCGTCGTCGGCCTGCCGAACGCCGGCAAGTCCACCCTGATCAGCGTGGTCTCGGCGGCGAAGCCGAAGATCGCCGACTACCCCTTCACCACCCTGATCCCGCAGCTCGGGGTGGTTGCGGAGGGTCCGCTCGCCGAGCCCTTCGTCATCGCCGACCTGCCCGGCCTCATCGCCGGAGCGGCCGAGGGCGCCGGCCTCGGCATCCAGTTCCTCCGCCACATCGAGCGCTGCCGCGTGCTGCTCCACCTGGTCGACCTCTCCAATCCCGAGAGCGACGCAGCAGCCGACCTCGCCACGGTGGAGCGCGAGCTGGCCACCTTCAGCCCGGAGCTGATGGAGCGTCCGCGGCTCATCGTGGGGAGCAAGCTCGACTCGGCCCTCCCCGAGCGCCGGGAAGAGCTGCGCCGTGCCGCCGCGGAGCGCGGTCTCTTCCACATGGAGATCAGCTCCGCCACGAACGAGGGCGTGCTGACCCTGATCGCCGAGCTCTCCCGCCGCCTGGAGGAGAGCAAGCGTCCATGAAGCTCGGTCTCTTCGGAGGCAGCTTCGATCCGATCCATCGCGGGCACATCGAGCCGGTCCAGGCCGCCCGCGAGGCCCTGGGGCTCGACCGGGTGATCTACCTGCCCACGGCCGTGCCGCCCCACAAGCCGGGGCGGGTCCTGGCGCCGGCCCACGCCCGCTACGCCATGGTCGAGATGGCCCTGCTCGATGAAGAAGGGCTCTACGCCGCCACCTTCGAGCTGACCCTGGAGCGTCCCGCCTACACCATCGAGACCCTGGAGCATTTCCATGGGATCATGCCGGGCGCGGAGCTCCACCTCCTGATCGGCGGCGACTCCTACGCCGACCTCGACCACTGGGTGCGCTGGCGCGAGATCGTGGACGCGGCGCGCCTGGTCGTCCTGACCCGCCCGGGCTGGACCCTGGAGGAGGCGACGCTGTCTCCTGAGCTGGCCGGTCTGGCGCGGAGCGGGAAGGTCGTCTTCCTGGGCCAGCCGGCGGTCGACATATCCTCCACCCGCCTGCGGGAGATGTTCGCCCGCGGAGAGAGCCCGGCCGCGGGAACCGTGCCCCTGCCGGTGGTACGATACGTGCACAAATACGGCCTATACAGATGAGACCCGAACCCACCACACCAACCCAGACTGTTTCGCCCCAAGCCGGTGCGCCCCAAACCAGCGCGCCCCCAACCGGTGCGCCCAAGACCGACGTCGACACCCCGGCCCGGGTCCGCGAAGCCGTGGCCGCGGCGGAGGACCGCAAGGCGGTCGACCTCCGGGTGCTCCACGTGGAGAAGGTCAGCGACTTCACCGACTTCTTCCTGATCTGCAGCGGCACGAGCGAGCGCCAGGTGCAGGCGATCGCGGACGCGGTGCAGGAGCGGATGAGGGAGGCGAAGGTGCGCCCGCTCCACGTCGAGGGCTACAACCGCGGCCAGTGGGTGCTCCTCGACTACGGCGACTTCGTGGTGCACATCTTCCAGGAGGAGCCCCGGCGCTTCTACTCCCTGGAGCGTCTCTGGGGCGACGCCCCCGACGTGACGAACGACTTCCGTCCGTGACGGCGGCCCCCCTCTCCCTCTCGAGGCTCGCGCGGGACTTCCCTGTCCTGTCGGAGAGCCTCAAGGGGGTGGAGCGCGCCGCGGCCACGGACGCGCCGGTCCTGATCCTGGGCGAAGCCGGCACCGGCCGCTCCACCCTGGCCCGCGCCATCCACGAGTCCAGCCCCCGGTCCGCCGGCTCCCTCGTGGAGCTGGACGTGGGCGCCATCCCGAGCACCCTCTTCGAGAGCGAGCTCTTCGGCTACCGGGCCGGGGCTTTCACGGGAGCCGAGCGGGCGAGCGACGGCAGGGTGGGCCGCGCCGAGGCGGGCACGCTCGTCCTCGATCACGTAGAAGAGCTGCCCCTGGAGACCCAGCCCAAGCTCCTCCGCCTGGTCGCCGAGCGCCGCTACGCCCCCCTCGGGGACATGGAAAGAGCCGCGGACCTGCGCTTCCTCGCGATCGGCTGCGAGGATCTCCCCCTCAGGGTCGCCCGCGAGACCTTCCGCCCCGACCTCTTCTACCGGCTGGAGGTCCTCGCCTTCCTCCTGCCCCCGCTGCGCGAGCGGCGGCGCGACCTGCCCGCCATCCTCGACCATCTCCTCGCCGACCTCGCCATCCGCTTCAACCGCCCGGACCTCGAGCTCGCGCCCGGAGCCCGCGCCTGGATGCTGGACCACCCCTGGCCGGGCAACCTCCGCCAGCTCCGGAACGTCCTGGAAAGAGGGCTGATCCTGGCGGGAGACGGTGTCATCGATCCGTCGCCGCCCGAGGGAACGTCCGAGGCCCGGCCGCGGTCCCTCCTGGAGATGGAGAAGGAGATGATCCGCAACACCCTGGCCTACACCCGAGGCCACCAGGGCCAGGCCGCCGACCTCCTGGGCATCAGCCGCAAGGCGCTGTGGGAGAAAAGGAAGCGGTACGGGATCCCCTGAGGCAGCTTGGACGCCGAGGAGCCCTTGGCGGCTGACTGTTCGCTTTCGGCGAGTCGCCATAACCTATCGACATCTCTCCGTAGCGTATCGGCGAACCAGCGAACTGTTTTAGTCGCTCGCCAAAGCTTATCGGCGGCTTTCCTCAACGTATCGGCGGCTCGCCGAAAGCCATCGGCGCCTGTCTACAACTCATCGGCGGCTCCCCGTAAGCCGTCGGCGGCTCCCGCTAAGCTGTTGGCGACTGCCCGCAACGTATCGGCGCATCCCTGAAAGCTGTCGGCGCCTGTCTACAACTCATCGGCGGCTGTCCGTAAGCCATCGGCGGCTCCCGCTAAGCTGTTGGCGACTGCCCGCAACGTATCGGCGCATCCCTGAAAGCTATCGGCGCCTGCCCACAACGCATCGGCGCCTCTCCGCAACCTATCGGCGGCCCTCAATAATCTATCGGCGGCTGTCCAAAACCTATCGGCCATTGACCCTAACGTATCGGCGCCTCCCCCCAACGTATTGGCGGCTCCCCGCAACCTATCGGCGCCCCGCCTACAACTATCGGCAAGAGCCCGATAGCTTTCAGGGAAGCGCCGATAACTTTCAGGGAGACGCCAATAACTTTCAGGGAGGCGCCGATAGCTTTTGGGAACACGCCAACGGCTTGCGGGGAGACGCCGATGGACTTCGGAGAGCCGGCAAAGCCGTACGCGGACAGGCCGATAGGTTGCGGCGAGACGGCGAAGGCTTGCAACGAGAGGGCGAAGTCCTTCGGGCAGACGGCGATAGGTTGAGGGGAGGCGGCGAAGCCTTTCAGCGAGAGGGCAAAGCCTTACGGGGAGGCGGCGAAGCCTTTCGACGAGGCGGCGACAGGTTGAGGCGAGACGGCGAAGGCTTGCAGGGAGACGGCAAAGCCCTTAGGCATCACGGGAAAGGTCTGAGCCAAGGCGGCAACAGCCAGCGGCATCGGCACGAGTGCCTTGGGCAAACTCCGATCGACGGGCAGTCTTTGCTGTAGGGGAGGGGCTTGACCCCTCCCGGGAGGGAGGAAGCTCCGAATGCGTTCGGAGAATGACGAGGTCCCGGCCGCAGTCTGTCCTCCCGGTTTGCCGCCAGCCCCGCGCCGGACCGCCAGGTCCGGCCTCGCGGCAGACGAGCAGGCGCATCAGGGAGGGGGACTTTTCCCTGGGACCGCCGGCATCCTTGCCGGCTCCTTCCGGGAGCTCCGCCCGCTGGCTCTCTGACAACCGACGTACTACCTTCCAACTCAGGGCAGGCCCTGTACGGCCGGGGACTGCCCCTGTCAAGAACCCGGGGACGGGCAGCCTTGGCTCGTCCCTCCCTCCTTCGTATCGTCGATGGTTGCTTATCCGTCAAGCCCCACGATAAGAAGCCTTCCCTTCTTCAGGCCCGTCCAGGCCTCTTATCCGACAGGCCTCGTCGCAGAAGCACCCCCACCCTCCCTGGATAAGCCGCTTATCCGTCACGGCCAGAGTCAGAAGGCTCTAGCTCGCCCCGGTGTGCTTATGCCCCAAGCTCTATCGCTTTGACGTTGATACGAGAGAAGCGTAAACTCGGCTAAGTTCGCCGGAGTCAGGGAGATGGGCACAGGCCTTTGTTCGCTGGTCGCGCTCTTTCTGAACCGCTGCCGGTGAAGGTAGAAGTCGAGGTTCGGCGGCGTGAAGAGTTCTCGGCAGCAAGAGGTTACTCTGATGCATCTAAAGAACAGCTTGGCGCTTTTTCTTTGCATATTCCTGAGCATAGCTTTCTGTGCTAGCAAGGGAGCTACGGCACAATCCACTGGCGATAGGATTTTTCAAGAACTCGTCAGGGCGCAGGTCGAGAATCAGCAAGCGCAGGCTGCATACTACCGGCAGCAAACGTCGCCCTCGAAGGACGTGTGGTGGAAAAGCAGTTTGACCGGAACAATGCTGGGCGCTGCGATTGCACTCGCAGGAGTTTTATTCACCGGCTGGCTCCAGGCAAACTTGGAGAAGCGCAAATGGAAGCGCTCCAAGGCGGACGAATTAGAAAAAGAGACCCGGCTGGCAACCGCAGAGTTGACAAGAGGGATAGCTGCTGGAATTCATGCGGTAGCTTGGTGCAGTTGGAAGGCAAGATATGAACCTGACGACCTGAAGGAAAAGGATTTTGCATTATACGATAGGGAGATCAAAGGAATCTTTCCGGAGATAGTTGGCTCGCGAGTAGTACTGGCGGCACTAGATAGAACCCTTCACGAACAAATGACGCCATTTGTAAAGGAGTTGTATCAGCTTGACAAGGAGCTTGCCAAAGCCTCCGCGCTATTCAGAAAATCTCGTGAAGAGGGGATCAGGGCAGTAGATGTCTGCTATTCGCACGCCAATCTGTTCGATAAAAAGCTGCTAAGTGAGGTGTCGAAGATAGTCAACATGAGTGACACGCAAAGCCAGTCGCGGGAGAGTGCGATCGAAGATTGCGAGCCAAGCGGTAGAGAGAATTCCGGAAGCGCGCCGAACCCAAGCCCTGCAGCGGACGGCATAGCCGCCCCTGAGGGCTAGCCACGTTAGCTGCGAGGATCGAGTGTCAGCGATGGAACTCTGCAGATTATGCCTGACGGCAGACATGCCCATTCGGAACTCCCATATCTTCTCGGAGTTCCTCTATGGGCCGTCGTATGATGAGAAACACCGAGGCCTATACCTTGATCCTGGCCCGGGAGGCGGCGGAAGGGATATCCTCCAGAAGGGACCCCGTGAGCGGCTCTTGTGCTCGTCTTGCGAAACGCATCTATCAGCCTTTGAACGGTACGGCGCTACTATCCTTAGGCGGCTTCCAATCTTGGAGGGTTACCATGCTAATACGGGGATATGGATCTCTGATGTCGATTACACGAAGTTCAAGCTCTTTACTATGTCATTGCTATGGCGCGCGAGCGTGAGCAGAGAGGTGATGTTCAGGAAGGTGCAACTCGGGCCCGATGAAGAGCCTCTTCGAAGAATGATTGCACTGGCCAACCCGGGAGAACCTTGGGAGTACGGTTGCGCCCTGAATCAACTGCAAGATATCGATGATTTTAAGCGCGTCGTCATGTTCCCAGGTGAAATGAAATTAGAAGGTCACAAGGGCTTCCACTTTATGGCATGGGGCTACCATTGGCGGTTCGTTGTGTCGAGCCATGCGTCGTCGTTGCCCTATGATGAACTGTTTCTCACGCCGGAGGGCAAACTACCGATTCGGGTTTCTAGCATTAAGGCGAGTGATCTTGTGCAGGGCATGCTGCGAGGTGAAAGAGTAGTTGAGAAACCGGCAGCTAACCCGGGCATGCAGGGGACGGCTACCGCCGCCCCTGATGCCCAAGCACGTTCTGCGTCAGTGACAAGCCGCATTGGAGGGGTAATCGCAGATGCAACTGCTGGACAAAGATGAGGCCGTGAGCCTTCTTAAAGGAGGCATGGATGGGATCATAGAATGGAACTCGCGGCGTTCACGGGGAGACCGCATTCCGCCGCTGGATGGGGCGAGCCTGCGATGTCTCAACTTGGCGATAGACGTTCCGCCCGTTGATGACCCGCCAGGAAAAATGCGACTGATAATGAGAGCCGGATATCGAAGCGCGGACCTCAGTGGAGTTATTCTACAAGGCGCCGATCTTACTGGCGCCATCATTGAGGGCGTCAATCTTTCTGATGCTAATCTCCGGGATGCGAACCTGAATTTAGCAAGCCTTAGAAACTCTGATCTTCGCCATAGCTGCTTGGCAACTGCTAACCTAGCGGGCGCCAATATCTCCGCTAGTGACCTACGGGGGACCGATCTTGAGAATGCCATCCTGTACCAGGCCCACCTGATTGACTGCTGGCTCACCAAGTGCAACTTCAAAGGAGCTACTTTCGATGAGACCGTTATTGGCTCTAGCCTCCGCGGCGCCCTAGGGCTTGAGAGCATTTTTCACGGAGGCCCCTCAGAAATTACGCTTGGTTCTATATTGGATTGCATGGACGACCTACCTTTATCATTTCTACGCGGCCTAGGTATACCAGAAGAAGACATCGAGTATTTTAGGGGACGAGTCGGGCCATGCATACAGTTTTATTCCTGCTTCATAAGTTATAGTCATAGGGATAAGGCTTTTGCCCGGCGGCTACATGATCAACTTCAATCTCGAGGAATACGATGCTGGCTGGATGAGCATGCAATTAAGCCTGGTGACCGGATCTTGGAATCGGTTAATCAAGCGATACGCGTTCATGACAAAGTGGTGCTTTGCTGCTCCGAATCGTCGCTTGAGAGTTGGTGGGTAAAAGACGAAATAAGAAAGGCTCACGAGCGTGAGAGATCAGGAGGACTCGATATCATAATTCCCTTGACACTTGATCGCTACTTACTCGATGTCTGGAATGACGGTTTAGCGAGCGATCTTCGCTCTCGGTTCGCGGTGGACTTTTCGGGTTGGGAGCATAATAATGCTGTATTCGAGAAGCAATTTGAGCGAGTAGTGCTAGCTCTGAAAGCAGGTGTTAGGCCACTGCAGAACGCAATCTCTGAACTACGGGTGGATAATTCACAGAGCGCAGAACCATGGCCTCAACCGGATAGGAACCGCGCTTCGCACGGTCCTGCCGGTTAGGCCCAAAGGCGTTCTGCGTCCAGGGTGTGGAGAGAACAAATGGCACTTTGGGATAAGCTCTTTGGAAGGAAGCGGAGACGGGAGCTAAGCTCTGAGTTGCTCAAAGCATCAGCCTACAGTGAGTCGAATCAAGTGACACTGAGGATTCGCGAGTTGCTCGCTGGGGGGGCCGATGCTGATTCTATAGACGAAGAGATGGAGACACCCCTCATGAAGGCGGCATGGGCGAGCAACCTTCATGCCATGAAACTACTAGTTGCCGCTGGTGCAAAGATCGATTGCCGTAATTGGGAGGGCAAGACACCCCTTATGGCTTCAGCTATCTCTGGGAATGTCGCTGCTCTCGACATCCTAGTTCATGCTGGAGCTAATTTGTACGAGTGTTGCGATTCAGGGTGTACAGCTGGTTACTACGCGCTCTTGACGCAGCACCACGAGGCAGCAGGAGTCCTGCGAAAAGCGGAAGAGTATAGGGCGGAGGCTGATGGTATACAATTAATCGAGCCGCCTTTGTGTGATGTAGCTTGCGTGAACTGTGGCGGTTCTTTCAATCACTATGTCGATGGTGAAGAAATTGATTTTGGTGATGGGCGTGACCTAGAGAGGGAAACTCTTCTGTGCGCAAGATGCGGAAACAAAGCTAGGTTTCGAATGATCTTCGGTCCAATGCCAGTTGGTAGAAGGTAGGCGCAGAACCCAGCGGCTGCAGGCGGACGCGGACCTTCGCTTTGCTCCGGCCCGCGCCGCTGAGCCACCACAGCGTTGGCCGTAGGCAGCATGGATGAGCTGCTTGGGATACTTTCAGCAGGAGCGTAGATCTGCCCCGAACTGGCATCGAAGGACGAGGATCTAATCAAAGGAGAACCCATGAAGCAAGTCACAATCTTAGTTCTGTTGGTAATCACTGCAATGGCTGGCACACTCGCAGCCGAAGTCTCGGCCCCCAATGCGGCAGTCACGACTCCGGTTCTACCCCAAAACGCTTCATCGCGGTTGGCCTCTGCAGCATGGCTACTGCCCACGCCAGAGATTTGGTCGCACCTGCCGCTCACACCGACCAGTGCATGTGGCCCCGCGTTTAGTGTCACCACAAACTATTGGGGTTTCGAAGGTTACTCTGGGGACAGTTGCCCAGTAGTCTGCGGTCCCTGTGGCCCAGCCGATAAGCTAGTCGGCCAAGTGATCGAAGAATGCGACGGCACGACTACACAATGGGGGTTAATCTGCGACAGAGAGTACACGACAACGATCAGGAACTGTCCGTTTTGTGGTGAGGAAGAATACTGATCGCTCGTTGCTATTGACCAGATAATGCTGCGTCTGGGCAGAGCGGCCAACCCCAGGCGGTTGAGCGGACGGAAACCGCAGAGCGCGGTTTCGCCGCTCACCTCATGAACGTTGGGCGTAAGTAGGTACCACCGATGGTTAATCTCCTTCAGCATCTGATCTCAAACGAGGTGGGAACCAGTGCTTTCCTTGGTACTTTACTCGACCCGCGGTATAACGACACTGTTTTCGCCCAGGCACGCATTGCGATCGCCCACTTACTCAAGAGGCACGGGATTGAAGTTTCTTCGTCGGCGCCGACTGCTGTTGAGCTCGAGTATTTGAGCATCGACCTCGTTGCAGTGTGGCCGCCTTGGACCTTGCTCATTGAGAACAAGATTGCATCAGCCTCGGTTACCCGGGGCCAGTTGAGGGACTATTACTCGGCCTGCCTCCTACACCTCGACCGCAACGGCTTCCTAAAGCACGCGGGCGAAGCCGTTTCTCGACAGCCCCTCTGCTTCATTTATTTGACGCCGACGCCATACACGGGAATGGTTGAGTTCGATTCGCTCGAACTCCATTCCAGCCGTTCCGACACAAAAATACACCTCGCATGGAGCGAGCTACTCGATTGCTTGACTCCATTAGTCGGCAAGATTGATGATCATGCCTCGTGGTTTTTCAAGGCGGGCGTAGACCGTGTTCGCGACGTCTTAGAGGCAGCCAAGAAAGGCCTGCCAGAAGATGAACGGCGGCTCAGGATCCAGGCGCTTATGAATGACCTCAAGAGCCGGCTGCAGAACAGTGAGCACGCTTCAGGTCTTTTATTCCAGCGTTGGTCTCAACAATCGAGAGAACAGCTCTTTGCTACAGGGCCGGCGCGTTCGGCGTACGTGGGCCTGTATCTCTCATACGACGGTACAGAGTTTCCGTCCGCAAAGACCATTCGTCCGGTCGGCGACATTTCGTTTGACATAGCCAGCAAACATCGTGCACGGCTTCGCGGTCTCGTCACGACGAGATCACATGAGGAATGGGCGGAGTTTCTAGGTGTCTCTAGCAGCGAGATACAGCTCAATGGCGAAAAGGGCTCACTCGCTTGGCGATTTTCGCTGCCTGAGATGTCCACAGAAGAGTTTCTATGTGCAACGGCGGAGCGTTTAGGAGTCTTCTCTTCGATGTTTAGGGATACACTGGCTGAGTCGCCTGAGAGCGTCTAAGGGGAGCGTCCTAGTGACAAACGCCCAACCCAAAGCAGTCAAGCGGACGGTAACCGCTAAAAGCGCGGTTCCGCCGCTCACCGCTAGACCGTTCTGCGTCCTTGGTAGAGTTATGAGGAAAAGGGAACTCAGTTGAGCACAACAGCCATCTTTGCAGAGCTACTCGTGATTGGCATTCAGACAGCCTTCTGGGTTGCTCTTCTTGCCATGAGTCTTGCGCCCACGCTCGTCCGCTCCATTGATCTTTCCGGTCTGAAGGAGTGGGAGGGTCTAATTACCGCGAGCCTGTTTGCAGTGTGTTATTCGCTTGGAGTCCTGGTGGATCGACTTGCCGATGTGTTTGCCTTGGCCTTTCGTCCCAGTGAACTGATAAAGAAGGTTTCCTGGCTGCGCACCGCGCAATCCAAGTTTTCGGATCGAAAGCTTGAAGATGCTCCAGTAAAGCTAGTGAAGTTAGCCTTCAAAGAGGGTAAGGCGCTTGAGTATTTTGATTACTTTAGGTCGCGCATCAGAATTGCTAGGGCGCTGACTATAAACTCCGCGCTGACGGCCCTTGCGGCCATTTACTTCGGGCTGGTGCGTCGTGACTTGGTCGCAGATCCGTGGGTGTTTATTCTGACCGTGTGCTTTTTGGGTGGTGGTATTAGTGTCGCTTCGTTTCTCGCGACTGGGATGCTGGACCTTGCATACGAGACTCGCAGAACTGAGTTGAGCCGCCTACTTGAAGAGGCGGAAGAGTCCAACAAGAGAGAGGCCGCAGTACCAACGCGTCCAGCGGACGGCTGACGCCGCACGCTGACGCGCTACAGCGTTAGGCGTAGGACGCAAGTGTGAACCAGTCGGAGCGAAAGACGCATATGGACTACAAACCCGCAGACTTCTTCATCGGCGTAATCGACTTCTTTGGGATATTAGTTCCTGGGGCAACTCTTCTCTACCTGCAGAGCCGACTCATTTCTCCTTTCGTGACAGGACACTTCAGCGGGCAGAGCGGGCAGATTGCCTTCTGGATTAGCTTCATCCTCGGATCTTACGTGCTTGGCCACCTAATCCTGGGTATAGGCGTACCTATGAACCGGTTGCACTTACTGCGTTTGCCCGAAGACAAAGATTATTTTTACCAAGCGGTTCGGGACAGGATTGTTCTTCCGAAAGGAGTTCCCGGGACGCGGGCTAATGCTTTTCATCGGGCGTACTGCTCCATCTGCCTTCAAAGCCCTTCCGCCCTAGGGGAAATTGAACGGCAGATGGCTGACTACAAACTCTTCCGGAGCTTGGCAATCGTCTTCGCGCTAGATTGCGTTCTGGTCTTTGCATTTAGCTACCCACGAGATTGGCCTAGAATTCTTTTGTCATTCTCTTTGTTTGTCCTCACCTTGGCAAGGTTTCTGTTCCTACTGGGGTGGACCTATCGCGCGACCTTTGAATTCCATTCGTTATTGGAGAGCCTGCCGTTACGTAATTCTGAAGATCAGGAGATCACGCCTAACATCTATGAGGCCACCGGTGGTCAAGGCACAGACGTTCCGTAGTCGCTGGGCGGGGGCTCCAGCTCGATAAAGGATCGCGAGTCGGATGGAGATGCTCTCCTCTGCTTGGTTTCTAACT